>JAESGH010000052.1_pt1 | contig 75342 bp, 58 predicted proteins | sample 9269641 | NCBI WGS metagenome assembly JAESGH01 (sample SAMN14515345, study PRJNA621665) | algae metagenome | isolation source: Phormidium tanganyikae FI6-MK23 and co-occurring heterotrophs from granitic... | place: USA: Fort Irwin, California | collected 1998-05-24 | reverse complement strand
TAACAGCGGTTTTTCGCAATGCGGGCAGAAGAAAATAGGCTCGGCTTTGCCGCTTTGTGCATCTTCAGTACATTAGCTAAGCTGACGAATCCCGGAATATCCGCACTGCGTAAAGCCGGTTAACGTTATGCGGCATCAATAAAACTTTCCTCTTATGCAGTCATTATATAGCGGAATGAATTAAACCCATGAAAGTCTTGTCCACATACAGAATACTCAAGGCAAAGGCGTTCAATGAAAATGTTGATGAGTCTTGGATTGATTGGGCTATCGAAATGATTGAAGCGGGGTACGAATCTGAAAATCTATACATGTTCGCGGGCGAAACAAAACCCTACAACCAATTTGAACATCAGGAACTGACGAATAAAGTTTTCCAGGATTTAAGATTGGACTATAGCGACAAAGACGATGTTCTCAGAAACTATGTTTACTACTTAATCTCAAATTCTGTAGAACACCCAGAAACTTACTATAAGACATTGCGTGAGCTAAGAGAAATCTGTCTTCAACTGGATTACGACTCAAGGTATATGGATTTTTATCTTCTTTACTTCGCCAAAGATGACCTGATGGTGGATGAAGTTCAGTGGTATTGGGAAGGAGCAAACAGAGAAAACATTGACCAAATTATTAGGGATAAGTTCAAACAATGGCTTGGTGAATTTGAGCAAAAGCAGCAAAAGACGACCGCATAACATGGTTTTGCTGCAATAGGTGCCGACGAATATGTGTTCAACTCGTTATCTTTAATCAGCAACAGTAAGAAAGTGAAGCTGCGGTTTTTCAAATGCACCTACTGACAGCAACACCTTCCACGTTGGCGGTCACACTTTTTGGCATTTCCTATAATCAAAGCCTTAAATACTCATCAATGATAAAAGGTTTAAAAATATCAGGAGTTTTATTAATTATTGTAGGAGTTCTTTTACTCTTCTTTCAAATATTGAATTTTACGAGTAGTACGACACGAATCGGACTTCCAGGTAATGTAAAAGGGTTTTCGGATGTTAAAATAATCAATGAAAAGGAAGTAAAAATGGTATTTGCCAAGGCAGAGAACAAAATGATTGAAAATGTAGATTCTTACAAAAAGTGGAATAACATTTCCATTTTCGGGTCTTGGGCAGCTTTCTTCTTAGGTGCAATTATTACTCTACTTGCAGGTTACCTAGGATATAATAAGACAGAAAATTTTTCTTCAGATTTGTTACAATCTTCATTAAAGCACAAAGTCAGGCTTTCCAAAATCATTGGACTCTTAGCAGCTGGTGCAACAATAATGACGGGCTTTTCTGTAAAAGCGAAAGAGGAAGCTGAAGCCAGAAGGACCAAAGGACTCGAGATTAGGGATCTGATTATAGCTTCGTATAAGGATGTTCAACAAGCAAAGCCGGAAGAAGTCACGTTTATTCTTGAAAAACTTAAGCTACAAAGTAATTTTTAAATGCATTCATTTCATATTTCTATTTTATCCCTTGTAGTTGTATTAGTAGTTTTATCGTGCAATGTTTCTGGCAAACAGGATAAGTTGTCTTCAATTGGCTTGATTGAATCATTTATAGGGAGAAGTGAGGTTCATCAAGCAATGGATATAGTTAATCAATTTATTAAAGAAAAAAAACTTTCAGAAATAAAGTGTGGATGGGAAAGTAAAGAATTTAACAATAATGAGCTTTACTATTTTTTGACACAACCTGATGGTCTCCCCTTCAATACAGTAGCACAGGTTTCAAAGGAGAATATGTCAGTATTCATTTCCTCATCTTGGAGGTCTATTTGTAATAGCCTTTTTAAACTATCAGAGGAAGATTCCACTTTAAGAATGCATGCATTAGTGTTTGTTCTGTTACATGAAGTGGGCCATCTTATTGGAAAAGAAAATTATATAGCCATACAAAGTTCAAATATCAAATTAGATTCTCTTTTTCTTAGGAATAAAATGGATATGAAAGAAGAACTATTTGCCGATTTTTTTGCAGCAAATATTGTCAAAAGCAGTCAACTTAAAATTAGTCAAGAGTTAAGAAAAAACATTGACGAATTATATTCTAGGGTAAGCTTCTATTTTAACAGTCGATATGGTATACATGGCGGTGGACTTAGAATGATGTTAGCAGAGCCTGCGAAAGAATTTGGGGATCTTAATTATAGCCATCCAAACTTGAATTTAAGAATGCATCTAATTTCATATTTAATTAATCCGACATCAGAGAAATTGGAAATATTACAATGGGTGCAAGAAAAACGCAAACTCTATTCTGATATAGATACTTTTACGCCAGATGTAATGGATGGATTAATACATTTGAAAAACTTACCTGATACTGGCATTATACAAATAGACACTTTAAAATAGATTCATAAATTACAGCACGAACCGCCAACAAAAGGTTTGGCGTTATGGCGGCGGAAGGAACGAAGCATCAACTCTTGTTCGCTATTGTGCTGCAAATCCAGCTTGATGGAACGCTATTGAACAGACGAATAAAACATGCACATTAGTTCATCATTCGGCTCTAGTTGTCGGCAGAAGAAACACAGAATATCGCCACAGCGCCAAGCCCTGACCGTTGGCTGCTATAATCTGGCGAGCCGCTAAAACTTTCAAGAGCAGACAAAGTGATTATCTCGACAATAAGAAACACAACGCAGGAAGAAAAGCTTGGGCAAATTAAGCGACTTCCAACTGCTTACAAGCGATTTGAAAATTTCCTACTGAAGTTAATTTTTGTAATTCCTCTACTGCTTGCGCCGCTTTTAATCTATGACCATTATCGTCCAGTAGCATCAAACATACAAGCCGTTTATTCAATCATTGTAGTTGCTCTCTCTATTTTTATTTGTCTGCAGTGGACAAATAAGTATGAAGGTGGAATAAGTAATAGGAAACAAATTGTTGACATAAATTCAGCGCAGGTTGAAGTGGTGAAAGTAAAAACTAATAGAGCCATCAAAAGAGAAGACCCGGAAGATTTTGGAGTAGCTTATTATGTTGACGTAACTGACGGGGAACGGCGGAAAACACTCTACTTGTGGGGACAATACTTAGACGACCTTGAATATGAAAAGCTGTTCCCGAACACAGAATTTGAGTATGTACGCAAAGTGGGCAGTGACGAGTTTATAGACTTTAAAACAACTGGGCAATATTTTAAAGCCGAAAGAGCTTTGCCTGCATTTGAGAAAGATGTTTGGAAGAGCGGAAACTATCCTTTGAATGGACAACTGCTCGACCAAACCATAGACGCAATAAGCTGACAAGACACTATTACAGCAGCCAACAGTGTGTTTATAAAATTGCGGCTGGACGTTAAGCATTCGGCTATAAATCACTATTTTGCTTTTGTGGTTAATTGAAACGGACGTATTTCAAATGCCACAACTTCACAAACACTTTAACGTTAGCGGCCACTTGTTCGGCAAATTGTCCTCAACACAAAGGTGGCCATGCCTTGGTTGCAGTATGTTCGCTGCCTGATGGCGGTAAGCACAAAAACCCAGATGGCCCCATCAAGTTTACCTTGTGGATGGAAGAAAGCAAAGCCGCTGGACCCGCTTCAACATTTCCTTTAAAGCATAGATCATTCGATAAATCCTTACCCGTGTGGCAAAGCACCTGCAGTGCGATGGGGTGTGCTAGCCACTGTTCCCTTTGAGTGGCTGCGACATCAACACAGATTGAACTACAGTGCATGCACAGCCACTCCCATCGACATATCCCTGATGCAGCAGCAGTTAGGCCAAATCAAGCCTTTCGGTGCAACAACCCAGCCTGTGCACCGGAAGGGCTGCAGGGGCAGGTATCGGGCAAGCGCCTGCCCTACTTCGCAATGCATCTGTTGATGTGCGGCCGCTAACACTAGCTTTCCGCCATGCGGGCGATGGAACATGGGCTGAGCTTTTGTGCAATTGTCAGGGATTGTATCTTTAGCCAAACAACACGGCAGTGGAGCCCCGCACGGCGGAAAGCTCCGACTCCGTTAGCGGCAATGCTAAAAATCAGCTTTATTGCCGCCCCATGTCTTGTCCATTCGACTTCTCCAGCCTGGGAGCATAGAACCCGTATTGAACTTTTGGAACTCTAAATAATCTTCGGCTTTAGTAATTCTATCGTCAGATGCACTGCCGCTAACACTGGCTTTCCCCGCAGTGCCGCTTGTGTGCATGTTTTCGGCTTTAGTTTCTTTCATATACTTTAGTTTGTTAGTCAACATTTGTTTTTCAAATCCGGCACCGGAGGTAAAGCCCCGTACCGTTAGCCGCAAAGACAAAACCCTCATGAGAAAAACACCAGCATCAATCGTCGTTATTTCCTTAATTAGCCTGTCGGTTATTGCCCTTTTATCTTTCAGACGGACAGAGCCAAACTGCTTTTCAGTTAAAAACGGCACATTTCATTTCTATGGAGATGGTGGTCGGTATCATTCCATAGTTAAACGAAAGGACTCCTTGCAAACTGAAATAAACACCAGCACCGGGGACACATCTTATTGGCGGGTGGTGTGGGCATCTGATTGCAAGTTCTCCGTTACTTACATGTCCGGCACAAAAGTGACGTCTCAGGAAGAACTTGACTTTTATAAACAGTCGACATTAACGTTCAACATCACAAACACGAATAAGGATTTTTACGTCTATGATGCCCTGTTTACATACGGTAACGAGTCAAAGAGATTTTCAGATACAATGTGGAGACATGAAAAGAAGTAATTCTGCGGCTAACATCGGCTTTGCAATATGGTGGCTGACGAATAAGTGCTGAACTGTTGTAACCTTATTGAACTTTAGTAATAAATTTAAACTGACGGAACACAGAATGCCACCACATCGCAAAGCCGTTTCTAGTAAGCCGCCATTTTGCAGAAAACCGAATTAACTGAATAAACATGAAATGCCCTCATTGCTTAGTTGAATTTCACGCTGATGAGCAAATAATCCCAATAGGTAAAGACATTGAAGGTGATTGGGCGATTGAAAGGTTTGAATGCCCAAACCCTGCCTGTAAAAAGGCAATTTTGTACTTGGTTAACGGTACGTTTAATCAAGATAGAAACATTTGGAGATGGTTCATCGCTAAAAACTCACAGGGACAAGAGCTTGTTAAGAAACGGGAGTTAGTAAGGCCAAAAGGCTCCAGCCGTCCACCTGTTCCAATAGAAGTTCCAAAAGATATCGCAGATGACTATACTGAAGCATGTATAGTTCTTCCTGATAGCACCAAAGCAAGTGCCGCTTTGAGCAGACGGTGCCTTCAACATCTGTTGCGACAAGCCGCAGGAATAAAGAAGGGTGACTTAGCAAATGAAATTCAACAGGTTTTGGACAGTAATCAACTGCCATCACATTTGGCTGAAAGTATTGATGCAATTCGTAATCTCGGAAACTTTGCCGCTCATCCTTTGAAGAGTACTTCAACTGGACAAATCGTGGAAGTTGAACCAGGCGAAGCTGAATGGACACTTGAAGTATTGGAGATGCTTTTTGATTTCTACTATGTCCAGCCGGAAAGAATTAGACAAAGGCGAGCAGCTCTGAACGCTAAACTTGGTGACAGCGGCAAACCCAACATGAAGTAACGGCGGCTTACATGGGTTTGGCGTCATGGCGGGGCGACTGAACGCAGCATCAGCAAATTTTCGCCATTCATCTGCATATCCGGCTGACCAAACGCAGGTGAACAGCATTGCAAAACATCAACTAAAGAACTAAATTGGACTACATATCGGGGCTAACGAATCACGGATTACCGCCACAGACGCCAAGCCCTCGACGTTAGCCGCCACAGCAGAACGAACAGCCTATGAATCGAGTTGGTTTATTTCTTTTTTACTTGTTTCTATTCAACTGTTCATCGGCCTATTCTCAAATAGGGTTGACGGTTGCAGCCGTCAAAGATATTCCTGAGCTTTTGTCTTCAGTTCGGAGGACCTATAACGATACTTCAAAACATAGCAAGGTATACGGCACCTGTAAAAGGTATGATCCGGCCAAAGCAATCTTTTACAGGCTAAAAAGTAAATTAGGAAGCAGTAGAAATGTTGTATATCAGTTTACCTGGCAGAACGATTTGCCAGCGGTGAACGGCAATTTCCGCGCTATTGTATTTGATAAGACTGGTGAAAAGAGCTACTATTGCTCCGGATCTTGCTATTCAAAGAAGCTAGAAATTCGCACTGTTCCTTTAATTCAAGACTCAGTAGATCAAATAGTGCTTAATAGTTATCTCACTGGAGATTTTGACCACCTAAGTTCCTTTCAAGGAGAATTTAGCTCTGCAGAAGTCGGCGAAGATTATACTGTCTTAGCCCCCTAAATGGCTGGAGTGATTTATTAAATTGATTAAGTCACTTAAATTTAGGATTATGTCAAATGCAAGGAGGCAGTTTTCTGCTGAGCAGAAACTACAGATCATTGGGGAAGCCGACCAATATGGCATCACCCAAACGCTTCGCAAACACAATTTGTCCCACAGTGTATATCAGCGCTGGAAGCGCCAGTTTAATGCAGGTGGAGCCTCGCTATTAAAACCCCAGTATCACAAGGTTGATCCTGAACTCAGAGCCTTGCAGGAGGAAAATGCCAGGCTTAAAAAGATTATTGGCAACCAGGCCCTGGAACTGGAATTCAAAACAGAGCTTTTAAAAAAAAGCGATGCCCACGACAGGAGGCGCAAGGGCTTGTAGGTGCTTATCGAAGCAGAGGCGTGGCGGTCAGCAAGTTGCTCGCCTGGTCTTCACTGCAGTCCAGCAGTTATTATTACAAGGCTTCTGGTGGCACCAAAGGTATAAGGCCCAGTAGCCACAGTGTAAATAAGGATGGGGAGCTCTCTGAAAATCAATTGGTGGTAAATGACATAGAAGCCACGCTGCAACAGGAGTTCTGTTGTTATGGTTATCGAAACATGACTGGTGAATTGAAGGAAAGGGGCTGGATCATCAATCACAAAAAGGTTTACAGGCTCATGAAAGAGCATAAGCTGCTGTATGGCGGCAGGATCAGGCCAGAACCTTTCAAACGTGATTTTATACGCTTTAGAACACCTGGAGCTGAGCGGCCGCTTCAGTATCTGTCCATGGACATTAAGTATGTACACATCCATGGATGGAACAGAAATGTTTACCTGCTGACGGTCATGGACATTTACAGCCGCAAGGTGCTGATTCATATGTGCAGGCAAAGCATTAAAAAAGGAGATGTGCTGGTCATGCTATCGCTGATGCTGCTGGAGTATAAAACAGAAGGCATGCGCATCAGAAATGACAATGGCTCACAGTTCATTGCCACGGCGGTTCGGCAGTTTTTAAAAGAAAAAGGGATAAAGCAGGAGTTCTCGCATGTGGCTACACCAGAAGATAATGCTTACATCGAGGCGCTGCATTCAAATCTGCAGCGGGAGGTAATGGAAAGGTTTGAGTTTGATTCCATCTACCACGCCCAGATGATCATCAACCGCTATTATCAGTGGTACAATGAAAAGAGAAGACATGGTTCGTTGAAGGGAAAAACACCCAATGCTGTCTATCAACAATATTTTAATCCAAACCCTTTTGAATACTTAAAAAATAACTCAACTACCTTTGAAAAACCCTCCAGTTTATAAGGGGCCGATACAAAAGCAGCAAAAGACGACCGCATAACATGGTTTTGCTGCAATAGGTGCCGACGAATATGTGTTCAACTCGTTATCTTTAATCAGCAACAGTAAGAAAGTGAAGCTGCGGTTTTTCAAATGCACCTACTGACAGCAACACCTTCCACGTTGGCCGCAATCTTCACCATGCCCACTCCAGTTCACTTAGCAGACGAACGACAAACTGCTATTATAATGAATGCTGGAATTCGACCCAGAATCAAAGGGGCCGGTGTGTACTGCATGCCTGTCCTGTCAAACTTCTATATTTCCCGCCAATGGCTTAGGGAATTGAAGCGTTCGGGAGCCAGGACATACGTCGGTGTATATTTCAAGGCTAATTCAGATGAGATGGTGTTCGCAGGGCGCTACAATGAAAAACATCGTCATATAAAACTTGGTGATGCAATTGGCGAAATTATGTCTCTTGATGACCCTTTAGGATATGAACTTATCATTGACAGGAAGATTGAGCCCAATGAAATATCTAGCATCAAGCATCTTTCACAAATTTTGGGGTGGCGGTATTCGCCTAAGAGTCATGGGAACCGTCCTTGTGCTTGTGAATATTGTCTTCGTGGGACTATAAAAGGTAGGCGTACTAAAGATCGGTTAGACCCCGAGTAGACCACCACTGCGGCCAACATCAGTTTACTGCAATAGCGGCTTGACGAATTCGGGTTCACCTATCGAAATTCTATTGAGCTAAGTACTAAATTTAGGCTGACGAACACAGAATGCCGCTTCTGCAGCAAGCTGTTGAACGTTAGCGGCCATATGGAAATCTCAGGGCTCCTACATCTAAGAATTGGATTAACAACCAGCTGAATGTTTAGGAGAAGCCGTCTTTCTATTTACTCACCCGGACTTATAAGTGCCCTTTTTATTCCAATTCTGCTGTGGCATTTTTCGAATGCCTACAAAAAGACTCTTATTCAAGGAGCTACTACAGTGTTTTGGTATGACCCGGAGTTGCCGAAGAAATTCCCTGGTTTAATTAAGTTCCCTCTATCCCCAAGTCGAGACTATTTTAGCATCACCCTTAGTGGTGACCGGAAATCTGATGAAAACAAGCTAGATTTATCGCGGGTAAGATTAGGTGAAATGCTGAAACAGAAGAACTCTGCAAAGGGTATCAGATATCACTTTGAGGAAAATGCCGAATACTGGAGCTTTATAAAGGCCTTAGACATATGCCAAGTTGAAGGTGCAAAGACCTACTTGCCCTACGAGAATGATTTATGGGTAAACCACATGCCCGACGATACAACCGAGCCTTTGGAAACATTTGTTTGTGGAACAAGTGATTTTACGCAAATCTTGCCTTCAGTCGGCAAGGAGACGAATTATTTCGACGGCGCTTGGCAATCCTCAAAACCAATTGTTGCCGGAGCAGTTTGCTTAACGCTTTGGTCACTCTTTAGGCTAAAACGACATGTGTGGGGCCGCTAACACAAGCTTTGTAAAATAGCGGCTGACGAACTACATTTAGGCTGCAAAACATAAATCAACGGATAGAAGTCAGTGGAGCTACAGTTTTCCAACTGCCGCTACTGCAGCAAGCTGTTAAACGTTGTGCGCAACAAACCCAAACCTTGGGAGTTCCTAACACATAGGTGAAAATGTTACAATTTTCCTGATTTACGACTTTCTGTACAGAATTATGTACATTTGCAAGTACAAACATGTATTATGCAGGCAATTACTGTAACACAACTTCGCTCCAACATAAAGAAGTATTTTGACGATGTCACAAATTCGCAGGACGTCATTGTTGTGCCCCGCATAACGGAAGACGACGCAGTTGTCATCATGTCAATCAAAGAATATAATTCCCTACATGAAACAGCACATCTGCTTTCCTCTGCCAAGAACAGGGCAAGGTTAACAGAAGCTATCTCCCAGGCAGACCAAGGTAAAACCATTTCTTACAGTTTAGATGAACCCGCCAAAAAGAAAGGTGCTAAATGAATATTGAGTTTACCGTCAACGGCTGGGAGGATTTTGAGTACTGGATGGACAACGACCCGGACATATCAGAAAAGATCAGGGCACTGCTGAAGGACATCAGCCGCAACCCATTTCAGGGGCTGGGGAAGCCTGAGCCCTTGAAGTTTGATCTGAAAGGCTACTGGTCCAGACGCATCAGCGGGGAACACCGCCTGGTATATAAAATTGAGGGAAGCAAGGGCAAGGATCAGAAATGCATCATTCTACAGTGCAGATTTCACTACGACTGATGCGCACAACATCGCATTGCAAAAAGTGGGGCTGAAGAACATTGGCCGAGCATCAGATATTCAATTTTGCTGCTGTATTTTAGTGGGCTGACACATCGCTATTGCCCCACCTTCTGCAATGCGTTAAACGTTGTGTGCAACCAGAACTCCTATGTCGACAAGATTTAAAATATTATTAATATCTCTTTTCATTGCTGCTGGCTATTTGGTGTATGAAGCTTCAACCTTTTTTTCTTTTATTCCTTCAGCGCATTCATTAGAATTTGACGAACAAACATTTACAGAACTTGCTTCTGACATAGTTCGTCAGAAGCAGATATTTGAAATGGACGACTGTTCACGATCTACTAGAAGATTGAATAGTGTTTATATCAGGATGACGGAACTGCATGACAAATCAGATTCATTGTGCTGCCCGGATTACCAGTGCTGTCCAATTTATTACAAGCGAGCTCTAGACAGTCTACAAGTAGATCATCCAACCTTTCAGGATTTCAAACAACGTCTCTTAGCAACTGAATTACGCTCCTTCTACAAGGACGGAGAAAACGTGCTATTTATTGTCGACGGTTTCTTGGGCGACAGTTGGGGATTTCTCTACAGAGGAAATAGACCAAGCTTAAAGGAGGAGTTGTTCAAAATGGGACATTATAGTGTAAAGGACGTAGACAGTATCAACCCAACATGGCGAAGGGTCGCAATCAACTAGGGTCGGATGCGCACAACATCGGCTTCCCGCAACGCGGGCTGAAAAACAGGGGTGTAAATCTTCAGCGAAAAGTGGACTAGAATAGTAGTAAATTAAGAGAGGGTTTCCATTCACTCACCTCAAAAACAATGATCATGGAAACAAGACCTCAAAAGCCCTCCACGACCACTCAAAAGCAAACACCTGAGAACTTTGTAAAGGACGTACGAAGGAAAGCCCGGCGCATTTTCTCCTCTGAACAAAAGATCCTCATTGTTATGGAAGCCCTCAGGGGCGAAGACTCTGTTGCTGCGATCTGCAGAAAGCATGGCATTGCAGAATCAGTATTTTACAAGTGGAACAAAGAGTTCCTGGAAGCAGGTAAAAAGCGCCTCTCCGGCGATACTACCCGAGAAGCCACCTCGGATGAAGTTGCAGAACTGCGCAAAGAGAACCAGAAGTTAAAAGAAATGGTAGCCGACCTGATGCTACGTTATGACATCGTAAAAAAAAGCTTGGAATATCTGGGTTAAGTGAAAACTGGAGGAAGTATATGCGCATCAGTGCTGCAGAAAAGCAGGAGATCATCCAACTGGTTGACCGATCCGAGCTGGGCGTAAACAAAACGCTTCAGCAGTTGGGCATCGCCAAGAGCACATTTTATAACTGGTATAAGGCATACCTGGAAAAAGGAAGTGAAGGCCTTGCCGCACAAAAGAAAACACGTCGGCAGTGGAACTCAATTCCCGAGGAGCAAAAGCAGTTGGTGGTGGAAGTGGCCTTGGATCACCCGGAGCTATCGCCAAGGGAGCTTGCCTGCAGGCTTACCGACGAGCAAGAGGTATTCATTTCTGAATCAAGTGTTTACCGCATCCTCAAAGCTAAAGGCCTGGTCACTACACCTCAGCACATCCTGCTTTCGGCAGGTGATGAGTTCAGCGACAAGACACACTTTGTACATCAAATGTGGCAAACGGACTTTACTTATCTCAAGGTACTTGGCTGGGGCTGGTATTATCTGTCGACCATCCTGGATGATTATAGCCGGTTTATTGTGCACTGGGAGCTCTGCAGGGGCATGACAGCCGAAGATGTAAAACGCACTGTTGATCACGCTATGAGTAAAGCAGGACTGGCAAAGCACCAGCGGCCCAGACTACTTTCAGATAATGGCTCTTGTTATGTGGCAGCAGACTTGAAAACGTTTTTAAAGGACAAAGGCATCACACCGGTGCATGGCAGGCAATGTCACCCGCAAACCCAGGGAAAGATTGAGCGCTATCATAGAAGTATGAAAAATGTAGTTAAGCTGGATCATTACTATTGTCCGGAAGAACTCATTGCTGCATTGGAGCAGTTTGTACACTACTACAACAATCAGCGCTATCATGAGTCGCTGGACAATGTAACTCCAGCGGATGTTTACTGGGGAAGAAAAGAGCAGATCCTCAAACGTCGAAAAAGGATCAAAAAGCAGTCCCTGGCAAAAAGAAAAGAACTGTACCAAATGGAGAAACTAAAAACTTAATCCAAACCCTTTTGAATACTCCGCCGGAGGCATCATTTTCACCAACGACATACTAAAAATCAAACAAAAATCACGAACTTAACCCAGCAAAACCCTCTCTAAGAACTAGTCCACTTTCTTTTGACGACATACAAACAGGGGCTCAACTTTGCCACTTTGTGCATCCTCATTACATTAGTGTGGCTGACGGATCGCGGAATCCTGCACTGCGTAGAGCCCCGAAACGTTAGCGGTCAGGCGGGGCTGCCGGCAAACGACTAGCAATTTCCCTTTTCAATATCAACAATACAATCTGAAAGTAATTTTCTGACTTTTTTTAGTTGAAGAATTTTGCCATCGATTTCATTGATTTTATTAATTACTACCTCAATTTTCTTACCGGAAGAAAGACGTTTACTATACCAACTATCTAACAGCTTTTTAATTTCAGAAAGCGTAAATCCTGCCTCTTTTGCACCTTTTATAAGTTCTATTTTCTCAATAATACTTTCATCATAGTCTTTATAATTGTTTGTTTTTATTTTTTCATCCGATACCCCCTTGAATAAGCCGTAATTTTCATAATACCTCAATGTAGGTATTGATACACCTGTTCGCTTTGACAATTCGTTTATTAACATAATCCTTTATCGTTGTGGATAAATAAATATTAAGTGTAAACTATACTTTACACTTATTAGTTGCAATTATACGCCATAGTTTTGTCAATTAATTACATGATAAGTTATGAGTACGAAAATCGTAATTGAAAATTATTTTAATGCTATGAAAGAAGGCAGGTTTGCAGATATGCAAATGTATGTATCACCTAATCAAAGGTATTGGATTAGCGGTGATGGGTCCTGGGATTTTGGAGGGTATAATTCGCCGGAATCCATGAGTAAACTGTGGTCGATTGTAACAGAACGGTTTCCTAACGGGTTAAACCTTACCATCAATTCTATTCTTACAGACGGTGAATATGCTGCGGTACAAGTTCATAATAATGCAACCCGAATAGATGGTAAGGTTTACGATAATGATGTTTTTGTGCATTTGAGGGTACAGAACGGCTTGATAACGGAACAACGGGAATATCTCGATACGATTATGATCAATGAGCTGTTTTGTGGTGAACTGGAAAATCAGCATTAAACAAATTCCATATTAAGTCGCTTAAAAAGGCTTCTTCCAAATGAGGCAGGGAATTGATAGGAATGGCGCTAGCTATAAACTGTAAGACAACATCAGGTTCACATGAGTAAACTTTAGTGATCTGAATAATGGAAAATGAAACTCATAAAAATATTCAAAAGAATAATGGTTGCAACATTCATAATCATTGGAGTACTGCTTATGTCAACTTTGCTGTATATACGGCAAGATAAATTTGGAAAAAGCCCAAGTGGAACTAGGCTTGAAAGAGTAAAAGCCTCACCGAATTTTCAAAACGGGGGCTTCCAAAATCTAAGTAAAACACCCACTCTTGCCGAAGGACACAACTACTTTGAAGTCCTTTACAAAGCCTACTTTAAGAATAAACCAAGACATTATCCAACCGACATCATTCCGTCAGTGAAAACAGATTTGTTGAACTTGCCTTTTGATACTGATGTTTTAGTTTGGTTCGGACATTCATCTTATTTTATACAAATTGATGGAAAACGAGTTTTGGTTGACCCTGTTTTTAGCGGAAATGCTTCGCCGGTTCCACGAACGGTTAAATCATTCAAAGGAACGGACATTTATACTGTTGCCGACTTACCCCACATTGATTACTTATTTATTTCTCACGACCATTACGACCACCTTGATTACGAAACACTAATTGCCCTAAGAAACAAAACCAAAAAAGTAATCTGTGGCTTAGGCGTAGGTGCACACTTTGAACATTGGGGATATGACAGCAGTAAAATCATAGAAAGAGACTGGAACGAAACAGTAGAATTGGATAGCGGTTTTACTGTCTTTGTTGAACCAGCCCGACACTTTTCTGGTCGAGGATTTTCGAGAAACAACACTTTATGGGCTTCGTATATGTTACAAACTCCAAGTATGAAGATTTACATTGGCGGTGATAGCGGTTATGACACACACTACGCAACCATTGGAAACAAATACGGTTCTATTGACTTAGCCATTTTGGACAATGGGCAATACGATGAGGCTTGGAAATACATTCACAACCTGCCCGAAGATGTATTAAAAGCAGCACAAGACTTAAAAGCAAAACGGATTTTTCCTGTCCATTCGTCAAAATTTGCGTTAGGAAGTCACGATTGGGACGAGCCTTTGGTAAAAATAACTGAACTCAATAAGTCATATAACATTCCATTGATAACGCCGGTAATCGGAGAAGCTATCAAACTTAAAGACACTACGCGTCATTTCAAGAAATGGTGGGTAGGGCTGAATTAAACCAACCAACAATTTAAAGTTAAAAGCCCGAACCGCTACCAAGGGGTTGGCAAAAGCAGGACTAAGGAACATAGGCTGAACAAATTATTTTTATTGAACAACAGAATACGGGCAGAGGCGATAAGAACCTAAACTCCCTGCCTTCGCCAACCCATGGAATGTTATCGGTCAAGCTATGTAAACTCCCTTGAGATGTTGATGACTCCAGAGACCAAGAATCAGCTTTGAAACAATGTTGAAAGAATATTAAGCCAATTAGCTTGCGAAGTGGACGAGCTGGGGAGATTATTTGTAGAATTTGAATCTTATCAAAAAATTTTAAGTGAACAGAGCCTACCTAACAATTTCGAAAACTTAAATAATCTACCCAATTTTCTAATCATCATTAAAATAATTAACCTGGACTTATGCACAGTAGTTCTAACCTACTTATGCGGAAAATTTCAATATGAAGCGATAAGTTCTTGCCGCCAGTTGATTGTCGTTATAAATGAGGGCTATAAAAAGTTATACAACTTCATTTTAGAAAAGGAAAAAGGTGATAGGTTTTTAAGCATAGAAATAACTCTTTCTGGATAGCTGCGTTCCAGCTTTAACCACGAACAAATGCGGTTAATGGTTGTGTCCCATCTATATCCTGGCTTCTCGGGATGCTCTGATAGCCAGAAGCTGCCGCTATCCAGGGCTTTAAACTTTTCCTTTTGTAAAATATGGCTGAATGTTCCCCTTGGCCTTTCCATCATCCCGACCAATGCCATAATAAGTAAACTCTGGCAGTCCCTTTTACAGATCGTCCAATTGGTTTTTCAAACCTTCCTGCGTACCTACAATGTCGAACTGATGAAACCTTATTAGTGCACCGGCTATGGGTGCTCGGGCTACTCATAGATTCCGCGAGTCTCCTTTATTATCATAGCGCAGGTTAAAGCTGCAGGTGATAATATTTTGTGCCACTGCATTGTGAAAAAAGAGAAAGCTAATGGCACCGGCTACCAAAAATCTTATCATAAACAATGATTGTTTGAAATAAATAGTAAGCTTACCAGGAAGGGTTCTGGCCCAATGCCGGGTTAATCAATCGGTCTGCTTCCGGAATGGGGTAGAGATATTTTTTATCCTCCCAAACCTTCGCAACATTGTGCAGCCAGGTTATTTCTCCATGGGTATTATTCGAAAGCCGCTGCGGATTGACTGTTCCTGTTGCAAGCGTGGGCGAAACATTGACGAAAGTAGCTCCCGGGTATGCACTTTGTGCGGGCGGAGTACCCTGATAAAACAATACATCATTTTTGCCATCTTCATTCAGGTCCATAGGTGTGTTCAATGTAGGAACGTAAAACCCGTTCCAAGGCATGGCCAACAATTCTCCCCGTTTCCACCTGATTAAATCCTGAAAACGCATGCCTTCCCATGCCAATTCAATGCCCCGTTCTCTTCTGATTTCAAGAAGTACGGGATCAGAGATACCGGGGAAATATCGTTGTTGCAAGTAAACATCTACATGCATGGGTTTGGTCGTTAACCCACCTGTAATGCCTGCCCGGGCCCTCAGGCTACCAATGGTAGCTGCCCACTCCTCATCGGTGAGGGTACCCAATTCGGCCTTAGCTTCGGCGTAGTTCAATAACACCTCGGCATACCGCATCAATACAATTGAATTATCGTTGCGGGTTCCCCCATCATAATAGTCATCGTCCAGGGTCCATTTAATGGGCTGGTACCCCGTATACGTATAAGAAAATACCGGGGGAGCGGGTTGCTGCGTGCCAGCCACCTGCCGTTTGTAATTACCCATGCGGATGGTTTGCTGCAGCCGCTTATCCCGACCCTTGACCTCCTCTGAAAAGGGCTTGATTTCAAAATCCGGGACTGAAGTAAATGGGGTTCCGTCAATGTTGAGATAGGTATTTACAAAAGTCCGGGTAAAACTCAACCGGGAACCGTAGGTAGCAGAAGTCCAATACCAGTTAGCGTCATTAAGCACATTGAGTGTGGCATCATTTACATTTGCAAGAATAACTTCCTTGGTCACCGGTTGCTTGCTGATAAAAAGCTGTCGGTAAGCAGACTCTGGCCCACCAGCAGTATTGAGTCCAAACCCACCTTCATCCATAATTGTTTTTGCTGCTTTGGTCGCTTCCAACAGCCATGCACCTGCGGTTTGCTCCAATCCGGCAGCCAGGCCACCTGCTGCTCCATGGTATTTTCGGCACGTACCTTCAAACAGGCATATCCTGGACTTGTATGCAAGGGCTACATATTTTGTAACCATACTCCGTGTAGGATCAACAGTGCTGATGTTGGCAATGGCAAAATCCAGGTCTGCCAGTACCGAATCCATTACTACCTGTCGGCTGTCTCTGGGCTTTTTGAGGCTAACGGTATCAGCCACCTCGATGGTGCGGCCATACCAGGGTACATTGCCAAACCGCTGTACTTTATCGAAATAAAATAAGGCACGGAAAAAACGGGCCTGTCCGCTGTAATTGTTGCGAACATGCTCAGGGATATTAGGGTTGGTATTATTTTCCAGGAAGTAATTGATATTTCTTAAAGCGGTCCAGCTCCAGCCCGAGCTTTGGTTGGGGCCAAAACCACTGGCAGTAAGAAAAGTGGGCACATCGGTGCGGGCTGCATAGTCGCTCATGTTATCAGCCCGTACCACATCGCCAGCCGAAGGCAGGTTGTTGTAAAAAGATCCCGTATACAATTGCAATCCTTTTTCACTGCCGAACACTGCGGAACCAGAGGCCGACGCCTGCGGCTCCTGCTCCATTTTTTTACACCCGCTGATCAGCAACACCAGACCAGCAGCAATACCGATAATATTAAATTTCATACTTGATGATTCAATGCGTTGGTTAAAAAAATTAAAAGCCGATGTTCAAACCAAAGGTCCATCCCTTTAGGAGGGGGTAGTTATTGCCATTGCCACTACCACCATTGGTCAATACGCGGTCCGAGCCCTGGATGTTTTCCACGTCAATGTTGCGGGTTACCTGGTACATGGGGGAGTAAGTCCAGATATTGTCTCCGGATACAAATATTCTGGCCTGCGACATCCGCAACCTGCTGGTAAGGCCCTTGGGCAGGTTATAGCCCAATTGCACATTCTTCAAACGTACATAAGCCACATTCTGCAGGTACTTGGTTTGCGCCACATTCAACTCCCTGCCTGTGCCCTGCGCCACATACCCTCTAAGCCGTGGGAAATAAGTGTTTGGGTTTTGCTCTGACCAGATTTCATTCACCATATCAGTTGGCACCCGGTTGTAGGGGCGGTTGTACGGACCCCAGAACGCATCTGCTTCGGCACCCGGCCACCAGTCTTGTTTGCCAACGCCTTGAAAAAAGGCACTGACAAAGAAATTATTCCACTCAAAATCAATCAATGCACCAAAGGAGTATCGGGGCTGTGCATTTCCAATAATTTTTCTATCACCAGGATCTGCCACAGTGTTTCCACCCGTGTTGATAGCGCCGTCTTTATTCAGGTCCGCAAACTTTACGTCGCCAATCATAGTATTGCCACCGTTAGACGCTTTGATAAACGCAGCCTGCTTGGACGCCTCGGAAATATTTTCAGCGGTAAAAAAACCATCGGTTACATAACCCCATATTTCACCCAGTTTTTGGCCTACGTAATAATCGCTCAGGAGTTTATTCGGGTTGTTGTAGCGGGTAATTTCCGATTGGTAATCGGCCAGGGATAGCCTGATGCCATATGCAAAAGGTTTGTTACCCATATAGGCGCCGTCACGCCAGGTAGCCACTACTTCCCAACCTTTTGTTTGCAGGTCGGTATAGTTGCCTTTTGGGGTACTGGTACCAAACACTGCCGGCAGTGTTGGCCCGCTGGTAAACATATCGGTGGTGTTGCGCACATACCAATCTGCATTGATAAAGAGCCGGTTGTTCAACAGGCCAATATCAGCGCCAATATCCAGTGTAGTAGCCCTTTCCCACACCAGGTTGTCGGGCACCACAGAAGGCTGCGAAGTGGTTTGAGGCCTTATGCCCCCCAGGATGCGGCCCGACTGGCTGATATTAAACAGCTCCATGAATTGGTAAGAAGGAATGTTACCGTTGCCCAGTGAACCGTAGGATGCCCGGAACTTCAGATCGGAAATGGCGCCTTTTGATACCTGCCAAAAGCGTTCATTCGAAACCCTCCATCCTGCTGAAACGGAAGGAAACATTCCAAACTGGCTATTGGAAGGAAACTTAGACGTGCCATCATAACGGCCATTTACTTCCAGCAGGTATTTTTGGTCAAAGTCATAGTTCAGCCGGAAAAAGTTGCCGTTAATTACCCACCTTTCGTACTGGCCATTTGTGGTGACAGCTGTGCCCAAAGCGAGATTGATGTTCTCTGCATCATCGAAAATCAAACCATTGCGTTGTGTCGTCAGTCCTTTTTGGGTGGATACTTCATAATTATATCCTGCAAGTGCTTTCAGGTTGTGTTTGCGCCCAAACTTATTTTCATACTCCACGTAAATGTTGCTGGCCATATATTGGGTTTCTGAAAACCGCTCCGCAAGATCATTAGTGGTGGTGCCGATATATTGCACCACATTTGGTTTTACACTATAGGGAATAGGCACACGCCTGGTCACAGAGTTGTCGTCCAGATCCTGAATGGTAAAGTCGCCTTTAAACCGCAATGTGTTTTTGAAGAATTCGGTAGAAAAAGCAGTTCGGTTGCGGAAGATCCGCTGGTCAAAATCAATTCCGTTTTTGCCATAAACGAAATCGCCTACGGTGTAAGCTGCGGAATAGGAAAGGTTGCCATCAGGGTTAAACAAGGGTGACATTTCATGCCCTTCATCAGCGATATTCCGCCAGATGCCTCCACCCTCCCCCACATTAAGCGGGTTGTGATAAAGCATGTTGGAATAATCTGTGTTGTTCTCCACCCGCAACCAGGGCAGGACCTGTACATATCCCTTTGCACGGAAGTTGTACATATTGTAATCATCGCTGTTGTACCGGAATAATCCTTTTTGCCCATAATACCGGGCAGAAATCAGGTAGCCAGCCTTATCGTTGCTGCCGCTTACTGAGAGATTATGATCTGTGGCAGGCGTACTCTTTTTATACAGCAGCCCATACCAGTCCGTGTTGTCATAATACACATATTCTCCCGTGCCGGGGTTGATTTCCACTTTGGGTAGTGACGGATCATTGTTGCGCCGCTCCAATTCAGCCAGATAAGCCTGTGAAAACTTGACCGTTTTATTAACGTTCTGCGGAAATTGGGAATAGTCGTTCCAGGCGCTCCAGCCTTCGTTGAAAATTTTCGCAAACGTATAGCTGTTGGTTACATAATCGGTTCGGACAACCGGAGACTTGATGGAAAAATTGGTAGAATAATTTATGCTGGTCTTTCCTTTTGCAGGATTCTTAGTTGTAATTAACACCACCCCAAAAGCAGCCCGGGCCCCGTAAACAGCAGCAGAAGCGGCATCCTTCAACACGGTTACACTGGCTACATCGTTGGGGTTTAAAAGGGATGGATTTCCTTCAACACCATCGATCAAAACCAAAGCACTGCCACCTTGTCCAATAGAAGTATTACCCCGGATATTATAAGCCGGCGATTGAATGGGCTTGCCGTCGCCCATTACAATATTGAGGTTGGGGATCATGCCTTGCAAACCTTGCGTCACATTGGGCAGCGACCGGTTTTCTAACACTTTGCCCGATACCTGATCAACAGCACCGGTAAGGTTTGCTTTTTTTTGTGTTGAGTACCCTACTACCACTACGCTTTCACCAGAGGTAAGGGCAGGTGTCATATTGATATCCAGTTGCACCGTGTTGTTATCACTTACTGTGATGGAGTCGATCACATCAGTGTTATATCCTACAAATGAAATCGTAATGCGGTACTGGTTGCCTTCCGGGATGCCGGTAAAGCTGAAGCTGCCGTCCTGCAATGATTGTATGGTTTTCCTGTAGTTATTGCTTGTGTTTTGCAGCATAACAGAAGCCTTTTCCAAGGGCTTTTGCACCTCGTTCTTAATTGTACCCCTGATTGCCTGAGCAAAACACAACTGGGCAGCGAATAATAAAAGAAAAAGGAGTAAGGTTCGGTTCATACCTGGTGAATTTGCCGCAAGGTATCGGCAGGTAATTACCAGATTGTTTCCTGTATGTTAGGTTTGGGTTATTAAAAGAATAGGAACAAACAATTTATACGAGGCCTGATTTTCGAAGGAAAAACGGTAGCAGCTTTTCAATGGCAACATCGATAACAGAGGCGTCTTGTTTTCATCAGGAAATGGGGTACCCATCGCTGATCTTTTACCTGTTACTGCTTTTTATTCAAATGCTTTAAAACCGTGGCCTCTTTGGAAAAAATGATTTCTTCTGCAATATTGGTGATGTGGTCGCCTACCCTTTCCAGCTTCCGGATAATGGTAATGAGCAGTAAAGTTTCCTGAATGGAATCCAGGTCTTTTCTCATATACTTTTCACCTACCAATGAAGCCTTTTGATTGATGTCATCCAACACAAGGTCTTTGGAAAAAATAGACCGGGCAGCTTTTGTGTCATCTTCAACAAAAGCTTTTGTTACGCCTTCCATCATTTCAATAACGCCTGAGGCCATCTTCTTTAATTCCAGTTCCTCAACCAATTCTTTATTGAAAGATTTTTTTTCCAACACCACCAGTTTGGCGATTCCTTCGGCATAATCACCAATGCGTTCCATATCTGTATTGATCTTTAAGGTGGCGATCACAAAGCGCATATCATTGGCCATGGGGTTCAACAGCGTAAAGATCTGCTCACAATCCTGGTCAATGCGCAACTCAAAGGCATTTACCCTTTTCTCATTGTACAGCACTTCATTGGCAAGATCATAGTCTTCTTCCAAAAGAGCGTTAACGCTTTTTCGCAGTTGCTGCGTCACCAGAAAGGCCATGTTGGACAGGCTTTCCCTGAGCTGGTTCAATTCTTCTTGCAGGCGGGTCATAGTCATGGATTTAGCCGAAACGGCCGGTGATATAATTTTGGGTTTGTTCTTTCTGCGGATTGGTAAATATCAGTCTCGTTTCCTCGAACTCTATCAGCTCGCCCAGGTAAAAAAATGCGGTCCGGTTACTGATGCGGGCAGCCTGCTGCATGTTGTGGGTTACAATCACAATGGTAATCGTTTTCTTCAATTCATAGATCAGGTCTTCGATCTTTGCTGTAGAAATGGGGTCCAGCGCTGATGCTGGTTCATCCATCAAAACCACTTGAGGTTCCACTGCCAGCGTCCTGGCTATACATAAACGTTGTTGCTGTCCTCCGGAAAGTGACAAAGCGGATTTCTTCAGGTTATCTTTTACCTCGTCCCAAAGGGCAGCGTTTTTTAGTGATCGCTCCACTTTTTCTTCCAGGATGGCTTTATTTGTTTCTCCATTGATCCGCAGGCCAAAGGCCACATTTTCAAAAATGGTTTTTGGAAAAGGATTTGGTTTTTGAAACACCATACCAATCCGCTTACGCAGGCCATATATATCCAGGTCCTTATAAATGTTTTCTTGGTCAATTAAAAATTCACCTTTGATACGGGTATGTTCAATAAGGTCATTCATCCGGTTAAAGCAACGAAGCAATGTGGACTTGCCACAACCGGAGGGCCCGATGAATGCCGTAATGGTGTTGGGCTCAATACCCAACGAAATATCTTTCAAGGCCTGCTTCTCACCATACCACAAATTGGCATTTCTTGCTTCCAGCTGGTACATCCTTAATATTTAATTTTTTTATACCATTTATTTCTCAGGTAAATGGCTGCGCCATTCAATAAAAAAGTAATCAGCAATAACACAATGATACCCGCTGCTGCATTCACCAAAAAAGCGGCCTGCGGCCGCGACACCCAGTTGAATACCTGGATCGGCAAAGTGGTAAACTGGTCATTAGGTCCCTCTGGAATAAAGGGCACGTACACCAAAGCCCCAATTACCAACAGGGGTGCCGTTTCGCCTACTGCACGTGAAACTGATAATATAATCCCCGTTAAAATGCCGCCCAATGCCGACGGGATGACTACTCTGCTCGTGGTTTGCCATTTGGTGGCGCCCATGCCGTAAGCAGCTTCCCGTAACGAATCCGGCACTGCCTTCACAGCCTCCCTTGTAGATACGATGATGATGGGCAAAATAAGTAAAGCCAAAGTAAAGGCACCGGCCATTAAACTGTTGCCCAAACGGAACAGCCTGACAAATAGCGTTAATCCCAAAATACCATAGATCACAGAGGGCACCCCTGCCAGGTTGGATATGTTGATTTCAATGAATTTAGCAAAGGGGTTTCGCTTTCCATACTCTTGTAAATAGACCCCCGCTAAAATACCAATGGGTAATGCAATTATGATGGTGAAAAACAACAGGGATACCATGCCCGCCAATGCCGTCATGATGCCCGACTTATGCGCAAAGCGTGAGGGAAGACTGGAAAAGAAACCCCAATCAAGGCGCTTCAGCCCATCGGAAAAAATGTCAATGAGTAAGATCAGCAAAATCAATAAGGCAAACACGGTAAAGAAGAGTCCCACGTATTTAAAAACCCGGTCGGTCAGTTTTGCATTTGCATAACGCTTCTTCATTATTCATATTTATTTTGATACTTCCGGCGAATCCAGAAGCTGATATTGTTTAATATAAATGTGAATACAAAAAGCGTTAAGCCAGCAGCAAATATGGTCCTGTATTCCAGGGAATCCTGCGGCACATCACCCATACTTACCTGCACAATATAGGTGGTGATGGTTTCTACCGACTCTTTAGGGTTGAAAGTAAGCTTAGGCTCCTGCCCTGCAGCAATGGCTACAATCATCGTTTCGCCCAAAGCCCTCGAAATGGCAAGAATAATGGCTACGATGATGCCCGATGAAGCGGCGGGAACCATGACCCTGAAAGCCGTTTGAAATTTGGTAGCCCCCATACCATAAGAAGCCTCCCGTAAGGATTTGGGTACCGACCGCAGCGCATCTTCACTTAGTGATGTGATGTAGGGGATGATCATCACACCCATCACCAGGCCGGGTGAAAGCGCATTGAAACCGCGCAGCCCGGGAATAAACGTTTGCAACAGCGGCGTTACAAATTGCAGGGCAAAAAATCCATACACCACCGTGGGTACAGAAGCGAGGATTTCCAAAACCGGCTTTACAATAGTGGTGAACTTTTGCGGCGCATATTCATTTAAATAAATGGCAATGACCAGGCCCACGGGAACGGCAAATAATATAGCAATGGTGGTGGTGAGTAGGGTACCGGAAAGCAGCGGCAAAATACCAAAGTGTTGTTCGCTAAAGAGCGGTGTCCATTGGGTATCGGTAAGGAAATCTATGATCGATACTTCAGAAAAAAACTTGAAGGTTTCCAGCGTTAACACCAGGATGATGCCGATGGTGGTGAATACCGTTACCAGGCTGCACGCCATCATCACCCATTCGATCAGCCGCTCCTTGAAAGGGATATGGTGTCCTTTAGTTTTCATGCATCAATTTTATCAGGTCGGCCCCTACTGTTGAACGTCTTGCAAACAAAGTCCCGGTCTTGCCATTTAAAAATCGCTGGTAACCCAACTGGTACACCGTATCGGGCAAGGGCACATAACCAACTTCTTTTACCAGCGCGGGTGCCACCTGCATATAAAATTGCACAAACTCCCGAATTACCGGGCTTTTGGCCGATGCTGCATTGACATAAATGAATTCGGGGCGCGACAAGGGCGCATACGTTCCGGTACGAACTGTTTCAGAAGTTGGGAAAACAGGCCCCTTGCCCCCATCAATGGCAACGAGCTTCAATTTGGTTTTGTTTTCTTCGTAATAAGCCAGTCCAAAAAACCCTAAAGCTCCCTTGTCTGTAGCAACACCCTGCACCAATACATTGTCATCTTCACTGGCGGTGTAATCACCCCGCGAAGATTTAGCGGAACCTACCACTGCCTCGGTAAAATAATCATACGTACCCGACGAGGTACCTGCACCATATAACCGCAACGGAACATCGGGAAATGTGCTGCGGATCTGCTTCCATGAATTGATCTTTTCCTGCGCAGCCGGCTCCCACATTTTTTTCAATTCGGCAATGGTGAGGTGGTCCACAAAATCATTGGAAGTGCTTACCACAACGGCCAGGCCGTCATAAGCAACGGGAATTTCTATAAAACCAATGTTGTTGGCTGCACAGGCATCTATTTCCGAACCCTTGATGGGACGCGAAGCATTGCTGATATCGGTTTCGCCCCGGGAAAACTTTTTAAAGCCCCCACCGGTACCCGAAACGCCAACGGTAACGCGGATATCTCCATGATCGTTCCGAAATTCTTCTGCTACAGCTTCTGTGATGGGATATACAGAACTGGAACCATCAATAGAAATGCGTCCTTTATATTGCTTAAAACATGCAGTTAATACAATAACTACTATTAAAAGCAACAAGGGCAAAGGCCTGAAGTTTAGAATCATGCGCAAGAAAAATTTACAGAACCACTTCAAGATTCCTGCATAACTTAAAAAATAGTGCCATGATAATCTGTCAGGCAATGAGCTTATTCTCCACCCATCAAAATGAATTTAATGATTTATTTAAAATAAAAAGGGGCCCTATGTTATCAAAGCATTAACTGGCTCACTATCCTGCTAATTTTATTCATCCTTTTAGCAGGCTAAAAATTCTGGAGAAAAAGGCATGGAGCCAAGATAATATTTCCAGGTTGCCTCGGGCTTAATTTACAAAATGCTGCTACTACATTTATGAATTCCAAGTAAACCGGTATGGGGCAAGTCGGATTCTAAATCACATTCTTTCAAAAAAAGGGCAGCATACGTTTAGCCTGCTGGCATTGATCGTTCCAATACAGCTGACAGATGAGAAATATTCCTTTTGCCTTTTATACCCGATGGGTAAAGTATTGCAGTTGTTTTTTAGTTGGTTTGTAAAGTTTACTGCTTCAGACGTCAACAACGATACCGGATCAACTTGGTTTTAGCAAGCCGCTGTCGTTCGCTGTCAGAAGTGTTTCCCTTCATAATGTCAGTGGGGGGCCAACCACCTTCATTCCATGCTTTTTATGAATTGCTCTTGACTCCTCCTCTGTGGGTGGCACTTTAAGCCCATTCATTTCAATGAAGAAATCTTCCAGTGTCCCTGCTGGCTGAACCGCATAAAGCAGTCGGCCTTGATCGGATGTCTGTATCCAGCTATGCGGTATGCCTCTTGGCAAAAAGATGGTATCGCCGGCATTTAGCTCCATCGTTTCCTGCCCTACTACAAACCGATACTGGCCCGCAACAACATAAAAGATTTCATCTTGTTTATAATGCAGGTGCAGGGAGGGGCCAATTTTTTCGTAACCGGTATAGGCGAAGACGCTTAGTTCATTACCAGTGTCTTTCCTGGAGATGATGATGTCGTTGGGATGAACACCTCTGTATTTCATTGGTTCGTCAAAACGGCTGCCGCCTGAACGAACAACAAAGGGCTTTCCCGTACCTTTCTCCTCGATAATTAAGTTAGAAAAAGCAAGTGTAGGAAGTACTGTAAGCGTGGTTAAAAGAAATTGTTTTCGTTTCATACTAAATAAGTTTGACCACAAACCTACTTTTGGTATGAGGAGCAGAGGTGGTAAAAACTGGACTTTGTTTCAGACCTCTGCATCACCGAAGATTCTCTCCGGGGCTGTGCTATCCAAGGCAAAAAACTGCGGGGGTGTATAGCCAGTGAACGCTTTATAATCTTTAACCAGGTGTTGGTAATCATGGTACCCAGAACGAATGGCAATGGAGAGCCAATCCAAATGCGGAAACCGGTTTTTCATCCGGTAGGCTTTATCAAACCGAACAATGCGCAGGAATTGTTTGGGTGAAACACCCAGGCGTTCACCAAACATACGGTCAAACTGCCGGTGGCAAATGCAGGCCTGCTTTAAGAAGCTGTCAAGTCTAAAATTTTCTTCCTGCAACAGCATCATACTGCCAGAAATATCTACGGGATGAGTGCCTTTTTTGGCCGCTTTTACAACTTTCAAAAGAAAACGCTCTACAACCAGGATCATTTCATTATACGATAGGGCATGGTAAAGGCGTTCGTTTACCTCCGAAACAACAGAACCGAAAACATCTGCAGCATCAAGGTATTGGTTTAACAACTCTCGCATGGAAATGCCGGTAAGACGGAAAAAAGCACCAGGTTGAAAAACCACTTGGAGGCTTAAAAACTCTTTTCCTACCTGTCGTTGCTGTAAGATATTATGTTGCCCAACACAGCTTGTCCTTTTTCCCTTTATAACCTGCTTGGTATCCGGGTAACTAACCGTCTCTGCCTCTTTCGGATAGAATTGAAGGCATTGCTCCGGCCGCGGAGAATAAAATTTTGGAGGAATGGCGGCGGACCCGGAGAAATTAAAATCAATGATCCGGTACAAACGAATGTACTGGGCTAGGTAATCACTTGGCTTGATCTCATTTAACAGCATCAGGGTGGTGTTCTTTAAAATCAAAGAAACATGGCGTGCAACGCAGAACGTGTTTGCGAAGAAATGGAAATAGATTACTGCTGCTTTATTTACGCTCTTTCGTTGACATTTGTTTTAGAGATGAAAGTTAACGTGGCAAACGCATTTTTGCAAACACGACGTTAGCGGCATTTCGATCTAACTAAACCTCAACCCTTTTACTATAGATTTACATGCTACCCACAGGCCAGGAATGCCTGCAATAGGATTGGAATGCAGGTGAGTAAGGAAAAGGCGATTGACTTTTCCTACCCCTATCTTTTGTTGCCACAGAAGCTGGGTTAGCTCCCCGTCCACAATCAAACAAAAAAAGTTTCCACCTGCTTCCACTATCGTTGCAGCACCAAAGCTTTCAAAGGGGGGCTTAGGATCGTTAGTTCCGAATAAGATAACGGTTATGGTTTGCGTTGTAAAGTTTTTATGTTGCGAAAAAAGACACATGAACATGGAGGTGTAAAGACCAATTTCCTACGTAACGTTTTTTATTCCATTGTTTTTATAGAAAGTCTTTTACCCCTTATAATTCTGTTTTTCTCCGCCGGATGAACTGGAACGTTACAGTTGCTTTGCCCTGCGGCAATAGCTCAAGCCTTGCTTCCGTGTCATTAACTACACCAGTGAAGGTATTGTTACCGATATAGGATAATCCACCCCAGATCTGGCCATTTGTCCTGTAAAATAAAAAATCGCCGTCCCGGTAAAATTCCATCACCGTGTTGTTGTTCATTTTGTAAACGCCCGCCACTTTTAAAAATAATATGCCATCAGGTAAGAATTCCTTTTTTAAAATAATGTCGAAGCGGATTTGGCCTTTACCATTGCTTCGTTTTTGGACAGGTAGGATGCGGCTGATCGCTAAGGGAGATATTGCATTCACCTTTTCATGCTGCCTTGCCCTTATTTCCAAATACCCAACAAAAGGATGCCTGCCTGCAAGATCACCCTTTTCCGGCTTGGAAGGTCCTTGTAAATGCCCAGGAACAAAAATCCAATAAATGGAATCAGAAGATATATTCCTGCCTTGCTGGCCATTTTTTTTTGAAAGACTATCTCGACATGAAATAGGTATTGGTGGTGTACCGGCATTCTCAAAAAATTATGTACGCAGGAATGAAGGCTGTAATTTTTACCAAAGCCCAAGTTTACACCCTAACGTTTCCTTAAACATTCACCCTTTTGAATGTTCGTTTCAGGTCCAGATTGGTAACAGGAGAAACTATTAGGGGGAATTTTTCGACCACCACATTGCTGGTATCAAGGCCAAAGTTTTTCTCTTCCGAAAGTGAGATGTCCTTTAGCCAAAAGTGCAGCTTCATGATCAGTCTTTCAAAAAATGGCAGGTCATTGTCCTGGCTCAGGTACTTTTCCATTACTACAAAGGAAAAATCCCCCACCACATTACGCCGCTCCAGGCTTTCGTAACGGCTGGTAATGTTCACCTCTTTATTTTTTACCAGGTCTTCCACCACTTTGCGAAAAAGTAAATCTATACGGGGCTGTACCCGGAAACCCAACCGAAACTCCACCCGGATAATATCATTGGGAATAATGTGCTCCACTTCGAACTCTGTAGTATAAGGCTCGTCTAAAGTATGTACATGTACAAACCAGTAAATATCTGCCCGCTTGGGTTTACGGTTTAAAATCGAATAGATGATTTTATGCTCAATTTCATTGTGGTTATCGGCAGAGGTAAGGTACACCAGGTGGGTAGCATATTTGGGCACCGACCGGTCGTTGCTTAGTTCCTGCATTTTTGGTATATAATCCTCCAGGCGTACAAATTCAACATAGCGGTTTTTGATCTTCCGGGCCCGGTACCAGTCGTACATCACCAGGAACAGCAACCCGCCAACAACAAGAGCCACATAGCCGCCGTGTGGGAACTTTTCCATGTTGGCCCATAAAAAACTGATTTCAATAGAAAGGAAAACAGCAAGGTATAAGTAAACCAGCAATGGCCTTGTTCTGCGCAACACCAGGTAGTTTGCAAAAAGAATAGATGTGGCAATCATGCAGAGGGTAATAGCCAAGCCATAGGCCGCTTCCATATTGGCGGCTTTCTTAAAATACAGCACAATACCAATGCATCCAACAAAGAGCATCAAGTTGATTGCCGGTATAAACAACTGACCTCTTGCCTCTGTAGGATAAACAATTTTGAACTTGGGCCACAGGTTCAGGCGCATGGCCTCGCTGATCAACGTAAAGGAACCGCTAATGAGTGCCTGGCTGGCAATAATGGCTGCCGCAGTAGCGATGGCGATGCCAAAATAAAGGAACCAGGCAGGCATGACGCCATAAAAGGGGTTAAAGCCGGCGGTAATAAGTTGTGGTGTGATTCTTTGGCCACCGTAGGTGCTAAGCAGCCAGGCACCTTGGCCAAGATAATTAAGGATCAGGCACGTCTTTACAAAAACCCATGAGTACCGTATGTTCCATTTTCCACAATGCCCCAAATCGCTGTATAACGCTTCGGCCCCGGTGGTACAAAGGAAAACGCCTCCCAGTATATAAAACCCGTTGGGATAGTTAGCCAGGAGCCTTATCCCATAATATGGATTAAAGGCTTTGAATACATGTGGATCATCTGCAAAGTGAATGACGCCAAGTGTTGCCAGCATCAGAAACCAAAGGGTCATCAGGGGTCCAAAGAAACGTCCGATAATGGCGGTGCCAAATTGCTGCAGGAAAAACAGGGCCGATAAAATAAAGATGACAATATAAATGATAGTTGTTTGGCTGATATGGGAAAAGGCAGGCACCTGTTTCAAGCCTTCAATTGCGGAAGTAACAGAAATAGGAGGCGTGATCATGCCATCTGCAAGCAAGGCCGCCCCACCGATCATTGCTGGAATCACCAGCCATTTTTTCCGGCGCCGCACCAGTGCAAATAAGGAGAAGATGCCGCCTTCCCCCCTGTTGTCTGCCTGCAGGGTTAGGATCACATATTTAATGGTGGTTTGCAGCGTCAGTGTCCAAATGATCAGGGAAAGCGATCCTACCACCAATTCTTCAGTGATAACCTTTCCGCTGGTAATGGCGTTGAGTACATAAAGGGGCGAAGTACCTATGTCGCCATAAATAATACCCAGCGCAATAAGCAGGCCTGCTGCCGAAACTTTATTCTGATGTGTTGCCATTTTATTGGTCTGTTGTTTCTGTTTATTCTGCACTATTTTTCCCTGCACACAAAGCGATAACCCACACCAGATTCGGTAAGGATCAATTCGGGACGGTTGGGATCCTGCTCTATTTTTTTGCGCAACTGCGCTACAAATACCCTCAGGTATTGGGATTGGTTGATGTATCCCGGGCCCCATATATCGCGTAGCAGGTATTGGTGGGTCAAGACCTTTCCTTCGTTGCGGGCCATAAGGGCCAGCAGGGCATATTCTGTTGTGGTGAGCTTTAGAAGTATTCCCCCTTTCTTAACGGTCCGTTCACTCAGATCAATGTGCAAATCGCCGCAAACAATCCCGGGACGCGAATCGTCATTTAGCACACTCCGTAAGGCGGAACGAATACGGGCCAAAAGTTCTCCGGTACGGAATGGTTTGGGGAGGTAATCGTTGGCACCATTATCCAGTGCTTTTACAATATCTTCTTCACTGTTTTGAACCGATAAAATGATAATGGGTTCTGTATACCATTGCCGCAGGCTTTGTAACACCGTATGGCCATTGGCATCGGGAAGCCCCAGGTCCAGGATCACCATACCGGGCGGATGGTTGGCTGCCATCACCATGCCTTCCTTTGCAGTAGCCGCCCCCTTTACACTATAGCCATTACTGCCCAGGGTAATCTCCAGGAGTTTGCGGATCTGCGGTTCGTCGTCAATCACTAATACTTCCGTCTTAGCCATACTTCTGTTTTTTTAGGCAATCCTGTGGTTGGTGCAGCAATCCGGATCGTAAATTGGGCGCCTCCGCCCGATCTGTTCTCCAGGTGTACCGTGCCACCCATGGCTTCTACAAATCCTTTTACAATGGAAAGACCTAATCCGGTTCCGCCGGTTTGCGTATCTCTTAACCTATAGAATTTGTCAAATACCCGGCTTATCTCTTCCTTGGGAAACCCGGGACCATTGTCCTCGATAATTATTTGCAGCACATCCACCTGGCACTGGGCCTCCACATATATATGGCTGTTCCAGGGCGTATACAAACAGGCATTGTTGAGCAGGTTGTAAATGATTTGCTCCAACATCATTTTATCCAACCGGAAAAGAGGAAGATCGGGGTTGATATTTACACTGATGGTTTGGGTGTATTTGTTTTCTTCTATGCGCTTTACTGCCTGGTAAACCGTTTCGGAGATGTCACACCAATCTTTTTTGGGCTGCAAAAATCCGGACTCCAGCCGCGACATATTCAGCAGGTTTTCCACCTGTTGGTTGAGCCGAAGGGAGGCTTTGGAAATCTCTCCCAGCAGCTCCCCTTTTTCATCCTGCGTAAGGGAGTTGTTGCCTGCCTGGAGCGTATCGGACGCACCTACAATAGTAGCGATGGGTGTACGCAGTTCATGTGACAAGGAGTTGAGCAGGGTGTTGTATAGCTTAATAGTATTAGCCCGCTCCACTTTCTTTCTTGCCACCTTTTGAATCTGCCTGATTTTATAGGTAAGCACTGTATTGACCAGGGCAATAACAAAGTACATGATAAACAGGATCACATCTTCGGTAGCTCCCACATGAAATGTAAGGCGGGGCGGAATAAAAAAGAAGTTCCAGATCAGCGCACTGAGCAAGGCAGATAGTAGTACGGGAAGGAAATCAAATAAAATGGCAATAAGGGAAACAGTCAGCAGCAAAATCAGTGCAACAACTTTATAGCCAAGCAATGCCGAGAAGGCGTAGCATAATAACGACGCCAAAGCCACCAACAGTAAGCTGTACAAGAATTGTTTTGACTTGCTTATCTTATTAAAAAATATATCAGACATAACCTTTGCGTCCAACAACAAAGGTATAGGGGCACCTGTAAGAGGAATATAAAAGAATGACCAGTTTGTATAAAGATTTTATAAAGAAGGGTATAGATGCCCTGGTGCATTAGTAAATTGTTGCTTATGGACAAGGCATGCAGCATTCTTTTAGGTTTTGTGTTTTTCTGTCACCAGTCCCGTGGCCAGGATAGCGCTCAATTTTCCTTTTCCGCATATGGAGAAGTGTATTACAACTACGATTTTTCAAAACCCTTGTTGCACACCCGCCCAGCATTTGTTTACAGCCACCATCGGACTGGTGAAGTTCATGTCAATATGGTATTGTTGCGCTTAACTTATACAAACCATCGATCAAGAGCTGGAATTGGGTTGATGGCTGGGCCGCCTTCTTTATGCCCTACAGGTATTTTTGAGATAGGTTAGCTAGTGGGAGCACTTCTATAATTTTGAAAGTTTGCCTGGAGTGAACATTGGTAAAACACAGCCCGGCTGCATCAGTGAATACCCGCCCTCCTTGCAAGAGGATCAAAAAAACAAAAACCCTAATTATAATTTAGCCCTGTCCACTACTGGGAATAAAGTCTGTTGGTATGTAAAATCTCCAACAGCAAGTACATTTGTCATTATCAATCAGCATGGCAAAAGACTTTGGTAATCAATACCAAATATTTAATGAATTTTATCTATTTTACTACCTTTTGCATATAAATCAGGCGATCAAGGAAAGAAGCTTGGAGTTAATTTTTCAATGCGCTGTATGTGTGTCTAAATCAGTAATAAGTCCTTTTGGTTATAAGTCTTTACCTATTTAAAAGGAGCATGGGCCAGTAAATCTTAAAAAACGAATGCAAATCAGGTTTTTGACAAGAAAATGTATTTTGCTTTTACTTCTTTTTCTTGTTCATAGTGTTTGTAATGGCCAGCCGTTCAAATACCGCTTTCGGATTATCAACTTACCCGAAATTTTCAAAAACCAGCACATCAGCTTAGTAGATGAAGATGCAGCGGGTATGCTCTGGTTTGTAACCACCAGTGGATTACATCGGTATGACGGCAATCAGGTGCTCACCTTTGACATGCAAAGCACACCTGCCCTGCCCGATGCAGATATCAGGCAGTTGGTTGCAGACAACCGAAACCGCATTTGGATTGTTGCACACAACATACTGGTATGTTTCAACTTGCAGAATTGGAGCACACATATCGTTCCCTTCCGGCGGCCTGCCGCAGCCTTGCAAGGGGTAGGTAAAATCGCTGAAGGCAAAGATGGCACCCTGTATGCAGCTTCCGGCAATAACCTTTATAGGGTGGTTGGCGATAGCCTGAATTTTATTACCAGTATTGACTTGCAGGAACAAGACTATATCAACAGCATACGGGAGCCAGTGCCAGGCGAATTGTTACTAACCACTGCCGGAGGCAAAATTGTTTCCATACAACACCGGCATCAAAACTATGCTCCTGCTTCTTATTTCAAGATACAGAAAAGGGGCAATACAACTGTCCGGTCTGCAATTAGGAGCCGTTCAGAAAAGTACTTAATAAATGTAAATGGCTTGTATGAAGTAGACATGACACGAAAGTCGGCAATACCACTGCTCAACTTGCAAGGCATACCTACATTTCAAAGCAAAGGCGAGATCACGGTCACAGACCTGAAAGATAACCAAGCCGTTTTTTTTTATAAAAACTGGAAAGCCGGAGAAACAGGATTGGTGGTATATAATGCTGAAAAAAATACTGCAGAAGACCTGACAAGCGTGTACCCTGCTGGCTTTAAGTATAATATGCTGCGTGCTATGAATTATAAAAACGGGCATATTTTAATACCAGTTAAAGGGGGCATTGCCACTGTTTCGTATACCAGCAAGGCGTTTGACATGCTTGATGCCAGCATGGAAAATGAAAATAGTATCCGTACTATTTACAAAGAACCGGGTGGCCGTATGCTAATAGGTTCTTACCTATACGGATTTTATAAGTTTGATGAAGATTTTAGTACCAGCACCAATCGCTCCGAAATATTAGTATCCTGCCTGGTTCCCTGGCAAAAGGATACATTGCTGACAGGAACGGAAGGTGGCGGATTGCGTTGGTACCTGCCCGCTACCAATCGGCTTATAAGTTTGTCTGGCACTGCTGCAAGCAGGCAGGTAAACCCTTTTGTCAATTGCCTTACACGGGAGAGTGATACCAGTGTTTGGGTGGGTACCAATGGTGGGGTTCACCTGATAAACCCTTACACAGGCCGCATTTTACAAAGTAGTATGCCAGAAGGTGACCCGCCATCGCCACAATCGATGGTGTTTGATATACTGAAGGTGCGTACATCCCGTTTCTTTGCGACAAGGGAAGGGCTCTTTAAATACAATGTGCTTAACAAAAGCTGGACAAAACTGCTGGCATCTACAGCGGGGAATTATGCCAATTCTTACTTTACCTGCTTGCAACTGGCACATGATCAAATTTGGGCGGGTACAGTTGGGAACGGAATGCTGGTGCTGGATACAGCCGGTAATCTGCTTCGAAAAATTACAAAAGCCGATGGCCTGGCTGGTAATATAATTTTTTCCAACCCGGTGTTTCAAAATTATTTGTTGGTTGGTACCCGCACAGGCTTGAGCATCATTAATCTGCGATCAGGTAAAATCAGTAATTATTCCTCCGAGTATTATTTACCTGCCGACGAATTTAACCGGTCGGCCTGGTACATAAATGGAGATACGGCTTATATGGGCACCATCAACGGCTTTATTAGGCTTAGTAGTAAACAACTCCACCAACAACAAGACAAAGTAGCTCCGGGTATATGTCTTTCGGGGTTTACTTACTTCAATGGCAGCGGCAGCCATTCTGATTATACGTTGCCCTATCGCAACGATCTTTCGCTAACCATTCCACCGGAGGTAAATAATTTTTCTATTGCACTTGGCGGGCTAAGCGAAATGGCAGAAGGGCTGCAGCTATATTACCGCATGAATAAGTACGGGCCTTGGCAGGCGATCGGCCAGCGCCGTGAAATTACGTTTGTCAATATAGCCCCGGATGATTATACGATGCAGATTGCAGCAAGGTTTCCGGATGGCCTGTGGAGGGAGAACCTACTAACCCTACCCATCAAAGTAAAACCCCATTTTTACCAGACCTGGTGGTGGAAGACATTCCTTTTTTCGGCTGCAATTGTGCTAATTTGGCTGGGCGTTAAATACCGGGAAAAAACATTACGCAAAGAGGAGCAACTACGCAGCCGCATTGCCGGCGACCTCCATGATGAAGTAGGCAGTGCCCTGACCCGCATCTACTTCCAAGCAGGCATGCTCACAACCACCGAGGGCAAGGCAGCTGCGTCGTCCACTGCAGCGCTGCAACAAATTGCTTCCAGTAGTCATGAAGCCCTTTCATCTATGAGTGATATGGTATGGAGTATCGATGCCAACTACGACAACGCCCCGGATATGGTGGACCGCATACGAGACTATATAGTGCGCTTGCAGGACGAACTGGACTGTCAGTGCACCTTCATTGTATCGGGCAGTTATGAGCATAAACGGCTTTCGCAGGTTTTACGGCAAAACATCTTGCTTATCTTTAAAGAAGCAATAAACAATGCCATTAAATACGGCCGGAATAAAACGGTTGCAGTAAACCTGTCACTAAATGACAATGAGTTGGTTTTGAAGATTACAAACCACCTTCCTGACAGTGGCATAGCAGAACATACCGTGCAGGGAGGCCATGGCATGAAAAGTATGCAATTAAGGGCTGATAAAATAAAAGCGAAACTTTCCATCACAAACACAGGCGACGAATTTGTTGTGCAACTGCAGGCAAAACCGCTTTAAGCGGTATACCCCCAAAGAGGGATAGGAAACGTAGTAACAAATAACAACTTTGCAAGCTATGATACGCCTGGGCATTATTGAAGACGATACAGTCATCCGCACCACACTGTGCAGCTACTTTAGCGGCGAGCAGGGCTTTCAGTGCCTGCTGGATGCAGGATCTGTAGAAAGTTTTTTTGAGCAGTGGCACGCCGATTTGCATTTCGATGTCATTCTTTCCGACATTGGCCTGCCCGGCGAATCTGGCATACAAGGTGTTGGACGCATCCGGAAGAAAGCGCCGAAGTGCAACGTAATGATGCTGACCGTGTATAATGACAGCAACCGCATTTTTCAGGCCCTGTGTGCCGGTGCTACAGGCTACCTGCTCAAGCAAACTCCTTTTCCCAAAATAAAAGAAGCCGTCATTTCGCTCAATGAAGGTGGCTCGCCGATGAGCCCGGGTATAGCCCGTAAGGTGGTAGAATATTTTAATCCTCGAGGTAAACATAACGGGTCGGAAAAATTAACTTCCCGGGAGGCACAGATTGTACAGGCCATTGAAGAAGGATTAACCAACAAGGAAGTGGCCATACGATTGGATATTACATTAGAAACAGTGAAATCACATATTAAAAGTATCTACCACAAACTCGAAGTTAATAACCGCCATGCAATCATTAAAGGCAATTACAGGTAGGCGGCAGGTTAAAGGTCCAAACTGGAGGGTCACTGTGCTTAAAATGTAGCATTTGCCAGGGAGGCAGCCTGTCTAGCTGTTGCTTTACCTTTTCCTTGCCTGGTCTTACCCATCTTGCATCCTGACGGTTGGCCCGCTTATATCTTCAGAATGGAATTTTGTGGATTGAAAGACATCTTTTATGACTATTCTCTCCTTGTTTACGCACCAGATTAATTTTTCATGTTCACCCCCTTCTCCCCCTAAAGAGGGATAGGAAACAAGTGGTAGCTACTTTTCCTTTACAGCACCCTTTTATGCATTAACAAAGCTGCTGAAAAGAAAGCCATTGTTGGGCAGCAGTACTGTTTCAGGGCATAATTCTCTCCTCTATGAAGCCCTGTATTCTTTACGGTAAAAACATTTGAAAAAACCATTTTATAGTGCTGGCTGGATAAGCAGTAAAAGAAAATCTGCAGCAAATCTATTTGTCTGGATAACCTACCAAAGTTGCCCAAGCGCTTGCAAGTCGTGTTGGTGAAGTTGGTTAGGTGTGAAAGCCATATGGCATGCTAAAAAAATGAAGAGTTCATGACCAGCAATATCATCGCTTGCGATGGAAGGCTTGCCTAATAAAATAATAAACAACCATTACAGCATCCTGCATTTGCAGCTGCTATTCCTTTTTATATACCTGGTCCTTTGCTACAAAACAACTGATTATGAAACCCAGCTCGTTCCATTTGTCTTCCTTTGACCATGCACACGTAAACAGCGTAAGTCAAAAAGGAAAAGCATCCCGTTTTTTGCTAACTGTGCTTGTACTTTTAAGCGCTTTTTTATTCAGTTCTATGTCTTTAAATGCACAAACCTGGTGGAACACCAACGTCAGGGAGCATTTTAAAGTATCGTTTGACGTTGCAAGAGGACAATTTACTATCCAGGCCTTTGCCATAGATAAAGGGTACTTTCCCCATAGCACTTTAGCAACTACAAAAGCAGTACTGTACTACACTACAGGCGACGACGTATATGTTCCTTTTTATGAGTTTCGATATGATCCTCATTGGCAGGAAACCGCCAATGACATAGGATTTGTATCCGCAGGACCCTTAGGGTCTGCACAAGGACATATTGCCTCGGCTTCTCAAGTAAACAGCGACTGGGTAATCCGTTTAAACCTATATAACGAGATCAGGGACATTAAAGGCTTTAAGATAGTATGCGACCTAATGAATTCCAGCGGCGATGATAAACAAGCCGGCAACCAGGCCACTATAAATTATACGGTTCCCAGGGTTACCTTTAAAGCAAATGGTTATAGCTACCAAGAAGACGGCAAAGCTAAAATAACCTGGAATAGCATGTGGAGCAGTAACGCCGACCTGGTAGTGCCAGGTAGTAGTACTGCTGCCTATGAAATTGCTGGAACTAAAATAGCAGATCTGGGACAGGGAGTAAAAGAAGGATCATTTCTGGTAAATCAAAGCAATGCTGCCAGGGAATATTATTTGGTTCATAACAGTTATGGCGGAAAGCTTAAAGACACTTCCTACATTGTTATTCCTGCTATTACCCACCCCACCGGGGTTTCGGCAATATACAATGCCACCACTCAGAATGTAGATATCGCATGGTCTATTCAGAAAGCTACCGGCGACTCCATACAAAAATACCCGTTTAAACTGCAGCGGGCTACAAAGGCTGATTTCAGTGATGCCCTGGATATTATTATATCCGGATCTGAAAGCACCAAATATTACCCCGATTCCACTTCCTATACTTATTCCGAAATACCGCATGCCAATGTATATTATCGTGTAGCCAGAAATGTGAACCAGGACTGGGGATGGAAGCTGGGAAAAACCGTATCCTTTAATTCAGCTCATGCGGCCGTATCCGCCTCTTCGCAGGTAATGCTTTCCTTAAATAATTCCAAGCTGCTGGCAACCATCGAATGGCAACCGTCAGGGGTATGGACAAAAGGAGCCACATTCATTATCAACCGCACGAACAAAACGAGCGGACTGTCCAATGCCATTCAGTTGGGGATGGAGGAGTATCTTAAAGGATCATACGTCGATTCTTTGATAAAACCCTGCAATGAGTATTATTATACCCTGCAGGTAAAGCCAGCCGACAACCTCGGTTTTGTGGCCGACAAAGCGTTTCAAACGGTCAATTCTGTTTCCCCCTATACAATCGGTACTATTATCAACATGAGTGCTTCAAAGGGATATTTTCCTGACCGTGTTGAATTGAGCTGGAATGCGGAAGGCGGGTTTGATAATTACCTCGTGAAACGTAAAGTATATGGTTCTCCCGATAATTTTATCCAGATAGCCAATATTCCTGCTGCGTCCTCTGCCAGTCTTCAGGCAGAAGACCCAAAGGGAGCACCGGGTGTTTACTATCAATATATGATACTCGGCGCCGTTAAATGCAATGGAGTGCTTAAGTATTCACAGGATACGTTGTATGCTATTGGTTTTCGGGCACCAACCGGCAATATCTATGGACGTATTACCTATGCTAGCGGCCAGTCGGTACAAAATGTGGCCGTCCGCCTACAGAACAATGATAATTCCCAACTAAGCCAAAGTGTTTACCTCAACGGGCAAGATTCAAGCTTCCTGAAACTTGAATCCCTGCATACGCCGTTTGAGGATTCTGCTTTCACCGTAGAAGCCTGGATCAAACCCGATAATGCATCGCCAAAAAACGAGGTGATCTTCAGCAGGGGAGGGCAATATGAACTGGGATTTAATAGCACGGGACAGTTATATTTTACCTACAATGGCAATACGGTAACGGGCAATTATACCAATGCCAACCAATCGTTTGTTCATGTAGCCGGCATTCATAGCCATGACTCCCTCGCCATCCTGGTCAACGGGTCTGTGATTGCTAAAGTAGCGGCCCCATACAGCACCACCAATGGAGCAGCAGCTGCCGTTTATATTGGCCGCAATGGTGCAGGCAATCGTTTCAAGGGATATATTGATGAAATGCGTGTTTGGAACATTGCATTGACGAAAGAGCAGGTTGCACAGGATTATACGCGGTTCTTAACAGGTGGTGAACCGGGGCTGGCTGCCTACTGGCGTTTTGACGAAACCATCCCTAACCAGTTTTACGATCTTTCCCACAAAGGGGAGGCGTACAACCAAAATGATGGAATGATGAGTGCAGCCTTTGTGGACCATGCAACAGTAACACCTTCAAATGGCCAGCTTACGCTAAAAGGTTACACTGACAGCACCGGAAATTATATGATCTCGGGTATCCCTTATACCGGCGCCGGCACTACTTATTCGGTCATACCGTTATTTGAAACACACCAGTTTGAACCTATGCTGGTAAACCGCCTCATCTCTGCAGGCTCCAGTACGTTCACGGTAGATTTTACAGACAAATCGGCTTTTGCAGTTTCGGGATATGTCTATTACAGAAATAGTACCGTACCTGTAACGGACGTGCAGTTTAAAATAGATGGATTATATGTCCAGCAAAGCGATGGCAATATCATTACAACGGACGCCACCGGTAAATTTACTTTTTCCGTACCCATAGGCACACACCGGGTTCAGGCAGTAAAGAACAACCACGTATTTGCTAATGACGGTAAGATCACAGACCGGTTTGGAAACGACTTGAATTACCAAAGTCCCATTAGTGAGCGGAGGCTTTACGATAATACAAGGATCCGTTTTATTGGCCGCGTGGCCGGAGGAATCCTGCAGGAATCTTATCCTTTAGGACATTCTTTATCGACCAATAATTTAGGCAAGGTATTAAGTGTTACCATGGAACTGCCCAGTGGAGATAAATACGATTTGATTGCAGGTTCTTCTGATTCAACGGTCATTGTGAATCACCTGCTGCCTTCAGGCGTGACTGATCCTGCTAAACAGCGTCGGTCCAGGGTAGTATATGCTAAGGATAAAATTATGATTTACCCCGATTCGTTAACGGGTGAATTTGCTGTTGACCTGATACCTGAAATATTTACCGCTACCAATGTAGAGGCAACCGGATGGAACGACATGCCGAAAGGGCAATTATTTGATTTTACCAATAAGTTTTCAAAAGAAACTTCTGTATATAATCATGTGGATTCCTCCCAGTCAAACATGGGTACGTGGAAGTATACCAGGTATTCCGATTCTGTGGTTTATAATGATTCCTACCAATTCATTAAGCGGGTATTACCGACGGTAAGTATGACACAGCTTAATAACGGTACGTCCATCAACTATTTAGGCGATTCACTTTATAAAACTCAGTTGCTGACGGGCCAACAGGAAAACATTACCCTGGTAAATGGACAAAGTGGTGTAGGGAAGTATATTTTTGGTGGCCATCCCGTGTTTACCCAGGGAGTTGCCTATCAGTTTAAACTGAAAGCATTTGAGGAGTACCCTTTTTATGAAAGTGTAAGGGCAGATGCCACACCCGTTCCCAGGCAAATAAATGGAAAACCGGTAATTGACCAGGTGCCTACACAAGACGGGGCCGTTACCATCAATAATAATATTCAAAATGGTTCAAGTCCCGATGCATTGAATCTTGACTCTACAGGTACCGCCGTTTACGAATTCTTGGCAGGCGACCCCAACCTCACCAGCGGATTAAAGAATTTTTCGGCAACCATCAGGTTTGGACAGGGTACAGACGTAAGCTGGAAATGGTATGGAGCTGAATACATGGAGGCCTTTGTGATGGGGAACCACCAGACAGGCAATGACTTTGTAACCGCAGGACCGGATAGAATGCTGATGGTACTGCGCGACCCTCCCGGCAACCGTAGCTATTCCTTCGCGGAAAATGGCAGTACCACCACCAGCAGCACCACTTACTCAGGATCTATTGATAATGTAACAGAGGTTACGAGTATAGCCTCTGCAGGCGTAAAAAATATAACCTGGACGGGATTTGGTGCAGGAGTGATCATTGAATCGGATATGGTTAGCGATAACGGGAACAAAACGCACTTTGAATCTCATTATACAAACAGCAATACCAAAGAAACATCCGTTACACTGACCAGTCGTTTTCAGACGGGAGCTGGTCCCCTTTTTGTAGGAGCACCAGCAGATCTATTTGTTGGCTACTCTACCAACATCACCTACGGAAAAAGCAATAATATAACGATCATCAAAAGGGATAATCTGCAGGGTACCGATAAAACCATCCTTGATCCCGGATCTGGTTTCCCTTATCTTATCGTTCAAAGAGATGGAATCAACCTCGAAGAAAAGTTTGGGACCTTATTCGCCTTTCCACAACAACATATCGAATCCGTATTAATCCCTAACTTAAAAAAGATCAGAAATACAATACTGTTACCGCTCGGCACATCCCCTGCCAATGCACAAGCCGCGGCAGATTTTAGAAAAACAGCAACCTACGTATCCAAACTTGCCGCTGATCATGATCATTTTGGTAAATCCAATAATGACAGCACAGCATTTGGAAGCGCGGCAAAAACCAAGCCCTTCAACAATGGCCCCAGTTATACCATCTATTTTCCCAGTTCATCCAACTATCGGACCGACACCATCATGATGCTTAATCAGTATGTCGGGCAATGGGAGCAGGAACTGGAAAAAAATGAAAAGCAAAAGCTCAATGCAACCTTACAACAAAACTACTCTTTCCATGCGGGTAGCACAGTAGATTACTCCGAGCAAACATCTTCCAAAGGCACAGAAACGCATTCTTTTGACATTATTATTTCTGCCTTTGTTATCTCAGAATTCAGCATAGGTATAATGGGTGCTGGCCTTACAATAAAGACTGAAATAAATCAGGGCTTCAGCCAGGGTGGCGTTATCGAAAATAGCAGTGAAAATACATCTACCCTTGGTTTTCAGTTGGCTGCAGATGGTGTTGGAGAATACATTAGTGTAGATGCCGGAAAAGCAAGTGATGGTGGTTTCACTTTCCGTACCAAAGGCGGACAAACCGAATGTCCCTATGAAGGTGCCAGCGAAACGAAATATTATCAGCCGGGTACCTTGTTGAACCAGCCCACCATGCAAATGGACAAACCACAGATTACCGTAGATCGTGCGGTGGTCAATAATGTGCCGTCTACTCAAAGTGCATCCTTTACGCTGCACCTGGAAAATGTTTCGGAAGCAGAATGGTCCACTGCTTTTGTATTGGGCTATGGTAATACAGACAGTGTGAAAGGAGCTGTTATAGCAGTTGATGGCCTTTCTATAGCCAACGGCAGAACCATACCGGTGATTTATGGACAGAAAATAACGAAAGTGCTTACGATCACCAAGGGGCCGGATGCGATGGATTACAATAATATTCCTATTATTTTCCATTCTGCCTGCCAGTATGATATTACCGGTTACCAGCAGCTTATCGCCGATACCGTTTATGTTTCGGCTCATTTTGTTCCTTCGTGTTCCAATATCTACGTCAAAGCACCAACAAACCAATGGATATTAAATACTGAGTCGCCAAAAACCGGTTCAACTGCAAATACGGGTAAAAGATACTTGCCCATTACGCTTAACCAGTTTGATCAAAGCAACAGCCTGTTCCATCATATTGAAGTGCAATACAAGCCTTCCAATGCCAGTCAGTGGATTACGGCCAACAGTTATTATGCCGACTCTGTCGAATACAAAGCAGCGCAAGGCAGCAAGGCAATGATCACTAATCCTCAGGAGATCAATTATAACCTGGAAATGGATGATGCCACGTTTAACGATCAGAAATACGACATCAGAGGTGTGGTGTTTTGCGAGCTAAGTCCCGGGCAACTGATAAATACGTCATCCAATGTGATCAGCGGCATAAAAGACACCTATAACCCGCGGTTGTTTGGCAGCCCTGAGCCGGCAAACGGCATACTTGGAATAGGTGATAATGTTCGCCTCAATTTCAATGAACCTATTGCAGCAGGCCTGTTAATACCACCCGACTTCCAAGTAACGGGTATTCGTAATGGTGCACAGGGCGATCATTCGGTATCGGTAAAGCTTGATGGAGTAAGTAACTACCTGGCGACAGGATTTCATAAAAACCTCGCCGGCAGAAACATTTCAGCGGCAATGTGGGTATTGCCCAACAACAAAGCAAACGGTACCATTTTCAGCCAGGGAAATATAAATGAATCTATGGAGCTGGCCTTTACGGCCGATAACTACATGGCAGTAACCATTGGTAAAAAAAGGGTCCTCAGCACATCCCCACTGGAGTATAGACAAGATAGCTGGGCCCATGCTGCATTGGTGTATAATGCCGCAGACAGTACGGTATCTGCTTTCTATAACTTCAAAGAAGTCATTCATAAAGTAAGTGTGGCTAATTATGGCGGTGTAGGACCTTTCGAAATGGGCCGCAGCATCAGCAAACAAGGCGACTTTTTTGCTGGCAAGATGCATGGTATTCAGATCTGGACACAAAATCTGAGTGCTACCCAATTGCAGATAAACAGCTTAAATAGATTATCCGGCGCCGAAGACGGACTGCTCGGATACTATCCGCTCACAGAAGGAAAAGGAATCATTGCGTTTGATGAAGCACATGGAAACAATGCTACATTGACCGGCAACTGGAGCACCCCTGCAGGCAAGGCACTTGCGTTTAACGGCAACGCATACCTGAAAATGAGTACCGGCACAACACCCATTACGCAGGGCATGGATTATACCCTTGGGCTGTGGTTCAAAGCACAACCGGGTCAAACCGACGCTACGCTGGCCTCAAATGGTAAGGACAATAGTACAGACCCTCAGTCGGCTGTGTTGAAGCAATCATTTTTCTTAGGGTTTGAAAGTGGCCTGCTCACCTTTGAAAATAATGGATTTAAAGTACAGGCAGAGGGAAATTACCTCGATAATAACTGGCATAATGTGACCATAGCGGTGAATCGCAATGCTGCAACAGGCCAGCTTTTTGTTGATGGTACTTTAGCGAAGTATTTCAATACGCAAGCGTTGGGTAGTATAGCTGCAGCATCTACTTACCTGGGTGCCAGGGCCCGTTACGACACCGTTAATTATGAAACACCGCAGAACTTCGACCGGTATTTCAAAGGGCAGTTAGATGAATTCCGTATCTGGAATACTTATCTCAACCAAGCATTTATTAACGAAAACAGCAACACCCGTCTGAAAGGCGATGAGTTGGGATTAATGGCCTATTATCCCTTCGAGAAGTATTTTGAATTTCAGAATAATAAGGAGATGGGCTTTACCCTTAAGGATATGAAGCTACAGCAAAGCCCGAATGTCATAATCCCGGATGCCATTGCCAAAAATGCAACAGAAAGTAATGATATGGCGCCAATCAAAGATCGTGGGCCGGTGGATAATCTAAACTTTGATTTTGTGGTAAACAATGATGCCCTGATTATTAATTTGCTGGAGCCCAAACAGGCAATTGATAAAACCATCATCACGTTCCAGGCAAAGAATGTACAGGATATGAATGGCAATGCACTGGTATCGCCCATCACCTGGACGGCTTATATTGACCAAAACCCATTGAAATGGAGCGATGATGAGTTGAACCTTTTCAAAGACGTGTACAAGCCGATGCAGTTCGAAGCTTATATTGTGAATAGCGGCGGCAGTATTCAGAACTTTGTAGTGAGCAACCTGCCGAAGTGGTTGAAAGCAGACATTACCAACGGTACAGTAGCTCCGCAAGGAAAACAAAAAATTACCTTTACCGTAAACGAAGGCTTGAACATAGGCGCTTACGATGAGGTAGTGTACTTGCGTAATGATAACGGTGAATCACAAGGCCTGGCAATTAACCTAAAGGTAAATGGTAAGACGCCTGACTGGAAAGTAAACCCTGCAGACTTCCAATACAACATGACAGTATATGGAAAGATCCGCATTCAAAACATCTTTTCTGCCGATAAAGAAGATAAGTTAGCCGCTTTTATCAATGGCAAATGCGTTGGTGTGGTACACAACCTTTACCTCGAAAGAAAGGATTTGTGGTATGTATTCCTGACCGTTTACAACAATGCTCCCGCTCTTGATTCTGCTGCTATCGAATTCCGGTTGTGGGATGCCAGTGCCGGAAAGATATATCAGGCAATACCTTCCACAGGGGGCATCAAATTCCTTTCTAATGCAATAGTGGGCACTTCTGATAATCCTGTAATTTTCGATGGCAAAGAGATGCTTTTCCACAACATGGAACTTAACAAAGGCTGGAACTGGATTTCATTTAACCTATACAGTCCTAACTTAAGCAGCGTAAATGCTACACTGACCAATGGAAAATGGGTACCTGGAGATGAAGTGAAGAATAACGATGTTGGATTTGATCAGTACTCCAGCTCACTGGATTGGAGAGGAACACTTTCCAAAGGTGGCGGGTTTAATAATGCATCGCTGTATATGCTGAATACGGCGACTGAGCAGGTAGTGAGTATAAGCGGAAGCAGGCAAACAATTGATACCACTCGTATTCCGGTTAGGGGCAATCGCTGGAACTACATCAGTTATCTGCCACAGGTAAATATGACAGTAGAGGAAGCGCTTGCTGGCTATCAAGCTTCGGATCAGGATGTCATTAAATCCCAAACCGGCTTCACCATGTATAGCCCTACGAATGGTTGGGTAGGTAACCTTACCTATCTTGAGCCAGGCAAAGGCTATATGCTGTATCGGAAAGCAAATACCAATACCAGCTTTGTGTACCCAAGTACCGGCGGAAGGTTAAACGGAGGGCGAACGTCTCCTATTGATTTTGATCGTTTGAATGATTTACAAATTCCGGTTAAGAGCAATTTTAATTTCGCTGAAAACATGACGGTGGTTGCAGCCGTTGAAGGAATTACCATATTGCCCAATGATAGAATTTTGGCTTATGCAGGCAATGACCTTAGAGGTGAAGCCCGGGCAATGCAAAATCCAATAACGAAAGCAGGTGCGTACTTCTTCAACATTTCAGGAAAAGAGCAACAGCCGGTTAGTTTCAGGGTTGAACGCATGGGTCAGGTAATAGCGCAAGCCGATTCGGTGATTAGCTATAGACCTAACAGCATGATGGGAACATTGCCACAACCTTTTATGTTGCAGTTTAACAAGACTTCCATCGAAGTGCGAGTATCTCCGAACCCATTCAATAAGGAAGTTTTTGTTAGGGCCGATTTACCAATTGGAAATCATGAAATACAAATGTCGGTATATAATATTACCGGGCAGTTAATGGTGGCATATCCCAAAGAAACAAGCAACAGCAGGCTTTATCAAAAAGCTTGGTCCGGAACAAGAGGAAATGGCTTGGAATGTACTGCGGGTATTTACTTTATCCATTTGCTTGTGGATGGTAAAACCTATGTGTACAAAGTCATCAAACTTTAAAATGGCATTAAATGAAAAAATCATTTTCAGTGATAGCATTGCTGCTGGTATTGATTGGCTACAGCAGTTGCAAAAAGCAAGAGGGCATGGAGGAGAAACCACCTCTTCCTGCTCTTATCTGGACCGTAGATAGCACTGGAAAATATCCGCTGAGTATGACGGCTGTAGTGAAATTACCACCTGATATAATAAACATGGTTTCAGAAACAGATAAAATAGGTGCCTTTATAGGCGACGAGTGCAGGGGTTTAGGTACGCTAGTCAGAACAGGTACAACGTCAGTGTTCTTTATAATGATACATGGTGATGCTGCGGAACAAAGCAAAATCAGTTTTAAGTACAACAGTTCCAAAAATCCGTCCTATTATACCACGTACCCCTTTTTGAATTTTACAGTAGATGGAAATTATGGCACTGTAGACGATCCTAAAGTACTGGAAATGGAATTGGTAAAGTAACAGGCACACTCCTGCGTTTGTTTAGCACGGAAAGGAGCAATAGAACAAGTAACATTCTATACTTCGGAGCATAATTGTGATATAAATAATTTTGGCCCCATCAATTAAAAAGCCTTGAACGTAGCTACGTTCAAGGCTTTTTAAGTGATGAGGCTTTGCTGGTTTTAAACTATTTTAAGAAAGTTGATATACGAATGTGCTCTTCCCCACATTTCTCTTATTTGAATGAACAGCTACTTTTAAATCAAGCATTGTATAAAAAAGACCCAGTTTACCTTAAAATAAGTTGTAAAGGCCATTAATGACCATGTAGGCGGCAGAAAAGCAGAAGACATGTGCAGGCAGTCAAAAATTTCAACAGCAGCTTTTTACAAGTGACGCCAGCACTACTGTAGCAAGGAATTAGCTAAACTGAAGCAGCCTAAAGAATTTGTAGAAGAGAACAGAGGACTAAATCGCATGCATGCCGATCTTTCTTTTGTACACGAAGCCTTTAAAGTTGCTATAGCAAAAAATCTTTCAGTGCAGACAAATAGGAAATCTTGGCTGAGCACATGATCCTAGAGCGTAAAATGAACCAGTGTTCTACGGTGAAAACGGTGAGGCGGTCACAAAGCACATCTAGGTACAACCCCAATCAGAAGCCTCAGGATGCCCTTATAGAGGAACAGTTGCAGCAACTGGTGGATAAACATCCTTCTACTTGGTTTTGGCAAATTTGCTATCGCCTTTGTAGAAAAGGGCACCGCTAGAGCGCCAAGCGAGGGTACTGCATCTACATAAACCTGAAATTTAACATCCGCCGGCGCTAAATGCGTCGTTTGCAAGCCAGAGTAAAACAAGCGCTGTATCAACCAGCCATACCTAATCGGGTAGTGAGTGTGGACTTCATGAGCGACATTCTATAGGATGGGAGCAAGTTCCGCTTGCTTAACGTGGTAGACGACTTCAATAGTAAAGTATTGCTCATCGAAGCGGACATGTCACTGCCAACCGTAAGGCTAGTTCGCTTTCTAGGTCAAGTGAAAGAAACAATGGGATTCCTGCAGATGATCAAGGTGGAGAATAGTCCTAAGTTTATTGCAGCACTTTTGGATGATTGGTGTACACAGCTCAACATTAACGAAGTATTCATCCAGCCAGGGAAACCCATGCAAAACGGCTGTGTAGAATGCTGCAACGGATCGATCAGGCAGAAGTTCTTGAACGCTTATGTGTTCACCAGCCTAAAAGAAATACAAAGAAAAGCATAGGAGTGACGCATGGAATACAATAACCAAAGGACACATGAAGCGTCAGGGTATGTCACTCCGGAGGAATACTATAAAATCAGCGCTTCCTATGTTTAAACAAAAGAAAACTAACCAGTTTTATACTTTTAAATGTTGCGAAATAAAGGGGAGCTTACAAAGGATACATCACTCTTTTTTCGGCTTTATCCCTGCGCCCATTTTTATGCAACCAGCAGGTCACCCAACCGCAACAGCCCCAATGCCCGGATGACTCAATAGCGGAAAAACATTTCCATTTATATTTATATGGAACCAGCCGGATTATAGATTTGGAAAAAGGACAGGGTACCGACAAATAGGCATACTGCAGCACCGCGGTATGTGAATTGCTCCATACTAAAAAATGAACAAAATGAGTAATGCGATCAAAAAAGTGGTGGTGGTAGGCGGCGGCTTCGCCGGCATTCATGTGATCAAAAAACTGCAATCCGATCAACGCTTTCATATAACCCTTGTGGACAGGAACAATTACCATTTTTTTCCACCCCTGCTGTACCAGGTATCCACGGCCTTTATTGAGCCTTCCAATATCAGTTACCCCTTCCGCCGCATGTTTCAGGAAAAAGAAAACCTGCGGTTTCATATGGGTTCGCTGGTAATGATCCACCCAGAGCAAAACACCGTTGAAACAACCAACGGCACCATTACATACGATTACCTGGTGCTGGCGCTAGGCACGGAAACGGCCTATTTTGGCATGGAGAACGTGAAGAAAGCCGCCCTCCCAATGAAAACGATTGATGAAGCCCTTACGTTGCGCAACACCCTTTTATTGAACCTGGAACAGGCAACCCGTGCCCAAAGCAAGGAAGAGCGGGACAAGCTGCTGAACATTGTTATTGCAGGGGGCGGTCCCACGGGTGTAGAAATGGCAGGCATGCTGGCCGAACTGGGCCACAACGTGGCGGTAAAAGAATACCCCGAGATACAGGACTTTGGCAGCCATTTATACCTGGTGGATGCGGGTCCTACCCTGCTGGGGCCCATGAGTAAAAAGGCGCAGGCCGAAGCACTGGAAGTGCTGCAAAAACTGGGGGTGCATGTAATATTAAATACGGCCGTAAAAGATTATGTCGATGGCAGGGTAATGCTGGCCAATGGAGCCGTGATCGAAACCAATGCACTCATTTGGGCTTCGGGGGTAACAGCCCGCGAAGTGCCCGGACTGCCCAAAGAGGTGCTGGGCCGCGGCAGAAGGGTGCTGGTAGATGAGTATAACCGGGTGCAGGGCATGCATAATATTTTTGCCCTTGGCGACCTTTGTTTTCAAACTACCGATAAAGCTTTTCCCAACGGGCACCCTCAGGTAGCCCAGGTAGCCATTCAGCAGGGAGTGCGGTTGGCAAAAAACCTGAAACGCCTGGAAGCCAGCGAATCATTGGAGCCTTTTGTGTACAACGACAAGGGCAGCATGGCCATTATATCCAAATACAAAGCCGTGGCCGATCTGCCTAAAGTTTCTTTTAAAGGCTTTGCTGCCTGGATGGTTTGGCTCTTTATCCACATCATTCCGCTGGTGGGCTTCAGAAACAAACTAATGTTGGCCATCAGCTGGTTCTGGTCTTTTATTACCAACGACCCTACCCTGCGGCTCATTATTCGGCCCGACAAAAAGGCGGAGGCAGCCAAACCTTCGGTGGCCCATGCCAATCCGGTAACGCAACCACTAGGCAATACGGTGTAACGGACGATGGACTAAGGATGATTTATCTGGTCCAGCGGCCGGCGGCGGGCAGCACCTATTTTTTTAAAATGCGAAGGCGTAAGCCCGGTTACTTTTTTAAACTGGTTGGAGAGGTGCTGCACGCTGCTATAACCCAGTTGAAACGCAATTTGGGAAAGCGACAATTCGCCGTACACCAGCAGTTCCTTTGCCCGTTCAATTTTTTGGGCAATAAAATATTGCTCAATGGTCATGCCCTCTACCGAGGAAAACAGGTGGCTCAGGTAAGAATAGTCGTGGTGCAGCCGGCGGGCTAAATAATCGGATAAATTATCCTGCAGGTCATCGGGATCCTGCGCCAGGCGGTGCAGCATCCCTCTTTTTATTTCTTCTATCAGCCGCGTTTTTTTGTCATCGATCAGTTCAAAGCCTTCTTCCTCAAGCCGCTGCCGCAATTGTTCCATCAGTGCAGCATCGGGCTCTTCTTTAAGCGGCACTTCGCCCAGCAGCACTTGTTTGTGCCCGATGCCCAGGTCGCATAGTATTTGGCCCACGGCTTTAACGCACCGGTTGCACACCATGTTTTTTACATACAAAACCATTGGGCTAAGGTAATGATAGTCGCTGGTCCATTGTCCCTGGTCTGCGCTCCGTCGTTCAATTCCCTTCCTCCTTGCCAAACCGTTATATTTGCCCCTTTAACACTCCATTTTTCATGATCAAGGTTGGCGTTTTTGGCACCGGGCATTTAGGCAAATTTCATCTGAACAACTGGAAAGAAATGGAGGGCGTGGAGCTTGTAGGCTTTTACGACCCCCACGATGCCACTGCCGAAGCAGTGGCTGCCCAATACGGCCTGCGCCGCTTCACCAGTGAGGATGAACTGATTGCTGCCGTAGATGCGATCGATGTGGTAACGCCCACCGACCAGCACTTTGCAGTATGCGACCGGGCCATACGCAACGGCAAGCATGTTTTTGTGGAAAAGCCTATGGCCAACACCATGGAGGAAGCTGCCCAGCTGGTAAAGTTGGTAAAAGAAAGTAATGTAAAACTGCAAGTTGGCCATGTGGAGCGTTTTAACCCCGCTTTCCTGGCGGCCAAAGACCTGGCTTTGGCACCTATGTTCATAGAAGTGCACCGCCTGGCGCAGTTCAATCCCAGGGGTACCGAGGTCAGTGTTATCCTCGACCTGATGATCCACGACATCGACGCTATTTTGTCCATTGTAAAAAGCGAGGTGCGTACCGTATCAGCCTCTGGTGTAGCCGTTTTAACCGACACGCCGGATATTGCCAACGTCCGCATCGAGTTCCACAACGGATGCGTTGCCAACCTTACCTCCAGCCGCATTTCGCTTAAAAAAATGCGCAAGATGCGCCTGTTTCAAAAAGACGCATATATCGGCATCGACTTTCTGGAGAAAAAGACCGAGATCATTAAATTAAAGGAGGATACGGATGCGGGCACCTTCAACTTCGACATTGAAACACCACAAGGCGTAAAAACCATAGCCATGGCCACGCCGCCCGTGCCCGAGGTAAACGCTATCCGCAAAGAACTGGAATCATTTACCGAATCCATCCGCAACAATACCGTACCGGTGGTAAACGAAATTGACGGCTTCCGTGCCATGGAAGTAGCCCACCAGATTTTAGGCAAAATCAATAAAGTGTAGCGGCAATGAAGCCATTCCGCAGCCATATCCGCAGCCACTGGTATGCGGTGTCCGACTTTGTGGCCGCATTGGCGGCCTGGCTCTTGTTTGACCTGGTGCGCAAAAATATGCTCAACGAAACAGTTCCCTTGTTCAACGGCTGGCACTTTGCCGTTTTTATGCTGATACCCTTTGGCTGGCTGGCTTTATTTACCCTGATGGGCGCTTACAACAGTTTGTACGCCAAGTCGCGGGCCAGCGAGCTGGCCAATACCATTATCGGCTCTTTTTTCGGCACCATCGTGCTGTTTTTTGTGTTGCTGGCAAACGATGTTTATAACTACAACTACGACTACTACTATTCTGCATTTGCCTGGCTGTTCGGGTTACAAACGGGGATTACGTTTTTAGGCAGGTTTATAATCTTATCCATAACCAAGCACCAGATTGCCCACGGCGCTATCTCTTTTCCGGCAGCTATCATTGGCCAGCCCGATGCCGCGCTGAACCTTTACCACCACACCAGCCGCAAACTTGCCGTGGAAGGCTACCAGGTAAAAGGATACATTCCTACCGAAACGGCTGCGGCCCAAAATGGAATGGCTTTCCTGGGCACGCTTTCCAACCTGGAAGCCCTGGTGGACCAGCACCACCTGAAACTGGTGCTGCTGGCCTTGTCTAAAAGAGAGGAAGAACAAATTGGTGCCCTGGTGAGCCGCCTGAGCAATAAAGATGTGCAGGTGCGCCTGCAGCCCAATCTGCTCGACATTCTTTCTGGTTCGGTAAAAACAGGCAACGTACTAACAGTGCCTATGGTGGAGCTGAACAGCAACCCTATGGTACCCTGGCAGCAACATGTAAAACGGCTGGTAGACATAGTGCTGGCAGGTGGCGCCTTGCTCCTGCTGCTGCCCCTGATGCTGTATGTGGCCCTTCGGGTAAAAGGGGCGTCGCCGGGTCCGGTATTGTTTCGACAGCAGCGCATAGGCTACCGCGGCAGGCCTTTTACCATGATCAAATTTCGCAGCATGTATATGGGAGCGGAAGCGGACGGCCCGGCACTTTCATCGGAAAACGACCCGCGGATTACGCCCTGGGGCAGGGTGATGCGCAAATGGCGGCTCGACGAGTTGCCGCAGCTATGGAACGTACTGACAGGCGAAATGAGCCTGGTTGGCCCCCGGCCGGAACGGGCCTTTTACATCAGCCAGATTGTGCAGCGCTTTCCGTATTACAACTTCTTTTTTAAGGTAAAACCAGGACTAACCTCCTGGGGTATGGTGCAATTTGGTTATGCCGAAAACATTGAGGAAATGCTGGAGCGGGCCCAATTCGACCTGGTTTATATTGAAAATGTATCCCTCCTGCTCGATCTGAAAATCATGCTCCACACCCTGCGGATCATTTTTTTGGGCAAAGGAAAATGAGCACCCAGTTTGTATGGCCGATTGACTTAATGATGGTGTCGCCGCCACAACTAATTGCAGTGACCTGCGGCAAAGCCTTTGCATGCAAAACAATAACCGCTAAAAAAATCGGGACCGCTTTGAAGGCCATGCTGTATTTTTCCCCTCTACAATCTGATGCCTTGATAAACCAAACAAGAAATACTGCTGCCTGTTTTAGCGCTTATCGTACCGTGCTTCGAAAGTTGATCTTCCTGGCAGCTTTTGTGTTGCTGCTGCAGGGCGTGCAGGCACAATACTGGCAGCAGCGGGTAGATTACCAACTGGAAGCAACCCTTAACGACTCCAGCCGCACCCTGGATGGTTTTGCCACCATAATTTATTACAACAATTCGCCCGATACACTGCGGTACATTCCTTTTCACCTATGGCCCAATGCATATAAAAACGATGGCACTGCTTTGAGTGAACAACTGCTGCGCATGGGCCAAACGGGTTTTTATTTTGCCGGCAAAGAGCAACGCGGCTATATAAACCGCCTCGATTTTAAAGTAAATGGAGCAAGGGTGCAGGTAGAGGCACACCCGCAATACATTGACGTGGTCAGCCTGCTATTGGAAGCCCCCCTGCCGCCAGGCGGAAACATCCGCATCACCACGCCTTTTTTTGTAAAGCTGCCATTTAATTTTAGCCGTGGCGGGTATGATGGCAACAGTTTCCAGCTTACGCAATGGTATCCCAAACCGGCTGTTTACGATGGCAAAGGCTGGCACCCCATGCCCTACCTGCACCAGGGAGAATTTTACAGCGATTTCGGCCGCTTTGATGTACGCATTACGTTGCCGGCGCAATACAAAGTGGCTGCAACCGGCCTGTTACAGGAAGCAACATTTACCGAAAATGAAAATATAGCTGCTGTAAAAAAGGCACCGAAAAATAAAAAATCGGTTACGCCTGTCCGTAAGCCAACAAAACCTGCCACACCACCGGTAGCTAAAAGCCTTTACACCAAGGCAGACAGCACTATTTCCGGCATGCAAACCTTGCGGTTTGTACAGGACAGCGTGCACGATTTTGCCTTGTTTGCAGCTCCCAATTATATTGTTCAAAAAGACACCTGCCGCCTGCCATCGGGCCGCGTAATTGTGGTGCAATCCTACTACACCGCTGCACAGCAAAAGGTGTGGCAGTCCTCCATTGCCATGCTGAAAGAAGCAGTACGCTACCGCAGCCGCCTGATTGGTGAATATCCGTTTGGCGTAGTTACCGCAGTGCTGGGCCCCGAAAGTTTTGGCGGCGGTATGGAGTATCCCACCATTACGGTCATTTCGCCACAACAAGACCCCCTGATCCTTGCAGAACTGATCGGGCACGAATTAGGCCACAACTGGTTTCAGGGCATCCTGGCATCCAATGAGCGGGCCCATGCCTGGCTCGACGAAGGTTTGAACAGCTATTACGACCGCAGGCACCGCAGGGAAAGGGCCACCGGCAGTCCTATCAACAAAAATGTTCCCGACCTGGGTTTGTTGCTTAACCGGGGGGAAGAGTTGTTGCTGCAAACAAAAGTGCGGCAAAAGCTGTCGCAGCCTATCAACTCCAAAGCCGAGGATTTTACGCCGCTCAATTATTTGCTGGTAAGCTACACCAAAACGGCACTGTGGCTCGAAAGCCTGGAAGCCCGTATTGGCCGCAATGATTTTGACAAAGCCATGCAGGCTTATTACAACCAGTGGAAATTCAGGCATCCCTACCCCGAAGATTTTAAGCAGGTATTGGAAGACCACTCAGGACTTGACCTAAGCAGCTTTTTTTCCCACCTCAATGAAAAAGGCGTATTGAATGATACGGCTATGAAAGGTTTTCGGGTAGCTTCTACACTGGCACCTAAAAGTATTGCTGCATACCTGCGCAAACCCACCCAAACCTTGCTGCTGGTGTCGCCCGCCCTCGGGTTCAACCAATACGACCGCCTAATGGCCGGTGCGTTGTTTACCAATTATAAAATACCGCCGTCCGGCTTTCAGTTTGTGGCGGTGCCCCTGTATGCATTTGGGTCAAAGCAAATTAATGGTATTGGCCGTGCTGGTTACAACTGGTACACCGGTGGCCCCATCCGGCGCACCGAATTGTTTGTAAATGCAGCCCGGTTTGCCAGCAATGTTTTTGAACAGGAAAACGGGAACCAACAGGTTGCTTCCTTTTTCAAACTTGCACCAGGCATCCGGGCTACTTTTCGCGAACAACATCCTGCCAGTACCCGGCGAACTTCTGTGCACTGGAAAAGTTACTTTATCCGCGAAGGTGCTTTCCGGTTTGGCACCGACACCCTGGTTCAAAATGGCGACACTTCCACTATAACCACAGCCCGCACCGTTCAGGAAAACCGCACACTGCACCAGTTAAGGTTTACCCTGCAGGACCTGCGTGAACTATATCCCTACAAAGCGGAGTTTCAAATCGAGGCCGGAAAGCAGTTCATCAGGCCGGCCCTTTCGGCGCACTACTTTTTAAATTATGGTGGCGGTGGCGGGCTCGATGCCCGGTTCTTTGGCGGCGTGCTGCTTTTTACAAATGGCCGCACCCTGCAAAAGGAATTTGCCGCAGACCGGTATCAGTTAAACATGACCGGTCCCGATGGGTATCACGATTATACTTATAGTAATTATTTTATTGGACGAAATGAATTTGAGGGATTCTCCAGCCAGCAAATACTGATGCGTGATGGCGGATTTAAAATGCGCACCGACCTGCTGGCACAGCCTGTAGGGCGTTCGGCAAAATGGTTGATGGCCCTCAACTTCAGCTCCTCACTTCCCGATAAGATCAACCCCTTGTCAGTGCTGCCGTTTAAAATTCCACTTCGGTTATTTGCCGATGTGGGCACTTATGCCGAAGCCTGGAACGACCGGCAGGAAGGTTCCCGTTTTTTGTTTGATGCAGGATTGCAACTGCCGCTTTTTGGCGAGCTGGTGCAAGTGTATTTACCGCTGTTGTATAGTGCTCCCTTCCGCGATTATCAGAAATCTTACCTCACCGAAAAGCGGTTTTTGAAAACCCTTTCTTTTTCCATACAGTTAAACCAACGGCCGCTGAACAAAATATTCAGGGAAGTGGACCTATGAGTATGGCAACCAACGTCCGGCACCTGAAACGAGGTGACATTGATATAGACAAGTGGAACGGGTGTATAGATGAAGCACCAACCGGTTTGGTGTATGCCTACAGTTGGTACCTGGATGCTATGTGCGACCATTGGGATGCACTGGTGCTGGATGATTATGCCGCAGTCATGCCTATACCCTGGCGGCAAAAATGGAGGATCAAATATGTATACACGCCAGCTTTTGTACAGCAACTAGGCATCATAAGCAAGGTGGAAACTGGGGCGGCAAAAGAATTCGTTGCGCAGCTTTACAGCATTTTTAGATATGGGTCGTACAATTTTAATTTCGGAAATGAACGTACTGGGATAGCACGCACCAATTTTGTGCTCGATCTTTCCCCGGGACACAAATCCTTGGCCCAGGCTTATACCAACGATTTAAAGAACAATCTTAAAAAAGCCAGTCGCAGTGGCTTGATGTATCAAAACAGCACATCTTTTATTCATAACCTGCACCTGTTTCAAACGCATTACGCCGATAGGCTGCAGGGGGTAGAGGCAGAGGACTTCAGGAAGTTTCAACTGTTGTGTGCCAATTTGGACCAAAGTAATAAACTGGTGGCAAGACACACTACCGATACCAAGGGTAATATTGTTTCCAGCGCCTTATTGTTGCATGTAAAAAACCGGCTGTACCTGATCATGTGCACCACCACCGAAGTAGGAAGAAGGCTGGCTGCCGGACATTATTTAATCGATCAAATTATACAGGAATTTGCAGGAAGCAACCAGGTGCTCGATTTTGAAGGATCGGACCTGCCCGGCGTATTCCATTTTTATCAAAACTTCAACCCGCAAAACCAACCCTATTGTTTTCACCATTGGAACCACCTGCCCATCCCATTGCGGTGGTTAAAAAAATAGCAGCGAAAACATCGCTGCTATTTTTTTATAAGATTATAAGAGGATTAAATAGTTCCATCATAATAAGCAAGCATCACAAAAAAAACCCAGGCTCGTTGTTCTTTTACCTGTTGTTTTTCCTGTAGTCGGTTGGCTGTAGCTGTTATGCAGCATCCCAATTATCCTTCCTTCACCACCGTATCCAGAAAGCCTTGCCGGATCATGCCTTCGGCAAAAAGAAGATCGGCCGGGCGGGTAATTTTGATGTTGTTTTCATCGCCTGGCACCAGCGACACTTTCAGCCCAAATGCCTCCACTACGGTAGCTTCATCGGTAAAGCGTTCTTTATAATCTATTTCAAAGGCGGGCAGTAAAATACGGCTGTGAAAGGTTTGCGGCGTTTGCACCAGCACCACACGTTCGCGGTCCATCACCTCGTTGGTATTTTCTTCTGCATTCAGCAGGCGCACACTATCCCGCACCCTTACCGCAGGCACAGCACTGCCCGTTTCCAGCGCATTTTCAAAACAGCGGTGAATCAATTCAACCGTAACGAGGCAGCGGACCGCATCGTGCACAAATACAATAGCATCTTTGCTTACATGCCGCAGGCCCGCCTGCACCGAATGGAACCGCGTTTCGCCGCCGGAAGTAATTTGTATGCGGGAATAATCAAAAAATGCATCAATCACCTCGCGGCCCAGGTCGGTATAATCTTCGGGCAACACCAGCACAATACGCAAATCTTCAAATGCCTCCAGGAAAGTCTTCAGCGTATAATACAAAACCGGCTTATCATGCAACATCAAAAACTGCTTTGGAATGGCGGCACCCATGCGCATTCCTGTACCACCTGCAACAATCACGGCGTATTTCTGCATAAAAATTGTTTGTAGACCGGGACAAATGTAGCTTTAACCACAACCCCCGACATGGTGCAAATTAGCAAGAAAATTTATTCGGCAGCGACCGCTTTGGTGCTGCTGTACAGTTGCGCAAAAAAGGAAGCGCCGCAAACCCCGCCCCTGTTGCAATTGCGCCAGATTGGGCAGCTGGCCACCGCCGAAATGGAAGTGGCCAAGGTGGTGCGGGCCCGCGACGAAGGCACCTGGTATAAACTGGGCGAACGCCGCATGCTGATTACCTGCCGGGCCCGTATTAAAGCAGGCGTAAACCTGGAACAGTTAACGGAAACGGACGTAATCCATGAAAATAAACGCATCCGCATCAAGCTGCCGCAGCCGCAGATCATTTCGTTTTCCATACCTCCGGAAGCCATCCGGGTAGCTTATACAGACATTGGCCATTTTCGCGATCCGTTTTCCCAAACCGAAACCGATGCCATCCTGGAGCAGGCCGAAAAACAAATACGCAGGCAGGCCGATAGCCTGGATATCCTGGCACGGGCAAAAGCCGGTGCTGTTACTTTTCTTACCCGGTTTTTTGTACAGGCAGGATTTGAAGAGGTGATAGTTGAATAGTGCAGCCAGTTTTTTTGTACCCTGTTTTTTATTTAACAACACCCCATAAGGCGAACATAACGGTAACCAGAAAATGAAGCGAACCCTAATAAATATCATCCTGCTCATTGCCCTGATTGGGGGCAGCTGGTGGCTGTTGCAGCAGGCAGCAATCCAGCCTTTGCGCAATATGTTCAAAGCAAAACCTATCGTTGTTGATGAATCGCCGTTGGTGGTAACCAATATCCGTAGCCTGGCGCAGTTGATGACCATTGAATACTACGATGAAGTAGTGGCAGACAGTAGCCGCAAAGCGGGCATCCTTCCTTTTCCCCCTTATATTTTTCCAACAAAACAATCCCTGGTGCTGGTGGTAAAAGGCCGCCTACTGGCCGGACTAGACCTGGAGCAGTTGGGTACCAACAACATCAGCGGCAACCGCGATTCTATAACCATCATGCTGCCCAGGGCGCAGGTGCTGGAAGTAGAAATGAATCCGTCGGATGTGGAGACATTTGTGGAAAAAGGCCAGTGGAACCACAATGCTGTTGCCGCCCTGACGGCAAAAGCTAGGGAACAAATGCTGCAAAATGCAGCTGCACAGGGCATTCTGCGCCGTGCTGATGAAAAAGCAAAAAACCTGGTGGAACAACTGATGCTGAATGCAGGTTATAAAAAAGTGGTGGTGATAACCGAAGATCTTGATTGAGTTATTCAAGCTAACAAAAGTCATTGCTTCAGCGCGTCATTGCGAGGCGCAGCAGGTGTTTATTGGGTTGATTAATTTCGGTGCCGAAGCAATCTCCAGAAACTGAAAAGTGTATGTAATTTTTGCTTGTTCCTATGCAAAAAGGTATTGCTTTGGCGCAGTAATTATTTGTTTTTACCAGCCACTTCAGCGCCTCGCAATGACGGAGCGGACGAATGCTTGAAGATCCTACGCAATCTAAATCTCCGGCTGTCGCTGCTTGCCACGCAAGGCCAAGAAATACAGCGGAATACCCACCAGCACAATGATGAGCCCCGGCCAGGTAAACTTGGGCTTGTACACTACCAGCAATATGCAGAAGGCAAGCCCCATGGCTATATACAGCGCAGGCAACACCGGGTACCCTACTGCCTTATAGGGCCTTGGCGCATCGGGACGTTGTTTGCGCAGTAAAAATATGCCGGCAATGGTGAGCATGTAAAAAATAACCACCACAAAAGAAACCATATCCAGCAGATCGCCGTAGCGGCCGCTGAGGCACAGGATAGCGGCCACCACGCATTGTGCCCATAGTGCCCAGCCGGGTACGGCATTCTTGTTGAGGGTGCCTGCTTTTTTAAAAAACAAGCCATCGTTGGCCATGGAATAATACACCCGTGCACCTGCCAGAATCAGCCCGTTGTTGCAGCCAAAGGTGGAGATCATGATCATTACAGCAATTACATACGTGCCGATGTTGCCAAATATGGCGTTGGCAGCAGAAACCGCTACCCTGTCGGCCGGCGCCGACGCAATGCCGCCCAGCGGCAATACAGCGAGGTACATAAAGTTGGCTGCAACATAAATAACCGTTACAATCAGGGTTCCCAAAAACAGGCTGAGCCCGATGTTGCGCTGCGGGTTCTTTATTTCGCCGGCAATAAAGGTTACGTTGTTCCATGCATCCGAACTAAAGATGGAACCCACCATGCTGGCGGCAATAGCGCCCAATGCAGCAATACCCAGTACCGGCGCAATGCTGCCTTCTGCACTGATGGATTTCATGGTCCAGGCATCGGTCCAGTTGGCGCTCCACACTTCGCTGTTAAAGGCCAAAAGAAACCCAAACAGGATCAGGCCAAAAAGAGAAACCAGCTTGGTAACGGTAAATGTTGTTTGTATCAGTTTGCCTTCCTTTACCCCCCGGGTATTGATCCAGGTTAACAGCACAATAAGGGCAATGGAAACCAATTGTGCCGGGTAAATCTTTAGCCAGCCGAGGTCCATTAAAATGTTTGCATCCGTCATTTCCAATGCCGGAATAAAGTACCCTGCAAATTTGGAAAATGCCACACCTACTGCGGCAATGGTGCCGGTTTGAATTACAGAGAAAAAACTCCAGCCATACAAAAAACCAATGAGCGGATTGTAGGCTTCTTTCAGGTACACATACTGGCCTCCGGCACGGGGAAACATGGCGCTCAGCTCGCCATAACTCAACGCTGCGGTCAGCGTCATAAAACCGGTAATGAGCCAAACGGCAATAAGCCAGCCTGCACTGCCCACATTGCGGGTAATATCTGCACTAACGATAAAAATGCCCGAGCCGATCATGGAGCCAGCCACGATCATGGTGGCATCGAGCAATCCAAGCGACCGCTTAAAATGTGTTTCGTTTTCTGCGGGCGGGGATACGGTTGCAGTTTGCGACATAACCAGGCTAGTTTGGGTTCAAGATAAGGAAAAGGAAGAAAGTATCGTGGCAACAAACCATGCATGTGGGGCAGTGCACGCCGAATACCAAAAGCAAGTCGCTCTTTACTGCTGCACAACGAACCGAAAGCGGAACGGAGCGTCGCAACAGGTGTTGCCTGGCATTGCTGCTGCCGGCAACAAAAAAAGCTCCTGCACCATGCAGAAGCTTTTTAATAAGGTTGTATTTATTAATGCCGGCTATTTTTTGTATCCCGAATTCAGGCCTTTTACTACATCGTCGGTGATGTTGTACGCCGTATCGCGGAAATAAAAAAGCCCCGGCTCATAAGCGAATATGTACGAGTAGCCTTTGTTGGAATTGTAAGTCTTCAGATAATCTTCGATGCGGGTTTTTACATCACGCATTTTGCGCATATAAAAATCCTGGTACTCCTGGTCCAGTGCGGCCTTGCGGTTTTGCATGTTCTGCTGCAGTTGCATCATGTCGCGGGTAGCCATTTCCGATTGCACCTGGCTCATGGTAGCAGCCTGACCCTGGTATTGTGCTGCTTTATCGCGGTAAGATTTTTCGAGGCGTGCCAGTTCTGTATTGATGGCTTCTTCTTTGCGGGCCAGTTCGCCCTTTACATCTTTAACCATGGAAAAAGAAGCTTCCAGCGAGTCCATTTCAAAATAGGCGATCCGGAATTCTTTGGTGGCCGGGGCGGTGGGGTTTACAGCGGCCTTAGGCGTTTCTTTTTTGCCCGAAGAAAAATGCAGGTAAAACAATACACCTACCAGCACTAACAGCACAACATTTAACAGGAGTAATCCGCGGTTCATTTTTTGCAAAATTGTTGTGCAAAGAAAAGGGCAAAAGGCCATTCGAAACCGAAACGGCACGGCTTTTATGAAACATTTACAGCAGGTATAGGATTTGAATAAAAACTGTAAAAAATTTATTATGGGAATTATCAGTTGGATATTACTGGGCCTGGTAGCCGGTGCGCTTGCCAAGGCCATCCGCCCGGGCCGCGACCCTCAGGGCTGTATCGTAACGATGATCATTGGTATTGTAGGCGCAGTGCTGGGTGGCTGGATCGCTACCATGCTGGGCTGGGGCCGTGTAGACGGGTTTAATTTGTACAGCCTGCTCATTGCCACTGCTGGTGCCGTTATTGCCCTGGCCATTTGGGCCGCCGTTTCCGGCAACCGGCGCAGGGATATTTAATGCTCCTCTTATGCGCTGCCAACGGGTTCCAAACCAATGCCCTTAATGAGTATGGGGCGTACATTCTGGAACAGGCTGAAGGCAACATGCTGCACCACGAATGATTGTTTTGTTTTATGGCAGTGGCGCATATTTTTAAATAAAAAGTCCCCGCACTTTTTGGTGCGGGGACTAAAAGTATAAGGCGTTTGTTTGTCTTCTTGTTTAGGGTTTTCTTAGTACGGACGCCTTTGCTTTTCTAGGGTTGGAATAGTTTTCTTAGGGACGGCGGATTAGAAACGGGCTTTCTTCAAGGATAAATTGGATACTGGCTTTTCAAAAAAATAGAAGTTGACTGATACTGGATTTTGATTTTAGTTTTTCTGGGATTAGGATTCTGGTTTTTCCGGACTCGAACTTTGTTTTTGGTTTTTCAGGATCTGGATCAATTTTGTTTTTGGACGGTTTTTTTCTTTTTGGATTTGGATTGGATTTGGTTTTTCGGATACTGGCAGATTGATGTGCATCAATCAACTTCTGCTACAAATGTAGGAAGGTTAGCTCATCCATACAATCGCTGTAATGCCCTAATTTTTACTCATGGGAAATACTTAGGCATCGTACAACCTACTACAGGCGGGGCTTTCGGCTTCCGTTATTCTCCTTCGTAAAGTTACTAATGACTATTTCCTGCTATCTATTTTCGCTTGCACTTCAATGGACGGGCTTCTTCATTAACAGCATTCCGCACTAAATCAAAGACCTTGGTAATTCGTGTAAAGAAACCGCTATCGTAGTATTTCCACCTGATATTACTTTTTTTGACCAACCGAATATTTTGCGCTGGTAAGTGTTGCTCCTTATTTAGAATAAGAGAATCAGTCTTAGAAATCCAGGAAATTTAGTGCGCAGTAGGTATCACGTTGAGGTACACCCGAAATAGTTCGCTGTATAAAATGGGTTCTGAACGCTACAGTAATAAAAAAAGGACCCGGCAGTTGCCGGGTCCTTATGTGTATGTTCATTTTAAAAACTACTCTTCCTCGTCAAAACTCATCACCTCGCGGGTGGTTTGCAACAGTTCGTATTCTTCTTTCGAACCTACGATGGTGTTGTCAAACTCACGCAGACCCGTACCCGCAGGGATTGGGTGACCGGTGATAACGTTTTCTTTCAGACCCAGCATATCATCGGCCTTGCCCTGGATGGCTGCAGAAGAAAGCACCTTGGTTGTTTCCTGGAACGACGCAGCCGAGATCCAGCTTTGTGTACCCAGCGAAGCCTTGGTGATACCCAGCAACGTTGGCGATGAAGTGGCAGGCTGCGCATCGCGGAACTCTACCAGCTTTTTATCGGCACGACGCAGGATGGAGTTTTCCTCCCGCAGTTCACGCAGGGTTACAATCTGGCCGGCACGCATTTTCGAAGACTCTCCGGGTTCGGTTACTACCTTCTTGTCGTAGATGTAATCGTTCTCGTCGAGGAACTCGAATTTGTCTACCAGGTCTTCTTCAAGGAAGCGGGTGTCGCCCGGATCCTGGATAGAAACCTTGCGCATCATCTGGCGTACGATCACTTCAATGTGCTTGTCGTTGATCTTTACACCTTGTAAACGATACACTTCCTGGATCTCATTCACCACGTATTGCTGTACTGCAAATGGCCCCTGAATGTTCAGGATATCCTGCGGAGAAGTCTGACCGTCGGAAAGCGCATTACCTGCTTTGATAAAGTCGCCGTCCTGCGCCAGGATCTGGCGGGTCAGCGGAACGAGGTACTTTTTGGTAACACCATCTTTTGCTTCGATGATGATCTCGCGGTTACCGCGTTTTACGGCACCCATGGTTACTACACCGTCAATTTCAGAAACGATGGCGGGGTTGGATGGGTTACGTGCTTCAAACAATTCGGTAACGCGGGGCAGACCACCGGTGATGTCGCGGAGTTTACCCAACACCCGGGGAATTTTTACCAGCACCTGGCCAGCTTTTACCTGGTCGCCTTCGTCTACCACAATGTGGGAGCCGGTAGGCAGGTTATAGCTTTTGCGTTCCTTACCTTCAACCAAGATCGAAGGGATTTTTGTTTTATCACGGGTTTCGATAACAACCTTTTCGCGGTGGCCGGTCTGTTCGTCCGACTCTTCGCGGTAGGTAACGCCATCGATTACGTTCTCGTATTTCAGCTCACCGTCAATTTCGGCAATGATTACGTTGTTGAACGGATCCCAGGTACAGATAACCTGGCCCTTTTGGATCGCCTGGCCATCTTTTACGGCAAGTGTAGCACCATAAGGAATGTTCATTACGTTGAGCAAACGGTCGTTCTTCACGTCCATGTTGCGAATCTCACCGGTACGGCCGATAACTACCTGTACCTTGTCGCCTTCGTTGTTCAAAACGGTTACGGTACGCAGACCGTCGAACTGGAGGGTACCGTCGAACTTGGCCAGCATGGTAGATTCTACGGCTGCAGAACCGGCCACACCACCCACGTGGAAGGTACGCAGGGTAAGCTGGGTACCGGGTTCACCAATGGACTGTGCAGCGATGATACCCACAGCATCACCACGCTGTGCGGTATAACCGGTTGCCAGGTTTTTACCGTAGCACTTCACACAGGTACCCCTCTTGCTTTCGCAGGCCAGTACCGAACGGATCTCTACGGTTTCAATGCCGGAATCTTCAATCTGCTGTGCGATTTCCGGAGTGATTTCTTCACCTGCAGCAACGATCAGGCTGTCGGTGAGCGGGTTATAAATATCGTGTACCGATGTGCGGCCTTCAATACGGTCGCTCAGCGGCTCGATGATGTCTTCGTTGTCTTTCAGAGCCGAAGTAGCAATACCACGCAGGGTACCGCAGTCGTCATCGGCAATCACCACATCCTGTGCAACGTCCACCAAACGACGGGTCAGGTAACCGGCATCGGCCGTTTTCAGGGCCGTATCCGCCAGACCCTTACGGGCACCGTGGGTAGAGATAAAGTAGTCCAATACGTTCAGACCGCCTTTAAAGTTGGACAGGATCGGGTTTTCGATGATCTCCGAACCGGTAGAACCACTTTTACGCGGCTTGGCCATCAGACCCCGCATACCTGCCAGCTGTTTGATCTGCTGCTTGGAACCACGGGCACCCGAATCGAGCATCATGAATACCGAGTTGAATCCTTGCTTATCGGTAGCCAGTTCACGGATCAGGGTTTCGGTGATGCGGGTATCGACGCGGGACCAAATGTCAACGATCTGGTTGTAGCGTTCGTTGTTGGTGATCAGACCCATGTTGTAGTTTTCCCAAACCTCTTCCACTTCTGCCTTTGCATTTTCCAGCAGTTCGTTTTTGATGTCGGGGATGATCAGGTCATTGATCGAGAAGGAAAGACCACCGGCGAATGCCATGCGGAAACCAAGCTGCTTGATATCATCCAGGAACTTGGCGGTCTTAGGAATGTTGGTGATGCGGATAATGTCGCCAATAATCTCCCGCAGGTTTTTCTTGGTGAGCAGGGCGTTTACAAAACCAACTTCATCGGGCACGTGCTGGTTGAACAATACCCGGCCTACAGTAGTTTCCAGCAGTTTATTTACCAGTTGCTCGTTTTCCCGAACATTGGTTTTAACCCGGATATGTGCATGCAGGTCGATGCGGCCTTCGTTATAGGCAATGATCACCTCTTCTTCGCTGTAAAACGCTTTGCCTTCGCCGCGAACTTTTACCTCGTCGGTAGATTTTCTGCCTTTGGAAATATAATAGAGACCGAGTACCATGTCCTGCGAAGGCAGGGTGATTGGCGTACCGTTCTGGGGGTTCAGGATGTTGTGGGAAGCCAGCATCAGCAGTTGCGCTTCCAGTACGGCAGCGTTGCTCAGCGGTACGTGCACGGCCATCTGGTCACCGTCAAAGTCGGCGTTGAAGGCCGCGGTAACAAGTGGGTGCAATTGAATGGCTTTACCTTCAATCAGTCGCGGCTGGAAAGCCTGGATGGACAAACGGTGCAGCGTTGGGGCACGGTTGAGCATCACGGGGTGACCTTTCAGAATGTTTTCCAGGATATCCCAGATTACAGCTTCTTTTTTATCCACCAGCTTGCGGGCCGATTTTACCGTTTTTACAATACCACGCTCAATCAGCTTGCGGATGATAAATGGCTTGAACAATTCGGCAGCCATGTCTTTAGGCAAACCGCACTCATGGAGTTTCAGTTCGGGGCCTACCACGATAACCGAACGACCGGAGTAGTCTACACGCTTACCCAACAGGTTCTGACGGAAACGGCCTTGTTTACCTTTCAATACGTCAGAAAGGGATTTCAGGGCACGGCCACCTTCAGCTTTAACGGCGTTGGATTTCCGGCTGTTGTCGAACAGGCTATCCACAGCTTCCTGCAGCATCCGCTTTTCGTTCCGCAGGATCACCTCGGGGGCTTTGATCTCCAAAAGGCGCTTCAAACGGTTGTTGCGGATGATTACCCGGCGGTACAGGTCGTTCAGGTCGGAAGACGCAAAACGGCCACCATCCAGGGGAACCAGCGGACGCAGCTCGGGCGGGATAACAGGAATATATTGCATTACCATCCACTCGGGGCGGTTGGTAATACGGGTATTGGCATCGCGGAACGACTCCACCACCGACAGGCGCTTCAGGGCATCTGCCTTACGCTGCTGCGAGGTTTCGGTAGCAGCGGCATTGCGCAGGTCGAAGGAAAGCTGGTCCAGATCGATGCGGGCCAGCATATCATGCACGGCCTCGGCACCCATCTTGGCAATGAATTTATTGGGATCCTCGTCGGGCAGGTACTGGTTGTCCTTTGGCAGGGTATCCAGGATGTCGAGGTATTCTTCTTCGGTTAGCAGGTCGCCGTAGTTCTGGCCTTTATCGGCACGGATACCACTTTGAATTACTACAAAACGTTCGTAGTAAACAATGCTTTCCAGCTTTTTAGAAGAAGTGCCCAGCAGGTAACCGATCTTGTTGGGGAGGCTTTTAAAGTACCAGATGTGCACCACGGGCACTACCAGCTTGATGTGGCCCATGCGTTCGCGGCGTACTTTTTTCTCGGTTACTTCCACACCGCAGCGGTCGCAAACGATGCCTTTGTAGCGAATGCGTTTGTATTTGCCGCAGGCGCACTCATAGTCCTTTACCGGGCCAAAGATGCGCTCACAAAACAAGCCATCACGCTCCGGCTTGTAGGTGCGGTAGTTGATGGTCTCAGGCTTCAGCACCTCGCCAAAACTCTTCTCCAGGATAGAGTCGGGCGAAGCCAGTCCGATCGTAATCTTCGAAAACGTTGCTTTCGGACGATTGTCTTTTTTTAGAGCCATATAATGATTGGTGATTTTTACGTTTTTTCCGGCAGTCAACAAAAATTGCCCTGCATAGCAAGGCCTTAACCGCTCTTTCGAACAGTTGAAAACTTATTGAACACCAGTAATTTAAGTGATTGTGCTTTAGACAATAGGGCCAATATACCTAAATTAAGACGGCAAAGGTAAGGGAATTGACGTAAAAATGTTTCCACCTTCTGCCGCCGGGGGTTGTTTAACGCTTTGTTGAGGGACGCACTACCAAAAAAACCAAAACCACTGCTTTTTGCCTGGCGGGCCCCATGGGCAAAGACACCGATATCAGGAAACAATCCTATCCGCCTCATTTTCAACCTACCCGGTGCCATATCCAAAACTGTGGGTAATATTCAGGTGCTGTGCATCGGCCAGCTTTTTCCCTTCCATAATTCCTGTATCGGTAATGGTATAGGTTTCCGGCGAAACACCGTTCAGCAGGGTTAGGTAGTTGCTTGCTACCAATTCGGATAGAACCATTTGCAACTGCTCCAGGTTGGTGCCGGGGCCCAATGTCTCTTGCTTTTCCAGGCTGTCCAGGGTAAGCGTTTCGTGTTGTAGCATTGCTTCCAGTACCAGGTTACGGGTTTTTTCCATGATTTTATTTTAGGCCAATTCAGCCGGTGCGGCAATGGGTGTCAGCTCTTTTCCCTTAAGTGAATAATAGAGGTTTTGTAACTGGTGCAGGTGTTTGATCTGCACCCCAACCCGGTGGTGCGAAAAATCGAGCACCCAAAAATCCCGGTCCAGTTCCATTTCGGGGCCCGTTCCTGCCAGGGGCCTGTTGCGCTGCCATATTTTAAAATGCGGGTGAAACCGGAACCCGAATTGCTCCAGTAACTCGTTGTCTATGGGAATTGGCCGATACGCATTGGCAGCATGGTTCAATTCTGTAACAACTGTACTGTCCATCTGGTGTTCGGCAATTGCGTTGTTTACCCAGTTTCCCAGGCGTAGTTCTTGCGGGGCGATCATAAAAAATTTTTTAGTGTAAAAAGATTCGGAGAAAGCCAGTGCAAGCATTAGAACTTAGGTGGAAAGTTGGAAAGGTCACAGGAGCTTTAAAGAATACCTGTAAGGTACCGCATAATAATGGGTATGACCTTTTTATTAAAACAACCCTATGTTAAGGTTGTACCTGCCGGTTTACGCTATTGCCATTTTGCTTTAAATGAAAGGGGTATCTGTTGGCATATACTGCACAAAAAGAGTATGACCAGGCTAAGCCTGCGTTGCCTTTGTTTCCCTTAAAAACCGCTCCCGGATCACATCCATCACGGCCACATTGCGCACCTTGCTTTCGAGCCACGAAATAATATCGAGGTACAGGAAAGCCCGTGTTTCATATTTATTGCGTTCCAGGCTCCGCAGTTTGTCGAGCAGCTTTTGAAACTCTTCCCGCACCTGAAACCTGGACAGCTGCAGCGATTTGCGTAAAAAACGCATGATCTCCTCTTCCACCCCACTGAGGTTTTCCATTTTGAGCATAAACCGGTACACCGATTTCATGAGGTACTCCAGAATCTCATAATTACCCAGCTCGTAATGGGCAATCAGGTGCAGCAGGCGGGCATAGCACTGCAGGTCGTTGCGCAAGTCCGTTTTCCAGTTGATGATCTTATTGAGGTAATCGATGGACGGCTCGTATTGGGCGCAGCCAAAATAAAGCGACGCGAATTTGTAGTAAAAAACAAGGATGCGGTGCCGGTCCATGTACAGGTGGTATTCCTCCAGCTTTGCTTCAATTTCCGGGACCAACTGCACGCCTTCACGAAAAGTGCCGCACATAAAGTGCTTGTTGATGCGGCCGATATTGAGGTAAATAAACACCTGAATACGGGTGTTTTCGCTGGCAGCAACGGTTTTGCTTTCGGCAAATGTTTCAAACTGTTGCAGCACCTGCCGGAACCGGGTATAATTGCCCAGGTCGAAATGGGCACTGAGCAGGTTGTGCATGCCTTTGATGTAATTGGCCGTATCAATGTCGATCATGAAGGGCTGGTCGTGAAAAAGGTCCACCCATTTTTGCGTATAGCGGTAATACATCAAAAAGTCGTGGCGGATAAATGCATACCAGCAATAGCTTTGAAACAGGTACAATTTTTCATAAAATCCTGCGGCCTTTGCAGCGTCTTTGGGCAGGTGTTTTTTGAAATAATCCTGCAGTACAATCTCGTCCCGCTCATTGCGGGCATGGCCGTTTTTAATATACCAACTATACAGTTGCAGGGCAAGATTGGATAACTGGGTCATTAGCACCAGCCGGCCGTTCACTGCGTCGGCCTCAGAGGTAAGCTGGTCGGCGCGGTCCTGCATGCTGCGGGTAATGTGTAAGGATTCTATTTTTTTCTCCAGCGAAATTACCTGCACCAGCACGGTCACCTGGTTGTGCGACCGGGCCAGTTCTTTTACCTTATCCAGCAGTTTCAGGCTTTGGTGGTACAGGCCCTTTTTATACAGGATGCGGGCATAATCGAGTTGCTCGTGCAGTTGAATATCAATGTCGGCACCGTTATCGAGCAGGCGCAGCGATGCCAGGATTTGCTTGTACAACAGCGCCTTGGTATTGGAAAGCTGCAGCTTGGAAATGCTGGGCGCCCTTTTTAAAATCGCCGCCTCGTCATATTCGGCCAGTTTATCCAGTGCATCAAAAAGCTGCACCACTTTCAGGTCTTCGTTGGATGAGTTGCGGGTAGAGTATAGTTTAAAATTCCGCTTTTCGCTCTTCGAAAGGGAGCGGACCAATAAAAAAAGAGGGTCGGCAGAACGGTTGGGCATCGTAATTCTTTTTGCGAAAATGTGTTATAAACCAGCTACTTGCACTTGCTTTAGGGTAATTTAAGCAGTGTAAATTAACCCATATTTTAGTTTAAATCAGCAGCAGGGCTATGGTACATTTGACATCAGAGCGGGCTGTTTCTCATAATAAGCAAGCAATCGTTAATACCAGCCCGCTCTAAATTTTTACACTGCGCAATATGTTTTAATAGGTGATACAGCCTGATTGGTTCAATCAGGCATTTTTTAAACCACCTGCATTGAAACGAAAACCATCATAGCAGCGGGCCTCAGGCTTTAATTGGGGTGCCTCGCGAAAATGACCTCTTTTTATGGCAGATAACAAAGTCTATATTTTCGACACTACCCTGCGCGATGGCGAGCAGGTGCCGGGCTGCAAACTTAATACCTCCGAAAAAATAGAGCTGGCACTGCAACTGGAGGCGTTGGGTGTAGATATCATTGAAGCAGGCTTTCCCATTTCTTCTCCCGGCGATTTTGAATCGGTAAACGCCATTGCCAAAATCATTAAAAATGCAACGGTGTGCGGCCTGAGCCGGGCCGTGCAAAAAGATATTGAAGTGGCTGGCGAAGCGCTGAAACCTGCCGCCCGCAAAAGAATTCACACAGGTATCGGCACGTCCGATCTGCACATTAAAGCAAAATTTAACGCCACCCGCGAAGAAATTTTAGCCCGTGCCATTCAGGCCGTTAAATGGGCACGCAACTTTACCGACGACGTAGAGTTTTATGCCGAAGACGCAGGCCGCACCGACAATGAATTTTTAGCCCGTGTAGTGGAAGCTGTTATTGCAGCCGGTGCCACTACTGTTAACATCCCAGATACGACTGGCTATTGTTTGCCCCATCAGTACGGAGAAAAAATCGCTTATCTCGTCAACAACGTGCCCAATGTAGATAAAGCGGTCCTCTCCTGTCATTGCCACAACGACCTCGGGTTGGCCACTGCCAACTCCATCGCCGGCGTTATTGCCGGTGCCCGCCAGATCGAGTGCACCATCAACGGCCTTGGCGAACGTGCCGGCAACACCGCACTGGAAGAAGTGGTGATGATTTTGCAACAGCACAAACTTGGCCTTTACACCAATGTGAATGCCAAAATGCTGAACCCGCTGAGCCGTATGGTAAGCGACATCATGCGCATGCCGGTGCAACCCAACAAGGCAATTGTAGGCGCCAATGCATTCTCGCATTCTTCAGGCATACACCAGGACGGCTTTTTGAAAGATGCGCAGACCTACGAAATTATCAACCCCGTTGAAGTGGGTGCGGAAGAAAGCAAAATCGTACTCACTGCCCGCAGCGGCCGAAGCGCATTGGCGCACCGCCTGCAAAAACTGGGTTTTCAATACACCCGCAACGACATAGACGTTTTGTACCAGGAATTTTTAAAGGTGGCCGACGCCAAAAAAGAAGTGCTGGAAGCAGACCTGGTGCAACTAAGCAAAGCGTATCAGAAGGATGCGGTAATTGCGTAAGCAGATGATGGATGATGGATGATGGATGGTAGATGATGGTGTTATGAGTTGACAGTTGGAAGTAGACAGGGAAAACAACATTGACTATTGACTATTCACGATTGACGTTTCACGTTTCACGAAAGAACAAAGAACAATATTTCACACTCCCCATGGGTAAAACCTTAGTAGAAAAGATTTGGGAAAAACATGTGGTTCGCTCCATCGAAGGCGGACCTGATGTGTTGTATATAGATAAGCACCTGATTCACGAAGTGACTTCTCCGCAGGCATTTGCTGGGCTGGAAAAAAGGGGCATACCTGTAGCACGTCCGCAGCAGGTAGTAGCCACCGCCGACCATAATGTACCTACCATTAACCAGCACCTGCCCATCCGCGAAGAACTGTCGCGCAAACAGGTGGAAAAATTAATTGAGAACTGTGCCAATCACGGAATTGAGTTGTATGGCCTTGGTCACCGCTACCAGGGCATTGTGCATGTAATTGGTCCCGAACTGGGCTTCACCCAACCAGGCATGACCATTGTTTGCGGTGACAGCCACACTTCCACCCACGGCGCTTTTGGTTCCATTGCATTTGGCATTGGCACCTCCGAGGTAGAAATGGTGCTGGCTACGCAATGCCTTATGCAAAGCAAGCCCAAACTGATGCGCATCAACGTTGAAGGGGAATTAGCCAAAGGCGTTGTTGCAAAAGATATTATCCTCTACATCATTGCACAGATCTCTGCCAGCGGGGCCACCGGCTTTTTTGTGGAGTATGCCGGTTCGGCCATCCGCTCGCTGAGCATGGAAGGCCGCATGACCATTTGCAATATGAGCATTGAAATGGGTGCCCGTGGCGGATTGATTGCACCGGACCAAACCACGTTCGATTATGTGCAGGGCCGCACCTTTGCCCCCAAAGGTGAAGCCTGGGATAAAAAACTGGCCGAGTGGCAAGAGTTGTATTCGGATGCAGATGCACCTTTTGACCAGGAAATCAATATCCGGGCAGAAGACATTGAACCAATGATCACCTGGGGTACCAACCCGGGCCTGGGCATTGGTATAAACGACGCCATTCCTACCACCGAAACACTTTCGGAAGGTGAAAAACGCAACCTGAAAAAGGCATTGGAATATATGGGCCTTGAAGAAGGCAAAGCACTGAAAGGTATGCCTGTGCAGCATGTATTTATTGGTTCTTGCACCAACAGCCGCATTGAAGACCTGCGCCTGGTAGCCGATATTGTAAAAGGCAGACAAAAAAATGAAGGTGTAAAAGTGATGATTGTTCCGGGCTCCCAGCAGGTGGCCGAACAGGTTCGTGCCGAAGGGCTTGATAAAATATTTGAGGCCGCCGGATTTGAGGTAAGACAAGCTGGGTGCAGTGCATGCCTCGGCATGAATGAAGACAAAGTGCCTGCAGGCGAATACTGCATTTCCACCTCCAACAGGAACTTTGAAGGCAGGCAGGGCGCCGGTGCCCGCACACTGTTGGCCAGCCCGCTAACCGCTGCGGCAGCAGCCATTACCGGAGTAGTAACAGACGTGAGGGAAATTATGAATGATAAATGATGAATTATTAATGTGCTTAACGACATTCACAGATGAAGCAAAATGTGATCAAGGAAAAAAGTTTTGCTTTTGCGGTGCGCATCGTTAAAACATACCAGCATTTGGTAAAAACACACAGGGAATTCATCTTATCGAAACAAGTATTAAGAAGCGCAACTGCAGTTGGAGCATTGGTGAGGGAAGCAGTTAATGCAGAATCGAGACAGGACTTTGTTCATAAACTTGGGATGGCCCAAAAAGAATGTGATGAAACAATTTATTGGCTGGAACTTTTACACACAACAGAATACTTAACTAATCCCGAATATGAATCAATTCAAAATGATGCAACTGAACTACTTAAAATAATTCGATCCATCATTTTGACCACAAAATCCAAACCCGAAGGAAACCATAATTCATAACTTATAATTTATAAATGGCTTCGCCGATTAGAATAGTACATAGCACATTTGTTCCGCTGCCACTCGAGCAGGTAGACACCGACCAGATCATCCCGGCCCGCTTTTTAAAAGCAACGACCCGCGATGGATTTGGCAAAAACCTGTTCCGCGACTGGCGGTACGAAGGTGATGATGAGTCCAGGCCAAAGAAAGATTTTGTGTTAAACAATCCATTATACCGCGGCGAAATATTGGTGGCCGGTAAAAACTTTGGTTGTGGTTCTTCCCGCGAACATGCGGCCTGGGCCGTGCTGGATTATGGATTCAAAGTAGTGGTATCGAGTTTTTTTGCCGACATCTTTAAAAACAACGCCCTGAACAACGGCGTACTGCCGGTGCAGGTAAGCGATGCTTTTCTACAACAAATATTTGAACAGGGTCCAGATACTACATTGACGGTTAACCTGGAAAACCAAACCATCACCATTGATACAACCGGCGCACAGGAATTCTTCGATATCAACAATTACAAAAAAACCTGCCTGCTGAACGGATACGATGACATTGACTACCTCCTCAGCATGAAGAGCGACATTGAAGCATTTGAAACAGCAGCAAAATAAAATTATGAATGATGAATTATGGATGGCCAGTGTGACCGCACATCGACTTCATAACGCATAATTTATAATTCCTAATTAAAATACCAACGTGAATAAAAATATTGCAGTCATAAACGGAGATGGGATTGGCCCGGAAGTAACGGCCCAATCTATTCGTGTGCTGAATGCCATTGCCGAAAAATTCGGGCACCAGTTTAATTACACGTATTGCCTGATGGGCGCCGATGCCATTGATAAAACCGGCAACCCGCTGCCCAATGAAACCATCGAAGTTTGCCTTAATGCCGATGCCATTTTGTTTGGCGCTATTGGCCATCCCAAATACGACAACGACCCTACCGCAAAAGTTCGTCCGGAGCAAGGCTTGCTGAAGCTGCGCAAATCGCTGCAACTGTTTGCCAACATCCGCCCGGTTAACACCTACCCTTCGCTGGAACACCTGTCACCGCTGAAAGCAAAGCAACTCGAAAACGTGGACTTTGTTATTTACCGCGAACTGACCGGCGGTATTTATTTTGGCGAAAAGAAAGTAGCCGACGATTACAGCGAAGCATCCGACCTCTGTGTTTATACCAAAGGGGAGATTGAACGCATTGCCCACCTGGCTTTTAAAGCAGCGCAGCAGCGCCGCAAAAAACTAACACTGGTTGATAAGGCCAACGTACTGGAAACATCACGCCTGTGGCGCAAAGTAGTGCAGGAAATAGCGCCGCAATACGGCGATGTGCAGGTTGATTTTCTTTTTGTGGACAATGCCGCCATGCAAATTATCCTCAACCCCAAACAGTTTGATGTAGTACTTACCGAA
>JAESGH010000265.1_pt1 | contig 76224 bp, 70 predicted proteins | sample 9269641 | NCBI WGS metagenome assembly JAESGH01 (sample SAMN14515345, study PRJNA621665) | algae metagenome | isolation source: Phormidium tanganyikae FI6-MK23 and co-occurring heterotrophs from granitic... | place: USA: Fort Irwin, California | collected 1998-05-24 | reverse complement strand
ACCTCTGGTGTACCTGTCGTCACGCCAGTGGCGCAGCAGGGTAGCTATGTATGGACGGGATAACCGCTGAAAGCATCTAAGCGGGAAGCCTCCCTCAAGATAAGATTTCATAGAGCCGTGGGAGACCACCACGTTGATAGATCGGATGTAGAAGCGCGGTAACGTGTGGAGCTAACCGATACTAATTGCTCTATTCGCACTTAAGAGTCCCACCATCAACGACAGTCCTGAACGGCCAAAAGCCTGAAGGTTGTCCGCGACGTGGATGATTGTAATATAGTCCAAATTGCACGGGCATTTGATTGAAACCCAAATTCGACCCACGCCGGCTTCATTGCTTGGTGACCATGGCGTCAGTGACCCACCCGATCCCATCTCGAACTCGGACGTGAAACCTGACAGCGCCGATGGTACTATGGCTCAAGCCCTGGAAGAGTAGGACGTCGCCAGGCATTGTAGCCGACGTGTGGCCGAAATTGGAAAAACCCATTCACAAAGTTAAAGGCCGGCAGAAATGCCGGCCTTTTGCTGTTTTTGCAGCTCGCGCAGCAGCGCTGAGATCTGCAAGTTGGTGGCGCGGGATGGAGCAGCCCGGTAGCTCGTCAGGCTCATAACCTGAAGGTCGTAGGTTCAAATCCTACTCCCGCAACCAACGTCCCTCGATCGATCGACAGTGATGAAGCGCGTGCCAGCAATGGTCCGCGCTTTTTGGCGTTCCATCATCTCCGAGGTACGAAAGATCGCGCAATTATCGCGATGTCGGAATGCCCCAAGCGCGATAGAAAGTGTCCACCGCCGCATCGACTTCGTCCTGAAGCCGGTCGAGGTCGCGGCCCTCGCGCAGGCCAAGGACCGCGAATTGATACAAGCCCGACTGGCAGAGGCCGGAAAATTGCTGCACCGCGCGCATCGGGTCGCCCATCCGGATTTCGCCGCGCACCATCTTTTCCGCGACCCAGACGACCGCCCGTGCCTTGCCGCGCCGCGGTCCGCGATCATAAAAAGTTTCGGCGAGGTGCGGGAAACGCTCCGCTTCGCCGACGACGAGGCGGTAGAGCAGAAGCAGCGGTGTTGCGGTCAGCTTTGTCATCAACACGCTGCCGAAACGGCGCAGCACGTCGGGCACGGGTTCGTCGAGCGGCAGGTCGATAGCCAGTGCGTCGCCATATTGACTGATAATGTCGTCAACGACCGCGGCGAACAACTCTTCCTTCGACGGGAAATAGCTCCACAAGGTCGTCTTTGATCCGCCGACCTTGCCCGCGATCGACGACATCGTCGTTCCCGCATAGCCGTTGGCGAAAAACAGGGTGCGCGCCGCATCGACGAAGGCTTTGCGGCGCGCTGCGGCGGCGTCATCGACGACAACTGTACCGTCTGGTATCATTTCGATTGACAACTCATTCTCCGAAGTTCATTGGCGCATGATACCAGCTAGTATCGTTGGAAGCCATGCCCAGATCATTATTTCTTACAACTGCCGTTCTTGGCCTGCTTACGGGCTGCGCGAGCGTACCTGACCTCGGGACCAGGCCGGTTCCGGCGGCGTCCGCGTCGTTCGCGTCCGATGCGAGCTTTGCCGACGCGACGGGCCAATGGCCTGCCGAGGGCTGGTGGCAGGATTTTGGCGATGCGCAGCTAACGACGCTGATCGCCGAAGGATTGAACGGCTCACCCGATGTTGCGATCGCCGCGGCGCGGCTTCGCGCCGCCGAAGCACTGGCGCAGCAGGCGGGCGCCGCGCTGTCGCCCCGCGTTGCGGCGGAGGGCAGCGCCGGCGGTGTACAGCAAAGCAAGAATCTGGGCATCCCGCCGCAGTTCGTCCCCGACGGGATTCAGGACACCGGTCAGGTCGCCGCGACCTTCTCCTTTGACCTGGACTTGTGGGGTCGCAATCGCGCCGCGCTCGTCGCCGCAACCTCGGAAGCCGAAGCGGCGCGGGTCGATGCGGCGCAGGCGCGGCTGATGCTGACCACCGCAGTGGCGTCGGCCTATGCCGATCTCGCTGGCTATCACGCGGCGCGCGACGTCGCTGTCGAAGCGGTTCGGGTGCGCACCGCGAGTGCCGACCTGTCGGGCGCGCGCGCGCGCGCGGGCATTGAAAATCAGTCCAGCGAGCGGCAGGCCGAAAGCCGCGCCGCGTCGTCGCGCGCCGATATCCTCGCGCTCGACGAAGCGATCACGCTCACCCGCAACCGCCTTGCCGCGTTGGTCGGCGCTGGTCCTGACCGCGGTTTGGCGATCACGCGGCCCGCGTTGGCGCACCCATCGCTTGGCCTGCCCAGCGCCGCCGGAATCGATCTGATCGGGCGGCGTCCCGACATCGTCGCGGTGCGGTTGCGCGCCGAGGCGGCGGCGAAGCGCATCGACGTCGCGCGCGCGGATTTTTATCCCAATATCAGCCTGTCGGCGCTGGTCGGTCTCCAGTCGCTCGGGCTGTCGAACCTGTTCAGCGCGGGTTCCGAATATGGCAATGGCGGCGCCGCGATCAGCCTACCGATTTTTGATGGCGGCCGCCTCGCCGGTCGCTACCGCGGCGCGCGTGCCGATTATGACGTCGCGGTCGCGACCTATGACAGGACGCTGATCGGGGCGCTGCGCGATGTCGCAGACATCGCCGCGAGCCGCGCCGCGACCGACCGCCAGCTTGCCGGGCGCCGCGAAGCGCTGGCCGCCGCCGCCGAAGGCGCGAAGCTGGCCGGGCTGCGGTACCGCGCCGGTCTGTCGAACCAGATCGACCAGCTGACCGCGGAGGACAGCATGGTGACACTCAGCAGCGCCGTCGCCGAGCTAGAGGCGCGGCGCCTGTCGCTCGACATCGCCCTTATCCGCGCGCTCGGCGGCGGATATCGGGCCGCTAATTCAACAGGAGACAAATGATGGCCGACGAAACGGCTACGCTGCCAACCGACGCTCCCGAAGCCACCGCGGCCGAACGCAGCGCGAAGCGCAACAAGGCGTTCCGCATCCTCGGGGCGGTCGTCCTGACCGCTGCGATCCTGTGGGGGCTGTGGTACTTCCTGACCCAGTCGGGCCGCGTCCATACCGACAACGCCTATGTCGGCGCCGACGCCGCGCAGGTGACGGCGCTGGTCTCTGGCCCCGTCAAGGAAGTGCGCGTGGGCGGAACGCAGGCAGTGAAGAAGGGCGACATTCTTGTCATCCTCGACGACGCCGACCAGCGGATCGCGGTCGCCGACGCCGAGGCCGCAGTGCGCTTGGCACGCCAACGTTATGGACAGGCAGGGGCTACTGCCGATGCTGCCCGCGCCCGCGTTACGGCGCGCGACGCCGATATTGCGCAGGCCCGCGCGCGGCTCCGCGATGCCGACGCAGCGGTGACGCGCACCCGCGCCGACCTTACGCGGCGCGAGAGCATTGCCGGAACCGGCGCGGTGTCGGGCGAAGAACTTTCGGCGGCGCGCGCTGCGCTCGCCTCGGCGCAGGCCGCGCGCGATCTCGCGGCCGCAGGAATCTCCTCGGCCGAAGCGACCCGCGGGTCCGCGAGCGGCGATCTGGGCGCCGCCGAAGCCGTCGTTCGCGGCACAACGATCAACACCGCCCCGGACGTGGCGGCGGCCGAAGCGCGACTCGAAGAAGCAAAGCTCGACCTCGCCCGCACCGTGCTGCGCGCCCCTGTCGATGGCATCGTCACCAATCGGCAAGTGCAGGTGGGGCAACGGATCGCTGCGGGCGCTCCGATCATGATCCTGGTCCCGGTCGCCACCGCCTATGTCGATGCCAATTTCAAGGAAAGCCAATTTCAGGACATCCGCATCGGCCAGCCGGTCGAGCTGGTGTCCGACTTTTACGGCAGCGACGTCGTCTATCGCGGCAAGGTCGTCGGCATCGCCGGCGGCACCGGCGCGGCTTTCTCGCTGATCCCGGCCCAGAATGCGACGGGTAATTGGGTGAAGGTCGTCCAGCGCCTGCCGGTCCGCATCGCGCTTGATCCGAAGCAGCTGAAAGCGCATCCGCTGCGCGTCGGCTTGACGATGGAAGCCACGATCGACACGCGCGGTCGATAAGTCATGGCCAGCGCCAGCCTTTCAGCGTCCGGGAGCGTCCCCGCCGAACCGCAACCGCTGACCGGCGTGCGGCTGATCGTCGCGGCCTTCGCGCTCGCGCTCGCCAATTTTGTCGTCGTGCTCGACATGACGATCGCCAATGTGTCGGTGCCGCATATCGCGGGCGGGCTCGCGGTGTCGCCGACCCAGGGGACCTGGGTGATCACCAGCTATGCGGTCGCTGATGCGATCGCGGTGCCGCTTACTGGCTGGCTGGCGATGCGGTTCGGGACCGTGCGCTGGTTCATGATCTCGATCATCGGCTTTGGAATTTTCTCCTTCCTTTGCGGGATCTCGCGCACCCTCGACGCGCTAGTCCTCTTCCGCGTGCTGCAGGGGCTTGCGGGCGGCCCGCTGATGCCGCTGTCGCAGATATTGCTGCTTCGGATTTTCCCGAAGGAGAAGGCGGGCATCGGCCTTGCGATCTGGGCGATGACCACCACCACGGCGCCGATCCTCGGCCCGATTCTCGGTGGGTCGATCAGCGACAATTGGACCTGGCCGTGGATCTTTTTCATCAACCTGCCGGTCGTCGCGATCTGTGCGTTTGGCGTTTTCACCCTGCTGACGCCGTTTGAAACCAGGCGCGCCAAGGCCCGTATCGACGTCATCGGCCTGATCCTGCTCGTCGTCTCGGTCGGCGCGTTCCAGATCATGCTCGATACCGGACGCGAGCATGACTGGTTCGGATCGGCATGGATCGTCGGCCTTGCAGTGCTGGCCGCGATCAGCTTCGCCGCCTTTGTCATCTGGGAGCTCACCGACGCCAATCCGGTCGTGAACCTGCGCATCTTCCGCTTCCGCGGCTTCACCTTCGCGACCATGGCGATCTCGCTGGGCTTCGGCGCCTTTTTTGCGCAGGTCGTGCTGACGCCCCTCTGGTTGCAGCAGGTGGCGGGCTATACCGCGACGCAGACGGGCTTCATCGTCGCCTGGCTCGGGGTGTTCGCTGTCCTCCTGTCGCCCGTCGCGGCGGGGCTGATTACCAAAGTCGATGTGCGTATCACCATTTCGGGGGGTATCCTCTGGATGGCGCTCATGTCGGTGCTGCGCGCCAGCTGGAACGCCGATGTCGGCTATTGGACGCTGGCGATGCCGCATATCCTGCAGGGGATCGGTATGCCTTTCTTCTTCGTCGGGCTGACCGCGCTCGCGCTCAGCTCGGTGCCCGCGCATCAACAGACGTCGGCAGCGGGCCTGATGAGTTTCCTGCGAACATTATGCGGTGCGATCGGCACCGCGGTCGCGACCACCGCGTGGGACGACGCCAGCCGCACGTCACGATCCGAACTGGTGTCGTCGCTCAACCATCCCGACGCGACGATGACCGCGCTGCAAAGCGCCGGACTGACGCTCGAACAGGCGCGCGCCGCGATCGAGCGGCTGGTCGAGGTGCAGGCCTCGACGCTCGGCGTGCTTCACCTGTTCCTCGCGTCCGGCGTCGTCTTCGTGATCGCCGCGATATCGGTCTGGTTCGCGCCGCGGCCCAAACAGATTTCGATGGGCGGCGGGCACTAGCTCTATTTGGCGAACAGTTGTCCCAAATCCGCAAAGGCCTTGAACTCCAGCGCATTGCCCGCCGGATCGTGAAAGAACATCGTCGACTGCTCGCCCGGCTGGCCGGGAAAGCGCGTATGCGGCTCGATCACGAACGCCGTTCCCGCCGCCTTCAGCCGATCGGCCAGCGCCTGCCATTCAGCGGGCGGCAGCACGACGCCGAAATGCGGCACCGGCACATCATGGCCATCGACCGGATTATGCCCCGCGGCCACGCGCGGCGTATCGACGCGATGCGCGACGATCTGGTGCCCGTACAGGTTGAAGTCGATCCAGTCGGGATCGCTGCGCCCCTCGGGACAGCCGAGAATGGTGCCATAGAAATGGCGCGCAGCGTCCAGATCGTCGACGGGAAAGGCGATGTGAAAGGGGGCAAGGTCGGTCATGCTGCCTGTTTGCCGCAGGTTTGCCCGGAAAGCCAGTCCGGGACTTGGGTTGTGCGCCGCAACATGCTAGGCGCGCGCCCATGCTGACGATCAACGGAATCACTGTACGCCTTGGCGGGCGCGCCATCCTCGAACGCGCCACGGCGAGCCTGCCGGCGAAAAGCCGCGTCGGGCTGATCGGGCGCAATGGCGCGGGCAAATCGACGCTGATGAAGGTGATGATCGGCCAACTCGAGGCCGATGAAGGCAGCATCGACATGCCGCGCAAAACGCGCGTCGGCTATATCGCGCAGGAAGCGCCGAGCGGCACCGCGACCCCGTTCGACACCGTGCTCGCCGCCGACACTGAGCGTGCGGAATTGCTGACTGCGTCGGAGATCGAGCAAGACCCCGACAAGCTCGGCGATATTCACGAGCGGCTGATCGCGATCGACGCCTATACCGCCCCCGCGCGCGCCGCGCGCATCCTGATCGGGCTTGGCTTCGACGAGGATATGCAGGGCCAGCCGCTCGACAGCTTCTCGGGCGGGTGGAAGATGCGCGTCGCGCTGGCAGCGCTTTTGTTCTCCGAACCCGATCTGTTGCTGCTCGACGAACCGTCGAACCACCTCGACCTCGAAGCGACGCTGTGGCTCGAAAACTTCCTGCGCGCCTATCCTGGGCAGCTGGTGGTGATCAGCCACGAACGCGACCTGCTCAACAATGTCGTCGATAATATCCTCCACCTCGAGGGTGGCAAGGTGATGCTCTACGCCGGCGGCTATGACGCTTTCGAGCGCCAGCGCGCCGAACGCGCGGCGCAGCTCGCGGCTGCCAAGGCGTCGCAGGACGCGCAGCGCGCGAAGCTCCAGGACTATGTCGCGCGCAACAGCGCCCGCGCCTCGACCGCGAAACAGGCGCAGTCGCGTGCGAAGATGCTCGCCAGGATGCAGCCGATCGCCGCGCTCGCTGAGGATCAGACGCTGGCGTTCGATTTCCCGAGTCCCGACGAGCTGAAACCGCCGCTGATCACGCTCGATCTCGCGAGCGTCGGTTATGCCGACAAGGCGGTGCTGCAGCGGCTCAACCTGCGCATCGATCCCGATGACCGCATCGCGCTGCTGGGTCGTAACGGCAATGGCAAGACGACGCTCGCGCGCCTGCTCGCGGCGCAGCTGACGCCGATGGCCGGCGCAATGGCGGCGTCGGGCAAGATGCGCGTCGGCTATTTCACCCAATATCAGGTCGAGGAACTCGACGGCAAGGACACCCCGCTCGCGCATATGACGCGGGTGATGGAAGGCAAGACGCAGGGCGCGGTGCGCGCCCAGCTCGGCCGCTTCGGTTTTTCGGGCAACAAGGCGATGACCGAAGTCGCGAAATTGTCGGGCGGCGAAAAGGCGCGGCTCGCGCTGGCGCTGATCACCCGCGACGCACCGCACCTGCTGATTCTCGATGAGCCGACGAACCATTTGGACGTCGACGCGCGCGAAGCACTGGTGCAGGCCTTGAACGGCTTCGACGGTGCGGTGGTGCTCGTCAGCCACGACCGCCATATGCTCGAACTCACCGCCGACCGGCTGGTCCTCGTCGATGACGGCACTGCGCGCGAATATGACGGCAGCATGGACGATTATGTCGACATGATCCTCGGCAAGGGTCCGCAAAAGGACCGGGTGTCGAAAGCCGACAAAAAGGAAGACCGCAAGGCGGCGACTGCGGCGCGCGAGGCGGCGGCGAAGGTTCGCAAGGATGTGTCGGACGCCGAGGCCGACCTTGCCAAATATCAGGTCATCCTGTCGGCGATCGACCGCGCGATGTTCGACCCGCAGGGCGCGGCAAACGAGTACAAAGGCCTGACGATGAGCGAGCTGTCGCAGCGCCGCGGCAAGGTCGTCGCCGCGCAGGAAGCCGCCGAAGCGCGCTGGATCGCTGCTGGTGAGGCGCTGGAGGCGTTCGAGGGCGCAGCCGCCTAATCGGATATATTAGGGGATTGTTCGATCCGGAACGGCGGGCGACGATGCGCCCGTACAGTCCGAATCATAAAGGAAAACAGTCCAATGTTGCTTGCCGCCTTGTTGCTTGTCGCCGCCGATCCAGTAGGCTCGACGGTGCCTAATTTCCCCCGACGACCCATCGTCTGCACCGAAGAATGCATTTCGCCGATCGAGGCTGTCACTTATGCCTCTTATCTCGCGCCGAAGGCTGGCATTGCGGGAACCTTCAAGATGGAAGTGAAGGCCGTGGGTGAACAGAACGGCTTCTATTATCTCAATTCCGAAGCCGATTATCGCGACCGGAATTGCCTGACGATCGCGATGCCCGCGACGGTGATGAAGCGACTGACCTATGGTGAAGAAGGCCTTGCCGCGGTCGAAAAGCGTTTCAAGGGCCGGACCATCACGGTGCGTGGGGTCGCGGAGCGGGTAAAGATCGGCTTTTTCGAAGCAGATGGAAAGCCGACGGACAAATATTATTACCAGGTCCAGATCCGCATCGGGCAGGCAAGCCAGCTTTGGGTTCAGGGCGATGGCTATGTCAACGACCGACAATTGTCTCAGCCTGCGGGAACCGTTCGCAGCGACCCTTGACTCATCGCGTCGCGTCGGCGATATTAGTTTCAATTGAAACTAGATGGGAATTGATCATGGCCGACCTGTTCGACAATCCGCTGGGCCTCGACGGTTTTGAATTCGTCGAATTCTCCGCGCCCGAAAAGGGTATTCTCGAACCGGTCTTCCAGGCGATGGGCTTTACCCAGATCGCGCATCACCGCTCGAAGGACGTCCAGCTGTGGCGCCAGGGCGGCATCAACCTGATCGCCAATTACGAACCCAAATCGCCCGCCGCCTATTTCGCCGCCGAGCACGGCCCGTCGGCGTGCGGCATGGGCTGGCGCGTTCGCGACGCCGCCAAAGCCTATGCCGAGGCGATCGCGCGCGGCGCTGAGCCGGTTGAAGTCAATCCCGGTCCGATGGAATTGCGCCTGCCCGCGATCCGCGGCATCGGCGGGTCGATCATCTATCTGATTGATCGGTATGGCGACGACCTCAGCATCTACGACATCGACTTCGTTTACGAGGACGGCGTCGATCGCCACCCGGTGGGCGCCGGGATGCAGCTGATCGATCACCTGACGCACAATGTTTATGGCGGCCGCATGGCGCATTGGGCGGCGTTCTACGAGCGCATCGCGGGCTTCCGCGAAATCCGCTATTTTGACATCAAGGGCGAATATACCGGCCTGACGTCGAAGGCGATGACCGCCCCCGACGGCAAGATTCGCATCCCGCTCAACGAAGAAGGTGCGGGCGGCGGCGGCCAGATCGAGGAATATCTGCGCGCTTACAATGGCGAGGGCATCCAGCACATCGCGTTCAGCTGCGACGATCTCTACGCCGCATGGGACAAGCTCAAAGCGATCGGAAATCCCTTCGCCCCCGCGCCGCCCGCGACCTATTACGAGATGCTCGAAGAGCGGCTTCCGGGCCACGGCGAGTCGGTCGAAGACCTGCAATCGCGCGGCATCCTGCTCGACGGCTCGACGACCGAAGGCGACCCACGCCTGCTGCTCCAGATTTTCGGCCAGACCGTGATCGGCCCGGTCTTTTTTGAATTCATCCAGCGCAAGAAGGATGAAGGCTTTGGCGAAGGCAATTTCACCGCGCTGTTCAAATCGATGGAAATGGACCAGATTCGCCGCGGTGCGCTCAACGTGACGGAACCCGCCGAATGACCAGCCCGATCAAATTGGGCGGTGTCCACCACGCCGCCTATCGCTGCAAGGACGCGAAGCAGACGGTCGATTGGTACGAGCGCATGCTCGGCATGACCTACACCACCGCCTTTGCCGAGGATCATGTGCCGTCGACCGGCGAATATGATCCGTACATGCATGTTTTCCTCGAAGCGGGGAACGGCAACATCCTCGCCTTCTTCGAACTGCCGAACCAACCCGTCATGGGGCGTGACGAGAACACCCCGGCGTGGGTTCAGCATCTCGCGTTCAAGGTCGGCAGCGTTGACGAGTTGGTCGCCGCGAAGGCGCATCTGGAAAGCGAAGGCGTCGACGTGCTCGGCCCGACGCATCACGGCATATTCAAGTCGATCTATTTCTTCGACCCCAACGGCCACCGCGTCGAACTGGCGTGCGACATCGGCACCGCCGAACAATATGCCGAACTGAAACGTGTGGCGCCGTTGATGCTCGAAGAGTGGAGCCAGACCAAAAAGGCGCCGCGCCACGCCGACTGGTTGCACACGGCGGCGAACGAATAGGCTGACCTCCCACATCCGTTCGTATCGAGCGAAGTCGAGATACGTGAAGGCGCGCGCAAACGCGGCGTGTCTCGACTTCGCTCGACACGAACGGACTATTTGAGCGGCAGGTTAGCAGTGCTAGCTGTGGCTCGTTCGCCCCGCGCTCAAAATTTCCTTGAAAAGCTGACCAGATCGGCATCGGGATCGCCGTCGCCGCAGATCATCCCGCGCAGCATCTGCGCTGCCATCATCGAAAAGGTGATACCGTTCCCGCCATAGCCCATCGCGGCATAGCAGTTCGGCATCCGCGGGATCCGTCCGATCGTCGGGGTGCCGGTCTTGCTGTCGCCAAAGCTGCCCGCCCACGCATGGACCGGCGTCGGATCGATCATCGGCAGCAGCGCGCCGAGCTTGCGCGACAAGGTCGCGGTCTTGGCGGCAATCTTGGCGTCGCGCTCGTCGGCGTCGCTGATCTCCTCATCCTCGCCGCCGCAGATCACTTCGCCCGCCGGGGTGGTGCGGATATAGAGATAGGGATCGGCGGCTTCCCAGATCATCGCCGCGGTCGGCCAGATCGCGCGCGGCTGCGCCTTGGTCGCGATCGACCAGCTCGAAATGATCTTATTGCCCTTGCGCGGCACCCCCTTCATCATCTCATAGCCGGTCGCGACGACCAAATACTGCGCGCGGATTTCGCGGCCATCGGCGCTTTGAATTGTCACGCCGCTGTCGCTCGGCGCGACGTCGCAGATGTCGACCGGGCTATAGACGCGCGCCCCGCGCTCGATCGCGACGTTCAGATACCCCGCGGCGAGCTGGCGGGGATCGGCCGAATAATTGCCGAAGCCGATGATCGCGTGCCGCCCCTTGATGCCATAGCGATCGAGCACCGCGGCGGGTTTCAGCAGCTCGATTTCGAACCCCGCGCGCCGCCGCGCATCGGCCTCGCGCGCCAGACCGTCGGCATCCAGCACATTGCCGTGCAGATAGATTGAGCCGCGCGTCGCGGCATCGACCTTCAGCCCCAGCCGCTCGGTCCGCTCGCGCAGCGCATCGACCGACTGGCGCGACCGGCGCCACAGTCGCTCGGCGCGGTCGCGCCCGATCTGCCCGGACAGCAGTGATAACGGGGTGTCGATTTCATATTGCAGCATCGCGGTCGACGCCGCGGTCGATCCGTCCAGCGGCCCGCGGCGATCGACGACGACCACCTTTAAGCCCGCCTCCGACAGCGTTTCGGCAATCAGCGCCCCGGAAATCCCGGCGCCGATAATCACAACATCGCAGCTGATGTCGCGGGTCAGTGGCTGGGTCGGAACGGTCGGGCGCCGCCGCGCCGACCAGATCGACTGGCCGGTGCGCAGGTCGCGGTGGTGGGTGACCGAGGCTTGGTCCGAGCGCTCGGGGGTCTTTGTCATGGGATGCTCCGTGCCGCAGCCGACGCGACACGCCCCTAATTCGCGGCGCGGCTCCCGGTTGCACGGCGCGATGCTATTTCCGGTCGAGCCCGATGCTTTCCAGCGTCGCGCCGCTGCACTTGTCCGCTTCCTTCGTCTTCCCATCGCCCGACAGCGCGCCGATGGCAAGGAAGCCCGCGACCACGGCGACCAGAAACGCGCCCGTCACCCAGATCAGATATTTGTCGATGAACGCCTTGATCGGCGCCCCGAACAGCCGGAACAATATGCCGACGAGCAGGAAGGAAAAGGCCCGGCTGGCGAGGCTGGCCCACAGGAAGGTCCAGAAATTCATGTGGATGAAGCCGGCGGTGATCGTCAGCAGCTTGAACGGGATCGGCGTCGCACCCTTGATCAGGATGATCTCGGCGCCGAATTCGCGGAGGTAACAGGCGGCCGGCGGGAACGCATCGGTCAGCCCGAGCACGCCGAGCAGCCACAGGCCGACGCTTTCATAGAGGAAGAAGCCGATTCCATAGCCGAGCATCCCGCCCATCACGGAAGCGATGGTGCAAATGATCGCATATCGCACCGCCTTCTTCGGGTTCGCGAGGCACATCAGCCCGAGCAGCGGATGCGGCGGGATCGGGAAGAAGCTTGCTTCGACGAAGGCCACGAGCGCCAGCCAGAACTCGGCGTGCGGGTGCGCCGATTTCTCCATCGTCCAATTGTACATGCGCTGGATAAAACCGGGCGGCTTGGTGATGGCGGTCATGCTGGTCCTTTGGCGCAGGGGGTCGTGATGACCACACGTCTCTCTTAGCCGTTCGTGTCGAACGAAGTCGAGACACGCGTGGGGAGCGCACGCTTCACCCGTCTCGACTTCGCTCGACACGAACGGGAGTTAAGTGCGCTTAATGCCTGAAATGCCGCATCCCGGTGAACACCATCGCCAGCCCTGCGGCGTTCGCCGCCGCGATCACTTCGTCGTCGCGGATCGAGCCGCCGGGCTGGATCACACAGGTCGCCCCCGCCTCCACCGCCGCCAGCAGGCCATCGGCAAAGGGGAAGAAGGCATCGCTCGCAACGGCGCTGCCGACGGTGCGGGCTTCGGCCCAGCCGTGCGATTCTGCGGCTTCGCGCGCCTTCACCGCGGCGATGCGTGCGCTGTCGCGGCGGTTCATCTGCCCCGCGCCGATGCCCGCGGTCGACCCGCCCTTGGCATAGACGATCGCGTTCGACTTCACATGCTTGGCGATCGTCCACGCGAACAGCGCGTCGGCCAGTTCTTCCTCGGTTGGCGCGCGGTCGGTGACGATTTTCAGGTCGGCGCGCGTGATATGGCCATTGTCGCGGTTCTGGACCAGCCAGCCGCCGGTAATGCCTTTCAGCACCAGTCCGCCGCGCGCCGGATCGGGCAGTTCGCCGGTCAGCAGCAGGCGCAGGTTCTTCTTCTTGGCGAACACAGCGCGGGCATCGGCGTCAGCGTCGGGGGCGCAGACGACTTCGGTAAAAATGCCGCTGATCGCCTCGGCGGTCGCGCCGTCGAGCGGCCGGTTGACCGCGATGATGCCGCCGAATGCCGACACATCGTCGCATTTCAGCGCCGCGTCATAGGCTTCGGCGATCGTCGCGGCGCTCGCGACGCCGCACGGGTTGGCGTGCTTCACGATGACGCAGGTCGGATCGGCCTCGCGGAATTCGGAAACCAGCTCCAGCGCTGCGTCGGCGTCGTTGATATTGTTGTAGCTGAGCTCCTTGCCCTGTATCTGTTCGGCCCCCGCGATCCCGCGCGGGCCGGGAACGGCGGGGATATAAAGCGCCGCCTTCTGATGCGGATTTTCGCCGTAGCGCAGTTCGGCCGACAGCTTCGCAGTCAGCGGCAGTGTATCGGGAAATGTCTTGCCCTGATCGGCGATGGCGAACCAGCGCGCGATCGTGCCGTCATAGGTCGCGGTATGCGCAAAGGCAGTCGCGGCAAGCCGCTTGCGCAGTGCCAGCGTCGTCGCGCCGCCGTTGGCGTCCATCTCGGCGATCACCGCGGCATAATCGTCGGGCTCGGTGACGATGTTCACAAACGCGTGGTTCTTGGCCGACGAGCGCACCATCGCCGGTCCGCCGATATCGATATTCTCGATGATCGTGTCGCGATCGGCGCCCGACAGCATCGTCTGCAAAAAGGGATAGAGGTTGACGACGACGAGGTCGATCGCCCCGATGCCATGCGTCTCCATCGCCGCGACATGCGCGGCGTCGTCGCGCACCGCCAGGATGCCGCCGTGGACGGTGGGGTGCAAAGTCTTGACGCGCCCGCCCATCATCTCGGGAAAGCCGGTCAGGTCGGCGACGTCGAGCACCGTGTGACCCGCATCGCGCAGCGCCTTGGCGGTGCCGCCGGTTGAGACCAGTTCGACGCCATGACGGACAAGCGCGGCGGCCAGATCGGCGAGCCCCGCCTTGTCGCTGACGGACAAAAGTGCGCGGCGGACGGGGACAAGATCGGTCATGGAGTGGGAGCCTCGGCTGGCGGGTGGGAAAGTCGCAGTCCCCCTAGGCGTGGACCGCTTATACCGCAACCCAACACGTCGCCCCCGCGAAGCCGGGAGCCGCTATCCATGTCGCGCAAGGCGGCCAGAGCGGCCCCGGCTTCGCGGGGGCGACGACATACTGGCGTCCGCGCGCTTAAAGCCCCAGTGCCGCCGCGATCATGTCCCAGCGCACCAGCTTGAAATTCTGCGCCTTGGGCGCGTTGTCGCCGTCCTGCGCCAGAAAGATGCCTTCGGGATAGGCCGGACCGAAATTGCCCGCGATCGCTTCGATCCCATCGGTCTCACTCGTCGCGCCGAATGCGCCTGCGGTCACCGCGAAACGGCCGACATATTCGACCGACGGCAAGCGGAACACCGCATAAGCGTTATCGCCTTGGCTCGACGCGATCAGATACCGCTGGCCCTTGTGGTCGATCGTCGCGAGCCCTTCGAGGTCGGCGACCAGCCGCTGGTTGTCGATCGGCGCGACCAGCCGCGCCGCGGCGCCCCTGCCGTCCTGCTTCAATTCCCACAATCCGCCGACCTCTTCGCCGACATACAGCGTATCGCCGTCGAACACACAGCCTTCCGACTGCGTCGCAATCTTATGCTCCCACTGAACTGTGAAGCTCGGCGTCCCATCGACCGTCAGCGTCCCAACCCGCACCGTGCCGTCCTTGACGATCAGCGCAGCGGTGATCGGCGCCCCCGGCGCGGTCTTCTTCAAGCACAGGCCATAGGCCTCGCCGCTACCCGCAGCGGCGCGGCCGAGCGCCGTCAGCGCGGGCTTGGGGCCGTCGAGGTGGTACACCGCCAGATGGGCATTGAGCCCGTCGTTACGGTCGCTCGCGACGACGATATCGCCGACGATGCCGACATTGTTGACCAGCCCGCTCTTCAGAAACGCCAGATCCTTGCCGTTCAGGTCATAGACGTGCAGGCCCGCCTTTTTGTCGGTCGCGACGATCAGCGCGCGGCGCGGATTGGCGGGATCGACCCAAATCGCCGGATCGTCGGCGGCGTCGGCGCGGCCGGTCCCGACGGGGGCGGTCTCACCGCTCGCGGTCACCGCGACGGGTGGCAGGCCGGTGATGACCGGCGCCACCTGCCCGGCGCATCCGGTCAGCAGCGATGCAAAAGCGAGCGAAGTCAGCAACTTCCATTTGCTGGCAGCGATCATGACGATTTCCCCTGTTTCCATTGACGCCCAAGGCGATTGGCGCGCCCCGTCCCAGCAAAGCGCGTGCGCGTCAATCCCACAATATTTCGGTCACTTAACTGTCACGTAAACGTCATGATGCTCGTCGCAAACTGTCACATCGCGACCCTAGAGGCCCGGCAACCACAAAGGGGGTCTGACCAAGATGATTCGTATTTTCAGCCTGAATTCTGCTGCGGCGCTCGCGCTCGCTACCGCCATGATGTCCGCCCCCGTCGCCGCGCAAGATGCGCAGGACATGGCGCCGATCCAGAATGCCGACGGCAGCATCACGACGTCGCAGGACATCGTAGTCCTCGGCAGCATCGGTTACCGCAACCGCAGCGAAGATCAGGCCGAGCCGGTGCTGAGCTATGACAGCGAATTCTTCCAGCGCTTCGAACCGCTGACCGCGGGCGACGCCTTGAAGCGGGTGCCGTCGGTAACCTTTCTGTCCGATGTCATCGAAAGCGATGGCGCACGGCTGCGCGGTTTGCCGCCGGGCTATACCCAAATCCTGATCAACGGCGAAAAGGTGCCGGGGTCGAACGCCGACCGCAGCTTTTTCCTCGATCGCATTCCCGCCGAACTGATTGACCGGGTCGAAATCGTTCGTTCGTCGTCGGCGCGGCGCACTGGCGATGCGGTCGCGGGGACGCTCAACATCAAGCTGCGCGACGGTTATGAACTCGACGGCGGCTATCTGCGCGCCGGCGGTCTATATTACGACGACAAGGAGCTTGAGCCCAGCGTCGGCGGCGTGTTCGGCGGCGCGCTCGGGCCAGGGCGCTTCCTGATCGGCGGCAATTTCCAAGGGCGCCATAACCCGAAGAAGAAATTCTCGCTGCGCTATGACGATTCGCCCGAGAACAACCCCAGTTTCGCGACCGACGATTTCAACAATCGCGAAGACCAGACCGATACCCGCGACGGCAAGGATTATTCGTTCAACGCGACCTATGACATCAAGGGCGATACGACCGATTTTTCGATCAACGGCTTTTATGTTCACACCGACCGCACCGAGACCGAACGCAGCTTCGAATATAATCATCCGACCAACATCAACGGCCCGATCCGCGCCACCCCGCCGGGCAATCTGACCGTCGACAACGCCAATGTCGCGGCGATCAATCAGGACAATTACAGCGTCAATGGCAAGCTAGCGCACCGCTGGTCGGCGGGTGAGACCAGCCTGAAAATCGGTTACGCGTATTTCGACGAAGACCGCTTCGAAACCGAATATGAGGTCGAATTCGACCGCGCGCTGCCGCGCTTTACCGGTGATCAGACGCGCACCGGCATCACCGACAAGGAATTGTCGGTGCGGCTCGAACATGAAATCGCGCTCGGCGAAGACACCAAGCTGCTGTTCGGCGGCCTGTGGCAGGACAAGGATCGCGACACGTCGATCACCGCCGCACCGCGCGACCGCTATAATCTGACCGCCGCCAATCGGCAGGGCTATGACCAGTTCGCCCGCAACCCGACCGAGTTTGCGCGGACGTTCGGTGCGTTCACGCCGGGGCCGGGTGGGCTCAACACGATCGAGGAAAAGCGGCTCGACGGCTTTGTGCTGGTCGAAGGCGACATGCCCGGCATCAAATGGGAAGCCGGGGTCCGCTATGAAACCACCGATCTCACCATCGACGATTTCACCGTCCCCGCGGCGTCGCAGCGCACGACCAACGATTATGCCAAGCTGCTGCCCTCGGCGTCGGTCAAGATCGACGTCGGCCCCCGCGGCCGCGTCATTGCCTCGGCTGCGCGCACCAGCCGCCGTCCCGAGTTCAATTTCCTCTCGCCCGCCGAGATCGAGGCCGAACTGGGCGACAACGACCTGATCGGCAATCCGCTGCTCGATCCCGAAACCGCATGGGGTTTCGACCTTGGCTACGAGCAGCGGCTTGGCCGCGCGGGCATCGCCGGGGTCAACATCTTCTACCGCAAGGTGAACGATTTGATCGAGCTTACCAACATCGGCGGCCCGGGGTCGGAAGGGGCGGGCACCTTCAACTATCAGCCGCAGAACATCGGCGACGGCAAGGTGTGGGGAATCGAATTCGATCTGTCGACCGACCTGGGCTTCGTCGGCCTGCCCGACACCGGGGTGTTCGGCAATATCTCGTGGCTCGACAGCAAGATCGTCGACGAATTCGGCAAGCGCCGCTTCAACGGTCAGAGCGAATATGTCTATAACTTCGGGGTCATTCAGGACATTCCGTCGGTCGGCGCGGCGTTCGGCGCGACCTATCGCAAACAGGGCGGGGCGTTCGACCGCACCGTCGGCGAAGAGGTGTTCACCAGCTATGGCGCGGATCTCGAAATCTTCGTCGAAAAACGGTTCGGCAAAAGTTTCACGATCCGCGCGGTGGGGGCGAACCTGCTCAACGGCGCGAAGCGCGAGCGCTTCAACAAGTTCACGACGATCGAGGATCAGAACGACCGCAGCTTCGACGAATATGAACTCGAAAGCGAAAAGGCCGGACCGGTGTTCCAGCTGATGGCACGTTACGCTTTCTAAAGGCTCGACGGCCGGCGCTCAGTCCCTGGGGCGCCGGCTGCTGGATCTACGTGCGTAGAGCGTGTGGGGAGCGACCGTAGCCGATCCTCCCCGGAACGGGGAGGGGGACCAGCGAAGCTGGTGGAGGGGCACGGTCGGTTCGTCTTGCCGCTAATGGAGTGCGCGGCCGCGACTTCCATAGAAATCGAGCTTTTCAACCGAATGCTGCGGTAACCTCCTGTGCCCCTCCACCACCCTTCGGGTGGTCCCCCTCCCCCGTTGGGGGAGGATCGTTTGAGGCCGCCACCGCTCAGCCGATATGCTTGAAAATCCACCCGATGCTCGCTCCGCCTGCGGGCGCGGTGCCGGTCACGACCAGCTGTTCGGTCGGATGCGGACGGCCCTCGCCGTCGACCCACAGGCTCTGTTCGACATCGAGCGCGCCTTCCGAGGTGCGGAACTGCCACAGCGGGCCGCCATTGATGCGCAGCAGCGCGCCAAGCTTGTCGGCGGTCAGGCTGGCGGAGATGTTGCGGCCAAGGTGAAAGCGCAGCGCGAATCCCTTGTCGCCCTTGCGCCGGGTGCGCGGGGCGGGGAGCAGCATGTCTTCGCCGCGCAGCTCGCGGCCGTTCGGCGACAGGATCAGCAGGCGGCGGTGGATCAGCCCGTGGCGCCGCGCATAGCCATCGTGGCTCATTTCGACGCGGCTGCCCTGCGGCGTTTCGCGCCGGTCAAGTTCGACCTCGGTGACCCCGCGGCCCAGCGATCCGCTCGCCAAAATCGCGGTCGAATTGGTGTCGGCCAGGATCAGCGTCGAATGCGCCGCGGTGGTGCGCAGTCCGCGCGCCAGGTCGGCGGGGATCGTCGCGCCGGTCAGCGCCGCGCCGCCGCAATTGACGACGATACGCTCGTCGCCGTCGCTCAGTTCAAAGGCGAGGGTTGATGCGCAGCCTGCTTCGGTGACGCGTGCGATCGGGGGCGGGGCGGCGTCGGCGAGCAGCACGACCTTGTTCGCGACCAGCCGCTGATAACCCCAGTCGCGCGCTTGTTTCAGCGGCCGGGTGCGCACTCCGCTCGCGGTAACGATCGCTTGGACATGCGCCGCCGATGTCGCGCCGCTGCCCTGCCAGCTGCCCATGCCGCCGTCGCTGTGCAGCAGCCCGAGCAGCGCGGGCACCGCGCGCGCCAGCACTTCCTGCACGAACGGCGGCACTTCCATCCGGCGCATGTCATAAACTTTGGCAAGCATCGACAACGCCATCACCGCGTCGAGCTGCGCCTGCGGCGAGCGCGAGATATTGCCGCCATCGGCGTAGAAGCTGGTTTCCAGAACCTTGCGCAGCCCCGCTTCGCCAAAAATCTGCCGCGGCTCGCCGCCGGGCATCAGCAGCGATGCGGCGACGATGCCGACCCACGCGACCATCTGGCCGGTGCCGGGGCGCGTCTTGTCGGCGACGCGATCGAGATGCCGCGCTGCGCGCGCCAGATGGTTGAGCACCGCCGATCGATAGACGAGGTCGCTCGACGACAGGATCAACGGCGCGTGGGCGGCCCAGAACAGGATGCGCCACGCGGTATTATCCGCCTTCCACGCCGGTTCGCTCACCGTCTCGCCATGCGTGCCGAGCCAGTGGCGGACGACGGCTTCGGCGATCGGCGCCCCGTCGGCGCGGGTGCCCGTGGCGGCCAGATCGCGCAGCCAGGCAAAGCTGTGCAGATAATCGGCGAAGGTCGGCGCGACGGTCAGCGCCGCAAAATCGAGCTCGCCCAACGGTAGCTTCAAGCCGCGGTGGAGGAAATGGCCGGCGCGGATTGCGGTCCCGGCGCGGGTGTCGCCGGGTACCGGGTCGACCGGAACCCCAAGCAGCTTGAGCGGGAAGCGGCCTTTCAGGCGAAACGCATGGAGCGGCGTGCGCCAAGTCAGCCGGGTGATCGCATTGGCAACGCGGTCGCCGAGCGACAGCCCCTTGTCGGCGGGCAGACGGATCAGGCGCTTGCCGGGCTCGATCGAATCGTCGATCGGCGCCACGTCGTCAGCCAGATCGAGCGGTGGGTCGGCAGGGGCCGAAGTCAACGGTCTCCCCTCCATCGGTCAGGCGCCGCGCAGCTGCCGGATGTTGCCCGCATAGGCGTCCGGACCGCCCTTGAAGGTCGCGGTCCCTGCCACCAGCACGTCGGCGCCCGCGGCGATCGCCAGGGGGGCGGTCGCAACGTCGATGCCGCCGTCGACCTCCAGCCGGATGTCGCGGCCGGTCTTGTCGATCATCTTGCGCACCGCCTCGATCTTGCGCAGCTGGCTGGTGATGAAGCTCTGGCCGCCGAAGCCGGGATTGACGCTCATGATCAGCACTAGGTCGATGTCGTCGATCAGATAATCGAGCATCTTCGCCGGGGTCGCGGGATTGAGCGACACCCCTGCCTGCTTGCCCAGCGACTTGATGTGCTGGACCGTGCGGTGGATGTGCGGCCCCGCTTCGGGATGCACGGTGATGATGTCGGCGCCTGCCGCGGCAAAGGCGTCGAGGAAATGATCGACCGGCGAAATCATCAGATGGACGTCGAAGGGCAGCGTCGAGTGCGGCCGCAGCGCCTTTACCACCGCCGGGCCGATCGTCAGATTGGGAACAAAATGGCCGTCCATGACGTCGATATGGACCCAATCGGCCCCCGCAGTCTCGATCGCGCGCACTTCCTGGCCCAGCGCGGCAAAATCGGCGCTCAGGATCGACGGGGCGATACGGATGGGGGTGGGGGTACTAGTCATGACCATCGGCCTTAACCATCAACCCCTTGGGGGGCAAGCGGGGTCGCGGCGCTAGCGGTGGAAAAGCTTAGAGATCCTCCCTGTGGCGAAGCCATGGGGAGGGGGACCGTCCGCGAAGCGGATGGTGGAGGGGCCGCGACGGTCGTGTAAAAGCCCCTCCGTCAGCCCTGCGGGCTGCCACCTCCCCATGGCTGCGCCACAGGGAGGATTCCTCCATTCACCGCCAGCGCCAGCCGCCTTCGGTCTTGGCGCGATAGATCGGTATCGGAGCCAGCCCCGCCACGATGACCGCCAGCGTCATCGCCAGCGGTCGGCCTTGCAAAGCCACCGCCACCCCGGTGATCAACGCCACGTGCACCGCCATCAACAACCAGCCCTCCCACACGATCGGCAGGCCGGTGCCAAACCCATGGCTCTTGGCGCGAAACCACGGCCCTTTGCGCATCAACAGGTGCATCATGTCTGACCCTCCTCTTTCGGCGGTCGCCCGCGCCGCGCGGGCGCGGCGGCTTTGGGCTTCACCCCGCGCCGCGCCAGCGCCTCGCGCAGCAGGATTTCGATCTCGGCGTTGGCGCTGCGCAGTTCGTCCGCCGCCAGCCGCTCGACCGCGGCGTACAGCGCGGGGTCGAGGCGGAGAGCAAAGGCTTTCTTGGCGGACGCGGGCATTCGTCGGCTCGCTTAGTAAAGCGACCCGGCGTTCACCACCGGCTGGGTGTCGCGTTCGCCGCACAGCACGACCATCAGGTTCGACACCATCGCCGCCTTGCGCTCGTCGTCGAGCTCGACGACGCCCTTTTCGGCGAGCAGGTTCAGCGCCATTTCGACCATCGTTACCGCGCCCTCGACCAGCTTCTTGCGCGCCGAGATGACGGCTTCTGCCTGCTGGCGGCGGAGCATCGCCCCGGCGATTTCCTGGGCATAGGCGAGGTGGGTCAGCCCACATTCGTCGACGGTGATCCCGGCAACGCTCAGCCGCTCGATCAGCGCCTTGCGCAGCTCGACCCCGACCTCGTCATGGTTGCCGCGCAATGTGACTTCCTGATGCTCGATGTCGTCATAGGGATAGCGCGAGCCGATCGAGCGCACCGCGGCCTCGATCTGCGCCATCACGAACTCCTTGTAGTCATCGACGTCGAACAACGCCTGCGCGGTGTCGGTGACGCGCCACACGACCTGCGCCGCCATCTCGATCGGATTGCCGCGCAGGTCGTTGACCTTGATCTTGTCTGAGATGACGTTGTTCGCGCGCACCGCGATCTTCTTGCGCGTCAGCCAGGGCAACACCCAGCGCAGCCCTTCCTCGCGGTCAGTACCCTTGTAAGCACCGAACAGCTGGATCGCCGCCGCCTCGTTGGGGTTGATCAGGTAAAAGCCGCACAGGATCAGAAAGCCGACGACCGCCGAGACCGCGACGACCGCCCATTTCCATGCGACCTGATACTCCGCTGTTGCATTACTGATCCCCGCCCACAGCGCGATGCCGAGCAGCAGCACCCAGATCAGCAGCATCAAATAGCCGCTCTGCGTTAGCGCCCGCGTCTCACGACTGCGGTTCAGCGCTGGTGTCCCTCCATCAACCATCTTACCCTCCGACTCGATATAAAGATGATATCATATTTATATCGTTTTCAGCAACGGTCAATCGAGATTCTTGCAAGCCCAGCGGCGGGACGTCGGGTTAGGCTTGCGGGACAGCACGCTCTTCAACGGTCGCTTCAGGAATGCGCCACGGCTGCACGAAAATCATACGGCGTCCACCATTCCCCAAATCCGACGGCATGAGAATTATTGGTGGCTTCCCGGAGAAAAGATACTTTGCCTGATATCTGAGCAATATTTACGCTGGTCGGAGAAAAGCAAAGAGCAATCGATCCATTTCATGCTGGGGAATAATGTAATGCGGCCCCTTCACATAGTGTCTTCGCACGCCTGTTTTTCGTGATCGGAATGGCAAGCTTGGCGAGCACTACGGCAGCAAAAGCCGAAACGAGTGGCTGGCAAGCTCCTTCCCCTGGAATCCAAACCCGGATTTGGCCCAATGGCGCTCCCGATATGGAAGGCCTACCACCAGTAAACGAGCGCGCTGTAACTGCCAAGAATCTGGTTGGCGGTCGTGCCTGGACTTTCGTTCTCGATGTGACCGAGCCGACAATAACCTTGTTTCCTGCAAAAGGTGAAAATACGGGCGTGGCAATGATCGTCTTTCCTGGCGGCGGATTCCAGGGACTAGCAATCGATCTCGAAGGCACAGAACTATGCGATTGGATGGCATCCAAAGGAATTACGTGCGCGGTTCTTAAGTACAGGGTTCCAAAAACTGCGCATTATTGGGACAAAGAGTGCCGTTGTCATGTGACGCCAGAGGTTCCGCGTGCGCTGCAAGACGCGCAGCGATCCATCCGGCTGCTTAGAGCAAGATCCGAAGAACTGCAGATTGATCCCAAAAAAATTGGCGTCATTGGAATGTCCGCAGGCGGCTATCTGGTTGCGCAGACCAGCAATATATTCGATCCCGTTTATCAGCCTGTCGACGAAATCGATAAAATCAGCAGCCGCCCTGATTTTGCCGTTGCTCTTTATCCGGGGCATTTATGCCGATCGGGAGCGATCCTCGATCCGGGGTTGCAGGTAACCAAAAACACGCCTCCAACCTTTCTTTTGCAGGCTTGGGATGATCCGGTGGACAAAGTTTGTCACAGCACGATTTACGCGCGCGCGCTTGACGACGCCCGAGTGCCTGCCGAAGTCCACCTCTTTGCCAAGGGGGGTCACGCTTTTGGTTTAAGGCCGAACGGCCGCCCCATCTCGGCATGGCCAGCACTTGTAGAGGACTGGCTCAAGGAAATCGGTATTTTATAGGATGCTTTTCTTTCCGTCGGTGCCCGCTTGGGGGATTCGCTGCCAGCCTTGCGAACGACCGGCTTTGGTCGTTTCCAGCGATGACGGCAGGGCAACGACAGGATAAACAAAGGGGGCGAAATCCGCCCCCTTTGCCTCCCCGGTTCTATCCAGATTATTCGGTCGGAAACCCGCGCTTTTTCAGCAGTGCCTTCACATCGGGATCGCGGCCGCGGAAGGCGCGGTATGCCTCGGCGCGGTCGGTTTCGTTGCCGGTCATCAACAGGATGGTGCGGAACCGGTCGGCGACGGTGCGGTCCCACGGGCCGCCGGCTTCGGTGAACGCCGCCCAGGTGTCGGCGTCCATCGTTTCGGACCAGAGATAGCTGTAGTATCCCGCTGAATAGGCGTCGCTGCTGAACAGATGCCCGAACTGCGGCAGGCGGTGGCGCATGACGATTTCGCGCGGCATGCCCATTTCGGCCAGCGTCTCGCGCTCGAACTTGTCGACGTCGGTCACCGGCACCTTGCGGTCGTGGATCTTCATGTCGACGATCGCGCTCGACAGATATTCGACGGTGTCGAACCCTTGGTTGAACTTGTTCGATGCCAGGATCTTGTCGACCAGCGCCTGCGGAATCGGCGCGCCCGTCTTGTAGTGGGTGGCGAATTTCGACAGCACTTCGGGGGTCATGAACCAGTTTTCGTTCACTTGGCTCGGATATTCGACGAAGTCGCGCGGTACCCCGGCGAGCGCCGGATAGTTGATGTGCTGAAGCAGATAATGGATGCCATGACCGAATTCGTGGAACAGCGTTGTCGCATCATCCAGGCTGACCAGCGTCGGTTCGCCTTTTGCCGCTTCGGTGAAGTTGTTGTTGTTTGACGCCAGCACATTGCGCTCGCCGCCCAGCGTCTGCTGGCTGCGATAGGTGGTCATCCACGCGCCCGACCGTTTGCCGTCGCGCGCGAAATTGTCGAGATAGAGCAGCCCGACATTCTCTTTGGTCTTGAGGTTATAGACCTCGAACGTCCGCACTTTCGGATCGAAGACCGGAACGGTGCCGGTGTTTTCCTTGAACCCCAAGTCATAGAGCTGGCCCGCCGACCAGAACATGCCTTCGACCAGCTTGTCGAGCTGGAGGTACGGCTTTACCTCGCTCTCATCGAGGTCATATTTCTGCTTGCGCACCTTTTCGGCGTAAAAGCGGTAATCCCACGGTTCGATCGTCAGTTTCGGGCCTTTGCCAGCCTTGGCATCGGCGTCGGCGATTGCCTGCATGTCGGCGACTTCTTCTTTCACCCGCGCCACCGCGGCGGGCCACACTTTCATCATGAGGCCCATCGCATTGGCTGGGGTCTTGGCCATCGTGTCGGCCATGCGGTAATTGGCGTGCGTCGCGAAACCGAGCAGTTCGGCGCGCTGTTGGCGCAATGCCAGGATTTCCGCGATCGTCGCATTGGTGTCGTTGGCATCGCCATTGTCGCCGCGGCTGATAAAGGCGCGATAGACCTTCTCGCGCAGCGCGCGGTTGGTCGAATTCTGCAGCACGGGCTGTGCCGACGAGCGAGTATTTTTGATCGCCCATTGGCCGGGCTTGCCATTGGCTTCGGCCGCCGAAGCCAGCGAGGCCACGAAGCCAGGCTCCAGCCCCGCCAATTCAGCCTTGTCGGTGACGAAGGTATAAAGTTTCTCATCGCCGAGCAGCTTTGACGAGAAAGCCGAGAACAGACCTTCCAGCTTGGCATTCATCGCGACCAGCTTGCTCTTGTCGGCCTGCGACAGATTGGCGCCGTCGCGCACCATCTCTTCATAGCTGCGCTCGACGATGCGGATCTGCTGGGCATTGAGCCCGCTCGATTTGCGCTGGTCGTATATCGCCTTGTAGCGCGCAAACAGCTTCGGCTGCAGGAACAGCTCGGTGTAAAAGGTGGAGATTTTGGGGCTCCACTCGGCGTCGATCGCCTCGACGCGGTTGTTCGACTTGTTCGACGACTGCACGCCCCACAACGCGAACAGGCGGTCGGCGGTGTCGCCCGCCAGCATCATCGGGACATGGGTGTTCTCGAAGGTCGGGGCGGCGGGATTATCGATCACCGCCTGCACTTCGGCCCTCGTATCGGCCATCGCCTTGGCAAAGGCGTCGGGGAACAGCTCGGGGTCCATCTTGTCCCACGGTGGCACCCCCTCGAACGGCCCGGTCCATTTGGCGAGCATCGGGTTTTCGCCGACGGGCGCGGTGGCGGGGGGAGCGGTCGGGGCAGCGGCGGCTGCGGCGGCAGCGGTCATCGGTCTCTCCATATTGGTGCAACCCGCGAGCATCGCGGTGGATGCGAGCAAAAGCGACAGGCGGCGGTGGGAGGGGAGCGCGTTGCGCGGCATAGTGTATCTCTCCGGGGAAAAGGTTTCGGCCGAAACCATATTGGGGCCGTCTTAACCTTATGTGGCGGTGATGCGCAAGGTTCGGGGGACGAACCGAGCGAGCAGATCCCGCCTGTGACGAAGTCATGGGGAGGGGGACCGCCGCCGCAGGCGGTGGTGGAGGGGCCGCAACGTTGCGCCAAAGCCCCTCCGTCAGCGCTTCGCGCTGCCACCTCCCCATCGCTACGCGACAGGGAGGATCTATCCTCCAAACATCGGCTGCACCAACCCCGGCACATCGACCCGAAAGCTGAAAACCCCGCCCGCATGCGGCTGCCCCTTGCGTTCGTCGTCGCTCAAATTCTTGCCCGCGCTTGTGACAAAGGCGGTTTGCATGTCCGGCCCGCCGAACGCGATCATCGTCGGGCGCTGGACCGGCATTTCGACCGTCTGGAGCAGCTCGCCGGCGGGCGACAGCCGGACGACGCGCCAGCCGTCCCACAGCGCCGACCAGTAACAGCTCTCGGCATCGACCGCGGCGCCGTCGGGGCGGCCGTTTCCGAACGCGAACTGATGGAAGACGCGGCCCGCGCCAAGCGCGCCGGTCGCCTGCTCTACGTCATAGGCGCGGACTGCGTGGGTCGGCGTGTCGGCGTGATAGAAGGTCCGCCCGTCCGGGCTGAATGCCGCGCCGTTGCTGGTGCCGAGCCCGCCGAAGATTTCGGTGAGGATGCCGTCGGGATCGAGGCGATAAAGCGCCGCGGTGGGGTGCGCTTTGTCGCTGGTCAGGCTGCCGACCCACAACCGACCGGCACCGTCGACACACCCGTCGTTGAATCGCTGCTCAGGCTTGTCCGCTAGCACCGCGGGACCGAACGCCCGCGGCGCCGCGCCCCAGCGGTCGATCAGCGCGCAGCCGTCTTCCATCGCGACCACTAGCCCGCCGCCCGCGCGCGGCGCAACGCAGCCGACCTGTTGGTCGAGCGTCATCACCTCGTCAGCGCTGGTCACCGGATCGGTGCGGTGGATCATCCGCCCCTCGATATCGACCCAGTACAGCCGCTGCTCCAATACGCTCCAGCGCGGCGATTCGCCGAGCAAGGCGCGGGCGTCGAGAAGAAGTTCAACCATGGCGGATGTGGTAGCGCGGGGCGGGGCCGCTGCCCAGCGGCTGCAAACCTATTCGTTGCCTTGCTCGGGGCAGGGGAGGCTGCCGTCCGAGTGGTGCATGACACCTTAAATTGATCGTCGTCCCGGCGAAGGCGGGGATCTCACCCTATCGGATTGACTCACCGGCGAGATCCCGGCCTTCGCCGGGATGACGAGAGAGGGAATGGAAAATTGAACAATTCCCAACTCTCGCCGCCCGCCGCGCAAACTTTCATGCCGTAACGTCTTTCCACTTGACGTGCACGTAAACGTAAGGTCTTTTGGCGCCCGAAAAGATGCGGCCGACTCCCCGCCTGCGTTCGGCTGCCGCAAGGGAAAGGAAAGCCATGTCGCTCGATAATTTGTCGCGCTCTGCCTACACCGACGATCATGAGGCGTTCCGCGCCACCGTGCGCCAGTTCCTCGAAAAGGAAGTTGCGCCGAACGCCGCGCAATGGGCCGAGGACAAGATCGTCCCCAAGTCGATCTGGCCCAAGGCGGGCGAGCTTGGCATGCTGTGCCCGACGGTACCCGAGGAATATGGCGGGCTTGGCCTGGATTTCGGCTACAACGCGATCGTCGATGAAGAGAGCGCCTATTACGGCCGCGCCACCACCGGTTTCTCGCTCCAGTCGGACATCGTCACCAATTATATCGTCAAATATGGCAGCGAAGAGCAGAAGAAGCACTGGCTGCCCAAGATGGTCGCGGGCGAAGTGATCACCGCGATCGCGATGACCGAACCCGGCACCGGCAGCGACCTGCAGGGGATGCGCACGACCGCGAAAAAGGATGGCAATCACTATGTCATCAACGGGTCGAAAACCTATATCACCAACGGCCAGAACGCCGACCTGATCCTCGTCTGCGTCAAGACCGACACGGAAGTGCAACCGGCATGGAAGGGCGTCTCGATCGTGCTCGTCGAGGCCGATCGCGAGGGCTATGAGCGCGGCCGCAACCTCGACAAGATCGGGCAGGACGAAGCCGATACGTCGGAAATGTTCTTCAACGACGTGCGCGTTCCGATCACCAACTGCCTCGGCGAAGAGGGCAAGGGCTTCATCTATCTGATGAGCGAATTGCCGCAGGAACGCCTGTCGATCGCGGTGTCGGCGCAGGCGTCGGCACAGCGCGCGTTCGACGACACGGTCGAATTCACCCGCGACCGCAAGGCGTTCGGCAAGCCCATCCTCGATTTCCAGAACACCCGCTTCGTGCTCGCCGATTTGAAGACCAAGCTGCAAGTCGGCTGGGCGCATCTCGACTGGGCGCTGGCGCGGCATTTAAAAAAGGAACTGACCCCCGAAGAGGGCGCCGCGGCGAAGCTGTGGCACACCGAGCTTCAGTGGGAAATCATGGACAAATGCCTCCAGCTCCACGGCGGTGCGGGCTATATGAACGAATATCCGATCGCCCGCGCCTGGCGCGCGGCGCGTGTCACCCGCATCTTTGGCGGCACGAACGAGATTATGAAGGAACTGATCGGGCGCAAGCTTTAGTTTCCCCTCCCGCAAGCGGGAGGGGCAGCGAGACTTGCGAGCTTGCTCGTTAGTCGCAGCGGGGTGGGCCTCCTCACCCCCGGATGCTCGCTCCGCTCGCGCCCACCCCCAACCCCTCCCGCTTGCGGGAGGGGAGTGAAGTGAAAGGACTATCCCCATGGCTCATGCTTATATCGTCGATGCCGTCCGCACCGCCGGCGGCAAGCGCGGCGGCAAACTCGCCGGCATCCACCCCGTCGATCTTGGCGCCGCGGTGTTCGACGCAATCGCCGACCGCAATGATTTCGACACCTCGAAGATCGACGACGTCATCACCGGCTGTGTGTCGCAGGGCGGCCAGCAGACGATGGATCTGGGCCGCAATGCCGTCCTCGCGTCGAACCTGCCCGATTCGATCCCCGCGGTGACGATCGACCGCCAGTGCGGATCGTCGCAGCAGGCGATGATGTTCGCCGCCCAGGCGGTGATGTCGGGAACGCAGGACATTGTCCTCGCCAGCGGCATCGAAAGCATGACGCGCGTACCCATGGGCAGCGTCGCGACCTTGTTCATCAAGGAAGGGCTCGGCCATTATAAGTCCGAGCGGCTCGAGGAAAAATATCCCGGCATCATGTTCAGCCAGTTCATGGGCGCCGAAATGATCGTCAAGAAGCACGGCTTCAGCAAGGACGACCTCGACGCCTATGCCTTTGAAAGCCACCGCCGCGCCAAGGCGGCGACAGAGGCGGGGCATTTCCAGCGCGAGATCGTCGGGCTCGACATCGACACCCCCGATGGCCGCCAGACCCACCTGGTCGACGAAGGCATCCGCTTCGACGCGACGCTCGAAGGGATCGCGAGCGTGAAACTGCTGCAGGAAGGCGGCACGATCACCGCCGCCTCATCAAGCCAGATTTGCGACGGCGCCTCGGCGGCGTTGATCGTGTCCGAACAGGCGCTCAAGGATCATGGCCTGACCCCGCGCGCGCGCATCCACCATATTTCGGTAACCGCGGGTGACCCGGTGATCATGCTCGAAGAACCTTTGTTCGCGACCGAAAAGGCGCTGAAGAAAGCGGGCATGAAGATCGGGGACATCGATGCCTATGAAGTGAACGAGGCGTTCGCGCCGGTGCCGCTGGCGTGGATGAAATATCTCGGCGCCGATCATGGCCGGCTCAACCAGCACGGCGGCGCGATCGCGCTCGGCCACCCGCTCGGCGCCAGCGGCACCAAGCTGATGGCGACCTTGCTCGGCGTGCTCGACGCGACGGGCGGAAAATACGGCCTGCAAACGATGTGTGAAGGCGGCGGTCAGGCCAACGTCACGATCATCGAGCGGCTTTAACTTTTCTCCCCTCCCGCTTGCGGGAGGGGTCGGGGGAGGGGCTGTTCGTGGCCCCAGCCCATCTAACATGCCCCACCCAAACCCTCCCCTGAAGGGGAGGGCTTCAAGGAGACCAATATGAAACTCGATTCCACCGTATCCGCCGTCGTAACCGGCGGCGCCTCGGGCCTCGGCGCCGCCACCGTGCGCGCGCTCGCTGCCAAAGGCGTCAAGGTCGCGATCTTTGACCTGCAGGAAGAAAAGGGCACCGCGCTTGCCGCCGAGCTTGGCGGGGTGTTCTGCGAATGCAATGTCACCGACGATGCGTCGGTCGACGCCGCCTTTGCCAAGTCGCGCGAAGCGATCGGGCAGGAGCGCATCCTCGTCAACTGCGCGGGTACCGGCAACGCGATCAAGACCGCGAGCCGCAGCAAGGAAGACGGCAGCATCAAGCATTTTCCGCTCGATGCCTTCAACTGGATCATCCAGATCAACCTCGTCGGCACCTTCCGCTGCATCGCCAAGTCGGCGGCGGGGATGATGACGCTCGACCCGATGGAAGACGGCGAGCGCGGCGCGATCGTCAACACCGCGTCGGTTGCGGCCGAGGATGGCCAGATCGGCCAAGCGGCCTACTCGGCATCAAAGGGCGGCGTCGTCGGCATGACCCTGCCGATCGCGCGTGACCTTGCGTCGGAGAATATCCGCGTCAACACGATCCTGCCGGGCATTTTCGACACCCCGCTGCTCGCGGGCGCGCCGCAGAATGTCCGCGACGCGCTCGGCGCCTCGGTTCTCAATCCCAAGCGCCTCGGCAATCCGCCCGAATATGCCGCGCTGGCGCTGTGCATGATCGAAAATGGCTATTTCAACGGCGAAGACGTCCGCCTCGACGGCGGGATCCGCATGGGTCCGCGCTGATATGCCCAAACCGGAAAGCTGGCGGCTCGATGCCGCCAGCTACCCCGTCTGTGTCGAATTTCAGACGCGGTTTCAGGACATGGATATCAACGGCCACCTCAACAATGTGGCCTTCGCCGCCCTGTTCGAAAGCGGCCGCGTCCTGCTCAACCGCCAGGTCCGCCCGCTCGGCGAGCGTCCGGCCAACGAACGCACGATGGTTGCGGCGGTCGAGATCAACTATCTGGCCGAGGGCAATTTCCCCGATCCGGTCAAGATCGCGACCGGCATCGGCCGGCTCGGCACCTCGAGCTGGACGATCGTCCAGGCAATGTTCCAGAACGGCCGCGCGATCGCGACCTGCGACACGGTGGTGGTGTGCCGCACCGACAATCAGGCAAAGCCGCTCCGCGCGGAGATGGTCGCGGAGCTGACCGCCAATCTCGTGACGCCCGTCTAATTCTTCGTCATTGCGAGGAGCCGAAGGCGACGCGGCAATCTCCAGCTATCGGCCTCGCGCGAGGCCGATAGCTGGAGATTGCTTCGCTTCGCTCGCAATGACGATCAATCGTCGATCGTCGTATCGGTATCCGGCACCGACCGGATCAAATCGCGGGCAAAGCCGATCAGCCCGATCTGACGCCGCCGCTTCAATCGCTCGGCGCGCAAAATCGCCATCACTTCGCCGTAACAGGCGTCGACATCGTCGTTGATCAGCACATAATCATAACCATCCCAGTGGCTGATCTCATTCGCGGCGCGCGCCATCCGCGCCGCGATCACCTCGTCGCTGTCGGTGTTGCGCGCACGCAGGCGGCGCTCCAGCTCTTCCATCGTCGGCGGCAGGACAAAGACGCGCACCACATCGGGGCCGGCCTCCTGATACAGCTGCTGCGCGCCCTGCCAGTCGATGTCGAACAGCACATCCTTGCCCGCGTCGAGCAATTCGTCGACCCGCGCGCGCGGCGTCCCGTAGCGGTGGCCAAAGACATGCGCCCATTCGAGGAATTCGCCGTCGGCCGCCATTTGCTTGAACGTCTCGGTGTCGACGAAATGATAATCCTTGCCATCGACTTCGCCGGGGCGCGGCGGCCGCGTGGTGGCCGAGATTGACAGCGCGATGTCGGGATCGACCCCCAGCATCTTTTTTGAAATGGTGGTCTTGCCCGCGCCCGACGGCGAGGAAAGGACGAACAACACGCCGCGGCGGTCGAGGTGGACGCTTTCAGCCATGGCCGCTATTCGCGAAAGGCGCGCCAGCGGTCAAGCGCGAAGGGGACAAGGCATGGCAGGTATTTCGCGCAAGGGTTGGCTGGTCGTCGCAGCACTATTGGCCGTCTTCACCGCAATATTGTTCGCGATGGGCCGCCCGCCGATCTGCCCGTGCGGCACGATCAGCCTGTGGCACGGCACCGTCCAGTCGGATCAGAACAGCCAGCAAATTTCGGATTGGTACAGTTTCAGCCACATCATCCATGGCTTCATCTTCTACGGTCTCGGCCGCTGGCTGCTGCCGCGCCAGCCGCTCTGGGTCGCGCTGGCGCTGGCGATCGGGATCGAGGCAGCATGGGAAATCCTCGAAAACTCGCCGATCATCATCGACCGCTACCGCGAAGTGACGATGGCCTTCGGTTACAGCGGCGATTCGATCCTCAACTCGGTCAGCGACGCGCTTTTCATGATCGCGGGCTTCCTCGCTGCCAGCCGGATGCGCGGGTGGGTGACGGTCGCCATCGCCATCGTCTTTGAATTGTTCACCCTGTGGACGATCCGCGACAATCTGACCCTCAATGTGCTGATGCTGGTCTCGCCGGTGGAGGCGATCAAGGAATGGCAGGCGTCAGGCGGCTAGCGTCCGATCAGTGAAAAGCCGAACGCGGTACCTCACCATCGAGGGGCAAAGCGGGCGGCAAAGCGTCACCCATCGTCTGCCCGTCGGTCGGAATGTCGGCGGTACCGGCATAGCTATCGACGACCCCAGCTTGCGTCAGCTGCGGGTCGATCGCATGCGCGGCTTCCGCCTGCTGACGTGCTTCGGCGCGCTCGGCCCATTTCTTGGTCAGATAGCCCGCGGCAGCCCATGCCGCCATCGCGGCATAACGCTGCGGAAACAACCGCCGTGCCGCGAACAGCGCACCTGCGCCGATCACGGCGCCGGCAACCGGGTGATTGCCCTTTTGCCGCCCGATGGCGCTGCCCAGAACACCGCCCACGATTCTACCAATCATGCCCAAATCTCCTTCTCCCCGTATCAATTCCTCAGCGGGCTTCGGGTTCCTGCCCCAACATCGTCCGTGGATCGACCAGCCCGTCAAAGGTCGCGGCATCGACATAGCCGAGTGCGAGCGCGGCCTCTTTCAGCGTGCTGCCGGTTTCATGCGCATGTTTGGCGATCTTCGCCGCTTTGTCATAACCGATTTCGGGGGCAAGCGCGGTGACGAGCATCAGCGAGCGGTTCAACAGCTCGGTGATGCGGGCGAGGTTCGGCTCAAGGCCGACGACGCAATGCTCGGTGAAGCCCCTCATCCCGATCGCCATCAGTTCGATCGAACGCAGCACATTGGCGCCGATCAGCGGCTTGAAGACATTGAGTTCCAGATGCCCCTGCATCCCGCCGACGGTCACCGCCTGATGGTTGCCGATCACCTGGCCCGCGACCATCGTCAGCATTTCGCTCTGGGTGGGATTGACCTTGCCCGGCATGATCGAGCTACCGGGCTCGTTGGCGGGTAGGTCGAGCTCGCCCAGCCCGGCGCGCGGCCCCGATCCGAGCAGGCGGATATCATTCGCGATCTTGGTCAGCGCGACCGCGAGCGTATTCAGCGCGCCCGAAAAAAAGACGAGGCCATCGTTCGACGCCAGCGCTTCGAATTTGTTGCGCGCCGGTTCGAACGCGATCCCGGTTGCACGGCTCAGCTCCGCCGCGATCGCGGCGTCGAAGCCCGCGGGCGCATTCAGCCCGGTTCCGACCGCGGTGCCGCCCTGCGCCAGCTTGTTGATATTATGCGCCAGCGCCCCCTCGATCCGCGCCCGACACGCGATCAGTTGGGCGATATAGCCCGAAAACTCCTGCCCCAGCGTCAGCGGCGTCGCATCCTGCAAATGGGTGCGGCCGATCTTGACGATGTCGCTCCATGCCGCCGCTTTCGCTGCCAGCGCATCGGTCAGCGCGATCAGCGCGGGCAGCAGCCGGGCGGTGGTTTCGACCGCCACCGCGACATGGATCGCGGTCGGGAAGCTGTCGTTCGACGACTGGCCCATGTTGACATGATCGTTGGGGTGGATGGGCGTCTTGCCGCCGCGTGTCCCCGCCAATGCCTCGTTGGCGATGCCCGCGATTACCTCATTGGCGTTCATATTCGACTGGGTGCCGCTACCGGTTTGCCAGATCGCGAGCGGAAACTGATCGTCATACCGCCCGGCCGCGACGGCATCGGCGGCTGCGGCAATTGCGTCGGCTAGCTCCGCATCGAGCCCATGCGCGCGATTAACCCGCGCCGCCGCGCCCTTGATCCGTGCCAGCGCGTGGATGATCGGCAACGGCATGCGCTCGTGCGCGGGAAAGGCAAAATTATGGCGGCTGCGCTCGGTCTGCGCGCCCCAATAGGCGTCGACCGGAACCTCGATCGCCCCGATGCTGTCGCTTTCCGTTCGCGTGCTCATTCCACCAAAATCCGCGTCACCAGCACTGCCCCGCCCCAGATCATCGCGACGAGCCCGAGCATCTTCCAATATCCCATTTCACCGACGCGGTGGCGCAGCCATGCCGCGAGCAGCCAGACGAGCACCAGCATCGGGGTCAGGATCAACAGGCTGAAGCGCAGCAATCCATCGGCAATCTGGCCGCGCGACGTGGCTTCCTCGAACAAGGTATAGCCCTCGACGCTCCACCAAAAGGCAGCAGTCAGGACGAGCATTCCCGCGAGCGCCCAATATTGCCAGAACCGGCTGGGGGGCCATGGCGGCGCCACCGCGTTATTTCCGCTTGCCGAAATCCACCGTCACGACGTTCGACCCGTCTTCGTTCGTCACGTCGGGGCGGTCGTTGTCGGCCTCGTCATGCAGTTCGGGCTGGGCGACATCGTCGTCGCTGACCTGGAACTGCAATCCGAAATCAACCGACGGATCGACAAAGGCGGTGATCGCCGCATAGGGGATGGTCAGGATCGACGGCGTCTGGTTGAACGACAGGCCGACGCTGAAATAACTGTCCTCGACCTTCAGATCCCAGAACCGGTTTTGCAGCACGATCGTCATTTCGTCAGGGAATTTGGCGATCAAATGCGCCGGAATCGATACCCCCGGCGCCTGCGTCTTGAAGGTGATATAGAAATGATGCTCGCCGGGCAGGCTGTCATAGCCGACGATCTGATTCAGCACGCGGCCGACCACGGCGCGCAGCGCATCCTGCACGATTTCGTCATAGGGAATCAGGCTGTCGCGGACTTCGTCACTCATGGGGCAGGGGGATGAACGGGCCGGGCGGATGGGTCAAGGGGGGAGAGTCGCCTTGCATGGTGAAAAGTGGCTGCTATGGGGCAGGTCATGCGAACCGCAACCGTCCAGCGCACGACCAAGGAAACCGACATCGCGATCGCCGTCAACCTCGACGGCACCGGCGATTATGCGGTGTCAACCGGCATTGGCTTCCTCGACCATATGGTCGAACAATTGTCGCGCCATTCGCTGATCGACATTTCGATGCAGGTGAAGGGCGATCTCCACATCGACCAGCACCATACGGTCGAGGATTCGGCGCTGGCGCTCGGCGAAGCGGTGGCGAAGGCGCTAGGCGACAAGCGCGGCATCGCGCGTTACGGCGAGGCCCACGCGCCGATGGACGAAACGCTGACCCGCTGTGTGCTCGATATTTCGGGGCGGCCGCACTGCGTTTACAAATCCAGCTTCTCGCAGCCGCGGCTGGGCGAGATGGACACCGAGATGTTCCCGCACTGGTTCCACAGCTTTGCCCAGACTGCGGGCATCACGCTGCACATCGAGACGCTGTACGGCGAGAATAACCATCACATTGCCGAGAGCATGTACAAGGCGCTGGCGCGCGCGCTGCGCCAGGCGGTCGAGATCGACCCGCGCAAGGGCGATGCGATTCCCAGCACGAAGGGTGTCCTCTAGGACCAGCCGATGACCGCCATTGCCCTGATCGACTATGGCGCGGGCAATCTTCGCTCGGTGCATAATGCGCTCGTCGCGGCGGGCGCTGCTGATGTTGCGGTGACTGCTGACCCCGAGATTGTCGCCAAGGCCGACCGCATTGTGTTGCCGGGCGTCGGGGCGTTCGCGGCCTGCATGAATGGGCTGACCGCAATCCCCGGCCTCGTCGAAGCGATGGACCGCCGGGTGCGGGGCCACGGAGTCCCCTTCCTCGGCATTTGCGTCGGCATGCAATTGCTTGCCGACGCGGGCGACGAGCATGGGCGGCACGCCGGGCTCGGCTGGATCGGCGGCACCGTCCGCGCTTTCGACCCAGCGGCGGGGCTGCGCATCCCGCACATGGGCTGGAACGATGTCGTCCCCACCGCCCCGCATCCGGTGATTGCGGCGGGCGAGGCCTATTTCCTCCACAGCTATCATTTCGCCGACACCGCCGACGTGCTCGCGACGAGCAGCCATGGCGGCACGTTCACCGCCGCTGTTGGCCGCGACAATATCATTGGTGTCCAGTTCCACCCCGAAAAAAGCCAGGCCTATGGCCTCGCGACGCTTGAAAGGTTCCTGACGTGGCGGCCCTGACCATCTTCCCCGCGATAGACCTCAAGGGCGGGCAGGTCGTGCGACTGGCCGAGGGCGATATGGCGCGCGCGACCGTTTATGGCGACGATCCGGCGGCGCAGGCGCGGCTGTTCGCCGAGGCGGGCGCATCGCATCTGCATGTCGTCGACCTCGACGGCGCCTTTGCGGGCACCAGCGTCAACGGCGCGGCGGTCGAGAGCATCATCGCGGCGTTCCCGGGCAAGGTGCAGGTCGGCGGCGGCATCCGCGACCGCGCCGGGGTCGACCGCTGGCTGGCGCTCGGCGTCGAGCGGGTGATCATCGGCACCGCCGCACTCAAAGATCCCGAATTCGTCAAATCGGCCGCGCGCGACCTGCCCGGTCGGATCATCGTCGGCGTCGACGCCCGCGACGGCATGGTCGCGACCGAGGGCTGGGCCGATGTGTCCGACGTGCGCGTCGAAGATCTGGCGCGGCGGTTCGAGGATGCGGGCGTCGCGGCGCTGCTGTTCACCGATGTGGGCCGCGACGGGCTGCTTAAGGGCTGCAACGTCGAGGCGACGGTCGCCTTGGCGCGGTCGGTCGCCATTCCTGTGATCGCGTCAGGCGGGGTCGCGGACATTGGCGACATCCACGCGCTCCGCCCGCATGTCTCCGACGGCATCGAAGGCGTGATCACTGGACGAGCGCTGTATGACGGGCGCCTTGATCTCGCCGAAGCGATTGCGGCTGGGCGGCGATGAAAAACATCCCCCGTTCCGTTCGTGTCGAGCGAAGTCGAGACACGTCGTGGCTGGGCGTTGCCCTTCGGGCTGTCTCGACTTCGCTCGACACGAACGGGTCAGAGGGATTGTCCGCATGACCGTCCGCGTCCGCGTCATCCCCTGCCTCGACGTGGCCGACGGCCGCGTCGTCAAGGGCGTCAATTTCATCGACCTGCGCGATGCCGGCGACCCGGTGGAGGCGGCGCGCGCCTATGACGCCGCGGGCGCCGACGAGCTCTGCTTCCTCGACATCAGCGCCACCCATCAGGGGCGCGGCACCCTGCTCGACATGGTCAGCCGCACCGCCGAAGTCTGTTTCATGCCGCTCACCGTCGGCGGCGGGGTGCGCAGCGCCGACGATGCGCGCGCGCTGCTCCTCGCGGGTGCCGACAAGGTTGCGGTGAACAGCGCCGCGGTCGCGCGCCCCGAACTGGTCGCCGACATCGCCGACCGCTTCGGCAGCCAATGCGCGGTCGGCAGCATCGACGCGCGGCGCGTGGCCGATGACCGCTGGGAAATCTTCACCCACGGCGGGCGCACCCCCACTGGCATCGATGCGCTCCACCACGCCGTCCGGCTTGCCACGCTTGGCGCAGGCGAACTGCTCGTCACCAGCATGGACCGCGATGGGACCAAAGACGGCTATGACCTCGCGCTCACTCGTGCGATCGCCGATGCCGTGCGTGTGCCGGTGATTGCATCGGGCGGGGTCGGCAATCTCGACCATCTCGTCGCGGGCGTGATCGAGGGCGGTGCCAGCGCGGTGCTCGCCGCCAGCATCTTCCACTTCGGCGAAGCCACGATCGCCGAGGCGCACGCGCGGCTCGCCGCCGCCGGATTGCCCGTCCGCACGCATTAATACCGCCAATTGGCGGCTTGGGGTGGCCATGCGGGAAGGGGGCTGCAATAGAAGCCCGATGACCCAAAAGCTCCGCATCGCCGACCGCACCCACGACCTTTTTCCAATTCTGGGCTTCCTGGCCGCGATGGCCAGTCTTGCGATGCCGCTCAATTCGTGGCTGGTCGCGGTCATCCTGATCGGCGCGATCATCGCCGCGGTCCATCATGCCGAGGTGATCGCGCACCGCGTCGGCGAACCGTTCGGCACCCTGATCCTGGCGCTTGCGGTGACGGTGATCGAGGTCGGGTTGATCCTCACCTTGATGCAGGCCGAACCCGAAAAGGCGCAGACGCTGGCGCGCGACACGGTTTTCGCGGCGGTGATGGTTATTCTCAATCTATTGATGGGGCTGTGCCTGCTGCTGGGAGCGATCCGGCACCATGAACAGCGGTTCCAGCGCACCGGCATCGGCGCCGCGCTCGCGACGCTGACGGTGCTGACCGTCGTCACGCTGGTGCTGCCCAATTTCACCTCAAGCGTATCGGGGCCGTTTTACTCGCCGGTGCAACTCGGCTTCGTCGCCGTGGTATCGCTGATCCTCTATGCGACCTTTGCGCTGGTGCAGACGGTCCGTCACCGCGACTATTTCCTTCCCGACGGCGACGCCGACGGCGATGGCGAGCCCGACGCGCATGCGCCGCCGCCGAGCGTTCAGCGCACCACGATGTCGGGCGCGCTGCTACTGGCCAGCCTGGTTGCGGTTGTGCTCCTCGCGAAAAATCTGTCGCCCGTCATGGGCATGCTGCTTGCCGAATGGGGCGCCCCGCCCGCAGTGCTCGGCGTGCTGATTGCGGCTCTGATCCTCGCCCCCGAGGGGCTGGCGGCGGTGCGCGCGGCCAAGGCCGACCGGCTCCAGACCAGTCTCAACCTCGCGCTCGGATCGGCGCTGGCAACGATCGGCCTCACCATCCCCGCGGTCGCGGTGCTGTCGATCGTCACCGACCTGCCGATCAGCCTGGGCCTCGACGCCAAATCGACGGTGCTGCTGTTCCTGTCGCTGATCGTCGCGTCACAAACGCTCGCGAACGGGCGGACGACGGTGCTGCAGGGGGTGATCCACCTGATGCTGTTCGCGATCTATTTGTTCACGACCTTCGTGCCTTAGGTCCGGCGCACAAACACCGTTCCTGCCGAATAGCCCGCTCCAAACGAACAGATCAGCCCGGTGTCGCCCGCGACCATATCGTCGTGGTGCAAGTGAAAGGCGATGATCGATCCGGCGCTCGACGTGTTGCCATAGGTGTCCAGCACCGTCGGGCTTTCGTCATCGCTCGCTTCATGCCCCAGCACCCGCTGCGCGATCAGGCGGTTCATGTTGGTGTTCGCCTGATGCAGCCACAGCCGCCGCATGTCCGTACCCTCGAGGCCCAGCACCTCCATCTGCTCGACGATCATGTTGGCGACCATCGGGACGACTTCCTTGAACACCTTGCGGCCTTCCTGGACGAACAATTTGTCGCTCTTCGGCCCGTCCTGATCGATGCTGCCATGGGCGCGGTTGAGGAAGCCGAAATTGTTGCGGATATTGTTCGAAAACACCGTCTTGAGCTTGGTGCCTAGGATGTCCCAATGCCCCGCGGGCGCAATATCCTTGTCCTCGACCAAAATTGCGGTCGCGACATCGCCGAAAATGAAATGGCTGTCGCGGTCGCGCCAGTTGAGGTGGCCCGAACAGATTTCGGGGTTCACCACCAGCACGCTTCTTGCATGGTCGGCGCGGATGTAGTCGGCGGCGGTCTGGATGCCAAAGGTCGCCGACGAGCAGGCGACATTCATGTCGAAGCCAAAGCCGTCGATGCCCAGCGCGTCCTGAATTTCGACCGCCATCGCCGGATAGGAACGCTGCATGTTCGATGCGGCGCAGAGTACCGCATCGACCTCACCTGCATCGCGGCCAGCGCGAGCGAGGGCGCCCTTCGCCGCCGCAACCCCGATTTCGGCCAGGATCGACAGCTCGTCGTTGCTGCGTTCGGGCAAGCGCGGTGCCATATGCGTGGGATCAAGGATGCCCCCCTTATCGACAACGAAACGCGATCCGATCCCGCTCGCCTTCTCGATAAATTCGACACTGGACTCAGTCAGTTCGGCGATTTCGCCCGCCGCGATCGCCGCCGCATTTTCCCTATTGTGCAACGCAACATACGCGTTAAAACTCGCGACAAGTTCTTCGTTGGCAATGCGTTCGGCGGGGGTGAAAAGGCCGGTTGCGGAAATGACCGGCTGCGGTGTGTGCGACATGATGGACCTGCATGTGTCTTATGGTTTCAAGGCACGCTGATTAGGCCCGCTCGCGCCGCCGCGCAACGCCCCTCGACTGGCTGAATGATCGCCGACACCATGGTTAACCCGCCGCTAACCATTTTAGTGGCAGATTGCAGAGTTGCAGGCCTCCGGGGGGATGGCTCCCCGGGCGCCGTGCAGGAGCACGACCATGGCGACGCGTTCGGGACCGGCAGCCGGTGATCTGTCGATTGCGGAAATCAAGGAATTTGCGGCCTTTCCGGCGGCGACGCAGCGGTACATCCGCCGCTCGCTCGACATCGGGCTGGAACGCGACGATGCGATCGCCCGCTGGTCGCGCGACATGGTCGAGGAAACCGCCATCCGCGTGCAGGCCCGCGTCTATCAGCGGATAACCGACATCCGCGCGCATATTCCCGACGACAGCGGCCTCGACGCGCTCGAACAATTCATGGCGCCTCTGGTGGCGGTGTCGGCGTTCGACCTGGGACAGGACCGCCTGCCCAGCTTTGCGGCATACCGCTTCCTCTACGAACGGCTGCTCGGCGGACATGCACGTCCGTGGCTGCCCGGCGCCTTCTGTGCTGCGGCATCGCTGCCGCATCTGCATCCCGACAAGCGGCGCCTGCTGCTTCAGTCGATCAGCGAAGCCGCCGCCACCGCGCCGGGCTGGTCGGCCCGCGAGCCGAGCTTTTACCCCGAATGGGTCGAAAAGATCGACGAGACCAAAGCGGCGAACTGAGGGATCGGGCCTAATCCTCTTTGGGGCGAAGCCATGGGGAGGGGGACCGCCGCCGCAGGCGGTCGTGAAGGGGCGGCGACGTTGCGCTATTTGCTTCTCCGTGAGCGCTTCGCGCTGCCACCTCCCCATCGCTACGCGACAGGGAGGAGCCAATCCGGAAAACCGGGCCTTCGATCAAATCAACGCGCGATACAGCCCGAACGCGCTCGTCGCGGTCAGCACCACGCCGACCATCACCAGCATGATCTTGGGCGAAAAACGCTTGGCCATATAGGCGCCGAGCGGCGCCGCCGCGACGCCGCCGATGATCAGCCCGAGCGTCGGGCCAAGGATTTCCTCGAACCCCAGGTTCCAGATAAAGGCGACCGACACCGACAGCGCCAGGAAAAATTCGACGCTGTTGACGGTGCCCACGACCTTGCGCGGTTCGCCGCCCTGAACGAGCAGGTTCGATGTGACGACCGGACCCCAGCCGCCGCCGCCCGCAGCATCGAGGAAGCCTCCCACCACCGCCAGCGGCGCAACAATCTTTGGCTTCGCAACTTTGGGCGGATAAAGCAGCCCGCGCACAAGCAGCCAGACGCCGATCAGCGCCAGATAGCCCAGCACAAACGGCTTCACCACATCGGCGTGAAGCGACGTCAGGACATAGGCGCCAAGCACACCGCCGATCACCCCGGGCACAAGCAGGCGCCAAAATAATGGCCAGTCGATATTGCCGTGGAACAAATGGCTCAGGCCCGACGCGCCAGTCGTGAAAATCTCGACGACATGGATGCGTGCCGATGCGGTGGCGGGCGGCACGCCCAGCACCGCGACGAGCAGGGTGTTACAGATTACGCCGAACGCCATGCCCAGCGCGCCGTCGACCAGTTGCGCGGCAAAGCCGATCAGGATGAACGGCAGCAAGGCGGTAAAGTCGATAGCCGCAAAATCGATCATGATAACATCCCAACCCTTTTAGTTGACAACCTGCTGCCGGGATTCACGCGACGATGCGAGTCCAATTTTTCTGCTGCCGGTGAAGGGATTTGTTTCCGCGCCGGATCGAAGGCTAAAACTGCGGTGATCGCGTCAAAAATGGTCGGGCAGATATTCGCGCGCATAATCGATGAACGCCCGCAATTTGGGCATCACCTGCTTGCGGCTGGGGTAATAGAGGAACAGGCCCGCCGTGCTGGGCGCGAAATCGCCGAGCACCAGGTTCAGGTCGCCTCGCGCGACATGCTCGTCGACCACCGGTTCGGCGACCATGCCGATCGCCAGCCCGCTGCGCACCGCGACCATGATCCCGGCAAAATCATTGACGATCACCGGCCCGGTCACCGGGACGTCGAATTCGCGATTCCCGTCGACAAAGGTCCACGGCATGATACCGCCGCTCGACAGGCGCATGCGGATGCAGCGATGGTCGCGCAATTCCTCGGGTCGCTGGGGCATGCCATAGCGCGCGATATAAGCGGGCGCCGCCACCGCGACGAAACGGAAAGGTCCCGACAGGCGGATCGCGATCATGTCGGCTTCCAGCGCTTCGCCCATCCTTACCCCGGCGTCGAACCCACCCGCGCTAAGGTCCGACAGCGCATCGTCGGCGTAAATTTCCAGCTCGATCTCGGAATAGGTTTCGCAAAAACCGGCGATGATCGGCTCGAACAGCGGCTGAATCGCGCCGCGCATCAAATTGATTCGCAATCGGCCAGCCGGTCGGTTGCCCAGGTTGCGCGCCGCCTCATAGGCTTCGGCAAGCCCGGCATAAGCAGGCGCGGCGCGCTCAAGAAACTGTTCCCCGGCTTGCGTCAGCCCGACGCTGCGCGTCGTGCGCATGAACAATGGCGCCCCGACGCGCGCCTCCAGCCCCTTGATCGTCTGGCTGATCGCCGATGGCGAAACGCCCAGGTCGGATGCCGCGGCGGAAAAGCTGCGCCTTTCCGCGACGCGCAGGAAAGCTTCGATCCCGTCGAGCGCCCCATGGGGGATTGTTAAATCCTGCTTCAAAGCACTTGCAGATTATAGAGGATTATCTATGTGCGCAACCGCGACTAAAAAGGTTGCACAACGAAACGAAAGGAACCTCTCCCATGGCCTATCAGATCTCCTCATTCCGCCGCTTTCCCGCCGCATTCGCGATCGTTGCCGCTTCGGCACTCGCGTTCACCGGCTTGATGGCAACCGCAACCCCCGCTTACGCCCAGTCGGGCAGCGACTATCGCTGCGCCGGTCTCGCCGAACAGGCGCATGTCGCTGCTGGCGGCGTCGAAGGCGGCAAGCAGTCGAGCGCCAAGCGCTTTGTTTCGACCGGCAAGAAGCTGTGCGAAGCGGGCAACGAACGCGCCGCCGCCAAGCAGTTCCGCGCCGCACTGAAGATTGCCGGCGTCGCCGAAGTCGAAACCGACAGCCAGATGGCGTCGCGTTAAGCTAGACCAGACACCAATCTCCGGACCGTCCTCTCCCTCTCCCCGACGGTTCCACTAAACTGGGGCGGCACTCATAACGAGGCCGCCCCATTTGTTTGGGCGCAGTAAACTTCCGGGTCAGCGGCGACGGTAGCGGAAATACCAGATTTTAAGTCCTTAGTCAACTATTAGCTTGAAATCACTTGATTTTCTAGAGAAAATTTACCACGAAAAAACGGCCAGCAATCACCGGGCAATCACCATATTGATTGGTGTCTAAAGCCTCGGTGTCTATAGCATCGCGCCGCGGGCCAAATGCATTGCTCCGCCTGCTTGTCCTTTGGCGCCGCGCGCCGAACACGATAGTCGAGATTCTGTTCTTGTCGGTTGCGCGATCGAACCTCGACAAGGTTGGGGTCGAGGGTTCGAATCCCTCTACCCGCTCCAAAAACTCCTCCACCGCTGTCCATTCACGTCCAGCAAACGGCTATTTTCTGCGGTATTAATGTGGTATATGTTCCACATCGATACACGGCCATCCCGATACATCCGCAAAATTTGGGGGTATATTTGAGGGTATATCGCTGGTCGATGATGGAGCGATACCCTCATGGGACTGACAGCGTTAGCGATCAAGGCCGCCAAGGGCCGCGAAAAACAATATAAACTAGCCGATTCCGGCGGGCTATATCTGCTCGTTTTACCATCGGGCCAACGGTACTGGCGGATGAACTACCGGCACCAAGAAAAATATAAGACATTGGCGTTCGGGGTTTGGCCGGATGTCGAGCTGGCTGATGCAAGAGCCAAGCGAGACGAAGCACGGCGCGTATTGGCCCGTGGCATCGATCCTTCCGACCAAATGAAGCTGGACAAGATCACGGCAAGCGTGGCGGCAGCCAATACGTTCAAAGCCGTCGCCGAGGAATGGTTTGCAAAATCCGAAAAGGAAGGTTTAGCTCCGGCGACGCTCAACAAAGTCCGCTGGCTACTTACCTTCGCTTACGCCTCGTTTGGTAATCGACCAATTGCCGAGATTGTCCCGCACGAACTGCTGGTACCTCTCCGCAAATTTGAAGCGCGGGGGAAACATGAATCTGCCAAACGTCTTCGCAGCACCTGCGGTCAAGTGTTCCGCTACGCCATTGCCACCGCACGGGCTAGTCGCGACATATCTGCCGATCTGCGTGGTGCCTTAGTCTCGGTGAAAGTGACGCACAGGGCAGCAATCACTACGCCCACTGAAGTAGGTGCGTTACTCAGGTCGATTGACAGCTACACGGGCCATGCTCTTACGCTGACGGCGCTTCAACTAATGCCCCATTTGTTCGTACGACCGGGCGAACTCCGTCATGCCGAATGGAATGAATTTGATCTCGATAAGGCGGTCTGGACAATTCCTGCACAAAAGATGAAAATGCGGCGCGCACATTCTGTGCCACTATCCCACCAAGCACTTGCCATCATTAGAGGAATTGAAACCGACGCTCGTCTTAGCCACTATCTCTTCCCCTCACTTCGGAGCGCCAAGCGCCCGATGTCAGAGAACACAATCAATGCTGCGCTGCGTCGCCTTGGCTACGCACAGGACGAAATGACGGGCCACGGCTTTCGTGCAATGGCTGCAACTTTGCTCAATGAAATGGGCATCTGGAATGCCGACGCCATCGAACGCCAGTTAGCCCATGCTGATAACAACGCTGTGCGTCGTGCCTATGCGCGCGGTGAGTATTGGGATGAGCGTGTGCGCATGATGCAGCACTGGTCGGACTATCTCGACCAGCTCCGCGATGGTGCGACTATTCTGCGACCCAATTTCGGAAACAGCGGCTCATAGCCGCTGCTGCTTTGCGCGCTCTACCAGTCCGTGGAGGCTTGCCATCGGGATTAAAGTGCAGCTCCCGATCTTGACCGTTTCAATGTCGCCCGACGCTATCCGTTCATAAAGCTTTGATCGTCCAATGCCGGTCAGTCGGACAGCCTCCAATATCCTGACCGTTATGGGTTCCGTCGCCTGCGGCTTGCTCGCTGGCGATGGAGCACCAAAGGGCAAACCAAGCTGCGAATCATCGGCTTTGCCATTGCTGGTCCGCCGGATCATTGCCCCCGCTCCATCTTGGTTTGCTCGACCTTGCGGGCGTAAGCTTCATGCACCCGCACGCGCAAAGCAGGGTCGGGATGCCCTATTAGCAAACCATCCAAGGCACATGTGATGAAAGTCAATTGTCGCCTAATATGGTCGGTGTTCTTGCGCGCCTCATCGCGCATCTCCTGACCCTGATAAAGGTCCAAGATCATCTTTCCAATCCAGAGACTACGACTAAGATTCACCCTGCCTGCCTCGTCACCAACCCAGTCGGCGACATGCGGCGGAAGATAGGTTTGGACGGATATACTGCGTCCCATTTTTCAAACTCCTATGAAAACAGGAGCCTGATTCACTTGCGAAAGGCATATTTGTTCTACATTTGTTTCAAATTGCCGTCAAGATTGCTATAACTGGCTGATTTCCGAGCTTTTGGCCTTGCATGACTTGCTTTCAAATTGCCGTTTCGAAGCAAATCATTTTCAATTGGAAAGTAGCCATCGCCGAAAACTGCCATATTCGCCAATGATATCATTACTTTAACCAATGCGATTTGTCGCGTAGGGTGTGCCTTAAAGTTTCCAGCCGCTCAAGTTCGATCCGGTCGCATAACTCGCAACAGGTTTGTCATATTCATTTCGATTTTGCCGGAAAATGACCAACCCACGCTTTAGCATTTCGCCAATCGCGCCTTTATCAGCTTAACATCATTTTCAGCGTCAAACTGGCTCACTCGGTTTGCTTTGGCGAGGGCAGTCCAAATCGCGTCGGCTTCGCGGAACAATGCGCATCCTTTTGCAGGGTTGCCCGTATCGCGGTACATTTCGCCAGAGGGTCGAAGTGCAGCGGGCAGTGCGCGCAGGACTTGGTAGTTATTGGGCTGGAGCCTTGCATTTTCGCGGTAGCCAGCGATGGCGAGGTCGTTCTGCTGGTAAGCCTCGGCGATACGGCCTGTGTTTTGCAACTCATACGAATATTCTTCGCGGACTATGTTTTCCATCCGCCGCGCGCTGGCGCTGTCGTCGAACAGGCGCAGCCGGGCGATGGCGGCAAGGCCGGTTTCAGACATTGCGACGGCTTTCTGAGGTTCGCCAAGCGCAAACAGCGAACTTGCCACTGTGTAGGTTGTAAACCCCTGCCGCTTCAAAATGCGGACGTCAGAGCCCAAGCCTGGGGCATCGACCACTGCCTTGCCGCGCTGGTAATGCACCAAAGCGCCCAGTGGATTGCCGCCATACCATGTGGCATCGCCGATCAAGGTGTGGCTCTGTTCCTGCATCAAGGCGAGTTCGACGCGTTCTCGCAGATTGGTTGGCCGGATGGATTCAGCCCGTTTAAGCGCCGCTTGGGCAGTGGCAATGGACGTCGCATATTCGGCCTCGCGCGATTGGCTATAGCCCCGCAAAACCTCAGCCTTCAACCGCAATAGCTGCACCGCAATGTTCGACGGAGCCGCTGCAATCACTGGATCAACTAGCGCCGCAAGCTCGTCCAGATGCTTGTCCATCGTGGCGGTGTCTATTTTTGCAACCTCGGCAAAGACTGCGCGCGCCAGCAATGTGCGCGCCAGCATGATGCGCAAATCTCTCCGCTCCGGCATTCGTGCACGCATTTTTCGCAGCGAAGCCTCGGCCTTGGCCAGCACCGCATCGCCGGTCGCCGGGTCCATTACATCGCGCAAATCTTCGGCGGACAATATCTCTCCCACCCGCGCATAGGCATTGGCGGTTTCGACCTGAAGCTCCACCGACGCACCGGGCACTTTGCTTAAGCGTTCCAGCGTCACCCGTGCACGTTCGGCAATACGCTGACGCAACGGCCCAGTGCCGGGCATTGCCTCCAGATCGCGGACAACATCGCTGAGTAGGAAGTTGGACAGGCTGCGCGTTTCGGCAAAGCGCGTCTCTGCCACCGCGCGCTCGGCATTGGCACGCACATAAAGGAAGCTGGTCGCTAAAGCAGTCACACCGAGCAACAGCCCAGCCAAGATCACCAGCCGGTTGCGCCGCCAAAAAAGCAGCATCCAGCGCTGCCGGTCGGGGGCGCGTGCCGACACTGGCTCATGTCGCTGCCACCGCGCCAGATCATCGACCAGCTCGCTGACCGCGCCATAGCGGACCGCCACATTATCCGACGCCGCCTTGGCCGCCACCGCGCGCAAGTCGCCGTCCACCCCGGCGACACGGTCGATCAATGCCTGCAACAAAACGCCTAGTGCATAAACGTCGTCAGTCGGCGTCGACCGCTCGCCGGAAATCCGCGCCGGGCTGGAATAGCCTGGGGTATGCGCGCTGCTTGCCCGCCCGCCGTCTTCGCCCACAAGCCGCGCAATCCCGAAATCGAGCAGCTTCACGCCGAACCCTTCGGCAACCACAACATTGCTGGGCTTTACATCGGCATGGACCACCAGCTCGCGGTGCGCATATTCCAGCGCCGCACAGGCATCGCCAAACAAAGCCAGCCTTGCCGCCAGATCGAGAGCGTTCGCCTCGGCATAGTCGGTAATCGGCGTGCCGTTGATCAACTCCATGATGATATAGGACGCCCCGTCCTCGCTCACTCCGCCGTCGAGCAAATGCGCGATATGCGGATGGTGCAGCCGCGCAAGGATGCGCCGTTCATTGGCAAACTGTTCCTGCGTCGTCGCCGAAAAGACGTTACGTCGGATGACCTTGATCGCCACCTGCTGCTCAAACAGGCCGTCGTCACGCGCACCGCGATAGACCAGCCCCATGCCGCCGCGCCCGATTTCTTCGATAATCCGGTAATTGCCGATCCGTTCGGGCATGGGTGCGTCGGGGACAAGTGCAGCAGGTTCGGGCGGGAGCGTGGGCAACAAGGCAGAACTATCATCCGCCGCAATCATCGCGAGCACAGCGCGCAATATCTCCGGCTCACCAGAGAGCAATTCGGTCAGCCGCTCCACCCGCGCCGCTGCGGGCCATTCCAGCGCCTCTTCAAAAAGCCGGATGACCCGTTGTTCGCGCGCGATGTCCATATGTCAGGCCGCGACCGTAAGTTCTTTGAGCATCCAAGCCCGCGCCGTCCGCCAGCGGCGCTGCACCGTGCGTTCTGACAGTTCGAGCACATCGGAAATTTCGGGCAAGGTCAGCCCTGCATAAAAACGCAGCTCGATTACCTTCGCGCCTTCGGGTTCAAATTTGGCGAGTTGGTTCAGCGTATCGTCAAAATCCTCAATGTCGAACGCCGCGCCTGCGGGGACAACATCATCCCATAAGGTCATCACCGTCCCGCGCTTTGCTGCCTTATGTTTGCGCACCTCGTCGATCAACGTCATCCGCATCACGCGCGCGGCCAATGACAGAAAATGATTCTGGTCGCGGATTTCTATGCCGGAACTTTTGATGATGCGGATCGATGCCTCATGCACCAGATCGGTGGGTTGCAAGTGCATCCGGCTGTTGTCGCCGTTCAAGACCCCGCGCGCGATGCGGCGGAACTCGTCATAATATAGCGCCAGCAACTGGTCACGCGCCGCGCCGTCGCCGCGCGAGAATGCGGTCCATAAGCTGGATAGATCAACATCAACCGCCACCAGAGAATCCCCCAATCCCGCCGTTTTTCAATAGTTTTACAAATAATGCAAAATTTATTTGGGCGCGGGTGGCCAGATTTGGCGCTGCTTTGCGATTCCATAGATGAAGCACAAGACTTCGTCTGACCGTCAGGGCCAGAAAACAGGTTCGCACAATAGAATACGCAACGCGCAAGGCAGACTAGCGGCGCGCACATCGTAAGAAGGGTGCTCGAATGTCAGACAATGAAGAAATCGCAACCGATGAGAAGCCAGTTGGCGCTTTGGGCGGGGCAGAAGTCGGCGTTGAGGCCGGCGGTGGCCAGCTTGGCCAGACGACCGATGGCACGCAGCCAACGACCGCAACCGGCACAACGACCAAGCAATAATCGCACGCTGTGTTCCGGGTGCGCAATCGCGCCCCGGTGCACTCTTCAAACAGGGAAAACACCATGAACCGCAACAAATCTATACTGCTCAGCGCAACCGCGCTGGCGATGTTCGCCGCGCCGCAGGTGGCGCACGCCCAGGCTGCGCCGGGGGTGGCGGTGGTGTTTTTGCCTGCGCCTACTGGGGCGACCGCACAACACACTGGAGCAGATGCCATTAGTAGCGATGGCTCATTAGTTTTTGGCCTCACAAGTGACGATACCGGCGATTTTCTTGCATTTGCATTGTGGGTGAACGGGACGCCAAACTATTTAGGAACTGCAATCGGCCCCGACTATGGCTACCGCTATCTGCGCGACTCGGGAGATTCCAGGCCGGCAATGAGCGGCGATGGCAATGTTTTACTGTTCGCTCATGGATCTGACCCGCGTAACTTCACGCCCGTTATTTGGACCCGTTCAGGCGGTGCTCGAATCTTCTCGCCTGTGGTGGGACCAACTGAATTGATCGGTCGCGATTTCGGCCTGAATGCCGACGGCAGTGTGGCAGTTTTCTCGACCGCTGAGCAAAGGGGCAGCTTTGGTTCTGCGGGTAGTGCACTTGTTTTTCGTGCCTATCGCTGGACACAATCAGGAGAGGCGCAAAGCCTTGGACTATTTTCAACTCCCATAATTGGTCCCGACGAATACCAAATTCACGGTCTTTACGCCTATAGTGTAAGCGGAGACGGAAATGTGATTGCAGGCGATACGTTCGATACTGTTACGACCGTGGGAACTGGCGCGGTTGTCCGGGATAATCATGGCGCTTTCCGCTGGACTGCGGGAGGCGGCCTGCAACGCCTGTCAAATCTCTCAACCTCGCCACTCAACGGGACGGTTGCGGCTTTTTCAGAAGTTCTTGGCATCAGCCGCGATGGATCGACAATTCTGGGTCGGTCGCGCGATGCTGGGGGATTGGATCGTGCCGTCCATTGGCGTGGTGCGAATGTAACAAGCTTGGGCTTTCTTGCTGGAGAAACTCAATCGGCAGCCGACTCATTCAACAACTTCCGAATGGCAAGCAGTGCCGATGGCAGCGTGATTGTGGGCGGACTTACACGTGCTGCGGGCAACGATCTCGCATGGCGATGGTCAGCGGCCAGCGGGATGCAAGACTTGAACCTGATTGTCACCAATGCAGGCATCAACCTCAACGGCTTCGTCCTGAGGGACGCCGTTGGTATTTCCGACAACGGCCAGTTCATCATTGGCAATTCGTTTAACAGCGCGCAGAGCCAGTCTCTGGGCTATGTCCTGCAACTCGCGCAAGTTACCCAATCGCGCCTGATCGTCACACTTCGCCTGCCGGGGGTGACGCAGACAAGTATCGTCAACCAGACATTCAACACGCAGGTCGATGCCCTGCTCAATGGCACGAGCGTCTTTACCCGCACTGTGACCGATCCAATCAACGGGGCAGGCGGCGTGACTGCGCTCGCCGATGCACGCAGCGCCTTGCAAGTGGGCAGCGGCCTTCGCCGCGTGGTCATCGGCGCGCCGGTGCTGCTGTCGAATGTCACCACGGTGCTAGGCACTACCAACAATGTCGTCGATGTCGCCAGCAGCACGAGCACCAGCACTGCGACGATCAACACATTTGGCCCGGCAACCGTCATCACCGGCGATTTGGGCGTTTGTGCCACCGGCGTGGTTGGCAGCTCTGCTCCCACCGGCTGCTCGCTGCCGGGCACGCCCGTGGCGGTCGATTCCGGCATATTAAACTCTAACGTTTATACCCAGACCAACAACATAGTCACGCCCACTACAACGCAGACGGTCAACCAGTTGGTCACTGCCAAATGGCAGGTCTCCGCCACGGCTGGCAACCAGTTCGGCACCGTCCACGCACTCGTCGGCCCCGCCGCCTTTGAACGCGGCGATAGGCTGATCGGACAGTTGCTTGGGATGGGCGGTGATGGCGCTGCGTCCAGCGGCATGGCCCGCGCCGCAATGCCAGTGAGCGACGAGTCCGGTCTTGGCGGCAGCGAAGGCGGCCTGACCATGTTCGGCGGTTACTTCGGTGGCCGCACGTCCATCGACGCCGACGCCAGCATCCCTGTTGCGCGGGTCAAAGGCGACAGCGACGGCTTTGTCCTTGGCCTGCAACAGGCATTGGGAGACACAGCGCATGTCGGCCTTGCGGTCGATCATGGCAGCTCGGATTACACCGTCCGCGATCCGCTTTATCCCGAAACGCTGAAGCTAAAGCACACACAGGCAGCCTTGTTCGCCGGATGGAGCGACGGCGGGTTCTCGCTGAGCGGTGCTGCATCCTATGGCTTTGGCACAGCGCGCACGACGCTACTGACACCAACCACCCCCGCCACCGGATCGCGCGATGTGGGCAGCTGGTCACTCGGCGCGCAGGCGGGTTATGCGGTGGCGCTGGGCAAGCACGCCAGCTTGACCCCGCATGTCGGCGTCCGTCATACTTCGGCCAAACTCAAAGGCTTCACCGAGGTCGGCGGACCAACACCGCTGCTGGGCCTCTCGCAAACCACCGACCGCACACGGCTTTATGCCGGACTTGAGGCCAAGGCAGGAATCGACCTAGGCGGCCTAACCCTGACCCCGCGCCTCTACGGCAGAATAGCCCGCGACAGCGGCGACGCCAGCGGCACTGCCGATCTCGTCTTCGCCAGCGCCCCGGGCGGCCCGGTCATGCAAGCGCTCGGCCCGGGCGTCGGGCGGACAGTCGCGGAACTGGGCGGATCGCTCGACGCCGAAGTTGGCGGCAACATCCATATCTGGGCCGGCTATGATGGCAATTTCCGCGATCATGCAAAAGCCCACACCGCCAAAGTGGGGGTAACGGTGAGCTGGTGATAAGTGAGGCGCATATTGGAATCAGCGGGTGGCGATGATGCAGGATTGGTCCAACTATCTCGACCAGTTGCGCAACGGGGCTAAAATACTGACGGGGATTTTCGGTAGCCAGTAGGGGCGCTATACTGCGCGCCGCCGATTTTGGATAAGGTTGCGAAGGCTGGCAACCGTCACCAGCGTTGAAGCTCCCACCTTGACCGTCTCGACCTCGCCCGCCGCGATCAATTCGTAAAGTTTGGATCGCCCAATACCCGTCAACTGGACCGCAACCGGAATACGCACCGAGAATGGTTCCATCGGCAACGACAGCGTGGCGAATAGGGGCGGTGTCCGCTTGGTTACAACTGGCTCTGTCCTTGTCGTCATGGCTCACTCCGTCAAATTACACTGGTGACAGACGCGACCTTGGGAGGGGGATCGCTGTCAATCCGTCATCGGCTGAGATTATCGCCTGAATCGGGACTTAAGCGAACATGACAATTCTACGCGCTTGTCGCTATGTCCGCGACACAGCGCAAGCCGTTCTCCCAGACGGCGGACGACGCAGGTGAATGGCATGGGAAGAATAATCGGAGCGCGAAATAAACTGACGGTGCAATGCGGTATGGTTGGGGGCTGTCGGTTTGCGTGGTACCATGCCCGCGATGTGCAAGAAACTGGCCTCAATCCTCGCGTTGCCAGCGCTAGGCACATCGCGCGATTTTTTTCGCACCTCGCGGAGCGCAGCGCCAACTCTTTGAAAAACCACAAAACGACCGAGGAAAGATGGGCTCGCACATCGTCCGCTTTTATCTTGCCCTCCTAGAATCTGATCATTTTCAGCCGCCGAACACCCTCCACGCTGCAAAAAATTGGCACGAAAATCGGCGACCATGCGCGTCCGCAGCCGTTTTCAATTTGCTGCCTTACATGTGTGTGAAAGGTCGCGACGAATTGCTGGCTTTGCATCAAGAAAAACTGCTACCCGAGTTCCGTCAATGATAGAGGAAAACAGTTAGTTGCAGCCCAATCAAAAGCCACCCGATTCAGAACGCGTGATTGCTTTTGGTCAGGGATTGCCCGCAATCCCTGAGCGCTTGTTGTTGGCTCATGCACGCGGCGAAGTGCTATTCATTTGCGGCGCGGGCGTTTCGATGCCCGCTAACCTGCCGGATTTCCGGCGGCTTGTAGTTGAAGTTTATGAGCGCCTAGATACCGGAGTGCATAGGGTTCTTGAAAAAGTGGACCAGCAAAGTCCTTCCCTTAAAGGCATTGACTGCACTGACCTGACCGCAAGCCAGTTGGCCGAAGCGCAGCGCTTCGTGAAAGGCGACTACGATGTCGTGCTCGGAATGCTAGAACGCAGGTTGGACAACCAAACTGAACGCGGCAGCCGCGTCCGGCAAACGACCATTGAGCTAATCCGGCAACGTGCAAAACGACCTGCTCCTATCCATAAGGCACTCATGAAACTTGCCAACCGTGGCGGTGCGACGGCAATTGTAACCACGAATTTTGACCGCTTGCTTGAAGTCGCGGCGCGCAGGATCGATGCAGGCGTGCAGAGCTATGCTCTGGGATCTATTCCACGACCGATGCGACATGCTGACTGGTCAGGAGTTATGCACATTCACGGGATGATCGACCCATCCCCAGAACGACATAGCGAGTTGGTTCTGTCCGATCAGGATTTTGGGGAATTTTACCTACGACGACGCGCGATCCCGGACTTCATTTATGATGCAGCTCGCCTCTATCACCTTGTCTTGGTGGGCTACAGCGCAAACGATCCTCCGATGCGATATCTTCTGAACGCGGTAGCTGCTGACGGTCAGCGCTTTGACGATCTAAAAGAGCGTTTTACCTTTGTTGGGGCAGAGAACCCTGATCCTGTTGCGCTGGAAGATTGGAAAGCGCGACACATCACTCCAATCCCTTACAATGATCAGGATGGTCACAAGCTGCTCTGCAATGTGCTTGAACGATGGGCAGAACTTTCGGCGATAAATGGCAAGCCTGAGCGCGTTGAGCGCGAAGTCAAAAGGATTGTAAAGCACCGTTGCAACATGGCTGGCGACGCTGACCGCGACCTATTCGGTCACTTTTTTCGCAGAGGAAATGCGACTGAGCGAGCAAAATTGGCTGCGTTCGCGTCGCAAGCTGGTGCCGACATTGGTTGGTTGAGTGTGCTCGCTCAAGTGTGCAACGAGCAGGCGCAAGGGTTTCGCGCGTGATCCCACTATGGGCGCGTCTCGACGAACCTGATCGTGCCAAGTTTCAGGTGGTCGCTTCGTTTCTTAGGGGACGTTTGACGGAAGTGGCGACACTAAGCTGGGCGGTGAACCTTCGATCTAATCAGGCGGTTGAGCGTCTTGCTGTCCTTGATGTGTTGAATCGGCCCGGCGATCAGGCCCCTGATGAACCTTGGAACAAGGCGTGGCGATTGATCGAGGAAGCGTGGCGAGACAGCCGCGACGACGGTGACCACGATCTTAGCATCTATGACGTTCAGCGCCGTCTGCAAGCGGGTGATCGCTCGGGTTCACTAATTTTTCAAATCGCAATTCTTGTTGCGCCACGTCTTACAATCGAACCAGACCGAGACTTTCCGTGGGGGCCAAAGCGGAAGTCCAAACGGAATTCCGAACCAAAGGACAACCTCAGGCCGGAACTGCACAGCGGCAAACTAGTAAATCTCGAACTGCTTGGCCTCAGCACAATCGTTGAAGAAGCCTTCTTGCTTGAATTGGCCAATGCCCTCGACGCAGCGCTTATCCGTGGACTTGATGTTGCCCAGCGGGCTGGCTGTTACCCAGGTATCCTAAACAGGGTCTATTATGGAGCGGGGGGTGAAGACGGTGAACCAGATTCCTTTCATGAGGGCATAGCGCCTTGCACGAAACTTCTACATGCGGTTGTCGAACGAATCTCCGAATTGGATCCCGGTGCGGCAAAAGCCATCATTGATCGCTGGCAACTTCACAGCTCACCAGTTCATTTACGCCTGTGGGCTGCGATGGCGCGCGATCCTGCGCTAATTCCGCCGGAATCCATCTCGTCGTTCCTGAAAGATATGGACGACCGGCAGTTCTGGAACATTGACGGTTTTCCCGAAGTCATCGAACTACGCGCCAAGCGATTTGCGAACCTAGACGACGGCGCGAAATTGATAGTTTTGAAGCGCATCCTCAAAGGGCCACCAAGGAGCAATTGGTATCGAGCACCAAGTGGTGAAGCGTTGAAAACGGCTCGAAGATTCTGGTCAGTTCGGGAGTTGAAGCGACTGTCACTGGCAGGTTTTGCATTACCGGCAGCGCTTGACCAAACAATCCGGGATGGGGTTACCGAGTTTCCCGAACTGAATGACATGACAGCCGAAAACGGTTTTCCGGTGGGTGTGCGGGTTCGCAGCCGAGAAGCCAATCCCGATCCGCGATATGATGACCTCACAGGCCATCAGCGCTTGAAAGCGCTTGAGGATGCAATGAATGCTCAGCGGACTTGGGAAGACGATCCGGGTGAGCGGGCTGGCGATTGGATAAGGCAACCGGGGAATACAAATCATCTGCTTACTGATTTTGAAACTTTAGAAGACGGTGGAAATGCGTTTCCTCAAGTTTGGGGTCGCTTCGCGTGGGCGCATGTTTCGAGCGATGGACAACCCGAACGCATCTTGCGGTTGATTGAAAAACTATCTGACAAGTCGGTGTCCACCGCCATCGATGCTATCACGCACTGGTTTGGCTGCCAGAGTAAAGAAGTGGTCGGCTCAGAAATCGGACTTCGCAACTGGCATCGCCTTTGGCCCTTGGCGGTAAGGATCACCAATGAAAAGATTCGCGAGCAAAGTGTACCGAGTAGCGATACGGCTCTTCGTGCTGATGAAGATGATGCCAAGACTGCAAGGCTAGATACGCTCAACAATCCGGCAGGTAGGCTCGTAGGGAGCTTTCTTTCGCAATGTCCAAGTTTGGAGCCTGATCATAACGGGCACTGGCCGGATGGTTTGGCGCGAGATATGCGCGATGTGATCATGGCGGTTGAAGGCCAGAGCAAGCTGATAGCGCGTCATCGCTTAATCGAAGGTATTGGCTATTTCCTGAAGGCTGACCCCGAATGGACCAAGCGAGAGCTGCTTGCCCCGCTACAAGCTGACAACCAAGAAGCGCTGATACTCTGGCAGGCGGTGGCGATACGAACCCTTTGGACTGCTAGTCTCGCGCAAATCGGTGACGATGTATTGAAGCGAGTAAACGACAACCGCCTTCCACGCGAAACCCGTAGGTCCCTGCTCTTTAGTCTGACGGTAGAATCAATGCACGCGTTTCGGGACAAGCGCCCGCCAGCCGTCCCGAATGTTCGGCTTCAGCAACTGCTTCGCGTTGTGGAAGAAAGCCTTCGCTCCAGCGCCGCTAATTCTGTGCAGAAGTTCTTGCGAGAAGTCGCAAACGAAGAGCCGCGAGCAACCATTTTTGAAACTGCCGCCAAGCCCTTTCTGTTGCAGGTTTGGCCGCAAGAAAGATCGCTGACAAGTCGCAGCGTGAGTGCCGCCTTTGCCGACCTGCCCGCGACATGCGGCGAGGCATTTTTTGATGCTGTCAAGACGATTGGCCGGTTTCTGATGCCATTCGATTGCTGGTCGATGCTCGACTACGGACTTTATGGCGAAGATAAGTTACAAACAATCGACACCCCGCAAAAAGGGGAGGGGTTACTAAAATTGCTTGAACTTACCGTTGGGCAAACCCAATCGAGCGTAATTCCCCATGACCTGAGTGAAGCACTTTCAAAAATTGCAGAAGTCGCTCCTGCGTTGCAGGATGATCCTAGCTATCGTAGACTCGCGGCAGCGGCTCGCCGCTAGGTTGGTCAAAGTCCGAAGCGCAAATTGCTTTTCTTTCCGCTCTGATCCGTCACCATCCGGCCAATGCGGGGGTATATATGAGGGTATATTTCGATACCGGACGTAGAGTATTGTAATTTCACAATGGGTTGTACTCTACTTTCGATTCCCCTTACCGCTCCAGTTTGTCCTAGGCTTTTCGACCACTTCTTATGAGCGAGCGCTAGCTTGCGCTGGAGACAGGCCCGAGTTCCTCGAGCAATGTCTCCACCATGTCTCTACTTGGTCTCGCGCTAAGGCATAAGGTGGCGACCTATCGCATAAACGCAGCGGTGGCACCCCCGGTGCGCTTATGCGTCGGCCGCGCTGTGTCGCATTCCAAATATATCCAGATTCGGTTCCATTTCCCGTTGCCTGTTTCAAATTCTAAGTTGAAATAGAGGCCCGCCCGAACAGTTGACTTGGGCGAGTGACCGGGTTCCGCCACGTATGTCCAGGCAGTTGCTAAAGGTGGTGGTACGTGCTCCAGACGCGCGTTTCCTTTGCTCGGTCACTTTTTCAAATCGTTCGACGGAAAATAATCAAATTATTAAGTAGCTGACTTTTTCATGCACGCATAATTTCGGACTGCGATTCATTTCGATCGCATGTTGAGGAAGGAAAATGCCATGAAAGCGAATGACAACAGCCTCGTCGATCTCGGCGATGCGCGCACCGAAACGCGCGGCGTCGACGTCGAGGGTCCGATCGACTTCCAGACCCTGCTGAAGATCCGCAACGGCGGCATCCAGGCCGACGACTGATGCGTTTGGCGTGCGGCCCTCCGGGCGCCGCACGCCTTGCCCGCCATGGCGGGCAGGTTAGCGAAAGGAACGATCATGAAAAGCCATGACCAAGATGCACAGCTCGTCGATCTCGGCGATGCATGCGCGGCCACCCGCGGGGTCGATATCGAGGGGCCAGTCGATTTCCAGACCCTGATGAAAATCCGCCACGGCGGCATCAGCGACGACGACTGAGCGATGCGGCGTGCAGCAAACGATTGGCTGCACGCCAATTTGCCTCAATCTATGACCACCTATCGGCTTCGTACCTCGCTTCGCTATTGCGCCATCGGTGCGCGTTTCGTCTTTCTAGATATTGCCGCAAGCCGCTATTTCCTTCTCGAGGGAGGAGCAGCCGGACATTTTGCGGATTATTTGGATGGCGAATGTAAGTCCGAAGCTATTTTGTGGTTGACCGGAAGAGGGTTGATCGAAGTCGGCGAGCCGATCCCGGCACGCCCTATCCCGCCTGCCGCAACTTCTAGCCTGTTCGAGAAAGCTCTTCCCCGGCCGCGCTTTGCGATCGTCGTCGAAGCACTCGCCTTCCAGACGATCGCGCGGCGCCGGGTCAAGCGAGAGCCGATATCGGCTCTCCTCATGCCGTCACCCGGTGGTGCGTCCGATCTCGAACGCTGCATTCCTCTCGCCGCTGCCTTGCGCCGCGCTGCACGATATGTGCAGGCCGAGGACCAGTGTCTCGCTAACGGTGTTGCCATGCGTGCGATGCTGGCCCGCCGGGGTCTCGCGTCAGAACTCGTCATTGGCGTGAGGCTGCCTTTTGCAGCACATTGCTGGGTGCAAATGGGCGAGACGGTTCTAAGCGACCCGCTCGACCGTGTTCAAAACTTCAAACCGATTGTGGCAGTGCCATGAGCTTCTGGTTCCGCGCCGACATTGCCGTTGGCGGCCTGCAGCCGATAGCCGACGGCGCGGTTGCGCCGGATTATGCGACGCTGAATTTGCGCGTTTGGAGCGGCTTGCCGCTGATCTCACTGGGGCGGGCGGGCTGCATCGCGGGATATTTGTTCCGCCGTGAAAGTCCCTGTGGCCGTGTCATCGAACTCGATCCTTCCGCGCAGCAACGGGTAATTGCGACCCGTGGCGCGTCGCTGCTCGAAGAATATTGGGGTGGCTATGTTGCGCTACTCAGTGAGCCAGGCGGCACGGTCCATCTGCTGCGCGATCCCTCGGGAATGCTTCCATGCTATGTGGCGCGATCGGGCAATAGTATCCGCGCTGCCAGCGATATGCCGGCTCTCGCCGAGCCTGGACACGCCTGCATCGATTTCTCGGTGATCGCGCGCATGTTTGCCAGCGTCGACGCGCTCGGGCGGAAGACGGGAATCGCCGGTATCGAGGAACTTCTCCCGGGCGAGTGCCTGAGCGCGACCGCAACAGGCACCGCCATCGCCACCGCCTGGTCGCCATGGGCGTTTGTGCGCCGCCGTCCCGAGTTGAGCTTCGCAGATACGGCCGAGCAGCTCCGGTGCACGGTCAAGGACACGGTCGGCGCGTGGACGACCTGCTTCGATTCCATCTTGCTCGGCCTTTCCGGCGGAGTCGACAGCTCGATTGTCGCGGCGTCGGCGGTGCCGCGCACGCCGGGCTTGCGCTGCCTGACCATGGCCGAGCCCGGCACCGATGGCGACGAGCGGCGCTACGCTGGAGCGCTTGCCGGAAAGCTGGGGATCGGCCTCGAGGCGCGCCTCTATGATGTCGCGATGACCGACCTTGCGTGCCCTGTTCTTCCACATTGCCCGATACCGAGCGGTTCGCATCTGATGCAGGCCATCGCAGCCGTTCATGCCGCGCTCAATGAGGAGAAGCCGATCAATGCCTATTTGACAGGAAACGGCGGCGACAATGTCTTTTGCAATATGCACAGCGCAGCGCCGCTTGCCGACCGATTCCTGGCATCGGGACCGACGCTCGGGATGTTCGCGACCGCGCGCGACCTCGCCGATCTAACCGGCTCGCCGCTCGCGACCGTGTGGGCGCATGGCTGGAGGCGACTGCGGAACCGGCGGAATGCGCACCCGCTTCGCTTGGATCTCAGCGGCCTGACGGTCGAGTCCGGGAAGGCGGCGCTCGATCCGGGCGATCGCCATCCGTGGCTTTCGGCACCGCGCGGCATGCTGCCCGGCAAAAAGGCCTATGTCGCGATGCTCGCCCGCGCGCAGAAGAGCATTGAACTCTATCCGAGGGATAGCGCGCCACCCCAGATTGCACCGCTCCTGTCGCAGCCCATCCTTGAACTCGGTCTTTCCATTCCGACCTGGTATGCGGTCAAAGGTGGCCGCGATCGTGCTGTCGCACGCGCGGCGTTTGCGGCCGACCTCCCGCCGCTCGTCAGCGAGCGCAGGACCAAGGGCAGCCCGAGCGGCTTTCTTCAGCGCCTGTTCGACGAACAGATGCCAAAGGCGATCGAATTGTTGCGGGGTGGCCGCTTGGTCGAGGCTGGGCTGCTCGATCCGGTCTATCTCGAGCGCGCGGCCGATGCTGCCTGGCAGGACGATGGCCGCGACCACCGGATTCTCGCGCTATGCAGTGCCGAAACATGGGTGCGCTGGTGGGAAGGAAGGACCTAGCCGCCCGCAGTCCTGGTCATGCAGGGTCCGCTACTACCGGGCAACGTGCCGACATTGCTTCCTTCATCCTGTCCCATTCCCCATAGCGGCTTGCCGATGGCGACGCCGGATCACGTTCGCCTTTTAACCAATAGTCGAACCAGGCGATATTCTCCTGCATCGCGGCCAGCCGGTTCGACGGGATGTGGAAAATGTGGGTCTCGTCCGAGCTGTCACTTTCTCCGGGAAAAAGGCTGAGTTGGGCCGGGACGCCGGCCTTGCGGAGTGCTTTGTAAAAATCGATCGCACCCGTGTGCGGCGCCGCCACCTGCTGGAGGATCGCGCCGCACGCTTCGGCGGCGCGAAGCGAGGGGGAGAGCGCGCGATAGTTTGGCAAAAACTTCGCATCAAGTGGCGACCCGCCGAATACGGAACGATAGGATTCCGGCATGTCAGGTTCGTAGACCGGTTCGAGATAGGCACCGTCACCACTGGACGCCGCGCGGAACACCTTCGACTGCGTCATTGCGACATTGACCATCTGCGATCCGCGGCTGTAGCCCGCGATCCCGACGCGATCCTTGTCGATTATTCCTTTTGCTGCCAGTTGCTCGACCGCCGCTTCAAAGCTTGCGACCCCGGAGAGCCAGAGTAGCTTGCGCATATCCTCCGGCGCGAGCGCAGCGCGCTCAAGTGCCCAAGCTTCATACGCATCGCGGATTTCGACGCTTTGACGCGTCGCGGGATCGTTGATCAGCAGCACAACATAACCCCGCTCCGCCAGCATTTGGACCGGATAGTCCCACTGGTTCTCCTGGACGGCAAAGCGTTGGTCGGCGTCTGTCCCGTGCGTGACGACAATCGCCGGGTAGCGCTTTCGGGCGTCATGATCGCGCGGCCACACCACATAGCCTGTCGCTTTGTGGCGATACCGATTGATCCAGGTCCCCGGCGTCACCTTCAGAGGTGCGATCGCGTCATGCTGCGGCGACACCGATGCAACCCGCATTACCTTGCCGGCATCGACGTCGACCGTCACGATCGCGGGAGCCTGCATTTGCCCCTCGGCGATGCACGCCCCGGCGTCGAGCGCCGGCGTGAAATCGCATTTGATGAGGCTCGCCTCGCCCCAGATTGTCCGCAATCCGGTGAGCTCCACGACGGCAATCCCGTACCGTGCATCCTCGAGTGTCCGCGCGTTGACGATCGCGCGACGGCCATCGGCTGTCCGAAATCCGCCAAACGCGGCGCCGTGACCGATAGAGAATGGAAAATGACCATAGCTATGCCGCTTGCCATGCCCGTCCGCCTCGATGATCTCGCGGCGGTCGCCAAGCCCTTCAGCAGCTAGATTTCCACCGCGTGGGCCGGGCAGAATCCACGACGCAATTTGTGCCTCCTGATCGATTTCGCGGGAACGCTTCTCGGCAAAGGACCATGCCAGCGTCCGTTTACGCGCGCGGCCGTCCGCTTCAGCATCCATCAGGACATATTCCAAGCCGGTAGCGGTCCAGTTGACGTCGCCCTTCGACGCGATCGACCGGAGATCGCTGCGCGGGCGTTTGGTGATGAGCTGCGTCGAACCATCGGCGGCGCGAAGAAAGAGCGAGGCCGTCGCCTGTCCCCGCGGTCGCCGCATCCCGCGCAACTCCGCGACCTGCGCGTCATACTGCACACCGCGCTCCGGGCGGATACCATCAAGCAGGATGTAGAACAGCCATCGACCGTCGGGCGACCAGCTATAAGCTTTGACGCCGACGCCGAGCGGCGCATGCGCGAACCCTGGCAAGAGCCAGCCATCGACTTCACCGAACTGCACCGTTGCAGGGTGGACGATAATCGGCGCGACCCGCCCGTCAGCTTCGATCCGGTAGAGCTGAACGCCTTCGCCGCGATCGATCAACGCGCTCCATGCTTCACTTCCCGGAATGCGGCGGAGCTGGTCGATCCAGTTGGCGCGCAAAAGCTCGCGGCTTGCACCGCTTTTGAGATCGACGAGGGTCAATCGCGCGACGGTCTTGTCGCCTGCTTGTTCGGCAACGCGCGTCACATAGGCCGCGCTATCGCCGTCGGCGGCAATCGCTATGGCGCGGAGCTCCGGCACGGCGAGCTGGTCGTCGAGCGTCCAGGTCCGTCCTTCGGCTAATGCTTGGCAGGGCATCGACGCCGCGGCGGCCGCGACCGTCGCGCATATTAGGACGATGGCCCGGGGCGACGGAAGCGGACGCCGCATGGTCACCACTCCTTCCGCAGCGTGATCCCCAGAAATCGTCCCGCTGGAGAATAGTTGGTGGTGTCGTAGGGCGTTTCGGCGGGCGAGGCGGTGAAGATCGCCGCCGGCTTCGCATTGAGCAGGTTCAGCGCGCTCAATGATACGCGTGTCCCCTGTGCGATCCGCAACTCGCCGTTGAGGTCAAACGTCGTGAGCCCGCGCACGCGCACTGCCGTGGTGCGACGCGCATCGTCCAGCGCCCCTGAATGACTGACAAAGGCGGCGACCGACAGGTCTTCGTTTGCCCAGGCGACGCTACTCCGCGCCCGGAATCGGGCGGGATGAAACAGTGTGCCGGCCAGTTTCGTCCATGGCGCGTCGGGGCGGAGCTGTTGGCGGCTTTGCAGCAGCGTGGCTGCTCCCGACAGCGAAAGCTCGCCGCCGCCGAGCGCGAAGCGATAGCGCAGTGAAAGGTCGAGACCCCGATAACGCTGCCGCGCGACATTGCGATCGCGCAGATCGAGAAAGGCTACGACGTTCGCCGGATCGTAGGCACTGCCGGTGACATTCTGGAAAGGCGGCAGCGCGCCTGCAATAATGTCGTCCAGCAGTGCCGTGCCGGGCGATCGAACGACCGAGTCCGCAAAAATGGGATTGTCGAGCGCGCCTGCGGACGAGGCGAAAGGCGTCGCCACCCGGTCGCGATAATCGATATCGAACCAGGACACCGACAGGTCGAAACCTTCGGCAGGGGTGAGCACGGCGCTCAGCGTCCAGTTTTCAGAACGCTCGGGTCCAATGCGGCTGTCCGGTCCCGCTGCATAGAGAACGGTGGCCGTTGCCGGCAGCCCGGCACCATAGCGCGACGCCGGCGCGAGGACGGCCGTGTAGCCGCTATATTGCTGTGCGAGAGTCGGCAGTTTGAACGAACGGCCCCATGAGACGCCGAGCCGCAAGATCGAAACGGGTTCCCAAACCAGTCCGAGTTTCGGCGTTACGATCCCGCCCGCATCCGAATAATCCTCGAACCGCAGCGCGCCCGTGAGCGCGAGCCGGTGCAGGCCCGATATCGTCTGACCGGGCGCCGCCAGCGGAATATGCATCTCGCCATAGGCAAAGATATTGTCGCGCCGCCGCGCGAGCGTTCCCGTCTGCGACACCGAGCGAAAGAAATTGCGGCGCGCGCCGCCGCCGATCGCGAGGCGGACGTCGCCTGCAGGCAGCGCGAAAAGCGGCCCCTGGAATCCGCCTTCGATCGCGATATTGCGGTTGAAGAAGTGCCGATCGAAGCGCGCGAGTTCGGTGCCGCTCGCAAAAAGACGCGTCGCGCCGCCGGTGCGGTCGGTCCCAAAGAAGCCAGCCGTCTTGAAAGTCCAGTCGCGGCCGAGCTCGATCGCGAGCCCCGGCGCGATGCCGACGATCTCGGAGGTGCTGACGGCGTCGAAACCCGATGTTTCGGGTGCGGCGTTGAGGGTGAAGGCGGTCACGCTGTGATTGCGGCTGCGCTTGTAGAGCATGTCGGCAGTCAGGGTTATATTGTCCCCAAGCGACTGATGGCCGCTGACGAGCAGGCTGTGGCGGCGCTGCGCCGGGAACAACGTCGTTCCGGGATTGGCAGCGGCCGTATAGCTGCGGTCGCCGGCGCGGATCGCGGTGGAGCGGCTAAAGTCATAGGCAGCCATGACCCCGCCGGATGTCCAAACGGTCCCGCCGAGCAGGCCGGCCTGCGTCTGGAAATTGCCGCCATCGGTCGATGCGCCGACCCGGCCCATCGTCTCGAGCCCATCATAGTCGCGCTTGAGCAGGATATTGACGACGCCGGCAACCGCATCGGCACCATAGATTGCCGACGCGCCGTCGGCGATGATTTCGACGCGCTCCACGGCTGATACGGGGATCGCACTGACGTCGATCACCGACGATACGCCGGTGTAGGCAAAGCGGTTGCCGTTGAGCAACGTCAGCGTCGCGTTGGGACCAATACCGCGTAGGTTGAAGGTCGAGGCGCCGTTCACGTTGGCGTTTTCATTGCCAGCGCCCTGTCCGTTGCCGATGCCGGGATTCTGGCCGCCGCCAAAATTCTGCGGCAAGCTGCGCGCGACCTCGCCGAGGTCGTTCTGACCAGCTTTACGGATATCCTCCGCCGTAACGCGGATGACGGGAGCAGGCGGCGCGGCGCCTGCGATACGGGACCCCGTCACGATGATGGGCTCGTCGGCGCTTGGGGTACTCAAGGGGGCGGAGGGGAGCGTAGTTTTGGAGATGATGACCGAGCCGGCTTCGAACCTCGCTATGAGCCCGCTGCCTTTGAGTAGCGCACCGATAGCCTCTCGTGTCGTCAACTCGCCCTTCACCGGCGGTGCGGTCTTGCCGTCGAGATCGCGTGACGACGCGTAGAGTTCGATGTCGGCGATCGTGGCAGCGCTGCGCAGTGCGTCGCCGAGATCCTGCGCCGGTTGGTCATAGGACTGGCGCTGCTGCTGCATGGCCAGGGCCACCGCCGGTGAAAAGCAGGCGGCGCTGCCGACCAGCAGCGCGACCAGCGAACGGGACGTCTTCAACATTATTCACTCCCCCATTTTCTCGGCCGTCCTTCAGGCAGGCGACCAGTGGGGATGTGATGACGGGGCGAACGGGAGCCCCTTAGTCTTGCGGTAAAAAATTATCTGCGGCGCAAATGGAGGGCGTCCGCCGAGCGTTCGACGCTGAGACCGAACAGGCTTGCGATCCGTTCGGCGAAAGCCTCGGTTTCGCTGAGATGGAAGCGGCCGGAAACATCGAGCGCTGCGATGGCCGCATCGTCGATCACGATCGGGATGACGGCATAGCGATTGGCCTCGGCAACCAGTCGGTCGAGCCTTATCGAACGATATTCGGCCCAGCCTTCGGGCCAGTTTGCAGGAATGTCGGGCGCTTGGGCGACTTCGAGCTGCGACCTGCCATCACGGCGATAGCTCAGTGTCTTTCCGCGTGTCAGCGCCGTCGCGGGGCCGGTTTTGGCGTCCGGGCGCAGATCCGCGTCGCCGCGCCGGAGGACCGCGCTGACGGTTCCGGCCTCGTCGAGGCGCAGATCGATCTCGGCATCGTTCGCGATGGTCGTGCCACGACCCGCCTCGATGTGGAGCGGGATATTCTGTCTGGCGATGGAAAGACGGACCCGTCCCTTGGTCAGACGCACGCTGCGGGCACCGTCCCCGAATGCCAACTCCAGGCGACTATCGGTATCGAGCGTTGCGCTGGAGCCGTCGGCGAGCCGGAACGAGCGAATCTCGCCGCGCTGCGTAACCAGTGGTTCGGCGGCACGCGCCACCGAGGCGCTGCCGGGCTGGCCGGGAAGGGGCGCACCGCCAGCGCCGATGGCTATCATCAGCAGAGCGATTGCGGTCGCGGCGGCGCCCCATGGCAGCCAGCCGCGAGCCCTGCCCCGCCGCGCTTCGGCATGGTCCGTTCCGTGACGCTCCGATGTTTTGAGTACCGCCAAGGCCGCCATTCGGCGTTCGGCACGGCGGTAGGCTTCACCATGGTCGGCCGATGCGATGAGCCACGCGTCAAACTCTTCGCGCAGCGCGCCGCTTTCCTCGCCGCGCATCTTGATCAGCCACGCCTGGGCCACCTCATCGACGGGATAGTCGCCGTCGTTTGCGCTGGTCATCGACCGCTTTCCACCACCTTCGAAATCTGACCGAGCGCCTTCATCATATGATATTCCACTGTTGCGATGCTGATGCCAAGCAGTTCATGTATCTCGCGATAACTGAGTTCGTCCACTCGGTGCATCAGGAACACGCGCCGCGTTTTTGGCGGCATGGCGTCAACCGCGGCTTCGTATAACCGCAGCAAGTCCGCCGCTTCGAGGTTCCACTCCTGCGCCGCCGGCGTTGCCCCGTCGCACTCCTCGCGGAGCGGAAAGAAGGTCGCCCGCGCCGACTTCTGGCGCCGCGCGCGATCGATCAGCAGGTTCTGGGCAATGCGGCGAAGAAACCCGCCTGGATTGACGAGCTGGTGACGCTGCGTGCTCCCCGCTGCACGGGCGAAGACTTCCTGCACCAGATCCGGCGCTTCCTCGGATCCCGCCTTGCGGCGCAGGAAATGGAAGAGCGATATACCATGCGTCCGGTATATGGAGTCGAGATCATGCCCGACGTCCGGTTGCTGCGCGACCGGTGGCGGACGATCGGCTGGATGCGCATGGCAGGCCGAAGACACCGAAAAGGGGTGACGCGGCGGCGCACGGTCGCCGCAAGTGCAGGAAGACACGACAGAAAATCCCGGAGGCACGAGCGGGTGCGACCGGCGCCCGCCGGATACCCGTCTCCCAGTGCTGTGCCGCCGTTTGGTCGCTTACGCGATCCATGGACCGGTTGGGCCGCCGGTCCGGTCAGGGACTGGCGCAAATGATGCCTGGCGAAATATTCCGCGCAGAAGCTGCCAGCGATGCTCCTGCGCGGTCGAATCATGTCAATTGTGAGCCGCTCTGACAAGCAAAAGCGTCGCTCCATTTCTGAGAGAATTTTAGGCTGGCGTCCCGGATGCCCGGTGAGCGCCCGAGCGTAGCTGGCTGCTTCACGCGCGCGCCTCTCGTGATAGCCGAGCAAGAGGCCCCGAACCTGCGCTTGCGGGTCGGCATCGGCGAAGGCGACCGCGATTGCGTCATATTCCGCGTCGATATCGGCGAGTATCATCGCGTCGAAATGCCGCGACAGCTGAAGCCGGTCTCCAATCGCGGCGATGCTGGCCACGACCTCGCTGTTCGACGAGCGTTCGGCGATCGCCAGGAACAGGTCGGCGACGCGATCGGGATAGGGCTGGTCAGCGGGGACCGACATCGCCGACCCTTTGGGTGCCGTCGCGAGCGCAGCGAGCAACAGGATGAGGTGCAGCTCGAGCAAATCACGAAACTCGGTCTCGGTCAGCCGATGGACATGAAAGCCCTCGCCGGGTGTGAAGTCGACCATGCGCTCGCCGTTGAGCCGGTAGAGACTGTCGCGCACCGGGGTCACGCTGACCCCGAGATCGTCGGCGAGACGTGCGGCTTCGATTCTGGCGCCGCCCGCCCATTCCCCGCTCATCAGCCGACGCTTGATCGCCTCATAGGTCGGCTCGAACACATGCGCCGGGCTCATTCGCCGTTCCTTTCGGCAGCGGCGAATTCGGCGACCGCATCGGCCTGGTCGGGCCGGAGCGCGTCGATCGCGCCGATATGGGCAGGCAGGTCATCTTGCAGAAGGATCGAAGGACATTGGCCCTCATAATTGCCAAGATTGGGGCGGTGCTGCGCATAGCCGGCGAGCGCCGCCAGTTTAGGCGGAAACGTTTTGGCGACCTCGGGCGGATAGGCGAGCCACAAATTCTCATAGGGCTTCAGCCATCCCAGGCTGTAGCTGACGAGCACGCCGCGCCGGACCGCTTTGCTGAGGTTCGAGCCCGCCCCGTGCGCGGTCGATCCCAGAAAGCAGATCGCCGATCCCGGCTCACATTCGGCGAATATGGGCTGGCCAAGGTCGGTCTTTGCCATCCCGTTCGCGCCCTGGCTTTCCGGAAAGATGCAGGTCGCGCCATTCTCTTTGGTGAAGGGCGTGAGCGGCCAGAGCACATTGACGAGATACTCTTGGGTACCATCGGCGCCGCGCCACATATCCTGGTCGCGGTGCGGAAACTGCCGCACTTCGCGGGGATGGATCTCGATCGCCTGGGTGAGGTTTAATTGGATACGATCGCAGCCGGTCCCAAGGATTGTCTGGGCAGCGGACAGGATGATCGGGTTGAGCACCAGCTCGGCCATGTGCGGCGATCTTTTGAGCAGGCTGCCGAACCTTTTCGTGCGGCGACCATAGAAATTTCCTTCACAAAAGGGCGTCGCGGCAAAGATGGGATCAAGATCTCTCGCCAGCGCTTGAACGCGCGGGGCCGCCTCGTTGCGCATGATGCAATAGCCTTTGCTGCGCAGCTCATCGACGAGCAGGTCAGGAAGAGCGGCTTCGGTCAGATCCCTTTTCATAGCCCTGTCTCCCCGCTTTTCTCGAGCCTGAGGACGAGCGGCGCATAGGTGCCGGTGCGCTGCAACCCCGGGAGCGTATGCTCATCAATCGCGATACCGAGGGCGAGGAGCCGGCAGGTGCCATCGCGGTGGACGGGACCGAGTGTGTGGCATGACCAGCCGAATTTGCTGATCGTGTGATACCAACCAGCTTCGGCGACGCCGACATATTCGCCTATGCTGTGGTGGAGAGCATAGTTCGCGAGCGCGGTGACCAACTGGTTCCGGGCGTCGCGGCGCTCGGTCGGCGTTTGCGCGGGGTCGAGGCAAAAGCGGCTGATCTCCCACACACCCTCGCCGGACGGCGCGCCGCCAGCGCAAAGATGCGGATAGATGTCGCGGAGGAGGTGCGGTGCCGTGGTCGGCAGCAGCCGCGCCGACGCCCGGTGGCGCAGATCATCGGGATCGAGCAGGATCAGATAGCGCGCATGCGGGGTATCGAACTGGTCGAGCTCGAAGCGGCCATCGAGGGCGGGCAAATCCCATTGCAGCCTGTCGATGAAGACCTGCTTGCGGGCGGCGAACATGGCGCGCAGTGCGGCGTCGCCGGGCGCGCTACGCGCCCGGGTGGATTGAGCGATCATGATGATTCCTTGGCTGTTGAAGCCGGAATCAGACCATCAATACCGCCGCGCGGCTATGCCCAGAAATGGTCAATCCTGGTCGGTTTTACGCAGGAATGTCAGAGTGGACGCCACCAGTCATAGACATCCGAAAAACCGATGACCCCATCGAACAGGGCGCAGAGGATCAGCATTTGCCGGCAAGGCACCGAATAGCGCTCGCGCGCCATCTTGAGATGACGGACCACGGTCTCTTCGCTGATGCCGAGGATCCCGGCGGTTTCACCGGCGGTCTTGCCGCGCGCCGACCAGAGCACGCATTCGCGCTGCCGCTCGGTCAGCACTGCCCGCCGGGTGTAGGAGCCCGTGCCGACGAGCTGGCGCGCCGCGGCGAGTGCAACGGCGCCGACGATCTCGGCGGCGTGGAGCATCTCGAGCGGAATCCTGGCATTGGGGACGACGGCGAAGGAGCAGCTTCCCGAGGCTTCGCCGGGCAAGTGTCGCGGCACCGTGTAGCCGTCGCCGATCCCGCTCTCGCGAGCTACCTTCAGCAACTGGCGGTCGCCGCACGAGAGCGGGATGTACCGGTCAACATCGCACCATTGGAACCCCGTCATGGATCGTTCGCCGGCGCGCCGTATCGGGTCGGTGCCGCTGAGGTCGAAGCCGACATAGACATTCGCCCAGACGTCGGGATAATTATGCACCAGCATTGATGCACCCTCGCCGCCGCCGCCGCGGCGATCGAAAGCGAGCGCGAAAAGATCAAATCCCATGCGGTCGGCGGCGTTCGACAGGGCGGCAAAGAGCTGCTCCTCCTTGTCGGCGCCTGATATGTCGTGTGCGAGTTCCTCCGTCAGATTAAAATGCTTCACGTCAATTTATCGGCCGCCGGCACGTTCCCGACCCGCCCGCCCGCGATCCGCTCCATGGCTCATCGCTCCCGTTTCCTCTCCGGGAGACAATGAAGTTGGACAAACTGCGCGATGGTCCGCGCACTGCGGCGGGCAGGTAATACCTCAGCCTCTATACGCAATGCCGATCGCCTCTTGGGTGTAACGACAGGAAATCGCCTGATAAAGCGGCTAGGTGCACCAATCGGACCCAGATTGACACCTAATGCCTTGGTACGCCGACCGCGGCGGAGCCTGCGTCACGCACCGGGGGCATCTGGAGCCGAGGTGGCGATCGACACGTCATGGGCAAGCAGTCGTTCGCAGCTCGGCGCGACAAGACCCCAGACCGCGTCGATCACGTCGGCGAATGTCACGTCTTTGAGCTCGAGACTCGCGGCATAGGCGTCCCACTGCCGCCGCTTGTCGCCGTCTTCGAACATGGCCGCCGAGAGCCCCGGGGGACGGCCAGTCGGGATCGGCGTACTGCGCCGATCGAATGTCGCCGCTAGTGCTGCGTCGAGCGCCTGAGGATCGATGGTGCAGGCCTGCGGAATCGCCCAGAGGTCGTAGAAATCTTTCATACGACCATTGGCGATCCCGAGCGCGACCATGGCCTGGAATTTCTCTGCGATGACGCTTGTCGGCGAATAGGTGCGGATCTCCGGATCGGGAAAGTCCAGCAGCGTCGGGAAGGAAGTTGGTGTCGCCGGTTCCGAAAGCGCGTCGCCGAAGCCGAGGTCGATCGTGATGGGGATACGCGTTCGCTCGAGAAAGGCGGTGGTCGCTAGCCGCATACCGCCATATTCGACGCTCTCGCGGATTGGCCGCGCGGTGAGTGCGTCGATATCGAAAGTCAGTCCGTCAGCCGCCTCGATTTTCATGATCGCGCCGAAATCCGCTATCAGCCGTGCAGCGCTCGCGTCGCCGAAAGCGAGAAAGTCGGCGTCGCGGGTGACCCGATTATCGTCTTCGAGCCAGAGCGTGACGAGAAGACCGCCTTTGAGAATGAACTGGTCCCGCAGCGGCGAGATCGACAGTCGGTAGAGCAGGCGTTCGAGCGCGAAGCGAACGAGCAGAACATCGAAGGGCTGACGCTCCTTGCGCGCCAGTTGGAGCAGCCGGTCCTTGACCGAGGCTGCCAGGTTGACGGGTGCCTTAGCCATTGAAGCTGAGCGCCTCGAGATAAGGCCGCATCCGCTTCCAGACCCCGCCCGCTGCTGCGGCCTCGGCGATGTCACCGGGACTCGTCTTGCGCTGGTCGAGCGCTGCGCGCAGGCCCTCGACTGCAACCGAGCGATCGACGAGGCGCGGATTACGGAACAGGTCGGCTAGCGTTTTGGGAACCGAATAGATGGGAACATCGACCCCGGCGACCTTGTGATGCTCGATCCCCTGGCGTCGATATTTGTCCGCGAGGCGGACGATCCGGACGGGCGGATAATCGATGACCGGCTCCCAGTCGCTGGGTCCTATTGCCACCCAGACCCGCCGCGGCATCTGGTCGGTGAGCCCGTGGAAAGCGAGCGCCGATACCATGGCGATCACCCCGTTCGGGATGCGCTTGGCAATTTCGGCGAGGCCTTGGTCGGTATCAATCGGCGCGTCGTGAAGCTGATAGAGTCCTCGCGCGATACGGTCGATGTCGCCACTCTCGACCGCGCGGGCGATGGTTTCGGGTGCCACGCCTGCGGCGCGTAGTTCGCGCGCGCGCAGGATCGGATGCGCGCCAAAGAGCGCTCGAAGCGTCTCGCCTTGCGTTATCGATGCGTACATGTGACAAAATCTCTAACTAGAACGCGATGTATCATAGGTTTTGTCACATGTCATCAATGATTATGGCGTTCGGAGATGGCCCGATTCCACTATTTCCTACATTCACCGGTCATGGCATGCCCATCAGATGGATCAGGAACCGAAATGGAAATCGCGTGCGCTGGCGATCGAATTCTGGTTCGCCGCTGTTCTCGTCGGCGGCTCCTTCATTGCCGGCCTCATCGGCGCGATCCGGTCGCTGTTCGGCGGGTGACGTCGCCCCGCTATCCAGCTTCTCAAAGGAGCGTCGGGGCATCCGCGCTCGGGGGCTTGCGGCTGAACCACGGGACGTCGGTCCGCTCGACCTCCAGCCGGTTTGCCGGATATTGGGTCACAAGCTTCATTGCCTCTTCAGCCGATGCTTGCAGCCAGGCGTCATGATCGGCGGCGTGAAGAATGACCGGCATCCGGTCATGAATGTCGAACAGCTCCTCAGTCGCATCGACCATCACCATCGTATAGCAATCGCCCCACTCGTCGGTCGGACGCCAGAGCCCGGCGCAGGCGGCGAGCGGCTGGTCGACGACGCTTAGCCAGGTGCGCGTCATCTTGCCCTTCTCGCCTTCGGCCTCGGCGAAGGCCGTGATCGGGATCAGGCAGCGCTGGGCGGGATTGGTGAACCAGGTCCGCCAGAAGGTCATCAGCTTGTCGTCGCGCGCGTTGTTCACCGGCTTCGGCTTGCTCGTCGGTTTCATATGCTTGAGCCGCACCGGGAAGCCCCAGGTCATCGACTGGAGCGCGCGCGTGCCCGCATCGTCGCGGACCACAAATCCTTGTCCGCCGGGATAGACTTCGCCGGGCTGCGCATTGGTGAGCGGGCGCCGCGCGCCGAACGCCGAGGCCACTTCGGCTACCGAAGCCTTGAGGGTCACGAGATTGCACATGGCGGCGGTCCCCCTTGGGCAGTTTCGGTCAGGCCGCGCCGAGCATTTCGTCGAAATTCTGCTGGATCGGCGGCATGATGCTGAAGCTATTCTTGGGGAAAGGCCGCAACATGTCCAGCGGCGGCCGCGCCGCCATCAACCAGTCGAACCAGTCCTCGGGGCGGACCACGCCGACGTGGCGATCCTTGTGCGGCGCCAGATCGTCATAGGCCGGGACGGTAAGCGCCGCGAAACTCTCGGGCCACAGGCGGTGCGCCGGACGCCAGACCGCTGCGATGCAGAAGAAAGGCTCGTCGCTGATGAGGCTTGCGGCATAGATTGTCTTGCCGCGCTTCACGAGGCCGAACTCATTGGCGAGCAGCAGACAGGGCCGATCGATGATCGCGGCCTCGGACTTCAGCAGCGGGATCTGGAATATATCGGCATCGCGCGAGGGCAGGCCCCAGAGCATCTCCTTTTCGCGCTCGCGCTGGCCGTCCCATAGCATCACGCGGTGGAGCTTGCCGATGCCGACCAGCGCGTCGTCCGTCTCGATATCCATGAACTCAGTCCTCAGGCGCGGAAACGGCTGAGCGCGCGCTTCCATTCGCGTTCTTCGGGCATCGGCAGGGCGATGTCATCGGGGCTCGGGTCGACGAGCTCGATCCGCACCGGGCGGACGCGCTTGCCCGTCCGCGCGCCGCAGCGAACACACCAGAATTTCTGGCACGCCTTGACGAGATTGCCGTCCCACATCCTGCACTCGAAGCGCCACCAGATCCCATAGGGATTGAACGTCGCACTATGCCCGCAGCGGCAAACGGGCTTGATCGCCCGAAACCAGGCCGCGGCCTCGAAGACATGCGTGGCGCGATGCTGTCCGTCCTTTGTCCATCCGCCCACGTCACAGGGAGAGTCCAAGCTGGTCGGGGCTTGCGGGCTCCGCGCCGGCACGGACGCTCTCGACGATCGCACGCGCCAGTTCGAACGCGGCCTCGACACGGATGTGATTCGTCGGCGCGGTGATACCCACGCGCGCCCAGCCGGGGGCGGAAAGGATGGTCTCTGCGACTCGGGCAGTATCGATGTTGTCCATGCCCTAATGAGAACATAGAGAGAACAATTTGGCAAGTGGGTGACCGGGACAGCGCGGGCGGCCCGCGTGGCCGGCGGGCGCTTGCCGCCGCTGCCGCCCGTCGCCGCCCGGTCCGGGGCCCGCGGCCGCCACCGGCAGCGCCAGAAACCGGCGAGGAAGAGATGGCCCGCCCCCCGGGCGGCGGACCGGGCGCGGCGAGAGAGGCTCGCTGCCGGCCGCCCCAGGAGACGCATGCCATGAAACTCTTGACCCCCGAACTCGAGGCGCAGCTTCGCGCCAACCTGACCTCCCGGATCGACGCGGCCGAGCGCGCCCAGCGGGAACCCGACCCGCCGCCGGTCGTCCGCCTGTTCAGCCCCGTCGGTGCAGCGACCTGGCTCGCGACCGAGATCGATGCGGACGGCATCTTCTTCGGTCTCGCCGACCTCGGCTTCGGCTGCCCCGAACTCGGCAGCTTCGCGCTGTCCGAACTCGAAGCCGTCCGCCTGCCGTTCGGCCTCACCATCGAACGCGACCTCCACTTCATAGCAAGCCACCCGCTATCGGCTTATGCCGAAGCGGCGCGGCGAGCGGGGTCGATCGTGTTGGGGGAGCAAAGGCTTCGGCGCGCGGCCGAGCGACTTTCGGGGCGCGGCTGACGCGCCTCGCCACCTGCCGGGACCGCCACGCGCGGCCCCGGGAGGAAGAGGGGGGCTGGCGCCTTCGTGACGGGTCCAGGAGCCGGGAGAGTGTCTCGCGGCGGCCCGTCATGGAGAAAGCCCATGGCCAGACAGGCCCCGAAACTCATCCTCAGCCCGTCGCGCGACATCCCGTTCGACCGGCTGTTTCTCTCCCAGTCTAATGTCCGGCGGGTGAAAGCCGGCGTGTCGGTCGAGGCGCTCGCCGACGATATCGACCGGCGAACCCTGCTCCAGAGCCTCAACGTCCGGCCCGAACGCGACGCCTCGGGAAAGGAAACCGGCCGCTATGAAATACCGGCCGGGGGGCGGCGCTATCGCGCGCTCGAACTGCTGGTTAAGCGCAGGCGTCTCGCGAAGGATGCGCCGATCCCCTGTGTCGTGCGCGCGGCGGACAGCGAAATTCTCGCCGAGGACGACAGCTTCGCCGAAAACGCCATGCGCGAGAGCCTCCATCCGCTCGACCAGTTTCGCGCGATGCAGGCGATGGTCGACAAGGGCGACGATGTCGAGACGATCGCGGCGCATCATTTCACCACCCCCGCGGTCGTGCGCCAGCGGCTGAAGCTCGCCGCGGTGTCACCCAAGCTCCACGACATCTACGCCGACGACGGCATGACGCTCGACCAGCTGATGGCCTTCACCGTCGCCGACGATCATCAGCGCCAGGAGGAAGTCTGGGCGCAGCTCGATCACAGCTTCAACAAGAGCCCCGGCTTCATCCGCCAGAAGCTGACCGAAGACAGCGTAAGGGTCACCGACAAGCGCGCGGCGTTCGTTGGCGTCGATGCCTATGTCGCGGCAGGCGGCAGCGTGGTGCGCGACCTGTTCGAGGCCGACGGCGGCGGCTGGCTCACCGATCCGGCGCTGCTCGACCGGCTGGTCGATGAAAAGCTCAAGGCCGAAGGCGAGCGCATCCTCGCCGAGGGCTGGAAATGGGTGACCACCTCGATCGACCTGCCGTGGGACGCGACGCGCGACCTGCGCGCGATCGACCGCGATGAGGTTCCGATGACCGAAGGCGATCATGCCTGCGTCGCCGCACTTGAGGCTGAAAGCGAGGCGCTTTGCGAGCAATGGTCCGAGGTGCCGGACGTGCCCGCCAAAGTGCATGCGCGGATCGATGCGATCGACGCCGAACTCGGCGCGCTCGTCGACCGCCCGCTCGTCTTCGATCCCGCCGAGATGGGACGCGCTGGCGCCTTCGTCTCGATCGACCGCGACGGATCGGTGCGGATCGAGCGCGGGTTCGTGCGGGCTGAGGACGAGCCGGAGCAGGAACCGGCCGATGGCGAGGCTGATCCGGAAACGGAAGCAGGGGGCGAAGGGTCCGTCCTGCGTGGCGGCGGGCATGGCGATCACGTCATACCGCCTGTGGACAGTGATGGCGAAGACGAATCCGATGCGCTGCGTCCGCTTCCCGATCGCCTCGTGTCGGATCTCACCGCATGGCGCACGCTCGCGCTCCAGGACGCCTTTGCCCAGGATCCGGCCATTGCCTTCGCTGCGG
>JAESGH010000261.1_pt1 | contig 79548 bp, 68 predicted proteins | sample 9269641 | NCBI WGS metagenome assembly JAESGH01 (sample SAMN14515345, study PRJNA621665) | algae metagenome | isolation source: Phormidium tanganyikae FI6-MK23 and co-occurring heterotrophs from granitic... | place: USA: Fort Irwin, California | collected 1998-05-24 | reverse complement strand
CCGTCGTCTGGATCACCGCTCTGGCTTCTTCATCGGAAGCTCCGCCAATGGTTTTCTGCCACAATTCATCGCCGAATTCATTGATGCGGATCAGCCAAAAATCAGAGCCACCTTTGGAGTTTTCCTTCTTGTCCAAGCCTTTCGAGCTGAATGAAGTTCCTGCCAAAACGAATCCTCCTTCCTGGGTATTCACCGTAGCCGAAAGAAAATCATGGTTATTGCCTGAGAAATATTTTTCCCAGACTTCTTCTCCTTGCTGGTTTAATTTAACCAAATGAAAATCGTAACCGTTGTTTTGTTTATTTTCAGATAATTTATTGGACTGGATCGAGCTTCCGGTAATCAGATACTGCTGGTCAATGGTAGTGGTAACCTGCGAAAGAAAATCCTGTGTGGAGGATTTAATGTCTTTCTGCCAGATCACTTCCTGGGCGGAAACACCCAGAACGGAGCACAAGAACAGGGCTCCTGAGTAGATTTTATTCATACGTAGTGTTTAATGATATTTATATTATTGTTTTGAAGTAAAATATTCTAAGAATCTAACGAAGTATGATTCTTAAAAGCCGGGGAAGATCGGAAAAATGGTCCGGTAAGGATATATTTTATCATGGTTTATTGTTTTTTTTAGACTTATATTTCCAGAAAGAAATTTCCATTGTGGCAAAACTAATCTTCAGCTACGACAAACCGTGTCGTATTATATAAAGATGCCTTTTTTTATTTTCAGGTTGGAAATCCTCTTAGAAATTTGAGGCGAAATTATAAAAAACAGGTTTCCTGACAAAGAGATTTAAATGAATTTAATGTAATTAAAAAGTGACAGCAAAGAAGGCTTGTAAATGTTATTCTTTTATCTTTTCAATTTATTGATTTTCATACTCAATACAATTAGCTTTTCAAAAAAATATACTACCGTAAATAGTATTTAGTTGAAATAAAAAAAATGACAATTTTTCACTTCTTGATAAAAAAAAATGATGAATAATTAGCTTGCAAAAATATGCTCAAGATGATGATCTTTCAGATATTTCTCAAAAATCTGCTGTCCGCTTCTGATAGAGTTAGCGGCCCAACGAATTTTCATTTTTAACAGCTTTTCATCATTTAATTTATAGCTGATATCTGATTTAATAAGTTTCTGCTTAAGCTCATACATGCAGATTGAAGCCGCAACCGAAACATTAAAACTTCTCGTAAATCCATACATCGGGATAGCCAGTGTCTCATCTGCAAAATCAAGAATTTCCTGTGAAACGCCTTCCATTTCGGTTCCGAAAACAAGAGCTACGGGTTCCGTAATCTGATAATCGGGAAGCATGACCGCATTATTTTCCAGCGAAACAGCAACTATTCTGTAACCTCTGTCCCTGATCTTTTGAAAAGATTCCATATTCCGGGGAAGTTTTTCAACTTCAACCCAGGTATCGGCACCTTTGGTAACGCGAAGATTCGGTTCAAAACTATATTCTTCCTGCAAAGCAACTACTTTATGAAAACCGCAGGCTTCTACCGAACGTACAATAGCCGCTGCATTGCGGAACTGATAAATATCTTCCACCACAGGCAAAACGAAATCCGAACTTTCTAAGGAGAAATGTTCAATTTTGGAAAGTCTTTCTTCCGTCAAAAACTGTTTCAAATAGTCAAAAGTTTGTGCTAAATCTTCCATTCATTTTTAAATCTTTGCAAATTAACGTAATTTTGAGGAATCCATTCTGAATGGGGCCTTAATATCTAATAAAAATCATCTATGAAACGAAAAGTCCTTTTGATCTATACCGGCGGAACCATCGGTATGGAAAAAGATTATAAAACCGGAAGTCTCCGTGCATTTGATTTTGGAAATATTTTTGAAAAAATGCCCGAAATGACGCTGATGGAATGTGAGGTTTTCGTTCACCCTTTTTCAAAGCCACTTGATTCATCTGATATGGGTCCGGAAGAGTGGAAAATTATCGCTCATTATATTCATAAGAATTACAATAATTACGACGGCTTTCTGGTTCTTCACGGAACAGATACGATGTCTTATACCGCTTCAGCACTCAGCTTTATGCTAAAAGGGCTCAAAAAACCGGTGATCCTTACCGGCTCCCAGCTTCCAATCGGTGACCTGCGCACAGATGCCAAAGAAAATCTTTTAACCAGTCTTTATTATGCAAGTTTATATGAAAATGATGAGGCTGTAATCCAGGAAGTGGCCATCTATTTTGAATACAAATTGCTGAGAGGAAACCGTACCCTGAAATATTCTGCGGAGTACTTTGACGCATACTCCAGTCCGAATTATCCGATTCTAGGACAATCGGGAGTACATCTCAATATTATCAAGGAAAATCTTCACCGCTGTGAATCAGGAATCGAATTTCATGTGGATGATCATATTTCGGAAGATATTATTTTCTGGAGAATTTTTCCGGGAATGAATCTTAATCATTTTAAAGAAATCCCGAAAATGAAAGTATTGATCCTTCAGGTTTTTGGTTCCGGAACTATTTTCAGCAGTGATAAAACAGTGGAAACCTTACAGCAGATCAGAAACAACGGAACCGAGATTGTAGTAGTAAGCCAGTGTATTTCAGGAGGAATCTCATTCGGGAAGTACGAAAATAGCAATATTTTTTCCAGAATCGGGGCTATCAGCGGAAAGGATATGACCGCTGAAAGCGCTATCACAAAAGCAATGCATCTTATAGACAACCCGAATTATGAAGGAAGTTTCGGTGATAATTTTACCAAAAGCCTTTGTGGAGAAATTTCTCACTAATTGCAATAATAATTTGGATATTCAATAAATTCCCTTATTTTTGCAATCTCAAATAGAGAGGTGTCCGAGTGGTTGAAGGAGCTACCCTGGAAAGGTAGTATACGGGTAACTGTATCGAGGGTTCGAATCCCTTCCTCTCTGCAAAAAAACGTTGATATTTTAATCAGCGTTTTTTTATTAACAAAAAAAACCGCCTGATCTCTCTGTAATCAGACGGTGCGTTTGAAAATCTCAACCCATTTCAAACTATAATTTAGCTATATGAATGTTTGGTATTAGTTTTAATTGCAAATGGTAAGAAAATGATGGCTCATCTGTACACGGAATTTAGCATCAGATTTCAGCTTGGTATAAATTGTATTCTCAAAAGCATGCACCTCCATTAATTTTTTGTCGATAAATTCTGCGATCTCTACGACAGAAAACAGAAAATCTCTGTAGACGCTGATATCAACTGTCTGTCCGTAAACGGGAAGATAAGCTTTCAAAAATGGAAGTGTAAGCTGGTGCTGATCGTAATTCACACAATATCCGGCTCCGTTTCTTGAAGTAATAATATCAGGATCATTAATAAAGCTGAGTATATTTTGATCGGCTCTAGCTTTATTGGTTTGGATATGCATGTTGATTTTATCTAAAATATGTTGCGCATATTCCATCATACTGATTGTTTTCCACTCGAAAATAGGGTTCATGCTTTTGGTGCTTTTTGATGATTTTCCATTTTCGCAGCTTGTACAGAAAGAAAGCCCTATTTTATCATAATATGGAAAAGAACATTCTTTAATCTGGATAGTCGCATCGGCCTGCAGCCTGTCATTGGCAAAATTGTAATATAAATAAGGAGTGTACATTTTTGCAAGAGCTTTCAGATAATCGGTTTCCGAGGTGTTGCGGTATTCTTCAAACCATTTTTCAAGATTGTCATAATACCGGTTTTTAAATTCATTAACACTTAAATACAATGGCAGTTCCATAACTTTGTTGTTTTGATAGGACAAAGCTATTCCGGTGATGCGACAAAACTTGACGTGTTATTTTTTGTTTTAATTTTTTTTGGGACTGATTGATGCTGATTATTTATTTATCATAATTTTTCATGATGTATTCAAAGTAATGAATCATTTTCATGTAGTTTTCTATGCTGAGATATTCGTTTGTACTGTGAATCGACTGTTTTTCAGCGTTATTAATTTTTATTGGCATAAAGCGGTAAATATTTTTGCTTACGATCTGGTATTTGTAAGCATCTGTTGCGCCCACCGTAAGATAAGGCGTTGCTATTGCTGTAGGATGAATTTCTTTAATAGCCGATTCAATTAATTTAAACGCTTTCGTATTTGATGAAGAAATAGCAGAAGCTTCCTTCACGCTGTCAATTTCTTCAATTTCCACCTCAAATCCTTTGGTGGCATTAGCGATATGTTCTTTCACATCTTTTACAGTATTACCGGGAAGAAGCCTGAAATTAACCACAAATTCTACTTCGGGTGAGAGCACATTGGGAGCATCACTTCCTTTCATCATGGTTAAAGCCGTTGTTGTACGAATGAGGGCATTGGTGGAATTATTTTTTGTAAGCTGTGAAAGAAGTACGGGTCTCAACAACCATTGATTGGCAATAGCCATTCTGTTGACGAAAGGCATTGACCCGCCCACATTTGTGAAAAACTGATTAATGAGCGGCGTCATGACAGGTTTCATCTGATCTTTTTCCAGACGCTGCATGATGACCGCTGCTTTTCCGATGGCCGATTCTGCCGGTGGCATAGAGGAATGTCCGCCAAGACCTTTTACCTTAATTTTAACAGAGAGAAATCCCTTTTCTGCACATCCGATCACCGCGACATCTGAATCTATTCCTGTAACACTCCCCTTTTCCAGAATTAAACCACCTTCATCGTACACGGCATCAAACTGTATGTTTTTATTCTTAAAATATTCCGCAATCTTTACGGCGCCCTGCTGTCCGCCCACTTCTTCATCAAACCCGAATGCAAGATAAATATCCCGTTGTGGAAAATGTTTTGTTTTAATTAAATTATTCATGGATTCCAGCAAAGAGAACAGCATTCCTTTCATATCGATAGAGCCTCTTCCGTAGATTCTTCCGTTGGCAACTGCCCCGGAAAAAGGCCCGAAATCCCACTCCTCTGAAACTTCCGATACAGCGGGCAAAGGTCTGTCATCCGGCCTGAAGATATTTTCACTTTTGTCTTTCACCTCAGCATCTCCCGGAGGAACAACATCGGTATGTGAGAGAAATAAAATAGGGTTGAGAGAAGAATTGCTGCCTTTTAACCGGAATATCAAACCGTACGTATTAACTTCAACAAATTCTGTATTCTGATAAATTAGTGGGTAAGAGTTTTTGAGGTATTCTTTGATGGTATCAAATGTTGAATAATTAAATTCTCCCAATTCGCCTGATGATACCGTTGGAATTTTCAGACCACCCGAAAGCCTTTGAATGGCAGAATCATCTTTTACCATTTTCCAGCCTGAAGTAATATTGGAATTTACTTTTTTAAAAGGATAAGTAACCGTTTTAATTACAACTACAATGATCAGGAGAATAAGGATGCTAATGAGGATGAAGATGATCTTTTTCATAGTGGATTTGGTGGGTTGTTTCAATTGTTTAATATCCTAATACTGAGATAATATTAGTAAAATCATCGAAAATTTTGAAGGTAATCTTAGATTAAATTACGAAAATACAATGGACTTAAAATAATTCCCCAATTCCTTATTATCGTTAATTATATCATGATTATTGATTGCTTTTATCATTATTCTTCTTATAATATTATCCATTTGCAGAGATAGAGTCTGTAATTTTTCCACTGTTTCTTTCAAACCTGAACCGTGAAAAAACTTCGACCTTACATTATAAGCTAAATTAACGTTTGTACGAATCAACTCTTTTTCATCTTTGTTTTCACCTATAAAACTTGCAGTATAAAGCTGTAATCTAAAACTTAATTCACTACTAACTTGGTCAATTAATAAACATTCTAAAATATTCGTATAAAAAGCTATTTTCATTGGTAAAAATCTTGTTTTCTGTGCAATCTGAAGTAGTAAAAATGCTCTTTGTATTCTACTAAAATATGGATAATAAATTTCGATTGCTCTTCCTTTCGTCCCGCTTATGATATTATTGATATTAGGAGCCAAGTCTTCAATTGGTTCTATTTTTTCTTCTACGGTAGTAAATACTGCTTTTGCATAATCCATAAATTTATCATCTTTTATTTTCTCAATAGAATCTGCAGATAAAAATAACTTTTCATATTCGCCTTGTGCATTCGAGTTTATGACATCTCGATAAGACGTTCCAACATAATGGTCAGTGATTTTTTGAGAGAATATCTTAGAGTTATATACAGCATTATTCTTGAAAAACCAAAGTAAACATAATAACCCTCCAAGCCCATTCTGCAAATCATGTAAAATATTTATATGAGTTTCTTTGTCGTTTAATTCATACATTAAATAAGCAAGTGTCTTATTGGAAAATGCATCTACAGTTATAGCCCCCACTTCTTTTTTGAATAAATCTAAATTAGGGATTATCTTCTTAACGTCTTCTACTTGATTCGTAATAGTCCAATCAAAATATCTAAAGTTTGTGTTTGGTTCAAGTTCTAAATTTTCAATTACAGAAATTACTATACAGACATTATCCATGATATATTAATTTTGTTTTTACAAAAGTAGCCATTCTTATGCTAATCACTAAACAACGTTAATATTTTGTTCGTTTAAGATATGAGCGAGATGCTCGCACTAGCACAATTATATTATTCTCACATACAGAGCTCCATCCTATGTTGATCTAGATCTTTCCTTCAGGACCAAGGTTTGTGTGAAAATCACAAAGTAAGCACTTTCAACTTTTATTATAATAGTATATATTCAAGGTCAAAGTTGATTATTCATGTTCTTGATCTCTTGTATCCTTTTTTTAATAAAATCTGTTGGCCGAATTCCGTTGATTTCATAGAAGAGATCGGAAAAATTCTGCCGTGATGCAATTCCACATTCTTTGGCAAGAGTCTCAATATTATATTTTAAATATTTTCTGTCCTCAAAAAGCAGATTTGTAATATAATTGATCCGGAGCTGGCTAAGATATTTATTGAAATTTCCGCCTTTATATTCATTAATAACCTGAGAAAGATAACTGGAATTCGTGCCCAACTGTGCTGCCAGTTTACTGATTGTAAGTCCTTTTTGGGTAAATCCTTTCTTGTTTTCAAAAGTCTGCAGCTTGCGTAGCAGTTCTTCAACCTTACCCTCATGAAGATTGACTCTTTTTTCTTCTATCGTATTATTTGGCACTTCGGAAATATTCTGGTCTTTAACAAACTTTTCTTCAAGCAGTATATATTTTTGCTTTATTTCTTTCGCCTTTTTCTGTTTTTTAGTGAAAAGCATTATTAGACCGATTGCCCAGATAACCAGAAGAATAATAATAACAGTTACCAAATAATTGATTTTCTGCAGTTTATTTTTTTCTTCCAATAATGTTTTGGTGTCGTAATCTTTATGGATCTTCGGAGAGAGATAACTAAAATCTTTTGACATAATACTGTCTGCTTTCAGCAACTGCCCCGTATAATAAAGCTGTTTATCCTGATCTTTATTTTTTTTGCTATAGTTGATGAGGATCTCATAATTTTCCCTGAGTTCAGGAAGAATAAACTGATGTTTATTAAAGATAGAATCAATTTTTCTGAAATAAACGACAGATTTTTGGTCGTCATTCATCCCGAGATAACTTTTGCCAATAAAAAAATAATTGACGGAAAGCCTGGCGAAATCTCTGCTGTTGCGGATAGAAAGAAGAGATGAGTTGAGGTCTGACAAGGCTTTTTCATATTGTTTTTCCCTATACTCGGAAATACCTTTTGAAAGAAGGAAATATCCTTTTTCCTGTGCATAATCCTTGCTGCTTCCGGCTTCGGTAAGTCCTTTTTTTATTGCAGCATCCATCTCTTTATATTTTCCCAAGTGCCGGTAGCAGATAATCAGCTGATGAAGGCTGTTGAGATACCCTTTTTTATTATTATAAATTAAATTAGGATGAATATCCGATGTTGACTTCTCTCTATAATACAAAAGACATTTTCCGAATAGATCGGCGGCTTCATCATAATATCCCAAATAGCTTTTTACTACCCCAATATGATAAAGGTTCTGATACTTCAGGTACTCGTTTCTAGTATTTTTTGAGTATTCATAAGCTTCGAGGTATTCGTTGAGGGCAAGCTGGAATTTTTTATAGTTGTAATAATAAATAACCCCCTTGTCAATATGCGCAACAATCATAAGGTCTTTATCCCTGGAAAGATTGGCCGCCCAAACCATACTGTCTGTATATTTCAGCTTTTCTTCATCAAGAAGTGCATAAAAAACAGCGTCTTTATATCCCTGAACTAATTTTTCGTAGTTTTTTTCTTTTTTTGCTTTGCTGATATAAGGCCGTATGTAGGTAAACGCTTTAATATCATTCTCTTCTAGGTCTTCGTATTTTTTCCTCAGCTCATAATAATCACTATATATTTCCTGCGAAAAGAAATATTGGAGGCTTATGGTACAAAATATAAGAAGTAGTTTTTTGATCACCTTAGTATTATTCAATGTAAACAGCGCTCAAAATTACAAAAAATGAGTGGTTTTTCTCAAACAAGTTTGAATTAATATCCAGTATCGAACTATTTCTATTTTACAAATATCAAAATTGAAAATCAACAAATTAAAGATTTTAATTTTATGAATAATGACGTCATAATTTATAAATAGAGACAACTACTGTTTTCATATTCGGATTTAACATTATAATTTTGAACTCAGATGTAAAATCAAAAATAAAGAAATATAGAAACAAGATAAGACGTATTCAATTATAAAAACTAAACATATCCAAACAGGGTAAAAGTCAATAACCGGAAAACATGATGATTCAATAATCTTACCACCTTCCTTAACAGGGAAATTACTTTTGAGGGAGGCTGGTTTTTTTAAATTAATTTCAAAAAACTAATACCATTTTTTATAAAAACTAACCGGATAATTTAGCTGTTCACATAATACAGATAAATTAAGTAAAAGGTTTTTAAATGAGCCTTTTTCTATTAAAGTTTTCAGTTTTAATCGAAAAGAGACTGATCCCTTACGGGCAGTCTCCTTTCTTTTTTAAAACATTAAGGATTTATAATCACTTCCAGCCTCCGCCTAAGCTTTTATAAATATCCACAACCGTACTCAGTTGTTTTTGTTTAGCTTCCACCAGCTCCATTTTTGCATCCAGGGCATCTCGCTGGTTTAAGAGAACTTCCAGGTAATCTGCCCGTGAATTTTTAAATAACTGATTAGCAATATCTATTGATTGTTCCAAAGCCTTTGTTTCTTCAGACTTCAGTTTGTAATACTGGTCGATGTTTTTCACTTTAGACATCAAATTCGCAACATCCAGATATGCATTCAGAATCGTTTTGTCATATTCATACAAAGCCTGAATCTGTCTTGCATCTGCTGTCTGAAAATTGGCTTTTATGGCACTCTTGTTAATGAGCGGACCTGCCAGTTCACCCACCAGGCTTGCCGCCATAGATTCCGGCAATTTAACCAGATAAGAAGGTTTGAAGGCTTCTAATCCTAATGTCGCAGAAATTTCAAGACTAGGATAAAACTCTTTTCTGGCCGCTTCCACATCCAGTTTTGATGATTTTAATTCCAGTTCAGCCTGTTTGATGTCGGGACGGTTTGCCAGTAATTGTGATGGAATACCCGTATAAACCGTTTGAGGAATCATCAACATGAAATCTCCTTTTGACCTTATAATCGGCTGAGGAAAGCGTCCGCAGAGTGCATTGATCTCGTTTTCTTTTTCAGTAATTTCCTGACGGATGTTGTATTCTGTCGCTTTAGACTTTGCCAGTTCCGCTTCAAATTTTTTCACTGCCAATTCAGTTGCTGCTGCAGCTTCTTTTTGGATTTTTGAGATTTCCAAAGCTCTCTGTTGCAGCTTCGTATACTGCTGAATAATATCCAACTGATTATCCAGAGCCAATAATTCATAATAATTATCAGCAACTTCTTCAATTAAGTTTGAAAGAACGAAGTTTTTACCTTCCACGGTCGAAAGATAATGGGCAACAGCAGCATCCTTTTCAGTTCTGAGCTTTTTCCAGATATCGATTTCCCAGTTTGCCGTTAGTCCGCCTTCAAAATTACCCAGCGGATCCGGCATTTCTTTTCCGGGTTCTATTTCTGTGGTGGCATCTCCTGCTCCTTCACTAGTGTAACGTCCTACTTTGGAAACTCCTGCTCCTATTCCTGCGGAAACATTAGGTGTTAATCTTCCTTTTTTAGCTAAAACTCCACTTTTCGCGATTTCAATCTCCTGCAAAGTGATCATTAATTCCTGATTATTTTTTAAGGCAGTTTCAATTAATGCCACTAAATTAGGATCAGTAAAAAATTGTCTCCAAGGTGTTGTTCCGCTGTTGTTATTTGCATCCCCCTGATCTTCCTGATTAAAATTCTGAGGAACATTTTCTTTCATCTCGTCCTTTATGACGGTTGCCATCGGCGCCTTGCAGCTCGCTAAAATAAGTGATAAGGCAATGGCTGCTATATATTTATTATAAATCTTCATGTTTATCATCGTGTTGATACGGTTCTGTTTGTTCTGTTAAAGGATTTTCCTCTTCATATTTTGCTAGTTTCGATTTTTCTGCAATTGTTCCGAAGATGTAATACAATCCAGGAATAATCATCAGTCCGAAAATAGTTCCGATCAGCATCCCTCCTGCTGCAGCGGTACCGATGGTACGGTTTCCTATAGCTCCCGGTCCGGTAGCCATCACCAGAGGAATTAAACCTGCAATAAACGCAAAAGAGGTCATCAAGATAGGACGGAAACGGATCGCCGCCCCTTCAATTGCCGCCTTTGCCACAGGAATCCCTTCTTCCGCTTTTTTCTGTACGGCAAATTCTACGATCAATACAGCATTTTTACCCAAAAGACCAATAAGCATCACCATTGCCACCTGAGCATAAATGTTGTTTTCCAATCCTAATAATTTCAGACATAAGAAAGCTCCGAAAATACCTGTTGGCAATGATAAAATTACCGGCAGCGGAAGAATAAAACTTTCATACTGCGCGGAAAGAATCAGGTAAACGAAACCTAAACACACTAAGAAAATGAAAATCGCTTCGTTTCCACGGCTTACCTCGTCCTTGGAAATCCCTGCCCAGTCGATCCCGAAACCTCTCGGAAGGGTTTTATCCGCCACTTCTTTAATGGCTGCAATAGCCTGCCCCGAACTGTAACCTGGCGCAGGAGTACCACTCACTTCGGCAGAATTGTACATATTGTGTCTGGTAATCTCGGAAAGACCATACACTTTTTCCAGATGCATAAAATCTGAATATGGAACCATCTCATCCTTATCATTTTTCACATACAGTTTCAAAAGATCACTCGGTAAAGCACGGTATTGCGGACCAGCCTGAACGATTACTTTATAAGGTCTGTCAAAACGGATGAAGCTGGTTTCATAGTTCGAACCGATTAATGTAGATAAATTATCCATTGCATTTTCAATCGTAACTCCTTTTTGCTCGGCAAGATCATTATCTACTCTCAACATATACTGAGGAAAACTTGCGGAATAGAAGGTAAACGCAGAACCCAGCTCCGGACGTTTTTTCAGTTCTCTTACGAAGTCGCTACTTACCTGTTCCATTTTTTGATAATCTCCGCTTCCCGCTTTATCGAGCAGACGAAGCTCGAAGCCACCCGCTGCACCGTATCCCGGAATGGAAGGCGGCTGGAAGAATTCTATATTCGCACCGGGAATATTTTTCGCTTTTTCTTCAAGTTTTTCTATGATTTCCGCAGCAGATTCTTTACGGTCTTCCCAGCTTTTAAGGTTGATCAGACAAGTTCCGGAGTTGGAACCCGTTCCTTCAGTAAGGATTTCATAACCTGCCAATGAAGAAACAGACTGTACCCCATCAATATCTTCAGATTCTCTTAATAATTCTTTGGCAATCTGGTTGGTTCTTTCCAGTGTAGAACCCGGAGGAGTCTGAATAATTGCATAAATCATTCCCTGATCTTCCGCTGGAATAAACCCTGAAGGCAATGAATTACTTAAAAAGAATGTACAGGCACAGAAAGCTAATAGTAAAGGTAAAGTGATTGTTTTTTTCTTCACCGTTTTATTAAGCATTCCTTCATATTTATTGGCTCCTTTTGTAAATAATCCGTTGAATTTATCAAGGAAAATAGTAACCGGAGTTCTTCTTTTGGCTTTTCCGTGGTTATTTTTTAAAATTAAAGCACATAAAGCCGGCGTTAATGTTAAAGCAACAACCCCTGAAAGAATAATCGCAGAAGCCATAGTGATAGAGAACTGACGATAGAAAACCCCAACCGGACCGGACATGAAGGCAATCGGGATGAATACGGATGCCATTACCAGTGTAATCGCAATGATCGCTCCGCTGATTTCATGCATTGCTTCTTCCGTTGCTTTTAATGGAGATAAATGCTTCTCTTCCATTTTGGCGTGAACTGCTTCAATGACTACAATTGCATCATCCACCACGACCCCTATCGCCATTACAAGCGCAAAGAGAGAGATCATATTTAAGGTAATTCCAAATGCGGACATGATGGCAAAAGTCCCTACCAGAGACACAGGAACTGCTAAAGCCGGAATTAAGGTTGAACGCCAGTCACCCAAGAATAAGAACACCACAATAGCCACCAAAATAAAGGCTTCAAAAAGCGTATGAACTACTTTTTCAATAGAAGCATCAAGGAATTTTGAAACGTCATAACTGATGTCGTAATGCATTCCTTTCGGGAAAGTGGTTTTCTCAAGTTCCGCCATCAAAGACTTTACGTTTTTGATAACGTCGCTGGCATTGGAACCGTAGGATTGTTTTACTGTAATCGCGGCAGAAGGCTTCCCGTTTAAGGTAGAATAAATATCATACATGGAAGAACCGAATTCTATATCGGCAACATCTTTCAGTCTGATGAATTCTCCGTCCGGTTTTGCTTTAAGAATGATATTTCCATAATCCTTTTCATTATTAAAACGTCCCGGATATTTTAAAATATATTCAAATGACTGGGATCTTTTTCCTGAACTCTCCCCTGTTTTCCCCGGAGAAGCTTCCAGGCTCTGCTGATTAAGGGATTCCATTACTTCGTCTGCTGAAATGCTGTAGGCCGTTAATCGGTCCGGTTTCAGCCAGATACGCATTGCATATTCCCTTGTTCCGAGAATATCTGCGAAACCGACACCGCTTACCCTTCTTAATTCAGACATTACGTTAATATCTGCATAATTAAAAAGGAATTTCTGGTCAGCTTTCGGATCATCACTGTACAAATTAATGTACATCAACATATTGGGTTCTTCCCGGGTAATTTTTACTCCTTCACGAACTACTAAAGGCGGAAGTTTATTAACCACCGAAGAAACGCGGTTCTGCACGTTTACTGCTGCTACATTCGGATCGGTTCCCAGATCAAATACTACCTGAATGGAAGCTTCCCCATCGTTCCCGGCATCGGAAGTCATATATTTCATTCCGGGAACTCCATTCAGACCTCTTTCTAAAGGAATAACAACGGATTTGATGAGCAATTCATTGTTAGCTCCGGGATAATCCGCCGTAATATTTACTTTGGGTGGAGAAATGGATGGAAACTGGGTAACCGGTAATTTTACAAGGGATAAAACTCCCATAAATACGATAATCAAAGAGATTACGATAGACAGAACTGGTCTGCGAATAAATTTCTTAAACATGTAATATTATATTTTTTAGAAAATAGATAATAGACGAAAAGATGGTAGACAGCGAGTCGGCATCATGTATCGCTTATCAATTATCGCATTCTACTCTGCTTTTAATTTTAATGACTGAAGAACTTTTTTCGGATCCTGTTGTTTAATCTGAACTTTCTGATCATCCTTTACTTTCTGAACGCCTTCCAGTAAGATTCTGTCTCCTATTGAAAGTCCTGAAGCCACAACGTATACATCAGGAAGTTCGTAAGCAACTTTTATATTTTTAGATCTTGCCACTCCATTTTTATCCACCACAAAAACATATTTCTGATCCTGGATTTCATAAGTAGCTTTTTGCGGGATGATCAATGCGTTTCTCACTGGTAACGTCATTCGTACTTTTCCGGTTTCTCCGTTTCTCAGAAGTTTATCCGGATTCGGGAATTTTGCCCTGAAAGCAATATTTCCTGTCTCACTGTCGAACTCTCCTTCAATAGTCTGAACCTGTCCTTTTTGCGGAAAAATATCTCCATTTGCCATCACCAGATCCACCATATCGCTTCCTCTTGAAGCTACATTTCTCTGATAGTTCAGATATTCCGGCTCCGAAACGTTGAAGTACGCGTAAATATCGTTGTTATCGGAAAGGGAAGTTAATAAATCGCCTTCATCTACAAGACTTCCCAATTTCAAAGGAATTCTGTCGATAATTCCTGAGAACGGAGCTTTAATATCTGTAAAAGACAGATGAATCTGGGCCAGTTTTGCTTCTGCATTGGCTGCATCAAGCTTTGCTTTTGCCATCGCTCGCTCATTTTTGGAAACAATGTTATTATTGGCCAATGTACTTGCATTTTTTAGTTCAATTGTAGCCTGAGCAACTTCTGCCTGAGCTTTCAGCAATTCTGCCTGATACAATTTCGGCATAATTCTAAATAAGGTCTGCCCTTGGTGAACAAATTGTCCTTCGTCTACAAAGATCTTTTCAAGGAAACCTTTTTCCTGTGCACGAACTTCAATGTTCTTTACAGATCGGATCTGAGCTACATATTCCTTGTCTATCACCGTATCCATTACTACAGGTGAGGTTACAGGATAAACAGCAGCTTCTTCTTTTTCTTCTTTTTTCTTGTTACAGCTTAACAGCAAAAGACTACTTAGCGCGATGCTTGCGACAACTCTTTTGATCATAATTCTAGAGTTTATATAAATCGTTAATGTTTTAAATATGAAAATGGCAATAAGAGGATCAACGGAATAATTGATTGCCGGCAATTATAACGCAGGATTTTCCCACCGAATAACTAATCGGCAGAAAATGGGTTCGAAAATGTGGATTTTAGATTCTGATAGAACGGATCAAAATGAATTTTTTAACAGAAGAATGTTCTGATATACAGCTGTGGATCGCTGATTTTAGTTTTTTGAAACTTTTTAAACCAAAAATATAGACTAAGGTGAAAACACTGGCAAAAGCGACTATTGCCTGAAAGGTATCGGACAACTGGAAATCGTCTTCGGCAAGTTCGAGCGTGTATGTATTGCTTACATCGTCCGAAGCCTGCTGCATAGAAAGCTTTTCGTAGGTTTGGTTTAAGCGGTTCGCCTTTTTGGGTAAATTCTGGGAAATATGAGTATAATTATTCTGTAATGTTCTGACATTCATTTTGCTTTCTAACACAAAAAGCAGAAAAAGCAAAGTCAAAAAATAAACGATATAATTTCTCATAATTTCAATGCACAAATGTAGGTTTTAACAAGATTATTTTTTTAGAGAAATCAATATTTTCCAATTGCATTAACAATATTTAACACTCCTTTAAATTAGCTGAATTGCAATTTTCGCTGGTAACAACAGAAATATAAAAAGAATTAAAAAATTAATTTTCAGATTATTATAAAAAAATATTTTAATTATCACTCGGTATGGCATCTAATTTGATTAACGTTGAAGCATTAAAAAAAACGTTAAAATGTTAATTAATCATAAAATTAAGTGAAGTAAAAAATGGAGATTCAGACTGTTATTTTTGATTAAAATTTGATTAGCTATAGTGAATTATTAATTGCATTCTTACCTCAAGGTCCCGCAACCACATTGTTGAAGGCGAGTTGAGAGAATCTTTCTCTATTCAGTTGTATAAAACAGGATATAAAAAATTTGAGTTATTTAATTTTTCATTATAATTATTAATATTTTATAAAAAATTAACATATTATCTTTAATAAAATCGTAAATTTATAAAAAATTAACATTTACTAATGTTTAGCAAAAAAACAAAATATTATGAAAAATATGTTCCGAATTATCACCCTAATATTAGTTTTTGCTTTGACAGCATGCAAGCATCAAGCTAAGGAAGAAGAAGTAAATTTGCAGAATCTTAGTGATACAGAAACTGTAAACAGCGATAAAATTACAAAAAACGTTTTTACGGATACATATGGTGATAAGCTGGAAGTTACGCTTAACGAAACGAAAAACACAGTAATCGTTCATCTGAATGGAAAAACATATGAGATGAAAAAAAGTGATGAACTGCCAGAATATACGGCTACAAATCCGGATTACCAGTATTCTGATATCCGCGGTGAAGTTACTTTACTAAGAAAAGGATATAATATGGTATTGTTTCATCATAAAAAAGACAAGCCCTCATCCAACACTAAAATGGCATCGTACTAAATTGTACCGACAAAATAACATATTAAAAACACTTTTTCCTAAAGTGTTTTTTTATTTACTCTTTTTGTAGATCATACAGCAGATAAGCAGAATAATATTGACAATAACTGCAAAAGCATTGGATAGTATAATTGGAAGTTCATCTTTAATAAATCCGTACCACACCCAAAGAGAGAGTCCGGAAATAAGAACCAAAATCATCGTCCAGGAAAGATCTTCTGCATTTTTCTCTTTCAAAACTTTTACTAATTGCGGAATCATAGATACTGACGTTAGAATTCCCGCAATAATGCCCAGGATATTTTCATCCATAATTTATCTTTTAATCAAGGTAAGAAAATTTTATACCGTTATGCAAGAATTATAATTATTTGGTATGGAATCTTTGTAGTGAAATTTCATCGTGAAGCGGAATATTATTTTCAATATGGTCATATAAACTTTTGGAAAAATAACAACCGTTGAGTATTCCTCTTGCGCCAAGGCCGTTAAAAACATACATATCTTGATATTGAGAATGTCTTCCGATAATTGGTCTCCGGTCTTTCACAGTTGGCCTGAATCCAAAATTTACTTCTTCGATAGTGAAATCATTAAAATAAAACTCTCTCAAGCCGTTCGTCAGCTGCTCTACTGCAGAAGTATCTATTTCATCATGCAGTTGTTCCCTATCATAAGTTCCGCCATAAAAGTACATATCTTCATCAATCGGAAAAAGGAAATGCTTTTTCTTAATGGTAATATCGTCCGTTAGAGCCTGCGTGAGCTTAACTTTAATATGATGACCTTTGTTGGGAACAACAGAAATATCAGAAAAGAAAGGATTGTTCTTCACTCCTATTCCTTCGCAAAATAAGATGTGCTTATATGTAAAGTTTTGATAGGTATGATCAGAAGGATTCAAATCGGAATACACAAATTTTTTATTAATAAAATGCTCCCGTTTTTTGAAATATTCTAATAAACCGGTGAAAAATCCATTAACATCGAGTCTGGCAGACTGATTCACCTTTCCTGAATTAAAATCGTTTTTTACACCATCTAAATGAGTGAAATTTCTGTCTAAAAAATTAACCAGCTCTTCACTTGATGCTTTTTTTAGCCAAAGCTGCTGTTCATTCTCATCATGAAAAATTCGGCGAATCGGTGCATCGATTAAGTAATTCTTCCCAGTATACTTTTCAATTTCATTTAAAGTCTGTTTTAAAAAATCAATTTGTTCCTGAGCTTTCCAAAACGTGGTGAACTTCTTCAATACAACAGGATTGATAATACCTGCGGAAACTCTGGACGCCCCTTTTTTCTCTTCCGAAAAAACAACGAATGATTTATTATTTTTTATCAGCTGATGAGCAAAGAAAAGCGATGCGTAACCATCTCCCACAATAATATAGTCTACATTTTCCATAACAAAAAAACCTGAGTAAAAATACTCAGGTTTTCTATAATTATCAAGTGAAATTTTAGTAATTCCACATATCATTTTCCATTTGCAGGATTTGCGCCTTGATTCTGCCGCTTTCTTCCATCTGCTCATCAGCGTCTCTTGGGATATAGTCTTTGATAACTCCGTCACCAAGGCCTGTTGAAGATTTGAAAATCACAGAAGAGAATCTTCTTGCATTGATCAAATCATCAAAGGAAAGATCTGCAGAGGTATTTTTTCTATTATAAACATAGTTATTGGCCAAAATCTCTCTAGCATTAGGATAATATACCCAGAAAAGGTCTATCAATTCATCAGCTCCAGGTAAAGGCTGTCCATCCGGAGTAGTTCTACCTATCAATTTTGGATCTGGTCCCATTGCTGCAATACCAAGAGGTCTGTACTTCAACTGCCCATCTCTTTTATCAATAAACCACATTCCGAAGACTTTTAAAACCTTAACTTTCTCAGTAGTTGTTTCATAGATATCCGTTAATTCCTTTTTTTCCTGTTCTGTTAATTGACGTCCACTATTTAAAATGTTAATAGCTTCATCATCAACTCTCACATCTACAAGTCTGGATTTGATTTGTTCAGGAGTAAGTCTTTGTACGAAATTCTCATCATCATAAACCTCCTGGATATCGCCGTTCAAAGCACCATCCAGTAAAAGTTTGTATAAAGATTTTGTTTCTGAAGATAATAATCCATCCGGATTGTTATAATAGAAAGGTTGATTGATCTTGTCATTCATATCAATAACCTCCCAAACAAACATGCTTTTAAGGATGTCCTTTTCATCAACGAACCCATATTCCAGAGGCTTTACTGTTTTGTCGACGATAGTATCTCCAACTTTCATTTTGTTCTCAGCTCTCATTTTTCTGAATTCTTCTGGAGAAGAAGCATTCAGGATAGTCTGGGAAAATGCAAATCCCGAAACTAATACTAAAAAACTGCTAATATATTTTTTCATAATTCTTTATTATTGAACATTAATTAATACAGGTGAAATATTTGGAATAATAGTAGTTCCCAATCCGGTAGCTGTAGCTTTAATATCAAAGATATATACGCCGTCACCAGGTCTTAAATTTCTAAACATTCCTGCCGCACCTTGTAGAGAATTCCCTTGAACCTGCATCGATGCTCTACCAGGTACTCTTACCATAAATGAAGTTACATTAAATGATACCGGGAAGTCAAAGTCAGGAATAACTGCTTGAAGCTGCTGATTTTCAACTGAACCCGCAGGCATCGTTAACATATTCTTCCCTCTGATCTGTCCTTGTGGCGGAGGCACATTTTTGATTCTATACTCAAATACCTGCGAAATTGTTTTTCCGTACGGATCAGTTCCTGATAATGTAATTTTAAGAATATTTCCAGCACCCGGTTTTACATTCCATTTACCAGGACCAGTACTTTTAACAGTAGCTCCTGGAGCAGATAATGAAAGCTTTGCATTGTCTGCACCTAATATGGAACCTGAAACAGGGTTATCTAGGTTTCTATACATTACATTCATTTTATCCGCTGAAAGTAATAATCCTTTCTGAAGTTTAACTTCCTGAGGACCAGCGATCACATTATACGTATGCGTGAAAGGGAAGCTTTGTGCTTTACCGGTAGCATCCGTTAAAGTAATATTACCACTTAATGTGTGTGGCCCGATTCCGCTTGTATTTAATGTAGCATATCCTTTACCATTTTCCTGTCTTCCAACTCCGGAAATGTTAATCTTGTTACTGTTAGAATAGTTACCTAACATTATTACAGCTTCAGCCGGCTTACCAGCAACAACATCTACAGGAGCAGAAACAATTGCTTCATAGCTTGTAAACTTGATGCTTGCATCTACTTTTTCCTGTAATAATAATGCTAACGCATCAGACTGTACGTTTCTTGCATCATTCTGAATAATCTCAAGATTAGATAACGCCGCAATAAGAGGCTGGTGATAGAATTTGTTCTGTAACCATGTTTTATTGTTTGGCGACTGTCCTTTAGGATATTCAGCGATTAATGATTTATTAGCTCGGTCAATTAAATCTTTTAACTGAGAATTTCCTCCGAAAGTAGCATTGATGTAGTTTCTAACATCATCAATTTTTGCTTTCAATTCCATCGCTCCTTTGGATGCAGAATTTTCATCTCCATCTTTAAAGAAATAGGTTGTAGTTGCTTCGTTGTTGTTTAGTGCTGAAAAGTTTTCACTCACATCAACTAACTTTCCTGTTTTCGGATCTTTATCTACAAACTCAGATTCTTTTTTAAGCTTGTCTTTGATTTGATCTGCATGCTGTACAAGCGCATTAATTTTCTGCTTCAGCTGCAGATATTGCTGCCATGGCTGAGCATAGGTATCCGGTACCTGCTGAGCTTTGGCCTCTAACGTTTTTTCGAAGATATCCTCGTTTTTTCTTTCTGTTAATAAACGGGTATCTTTTAAAGCAACGGTAGAGTCATAATATGATCTAATGATTTCCGCATCAATATTTAGAGCCATCATCGCGATGAACACCAAATACATCAGGTTGATCATCTTCTGACGAGGTGTCTGTTTTCCTTGTGCCATTCTTTTCTTTTTGTTTTAGTTAAGTAGTTAAATTTAGAAATGGTTAAGGATTAAGACTTCATAGCAGTCAACATACCACCATAAACTCTGTTTAAGTTATTTAAGTTAGCTGTTAAACCTTGTAATTCTTGATTGAATTTTTCTGAATGTTCAGCAGACTTCTTCATATCTTCCACATATTTTTTAGCAAAATCAGACTGTCTTTGTCCGTTTTCCAACTGCATTGCATAAAGAGCGTTCATGCTTTCCATGTGCTGAGCAGCTTTGTTTAATTGCTCGTTATATTTATGAGTAGAAGCAGAAACATCTACTGTCTGGTTGATCTGGTCTACAGAACTTGAAAATTTATCGATTCCTGTTCTTAATCTTTCAAATAGCTGAACATCCAATTTAGCATCCTGAAGCATTTTATCTAATTTTCCTGAAAGTGAGTTTTCAAGTTCAGCAAAATGATCAATTGTATTTTTAGCTGACACATTAGAATGCAGAGGGTTTGGATTTGCATGTTTATCTAATAATTCCGGATATACGTTTTCCCAAGCATAAGATTCTTCAGTTTTTGGCGGGTCGAAAGCGAAGATAATGAAGATGATCGCTTCTGTAATAAGTCCCACGGTAAGAGCAACGTTACCTGTGATAGGCCCAATGTTGATGTGAGTAATTTTAAGCCAAGCTCCAAGAATTACAATTGCAGCACCGAATGAATAGAAGAAATTCATCCAAGCATCTTTAGTCTTAAACATATAAGTTAGTTTTTTTTAATGTTAAATAAAAATTGTTGTTGAAAATAAAATGGTTTGAAAAATTATCTGTTAATTTTTCTTGGCTTAACAGCAGCTTCAGGAATATCCTGTACGGTTCTGAAACCGATATAGCTTCTTGCTGAATCTTTTCTCTCCCAGTCTCTTGTACCATTCATCAACATGTATCCTACATCTTTCCAAGAACCACCTCTTACAGACTTTTTAGTATCGGTTAAATCTTTTGTAGAAGGATTTAAAGTAGATGAGAACCCGTACGAAGAGTTGTTATAAGCAGATAATGTCCATTCAGAAACGTTTCCGGCCATATCATATAATCCGTAACCGTTTTTCTTAAATTTCCTTACCGGAGCAGTATATGTATAAGTACCTTTTTTATTGTCTTCCATGTAATCTCCTCTCTTAGGCTTGAAGTTTGCAAGGTAGCAACCTCTGTCGTCCATTAAATACGGACCTCCCCAAGGGTAAGTAGCATTTTGCATTCCGCCTCTTGCAGCATATTCCCATTCGATTTCGGTTGGAAGTCTGAACTGCAATGGTCTTTGTTTTCTTCTTTTCAGACTTTCGTTATAATCAGATTTTAATTTAGATCTGAAGTTACAGTAAGCTCTTGCCTGATCCCAGGTAACCCCAACAACAGGATAATCTTTATAAGCTTTGTGCCAGAAATACTGTTCAAACAATGGTTCGTTATAAGCAAAATGGAAATCTTTTACCCAAACCGTTGTATCAGGATAAATAGCGATGCTTTCACTTCTAAGATAGTTTACACCTCTTTCTTTTTCAGCCATGGCAACATCCATGTCTCCCCATCTGTAGGTATATTTAAGTTTACTAACATCAAGGATTCTTTCATTTCCAACTCTTGAAGAAGCAGGTAAATACATCGATTCAAGAACCTCTGCATATTCTACATCCGGATATTTGGAAGTATTCCAGTGCAATGGAACTTTCCAGTCGATCTTTTTGGTGGGATCGAAAGTACTTTCGTCTCCGCCTCCCTGAGCTTCTAAATATTCCTGATATGGTGTTAAATTTTCTTCTTTTTGAGCAAGATATGCATAATCTCCTATGCTTTGTCCTCTACCTCTACCTTCGCCACCTTCTCCGGCAGCTTCAGCAAGCAGAGTTCTTGCAATAGAATCTCTTACATAATTGATAAATACTCTGTACTCAGCATTAGTAGTTTCTGCTTCATCCATGAAGAAAGAAGAAACAGTAACTGTTTTTGCCTGAGCTTTTTCAGGACTGTCTGTAAAATCCTGATCAGTTAGCCCCGCAACAAATGATCCTGCAGGAATTGCAACCATACCGTATGGTCTTTCTGCAACAAATGATTTTGTTTTTTCTCTTGGTATCAACTCTCCTTTTGTTCCTGGTTTCCCCACAGAAGAAGTACCACCACCTGAACAAGATACCGACGCTACTGACGCAGACAATAATAAAAGAAATATCCTTTTCATGTTAATTTTTATAATTAAGCCGTAAATATATAATTTTTTTAAGAAACTTTTAAGATTTTTTTTGAAATAACGAAAGAAATCTAAATTTATTTTATTTACAAGTATTTTTTATTCCACAGTTACAGATTTTGCGAGGTTTCTCGGCTGGTCTACATTCGCTCCTCGGTACACTGCAATATAGTATGCTAAGAGCTGTAAAGGCACTGATGCAACAATAGGTGAGAAACATTCTGAGGTTTCAGGAATTTCAATAACGTAGTCTGACATTTCGCTTACCTGCGTATCTCCTCTGTTTACTACGGCAATTACTTTTCCTTTTCTTGCCTTGATTTCCTGAACGTTGCTTACGATCTTATCATAATGGCCTTTTTTAGGGGCAATAATAACGATAGGCATATTTTCGTCGATCAAAGCAATAGGGCCGTGCTTCATCTCCGCCGCAGGATATCCTTCTGCATGGATGTAGGAAATTTCTTTAAGTTTCAGAGCTCCTTCAAGGGCTGCCGGATAGTTATACCCTCTTCCCAGATATAAGAAGTTGGTAGCATCTACAAAATCTTTAGCAATATTTTGTACCAATTCGTGGGTAGAACTTAATACATCTTCAATTTTCTTAGGGATAGCATCCAATTCAGCGATTAAGCTCATGAAATCTGCATTTCCTAAATTTCCGTTATGTTTACCTAATTTTAATGCAATTAAACTAAGAATCGTAAGCTGCGCTGTGAAAGCCTTTGTAGAAGCTACCCCAATTTCAGGGCCTGCGTGTGTATATGATCCTGCGTCTGTAATTCTGGCTATAGAAGAATCTACCACATTACAGATTCCGTAAATAAATGCGCCTTTTTCTTTTGCAAGTTTCAGAGCAGCCATTGTATCAGCCGTTTCTCCTGATTGGGAAATCGCAATAACAACGTCTTTATCCGTGATAATAGGATTTCTGTATCTGAATTCTGATGCATACTCTACCTCAACAGGAATTCTTGCATATTCTTCTATAAGATATTCTCCGATAAGCCCTGCGTGCCACGATGTTCCGCATGCAATGATGATAATTCTGTTGGCATTTTTGAACTTTTCGATATGATCCCAGATTCCGGCCATTTTTATAACACCTTCGTCTACCAGCAATCTTCCTCTCATGGTGTCATGAACGGATTTTGGCTGTTCGAAAATTTCTTTTAGCATAAAATGTTCGTAACCGCTTTTTTCTATCTGTTCAAGACTTAATTTAAGCTTTTGGATTTCAGGTACGATTTTAGAATTCTCAGTGATTGTTCTGATATCCACTCCGCCCTCCAAAGAAATAGTGGCCATGTGACCTTCTTCAAGGTAAATAGCTTCTTTCGTGAATTCCACAAACGGAGAAGCATCTGATGCGATAAAATATTCTTTCTCTCCGATTCCGATTGCCAAGGGAGATCCAAGTCTACCCACAACAAGCACTCCTGGATAATCTTCATGCATTACCGTAATAGCATATGCTCCATAAACTTCATTCAAAGCATATCGTACCGCAGTAGGGAAATCCGTTTCAGTGTTAAGGTCCATGAAATACTGAATAAGATTTACCAGAACTTCAGTATCCGTTTCGGATTTGAAGGTAAAACCTTTTTCGGTAAGCATTGTTTTGATGGTATCATAATTTTCAATGATCCCGTTATGAATAATAGCAAGCTTGCCGTTATTAGACAAATGCGGGTGAGAATTTCTATCACTAGGAACTCCGTGAGTTGCCCAACGTGTATGTCCCATCCCGATTTTAGCTTTTCCTTTCAACTGACTGGAAATATTCACAAGATCCTCAACTTTACCTTTTGTTTTTTCTACTTCTAATTTATTATTTCCGTCTTCTAAAACGATTCCGGCACTATCGTACCCTCTGTATTCTAATCTTCTAAGACCATTAATTACTATATCGTAAGCGTCTTGAAAACCTGTATATCCAACGATTCCGCACATAATTATATCAAGTGTTTAAGTGTGTTCTTTAAGTGTAAGTGTATTGTTGTTCAAATTTTATTTTGTTCCGTAAGTAACCATTAACTGTACCCGGTTAGTATTTCCTGCATCTGTTCCTATAAATACAGCTCTTCTTGTATTATAAGAAGTAGTGGTAGATTTAAATCCAGCAAGACTTGTCCCGTCAGAATTCGGTTCAAATGATCCTAAATCTATTTTGAAATATTTTGTTTCGGTTTTATCTGTTGATGGTTTGCTTTCCGGCTCAATCATCTCCTTTATAGACTGTGTAACTATAAAGTCATAATAAGGTTTTTCTTTATCCAAATCATATGCTTTAAAAATGGCATATCCCGGAACTCCTGCCAGTTTTAACAGATCGTTTGTGAAATTCGATTTAACTTTAGTAGGATTGGTGGAACTTGGATCAACATACCTGCGCAGTAATGTAAATTCTGTAGGCATTGCATAATTGGTATCGTTCCATAAAGGATCTACATATATTCTTATTTTAGCACTGATAATTCCTGCCTTCTTTTCCGAAACTCTATTTTTAAGCTCCGTAATGGTTGATTCCGGAATTTTCACTCCAATAGAAGGACCACCCATTGCCTGAGTATAAAGTTTTGCATCACCCGTTACTGTATTTCCAATACCCGTAAAATTACCTAATGCAGAACCTGTTCTTTCATATTGGTATTGACCAATATGTGCATTTCCTGTTCCCAATACAAATGAGTAAGAAGTCTGTGGCCTTGTTGTGGTACCATTTTCTGTTTTATCATATTTGTAATACATGATCATTTCCATATCGTTTGGAGAAAACTGGAAAAGATATCCATCCGATTCAGCAACAGAAACTCTTAACCCTTTAAAATAACGGATAAAATTGGAAGCATCCTGAAGTTCAGGCTGGTCTTTTTTAGCGATAATTTTAGTCTGGAAGAAATTTTTATCCAACGGAATTCGGATTCCCGGTGTAGAAGCAGTAAATAACGCTGTACCTCCATCATCTTTTGTAATGGCAATAGAGCTCGCGTTTCCATTAAATACTTTTGAACCTAATTCATTAGAGTCAAACGCAAAAACGTCATTAGACTTTACCGTATCTGATGCTGCTTTAAGGAAAGTCTGTACTTCATTAACTTTTATGGTTAAACTTCTTTTAGCTTTTCCAAATTTTAAAACAGGATATGTATTTACAACTTTTTTAGCATTTACCGCTCCATCTGCTGCGGTAGTGTAAGTATAATTATCATCTACCGTATTCGTTGTAACAGAATCTGAAGCAAACTTCGGTTTTATTACAAGCACTACGGAATCTACGGTTGCATTGGTTCCAAAATCAGGATCGTAGGTTGATAATTTAACCTGGGTAAGATATGATGCCTTCTGCATTCCGAACTGGCTCTCATTAAAAGCCCCAAGAACTCCATTGGTAAGTTTTGCGGCATCTGTACGTATGGTATCGTTATTATCAATATTGTAAGCAGTAACCTCAAAAGCTTCTACATTCCCTTGTGCGGCCCCGTCCAAAAACAACTGTTCCCCCAAAGTATCCGCATCCGGTTCACAGTTGTAAAGTAATATACTTCCTAAAACCACCATAGAAATTGCGGTGATTGTCTTTTTAACAGTATGAATCATTAAAAATGTGTTTTTTTAATAAAGTTGATTAATAGAGTCTATATCCAGATATTCCGATTTCTGGGTTGAAGTTTCATTGAAAGCCTTATCTAGGTCTTCATCAAGAAATTCATCGCCCTTTACCACCATATCCACATAGCCCATACTTTCGGCAACAAAAGTTTTAACGCTTGGATTATCTAACGCTTTAAGATCTGAAATATTATCAAACTTCAACTTTTCGTTGATATTGGAAGCCAAGGGTGCATCTTTTTCATTATATAAAGAAAGAACAATCTTTGCATCTTTAAAGTAAGTATCGGATTCGTAATATGTTTTTAAATAAATAGGAACAAAGGAAGACATCCATCCGTTAAGATGAATCACATCGGGAACCCAGTTCAGCTTCTTAATGGTTTCAATTACGCCTCTGGCGAAGAAAATTGCTCTTTCATCGTTGTCATCAAAAGGCTTTCCTTCATCATCAAAATAATATTGCTTTCTTTTGAAATATTCTTCATTATCGATAAAGTATACCTGAAGTCTTTCCCCCGGAAGAGACGCTACTTTAATAATAAGAGGCTGATCAAGGTCATTGATGATGATATTCATTCCCGACAGGCGGATCACCTCATGAAGCTGAAATTTCCTTTCACTTATTTGTCCAAATCTTGGCATAAAAACTCTTACATCATTGCCTTCATTGTGCATCTTAAGTGCCATTTTGTTTACTACGGTAGCCATATTCGTATCTTCCTGATAGGGATACATTTCTGTAGTAATGTACAGTATTTTTTGATTCGGCATAAACTTCTATCTAATTTTTGTAAAAATGCTTTAATGCGCAAAATTACGAAAAAACATTCAACATTAGTTTAATTAACATTTTTTTACGACAATTCACTCTCTGAAATTATAAAAACCGTGTTTAAGTGTATGATAATTATATGATATTTTTAGTATTTTTGAATTACTATTAAAATAAACTATGGAAGTTTTAAAAAGCAAGAAGATTCTTCAGAACTTCATTGAACGACAGAGAGAAATGGGAAAAAAAATAGGCTTTGCACCAACTATGGGAGCATTGCATGACGGCCATCTTTCACTCTATAAAATGGCACGGGAAGAAAATGATCTGGTGGTTTCATCCATTTTTGTTAACCCAACCCAATTCAACAATAAGGAAGATCTCGAAAAATATCCGAGAGATATTAATCGCGACATTTCAATCCTTGAAAAATCGGGGCTGGTAGATGCGGTATACGTCCCTGAAGTTACCGATATTTATCCTGAAAAAACGGAAAGTCAACATTATAATTTCGACGGATTGGAAGATGAAATGGAAGGCAAATCCCGGCCAGGACATTTTGACGGAGTAGGAACGGTAGTGGAAGAACTTTTCAGACAGGTTAAGCCAGATAATGCTTATTTTGGAGAAAAGGATTTTCAGCAGCTTGCCATTATCAAAAAAATGACTGAAAAACAAAATCTCCCGATTAAAATAAAAGGAGTTCCTATTTTCCGTGCAGAAAACGGTCTCGCTTTAAGTTCAAGAAATCAAAGGCTCGATAAGGAACGCAAAGAAGATTCGAAAATCATTTATGAAACGTTGAAAAAAGTAAACGAATGGTTCCGTGTATTAACAGTTCCTGAAATAAAGCAGCGTGTACAGGATATTTTTGACCATCAGAGAGGAATGCAGCTTGAATATTTCCTGATTGCGGATGAGAGAACATTAAAAGAAACCGATTTTTTCTATAAAGACAGAAGCTTTAGGGCATTCATAGTTGTTGTTGTTGACGGAGTAAGATTAATTGACAATATGCATTTGGATTAATTAAATCTGAATTAAGAGCTTAACTAACTATTATTACATAAGCGTTACTTTCCGAGTGACGCTTTTTTATTTAATTTCTGTCCGAAAAAATTGAAGAAGAAAGAGAGCATGACTGGAATATATAAAAAATCAAAGGCTTCTTGAAAGAAGCCTTTGAAACACCAAATCACAAAATATTAATATGAAAAAAATTTACTTTTCAGTAAACTTGTGACCCGGCTGGGATTCGAACCCAGGACCCATACATTAAAAGTGTATTGCTCTACCAGCTGAGCTACCGAGTCGGCAACAATTAATAATGATAAATATAAATAAAATTTTTATTCTCAGTATTAATTATTTCAATTTTCTGCATTGTGCCTGCGACTGGACTCGAACCAGCACATCCTTAGGAAACCACCCCCTCAAGATGGCGTGTCTACCAATTTCACCACACAGGCAAATAAAATTACAAAAATCCAGTAATTTTTTGCTAGTGACCCGGCTGGGATTCGAACCCAGGACCCATACATTAAAAGTGTATTGCTCTACCAGCTGAGCTACCGAGTCGGCCACTTTATTATCAAGTTTTCATTTGAATAATGTCCCTTGTTTTAAGTGGTGCAAAGATATAGCTTTTTTTTATTTCTCAAAACTTTTTTGCAAATTTGTTTAAAAAAAATTCATGATAATTTCACTGGTCGGATACATGGGAAGTGGCAAATCTCACATTTCCAAAATATTAAGCGAAAAACTAAATTTTAGACTTATTGACCTCGATAAAGAGATTTCTAAGCGAAATAAATTAACCATTCCAGAAATATTCGCAAAAAGGGGAGAAATCTACTTTAGAAAGCTTGAGCGGGAGACCCTGGAAGAAATACTGGCTACTGAAGAAAATCTGGTTCTTAGCCTGGGCGGAGGAACTCCTGCTTACTACAATAACATGGAAATTATTAACAGTAATTCCAAGAGTGTTTTCTTGAGAGCCTCCGTCGGTACTTTAGCGGAAAGATTGTCTAAACAAAAAGAAAAACGCCCGCTTATTGCCAATATAACAAACGAAAATCTTCCGGAATTCATTGCCAAACATTTATTTGAGAGAAACGTTTTCTACAGTAAGGCACAGTTTCATGTGGTTACAGACAGTCGAGAGCCGGAAGAAATTGTGGGTGAAATAATAGAAAAGCTCTATCTATAGAGCTCTACACTGATCAATCATCTGAATCATCCGCATTCTTTTCTCCGAAGAAATCATCCCAGTCAGTAAAGTCTGAAGCAATATCGTTTTCCACATAATCATCCATATCCCTTCTGTCCTTTTTTGTTGGTCTTCCCTCTCCTTTGATTCTGTAATAATCTTGGGACATTTTACGCATTTTCAGAAGTTCGTACTGCTCCTTATCTGTAACATCCTTGATATGGAGCGGAACCAGCTTCGCCCCTATCCTGCTTTTAGGGATCTGAATTACTTTTATTTTATAGTCAATCTGATTTTTACGGATCTTGATAACATCTCCTTCTTTTACCTCTTTAGAAGACTTCACCACAGACTCGCCGATAGAAACTCTGTTCTTTTTGATTTCCTCGGTAGCAATGGTTCTGGTCTTATAAAAACGAATGCTCCATAAAAATTTATCTATTCTCATAATTTTTTATACTTTTGCCGTTATATTATTTGTAAAGTAATTAAAGTTTTTGAAATGAAAAAAATATTTTTATATATCCTTGCGGGATCTCTCTGCTTTTCTGCATGTAAAAAGGATGATGAGGTTGAAACTTTTATAGAACCTGAAGACGTATCGGTAAGAAATTCCTATGACGACCAGGCTATTCAAAAGTTTATGGAAAATAATTATCTTGATGCGCAGGGAAATATAAAAGCTTTCAGCTCAACAGACACTTCTGATGATAATGAAAAAAAGCTTTCCGAGCTTAATCCGGTAAAACTTCCTTCAGGAGTAGTTTACATCATAAGAAGCAATGCACAACCATCTCCTGGTGTAACGCTTGAAACCAATTCTGCAGCAGATAATGCTACACAAATCAGAGTGATGATGAGAGCCAATTACTATCTTGCAGCAGAAAGTGACGGAAATGTTACTTTCGGAAGCGCCGGAACTCTATTAAATACTATTAACGGTTCAGGCTCACCAGCGACAGATCCGCCTTACTATTATGTTAAAAATAATGTTCTTGAAAGTGCTACCACTGATGCTGCTAAGCAGAGAAGTTACTATGAAATTGAAGGACTTCAGGAAGGGTTGAAATATTTTAAAGGATATGAAAATAAAGACGATGGTGATCCTTACAATTTACAAGGTGTAATAATTATACCATCTAGAGCTGCATTTGCTAGAGACTCACACTATAATTACACAGGTCTTTCGCTCAAAAACAACAGTTTTGTTTTCAACTTTGAAATTTACAAGGCCAATATAAGACCGGCAAACGATAAATAAAAAGAGACGCTTCAAAAATATGAAGCGTCTTTTTTAATATTCTGCTTTATGTTTTACGTTCCCTAAAATATCCGGGAAATAGTGATCTGAAAGATGATCAAACTCATCACCCCTCATGAACATGGTTGCATCTACTTCTTCATAAGAACTTCGTCCTGCCGCTGCAATCAGCTCATTACAGGTATGAAGTGTATTTTTATGGAAGTGATACACCCTTTCAGCCTTATCGGTAACATCCAATCCTTTAACCAGCATTTTATCCTGGGTAGCAACACCGGTAGGACAATTATTTGAATTACATCTTAATGCCTGAATGCAGCCTAGCGAGAACATAAAACCTCTAGCATTGTTGCACATATCTGCTCCCATAGCAATGGCTCTCAAGATATCCAGACTGGTTAACACCTTTCCGCTTGCAATTACGCGCAGCTTATTTCGTACATTATAATTTTTAAGTGTTCTGTTTACAAAAATAAGAGCCGGCTCCAATGGCATTCCTACACCGTCCGAAAATTCAGGTGGTGCTGCTCCGGTTCCCCCTTCCGCACCGTCTACGGTAATAAAATCAGGATAAATTTTTAAAACATTCATCTGAACACAGATATCTTCAAATTCTTTTGTATCGCCTATACACAGCTTAAATCCGACAGGTTTTCCCCCTGAAAGATCCCGTAGCTCATGAACAAATCTCAGCAATCCTGCTGCATCGGAGAATGAAGAATGGGAGGGTGGAGAAATTATGGTCATTCCGGGTGTTACATGACGGATTTTGGCAATTTCCGGAGTATTTTTCACTCCTGGCAAAACACCACCATGTCCGGGCTTCGCCCCTTGTGAAAGTTTAATTTCAATCATTTTCACATTAGGAAGATTGGAATATTTTGTAAATAGTTCAGGATTAAATTTACCTTCATCATCCCTGCAGCCGAAATAACCGGTCCCGATCTGCCAGCAAAGATCTCCTCCTTCAAGATGATAAGGCGAAATGCCTCCTTCCCCTGTGTTATGATAAAAATTTCCTTTTTTGGCACCTCTGTTGAGTGAAATCTGAGCACGGTCACTCAAGGACCCGAAGCTCATTGCCGAAATATTGAGCAAAGAAGCATGATAAGGCTGCGTACACTGTTCCCCTCCTACCCAAACTCTCGGAAGTTCTTCTGAAGGTGACTTTGCATAAATGGAATGCTTGATCCCTTCATATTTGCGGTGATTAACTTCCAGCTGGGTTCCGAAAGCTACGGTATCGCCTAAATTTTTGGCTCTTCTGTACACCGCCGAACGCTGGTTTCTTGGAAATGGCTTTCCGTCTGTTTCCCTTTCAATAAAATACTGCTGCATCTCAGGTGAAATACTTTCGAAAAAATATCTGAAATACCCCAACACCGGGAAGTTTCTCAGAATTGCATGTTTGGTCTGATAGGTATTGTACACTCCTAATGCATAAATGGCCGTTAAGAGAATAGGTATCCAGTAATGTGCTCTGATCAGTAAGGCTACAATCCAAGTAACAATTACCAATACCAATCCCCAAGATAAAAACTTATCTCTCATTTTTACTATTTTTCTATAAAGATAAAGATTATAAAAGATTTCGAGGGCTGCTATAGAAAGTTAGAGGGCTTAAAATTTATTATATTGCTCTACTAAAAAATGACATGTTTCCAAAAAGTGTGCTAACCTCAAAAGTGATAAAAATGAATAGTAAAAGAATATTATTTATGACTATTGTATTTGCGCTAATAGGAATTATACCGAAACTTCTAAAAAATTCAATTACTGATTGGCAAATCTTAGCATTATATTTTACCTACATTGCGAGTTGTTTTATATCATTTTATACAATCAATACCTTCTTATTTGCTTCAAAATCAAACTTTTCACATCTGACAAGATTTGTCATTGGAATTATCTGCGGTTTTGTATTGCTAACATTTGTTCATTTGTTATTTCTTAATATTCAGCCCAATAGGCTTGTATATTTCCTGAATCTGAAAGAAATTGATTTTCACAGTATAATAACAACCACTGCTTTTCGGACTTTTATTATACAAAGTGTTGTCTATGTTTGTATATGCTTTTTTAAAAATATTGATGAGAAAATTACCTTTCAAAATGAAATTATACATTTAAATAATTATTTAAACGATCTGCGTAATAATCTTCCGGAGAAAAAAGAATTTAAAAAGACCATTATTACCCGTTTTAAGGATAAAGTAATTCCCGTTGATGTATCGGAGATTGCATTTTTTCACTTATCCAATGGCCTCGTTTTTCAATACTTATTTTCTGGCCAAAAATATATTCAGAATGATAGCCTGGAAAGTTTTGAAAAAGATCTTGACCCAACTCTTTTTTATCGTGCTAACCGTCAATTTTTAATCCACAAAAAAACGGTTGAAAGAGTAGAGCAGATTGAAAACAGAAAGCTTAAAGTTGCACTTACTCTTCCAGAACCGGAAGAAATTATTATCAGCAAAGCAAAGGCTTCCGCATTTATTAGGTGGTTGGAAAATTAATAATGGTCCGTTTCATTTATGAAAATGTCCGTTTTGGTGTTTTTGAGTTTTTTTTGAGCGTATTATATTTTTTGCTATTCTACTTTTGTGAAAATTTAAAATTATGGCAAAAGTAAAGCAAATGATTTCCCTGATTATTCTTACAACATTATTTTTCAGCAAGGCCAAAGCTCAATATTGGCAAGGTGACAATTGGTACAATAATCCGCTCGGATTTGAACCTGTGAAGCTTCATACCTCAATGGGATTTATCATTCCTGCCGTAGCAGTAGGAGCCTATTTATTATTAACAAAAAAAGATCTGGATTTACAAAACCGGCTATCCGTTTACAATGAAACAGGCTTATCCTGGGGGTATAAATATCCGTATACTTTTATGCCACAAAATAATTTAGGCATCAATTTTCAATTGAGGAAATTTATATCTGTCGGGATCGAACTTGACATTTATTTTCCGAGAGACAACTTTAATAAAACCACAGGTTTTGCCCTGCGTCCATTTGCAAGATTTTATCCCTTAAATAAAGAAAAATGGCGTTTGTATTTTGAATCGGGTGGCGGATTTATCTATCTGCTGAATGAGTTTCCTGAACCAACCGATCAGGACAACCGCTTGGGAACACAATGGAACGGGACTACGAAATATGGAATTGGCTCAGAGATTAATGCATCAGAGTCAACAGCGATAATTTTTGGAGTAAGGCATTTACATATTTCTAATGGCAATACAAAAGGAGCTGAACGAAATCCCTCACACGATAGTAACGGATTTTTTTTGGGGCTTTCTTACAGACTATAATATTCTGACCGAAAACCTCCTTCAGACAAGAAACACTATAGACAAATGATAAGAATTAGCATTCGAATTGTATACTTCTATCAACTTTTGTAATTTAGTTCAGTGAAATATTTCGCAAATCTAAACTATTAACTAAAGCAATACAAGAATATGAAAAAATACAGGAAAATCGTTCTCGTTGTACTGGCCATACTTAATTCAGTGGTATTGCTGGGACAATTATGGCCGGAAGGCGAGCCTCCATTTGCAAAGACAATAAATATTTTGACATTAATTTTAAATATCGTTTTTATTGTGAATTTATTTTTTAGAAAAACGAATGAAGAAGATTAAAGCTGTAAATTTAAAAACATATTATTCTTTTTACAGTTTCTCCAGAAACTTCTCAAAAGAATACTGCACGGAAACTGTTCCATCTGGTTCTATTTTATCCAATTTCAGGAATTCAATCTGGTTGACAGATGCGGCATCATAATCTTTCTGCACCCTCACATAATTTTCTGTAAAGCCGAACATTTTTCCGTCCTTGTTTTCGTGTTCCCAAAGTACAGGAAGCGTTTTTCCAAGCTGGGTCTGATAGAATGCCATTTTTTTCTTTTCGGAAAGAATTCTGAGCATTTTATTGCGTTTCTTTCTTTCAGAAATAGGTACAATACTACCCATTGCGGCAGCTTCGGTATTTTCTCTTTCAGAATAGGTAAAAACATGAAGATACGTAATCGGAAGTTCATTTAGAAAGTTATACGTTTCCATAAACAGTTCTTCCGTTTCCCCTGGAAATCCTACGATAACGTCAACACCGATCGCGGCATGAGGCATTACCTCACGGATTTTAGCAACCCGGTTTTTGTACAGTTTGGTAAGATAACGGCGCTTCATTTTTTTCAGAAGATCATCACTTCCGGATTGCAACGGAATGTGAAAATGCGGAACAAAGCTTCTGCTTCTGGAAACCAGTTCAATACTTTCATCCTTAAGAAGATTAGGCTCAATGGAAGAGATACGGATTCTCTCGATTCCTTCCACTTTATCAAGCTCGGAAATTAAATCCAAAAACGTGTGCTCATGTTTTTTGTTTCCGAACTCCCCTTTTCCGTAATCTCCGATGTTGACTCCGGTAAGAACAATTTCTTTGATATCTTTCTGAGAAATCTCTCTGGCATTTCTTAACACATTTTCAATGGTGTCGGAACGGGAAATCCCTCTGGCTAAAGGAATCGTACAGTAGGTACATTTGTAGTCGCAGCCATCCTGAACCTTAAGAAAAGCTCTGGTTCTGTCTCCTATAGAATAACTTCCGATGAAAAAATCCGTTTCTTCAATTTCGCAGGAATGAATAATCCCTTCATTTTCAGATTTTTCAAGATCATCAAGATAGCTTAGGATATTGAATTTTTCCTTAGCCCCCAACACAAGGTCTACTCCTTCGATCTGAGAAATTTCTTCCGGTTTCAGCTGGGCGTAACACCCCACAATGACCACCAGTCCTTCCGGATTGGCTTTCATTGCTCTTTTAACGTGAAGTTTACACTCACGATCAGCATTTTCCGTAACAGAACAGGTGTTAATCACATAAATGTCTGCTTTATCATCAAAACTCACCTTTTCGTATCCTACCTCTGTCAATTGACGGGCAATGGTAGATGTTTCCGCAAAATTTAATTTGCAGCCTAAGGTATGAAATGCGGCAGTTCTGTGAAATTGAGACATTTATTGATCCTGAATTTTGTGGGTGCAAAGATAATCAATTTAATACAAACTGTAAATTGATTCGTTCTATTGTTTAAATTCGTCCCTAACTTCCGGGCTGTTTTGGTAACAAACGGGAGAGAAATTATCAGTTCCAAAATAATCTCTTTTCTTCAAATCCTGAATGCATTGTTCTCTGATCTCCCAGATTTTATGTAAATTATAATTAAGATTTTGTGTATTAATCCAATTTTTAAGGAAGTCCTGATGAAATGCAATTTTTTTTTCAACAATTTGGTTATATTCTATCTCTTTTTCAATCAGCAGTTTATTTTTAAAGTCATGATAATTGGAATTGGCTTTTGTAAAGTCGTAATATTTTTGCTCAATTTTCAGATAATTATGCGCTTCAGGAATATACTTCAGGTTAAATTTCTCTAATGTATTTTTAATTTTACCTGTATACTCTGCATCCATTTTAAAAATTCCGAGCATCAGTTTTATTTCAGCATCATCATTTTCAAGAGCGAGTTTTCTCAATACCGCATGCTTTGTGCTGCATGTTCCGCCTGAATCATTAAATACACAGAGAATATCGTGTTTATAAGTATTTCTTTTATATGGCAACATTGAAATATAATGACAGGCTGAATCGAAGTCATGGATATTTTTGTTTAAAAATTGCTCAGAAACAATTCCTTTATCTTTTATTCTGAAATTTTTCATAACCATTAATGCTAAAAAATAATTTAACATAAAAACCACCCCTTTCGGGGCAGTTCGAGTTGTAAAGATTAATCTCTGTTTTTTACCATTACCCAGCCTGAATATTTGATTAATGTATTTTTATTATCATTTTCATTCCAGGTTACGGAATACCAATAAGTACCGGTTAGGACTTTTTTACCGCCCGTCGTTCCGTTCCATTGATAGCCGTTCATTTTATCAGCCTGAAACACTTTATTTCCGTACCGGTCGAAAATATTAAATACAAGATTCTGTTTATTTCCCAGTGCAGAATAATCAATCATATCATTAACGCCGTCTCCGTTTGGTGTAATCACATTTACTAAATTCGGAACGACAATCGCAATATCAATAGGTTCACAATCATAATTATCTTTAACAAAAATATGATGGTCCCCTCTTGGGATATTTGTTAACACATTAGATTCCTGCCAGTTGATACCATTTGTTGAATAGCTGTACGGTCCGGTTCCTCCTGTTACATTTATTGTTACCGTAGTATTTGCAATATCCACAGAAGAGATTACCGGCTGTTCTGAAGCGTAAATTTTTACGGTTTGTAACGTTTTACAATCTCCTGTTTTCAGCTTTACCCAGTACGTTCCCACGCCTACTCCGGAAATAGTTTGGGTAGTTGCTCCCGTACTCCATTCATAGGAACTGAAACCCGGTCCGGCATCTAGTGTAGTTTTATCCTCCATACAGATAATTTTATCCTGCAAAACCTTGGAATACACCGGTGGAAGAACAGCAAGATTGACTTTAGCAATGGCAAAACAGCCGTTTCCGTTGGTTACTTTTATAAATATGGCTCCATTAGAAGCAATATAATTCGCCGGATTAGGGATTGCATTGGTATTATTTTGTGCATCGGCAAGGGAAGGAAAATAAGTTTTTGTTCCTGTTTGAGCCGTTATAGGAGCAGTTGTTAAATTAAACGAAGCCGTAGCAGGATTGGATTCTATAAAACATGATCTCAACGTGGCCTCAGTTACGACCACAATAGGATAAAATTTCAAAGTAATCTCTGCTACAGCTGTACAACCGTACTGAGAGGTAATTTTTACGTAGACCATACCTTCAGCAGAAACAAACGCTGCGGGATTTGTAATTTCATTAGTTCCTGAATTGAGGTCGTTTAGTGTATTGTAATATTTTTTTGTAGCCGCAGGATCTGCAAATACAGCTGCTGAAGTTAGGTTAAAATTGGCCGTTCCGGCATTATTGTTATTACAGCTATAAAGAGTAACATTACTTCCGGTAATATTTCCCTGTTTAAATTTAAATGCTCCGATCTGTCTGCACGAATTTATTGGATTATTAGGATCAGCCGGATCCTGATAATGGATACTGTAATAGTATGTCAATGCCAAATTCACCGTTTGCGGTGTGAGAATAGGATTTGCCCCTGAAAGCGCATCATTCTGGGAAGTGTGGTAGGTGATCTGAAAATTAGAATTTCCGTTCAGGATGCTTTGTGTTAATGTACCGAAATCAAAAACAGCCGGATTCTGGCAGATGACAATTTCCCTTGGATCTGCCGGATTTGCAGCAGGAGCTCCGGGTGGCGTGAAAGGCTGTGTCTGGATATTAGGGTTGGTAAAAGGAGAAGCAAGAGTTGCTGTTCCTCCCCAGGTAAGCGAAAAAGGAGCCATGGTAGGATTGAAAACATCTACCCAATTGTCAATATAAAGATAATAAGTTTGTCCCGGCAGTACATCCAGATATTTGCAATATGGCGTTGGAGATCCGCCTGCTGCGCTGGTAATTGTGCTGGTCATATTCAGGCCTGTGGAAGCTCCTACGCCAATTACGGTTGCCGCATTACAGCGAATTGGCGACCCAAGACTTCCACAATTGACGTTCGGTCCGTAGACAGCCCAGTCATAATCCGCATCCGGATCACTTGGAACGAGATCAAAAGTAAGCGTTCCACCTGTTGCGATAGTAATTTTGTACCAAATGGAATTGTGTTCACCGGTAGTAAGACATCCTCCAAGATTTTCATTAATTGCTCCAATTCCCGACGGAGAATAAGTAATATCTGAATTTCCGCAAACAGTGAGCGCAGAGGAACAATCAGCTTGGGAAAAAATAGATCGGGATAGCAGCAGTAAAAAAAAGAGTAAATATTTCTTCATGCTTTTACAATTTGGTTGTTTCAGTGATGTATTTGTTTATATCAAATATAAACATTTCATACTGATTATGTTAATTTTATTTAACATAATTCATCATAAATTGAAAAACAATGAAGGATACTCAAAAAATCACTTGATACTCGTAATATTTCCGCAAAGATTTTCGATATGAAAAATTTTATGAAAAGGACTTTTTACTTCGTGCAGGTGTTCTTTATCCTGAATAAAAGTATAACGTGAGGCAATAGAATTCATGTCAGAAACAATAACCAGCCAGCATTCGTCTACGGAGGTATCGTAATATGGAAATTTCTCATTCTTTTTTTCGATGAGCTCCAGGATTTTTTCAGAGCACAATTCGTCAAATAAGTTCATACTATATTCATGAGTAATAAAGACATTTCTTCGGTGAAAAGATTTCCGCAAGCTTTTTACGCAGCCGTATGCTTTTCCACGCTTTATGCTCTTGTGGATATTAAGAATAATTTCCTGTTGGTTTTCCAGCGTATCGGGCCGGATATTTGAGTGAAATTCTAAAAAATAAACACCACGATATTTCGTAGTGTCTTCTTGTGCCAATAGTATTTCTGCCTGACGGAAAATCTTATTTAAGCTGCTTTCGATCTTTTTCATTTCGAGATGATTGATCACTTCGGTAAGTTCGATCCCGATTTTCTTATCGTTGAATTTTGCTATGAAATCCGGGCTTTCACAGGTTAAATCTTCAAATTTAACTTCAGGAAAATGATGCATAAAAGAATTGAGAAGTAAGATCTCTGTCTTTTTCTTATATTTTTCCCTGTCGTGCAGCGGAGATTCATCGATGGTACGGTGGTATTTTTCTATCGGCTTTTTTTTCAAATGCCGATTGAGGTAATATAAGCTTAGATTTTTAATTAAATCTTCATCTGAGAATGCCTTTTTCATGTGCTTATTTTTTATTGTTATGGAACACATAAAACTTTCGGTTTCATGTCATGAAGTTTTGATTATCAAAAATTTACAATTTAAAGATAGCTAAAAATTCGATGCTATATTTTCTTTTAAAATAATTTATTCGATATTTAACATTTAGTTTACTTTCATAATTAATACCTTTGGCTTTCAAATATAAAACTGTGATGGATTTTAGAAACTTTAAAATGCCTTTTGGCATCAATCCCAAATACTCTAAAAAAGTAGCCTATTTTTCAATGGAATTTGCCATAGAGCAGGTTCTTAAAATATATTCCGGAGGTCTGGGATTTTTAGCAGGATCTCACATGAGGAGTGCTTATAACCTGAAGCAGGATCTCGTGGGAATAGGGATTCTCTGGAAATTCGGATATTATGACCAGGCAAGAAATCATGACCAGACTTTACAGCCTGTGTGGACCAAAAAAATGTACAGTTTCCTTGAAGATACTGGTTTAAAATTCCAGATCGAAATTCATAGCGCACCGGTTTGGGTAAAGGTATGGTATCTTGATCCGGATATTTTCCAGACGGCGCCGATGTTTTTTCTTTCTACTGATGTTCCCGAAAATGATCATATCTCGAAAACAATTTGCCATAAGTTGTATGATGCAAATGAATCTACCAAGCTTGCCCAATATATTCTTTTAGGAAAAGGCGGTGCAAAGCTCCTCGATGAGATGAATATGGAAAGAGATATTTATCATCTGAATGAAGCACATGGACTTCCTGCAGCATTTCATCTGCTTAAAAAATACAATGGAGATCTGAACAGAGTAAAAGAAAAGCTCGTTTTCACGACCCACACTCCTGAGGAAGCCGGTAATGAAAAACATAGTCTGAGACTTTGTTACGAGATGTCTTATTTTTCCGGATTCAGTATGGATGATGTGAAAAGGATCGAAGGTTCAAGTGATGATCGTTTCAACCATTCTCTGTGTGCCCTCAAAATGGCACATATTGCTAATGGTGTTTCTCAATTGCATGGTGATGTTTCCAGAACGATGTGGAGCAAGTATGAAGGAATATGCAAAATTACTTCTATTACCAATGCTCAGGAATTCAAATACTGGTCAGACAAACCTTTGTATAATGCTAAGGATGAAAATGATGAAACTGTTTTTGATTACCGGAAGAAACATCTTAAGAAAAGGCTTTTTAAAGTTGTTGCGGACCAGACGGGTGATCTGTTCAATCCAAATATTTTCACCATCGTATGGGCAAGAAGATTCGCCGGTTATAAAAGAGCAGATTTACTTCTACAGGATAAGGAAAGATTTTACAAACTTCTGAACAATCCGAAACATCCGGTACAAATAATTTTTGCGGGAAAACCTTATCCTATGGATTATTCGGCAATTTCTATTTTTAATTTATTAGTAGAAGAAAGTAAGAACAATAAAAACATGGCTGTGCTTACGGGATATGAATTAGCCTTAAGTAAACTCCTTAAACAGGGTTCTGATCTTTGGTTAAATAACCCCAGAGTTCCAAGGGAAGCATCAGGAACATCAGGAATGACTGCTGCTATGAACGGATCGGTAAATCTTTCTACGGACGACGGCTGGATTCCGGAATTTGCGAAACATGGAGAAAACTCCTTCGTTGTACCAAAAGGAGATTACGACAATATGAGTGTCTATGAACAGGATAACTATGATATGAATAAGCTGTATGAACTTCTTGAAAATGAAATTCTTCCTGCGTATTACGACAATCCGAATAAATGGAGAAAGATACAGTATAATTCGATGGAAGATGTAAAAGATCAGTTCAACAGCGACCGAATGGCGGATGAGTACTATCAGATTCTTTACAATTATAAAGGATAGTTTTGATTGGTATTAACTTATTTATATCCTGTAGTTGATTCTCGATACATCTTTCTCCGCTTCGCTACGAAAAACACTCGAACGGACGATCGATAATATTTGTTGTAAAAAAGCAGCCTGAAAAATTTCAGGCTGCTTTTATTAATTAATCTTTTTTCTTTTTTTCTTTAGGCACTTTCAGGCCTTCTTCTCTTGCTTCAGAAATTCCTATGGCTACTGCCTGCTTTCTGCTTTTCACTTTATCTCCGGAAGAAGATTTCAGCTTTCCTTCCTTGAATTCGTGCATTACTTTCTCTACTTTGTCCTGAGCTTTGTCTGAATATTTGTTCTTGCTCATACTATTATATTTTATGATTTTGGTACCGAAACTCCTATTTCATACACCTTTGCGTGCTTTAAATATTTTGAACGTTCTCTTGAAGTAACCGATTCAAACTGATCATTTTTGATTACCACAATCGGATCTTCTGTATTTTCTATTTCAAAATTGGTAAGATACCTCTCATCCGGTGGCGACTGCTGAAGTTTCGCCTGTATTTTCTGCAGCTCATCTGCATATTTTTTAAATCCGGGATCTGAGGAATGAATAAATTTGTATTCATCACCTGCATCAACAAAAAAATGCAGTTTTTTTTCCAATAAATTTGCTTCATTACAAATTTCGGGATTATCATTACCATCTTTAAAGCCTACTTCCACCAATTCACCATTCTTTTTGTGAGCGCATTCTTCAGCATCTTGATAGCTTGAAAATCCTGTATATACAATTTTATCGTCTAATTCGTACCGGTTTAGTTTTTGGTTAAAAGCATTCGTTTCCATAATTATAATAAATGTTGATTATATTTATTATTCAATTCTTTTGCCAAAGGCAGATTTTAAATGCTTTTTCTCCCATTCATAAAATTGTTATATTTGAAAGCTTTAAAATTAAAAATGAAAAAATTCATATTAACACTTACTATAGCTGCTGCATTCCAGAGTGTAGCCGCACAGGAAATCACTTTAGATAAAATATATTCGGGATATTACCGCGGAAAAGGTATTGCCGGAATTACTTCGATGAAAAACGGAGAAAATTATCTGGTCATTGAACAGGGAGGCATTGCAAAATACTCTTACAAAACTTCACAGAAAGAAGGAAATATCGTAGACGGACAGTTTGAAAGCTATGAGTTTTCTGAGGACGAATCGAAAATTCTTTTGCTAAAAGAAAGCAAGCCAATCTACAGACATTCTTTTCTGGGAAAATTCGAGGTCAAGGATTTAAAATCGGGAAAAACAGTAACTTTAAATGACGGACAATTTATTCAGGAGCCGAGATTTTCACCCGATGCTACCAAAGTTGCGTTTATTGCTGATAACAATTTATTCTATCAGGATTTAAATTCGGGAAAAATTACACAGATTACAACAGACGGTAAAAAAAACTCAATCATCAATGGGCTTGCAGACTGGGTGTATGAAGAGGAATTCGGGCATGCAAGGCAATATGAATGGACCAAAAATTCCGACGCCCTTGTTTTTGTAAAATCAGATGAAAGCGAAGTTCCTGAAATTTTCATCCCGATTTACGGTAAAACGCTCTACCCTTCTGAAATGCGTTATAAATACCCGAAAGCCGGAGAAAAAAACTCTAAAGTTTCGGCGCAATTGTATCGCCTGGACAATGGAAAAACAACTTCTTTAAATTTAAGCTCGTTTAAAAATTATTATATTCCTAACGTTATTCAGACAGCAAAACCAGATGAAATCGTTTTGATCACTTCCGAAAGAATTCAAAATGCTTCTGATGTTCTGAAAGTAAATACCAAAACCGGAGCTGTACAGAAATTGTTCACCGAGACGGATGAAAAATGGATCGATACCGACAGTCCGACGTTGGAATTTTTAGAAGATGATTCTTTTCTTTGGGGTTCGGAAAGAGACGGAAACCGCCATCTGTACTGGTACGACAAAGACGGAAAGTTGAAAAAACAGGTAACGAAAGGAAACTGGGAAGTGACAGATTATTACGGATATAATCCTAAAACAAAAGAAATTTATGTTCAGACTACTGAAAAAGGAAGCATCAATAAAGTAGTTTCCAAAGTAAATATCGAAAACGGAAAATCTCAGCTCATTTCAAATGCAGAAGGGAATAATTCTGCAAGCTTCAGTAAAAATTATAATTATTTCATCGAAACATCTTCTACCGCTGCAAGACCTTATACTTTTGTTCTTAAAGACGGAAACGGAAAAGTAGTGAAGGAGCTTCAGAATAATGATGCGCAGCTTCAGAAACTGAAAGCAGATCAATTTATTGAAAAAGAATTCATGACGATTCCCAACGAAGCCGGAGACCAGATGAATGCATGGATTATTAAGCCTAAAAATTTTGATAAAAATAAAAAATATCCGTTGTTCATGTTCCAATATTCAGGGCCGGGATCTCAGCAGGTTGCCAATTCCTGGGACAACGGCAATGCGCTTTGGTTTGAGATGTTAGCTCAAAAAGGTTATGTTGTCGCCTGCGTAGATGGTCGTGGAACAGGCTATAAAGGAGCAAAATTCAAGAAAGTAACGTACATGAATTTAGGGAAATACGAGATTGAAGATCAGATTGCTGCGGCAAAATGGTTCGGAAATCAGTCGTATATCGATAAATCCAGAATCGGAATGTTCGGATGGAGCTTCGGTGGTTATATGACGAGCTTAGCGATGACCAAAGGTGCGGATGTATTCAAAATGGGAATTGCGGTTGCACCGGTTACCAACTGGAGATTTTATGATTCTGTTTACACCGAAAGATTTTTAAGAACACCGCAGGAAAACCCGGACGGATATGATAAAAACTCGCCTACCGAATATGCGAATTTACTGAAAGGAAAATTCTTATTAATCCACGGAACAGCCGATGATAACGTACATTTCCAGAATTCCATGCAATTCTCTGAAGCTTTGATTCAGAATAAAAAGCAATTTGATTTTATGGCTTATCCTGACAAAAACCACGGAATTTACGGTGGACAGACAAGACCTCAGCTGTACCAAAAAATGACTGATTTTATATTGGAGAATTTGTAATTCAGATAAAATTTAACCATAAAAAATCCGAATCTTCAATTGAAGATTCGGATTTTTATTTTCTGTCTTTCCATATTTCTGGATCTCTGGAAGTGTGGAATACGGAATAGATTTCAATTAGATTTTTCTTTTCATCATATTTGAAGTGAATTCCAAATGGAAACTTTTTTAAATATACTATCCTGAAATTTTCGTATCTGACCTCACAGGCCAACGGATTTTCTGAAATGTATTTTACTTTTTCCTTGAAATCTTTTAAAAAAGTCCAGATTAACTTTTTATTTCTTGCGTTATACCAATCAGCAATTTCCTTAAATCAAAATCCGCACTTTCTGAAATTACTGTTTTAGCCTTTTTCATCTAACAGCTTTTTTTCAAATCTTTCGACAAAATCATCAAAATCCAAAAGCGATTCCGGATTTTCTTTTGCATATTTAGCTCTTCTTCTCACTTCTTCTTTTTGCCAATTAGGAATAGATAAGTCTTCCTCTATGGTTACTGATATTGGCTTATTTTTAAATGCTGCCTTTATACTTTTTATTAAATCCTCATTAATTTCATCAGCAGAGGATAAGTGAAATACTGTGTTCATAATTCTATCTTATTTTATTCAAAGTTAATAAAATCCCATTATTATTTTTAAAATTCTATATTTGTGAAATTTGAAATTTATCAACTATGAAGACTAAACATCCTAAGGGATTGCCTTTCCTCTTCTTTACAGAAATGTGGGAGCGTTTCGGGTACTATCTTATCCTCGGAATTTTTGTGTTGTATGTGATTGAACCAGCCGGAATGAAGGGAGGCCTCGGACTTCCCGACAAAACCGCAGACGATATTTTCGGAACCTACATTGCTCTGACCTACTTAACTCCCTTTATTGGCGGATTTCTTGCGGATCGTATTTTAGGATATATCAAATCCATTTATCTTGGAGGAATATTAATGGCCGCAGGCTACATAGGGATGGGCGTTTTTAAAGATCTTACTCTGTTTTATTCTTCATTAGCTTTAATCATCATCGGAAACGGTTTCTTTAAACCAACCATTTCAACATTACTTGGAAATTTATATTCTGAAGAACCTTACAAAGCGAATAAAGATTCTGGTTACAATATTTTTTATATGGGAATCAATATCGGGGCGTTTATCTGTAATATTATCGCAGCATTTATGCGGAATAAATTCGGTTGGGGTGAAGCTTTTATAACAGCCGGAGTCGGGATGCTAATTGGGCTGGTTATTTTTACCATCGGCAGGAAACATTATATTCATGCAGCCCAAATGAAGCCTGTACAAGAAGGGGATACCAAACTTTCTGAAATTTTGCTAAAAGTTTTTGTTCCTGCGATTATTGCTGGTGTTATTGGTTGGATCATCCCGGGAAATATTTTCGGAAGTGACAGCACAGATGCTTTTATTTTTGCCTGCATTCCTGTAATTTACTTTTATGCCTCTCTTTATTTTAAAGCAAAGCCCGAGGAAAAATCATCCATTGGAGCATTGCTTTCTGTTTTCATGATCAGTATGTTTTTCTGGGCGGTTTTTAAACAAAACGGAACGGCCTTAACAAGATGGGCCAATTATTATACCGACCGAAGTGTTCCTGCTGCTATGGAAAAGCCATTGGAAGGAATTTATATGGTTGAAGGCAAAAGCTATGAAGATAAGGAAGTCCCGGTTTACGACGATCAATTCCAGTCGCAGAAAGATAAAGACGGAAAAGCCATTAAAGTACAGGGAAAAGATGTATATTTTAAAAATATTTCTCCTGAAAAAAGAGCTGCATTAGAAAGAAATCCTGAAGCCAAAACCTACTTATACAACACGGAATTGTTTCAATCCATCAATCCATTCTGGGTAATTGCCTTAACGCCTGTTGTTGTGGGGTTCTGGGCATTTTTAAGGAGAAGAGGAAAAGAGCCTTTAACCCCAACAAAAATTGTGTTAGGATTGTTCATCTCTGCATTGTCCTGCTTAGTTATGGTTCTCGCAGTCTGGGCCGGAGACAACGGAGCTGTGAAAGTTTCGCCGTGGTGGCTGGTTGCAGGGTATGGAGTAATTACCGTTGGTGAACTCTGCCTTTCACCAATGGGATTGTCATTTGTTTCAAAACTTTCCCCGGCAAGGATTACGGCGTTAATGATGGGCGGATTTTTCCTTGCAAACTCTGTAGGAAACAAACTTTCGGGTATTTTGGCAAGTACTTGGTACAGCTATGAAAATAAAATGAATTACTTCCTCGTAAATTTTGCTTTATTAATTTTTGCCACTCTTTTAGGTTTATCGATGTTGAAGAGATTAAACAAAATCATGAGAGAAAAAGGGCATTAATACTTGATAATATAACGAAAAATAAGCTGTAGAGTTATTCTGCAGCTTTTTTATTGAATTATAAAATTAAAACCTTGCCGAAAACACAAAAAAAACTATATTTGTCAGTCTTAACAAAAATTAACAATATAAAAATGGATAATACTGAAGCATTAAGTCCGAAACAGGATGAGTTTGTAGAGAATAAAGGATCCAGACATCCAAAGGGATTATGGGTTCTATTCGGAACAGAAATGTGGGAGCGTTTCAACTTTTATGGAATGAGAGCACTTTTAACGCTCTTCATGGTAAATTCCTTATTAATAAAAGAAGCTGATGCAGCAATCATCTATGGTGGATTTTTAGCTTTATGTTACCTTACTCCACTTTTGGGAGGTTTCATTGCAGATAAATATATCGGTAATAGAAATGCAATCTTAATTGGTGGCTCATTAATGGCTATCGGACAGTTCTTACTGTTCATCAGTGCCTCTACTTTCTCAGGAAACATCGACAGCGCAAAAATGTTTATGTGGCTTGCCCTTTTTATCATTATTTTCGGAAATGGTTTCTTTAAACCAAATATTTCCTCAATGGTCGGAAGCCTTTATCCAAAACAGGAAAAATCAAAATTAGACTCTGCCTTCACGATTTTCTATATGGGAATTAATATTGGAGCGTTTTTAGGTCAGTTTATCTGTCCTTATTTAGGAGATGTAAAAGATGCTTCTACAGGCGTGAGAGATATTTTTGCATTCAAATGGGGGTTCCTTGCAGCTTCCATCGCGATGGTAATCGGTACCGTAACATTCTTTATTCTTAAAAATAAATACGTGGTAACTCCTGAAGGAAGACCAATCGGAGGGCTACCAAAACACAATACAAGTGAAGATTTTGAAGAAGGCGAAACGCAAACTGCAAAATTCTCGGGTGCTGCTTTAGGAATTACAGGAGCATTATTTATTGTTTTATTCTTTGTATTCCGTTATCTTCTTGTTGGAGAATTTGGCTTCAAAGCTGTAGAAATGGGCCAATTGATCAAAGGAATTATTTATCCTTTCATTTATGCAGCAGGTATTTCCCTGGCATTCTTAATCATGAGTTCTGCAGAAAATAAGGTGGAAAGACAGAGAATCTGGGTTATTTATATCGTATCTTTCTTTATTATTTTCTTCTGGGCGGCTTTTGAGCAGGCAGGTTCTTCTTTAACATTTATTGCAGACAACCAGACAGACAGAAATATCTTAGGGTGGAATATGCCACCTTCAATGGTACAGATTTTCAACGGAATTTTTGTTGTAATGCTTGCGGTTCCTTTCAGTTTAGTCTGGGATAAATTAAGAGCAAGAGGCAAAGAGCCGGTTTCTCCAATGAAGCAGGCAATGGGTCTTGCATTAATCGCTTTAAGTTATTTCATTATTGCTTATAATGTTAAAGATCTTGGAAACTCAGGATTATTGGCAATAAAATGGTTAATGCTTTTGTACTTTATCCAGACTTGTGGGGAACTTTGTCTTTCTCCAATTGGATTATCACTTGTTGGCAAGCTGGCTCCGAAAAGATTTGCTTCATTATTATATGGTGTTTTCTTTATCTCCAATGCTGCGGGTTATGCTTTGGCAGGTTCATTAGGAGCCTTGATTCCAGCTACGGGAGATAAATTTACAAAGGCTCAGGAAATCGGTGTGAACCTTCAGGATGTTTTGGATAAAAAAGTAACATTAACTGCTGATCAGGCAGCAGCTTTTGAAAAAGCACAATTACCTTTACAGAATCCTACTTTTGCAGGATTTGAAATTCACAACTTATTCGAATTCTTCATGGTATTCGTAGTTCTTTGTGGTATTGCAGCAGTAATCTTAGCTTTAATCTCACCCATCTTAAAGAAAATGATGCACGGTGTAAACTAATCTGCATCAAATAAATATTTTAAACCTCTGCCAAGTCAGAGGTTTTTTTTATTTTCGTGTGATGGAAATTTCTGAAGATTCTTTATTTCAGTCGGTAAAAGAGATTATAATACAGTCGCGCGAAAAGGTATTTCGTATGGCTAATTCTACGTTGTTACTTACTTATTGGCAGATCGGGAAACTCATTGTCGAAGATGAGCAGAAAGGAAAAGAGCGTGCCGAGTATGGAAAATATACGCTGAAAAATCTTTCAAAAAAACTAACGTTAGAATTTGGAAAAGGTTTTGACGAAAGCAATCTTAGAAATATGAGAACTTTCTACCATTCATTTCCAATATGTGACGCATTGCGTCACGAATTGAGCTGGACACACTACAGATTATTAATAAGACTTAATAATTTTGATAAAATCAATTATTATATTAATGAATCCATCCAAAATAACTGGAATTACAGAGATTTAAAACGACAAATCAATTCATTAGAATACGAAAGAGTTTTAAAGCATACAAAAACTACAGACGAAACCATTCACAGTGTTTTGAAAGATCCCTACATATTTGAGTTTTTGGGACTCAACACCGAGGAGAAAATTTCTGAAAAAGATATTGAAACAGCTATTATTGATCATATTCAAAAGTTTTTATTGGAATTCGGAAAAGGATTTGCCTTTGTAGCGCGTCAACAACATATTTCCACCGAAACCTCAGATTTTTATATTGATCTTGTGTTCTATAATTACATTTTAAAATGTTTCGTCATTATCGATTTAAAAACCGGTGAACTTTCGCATCAGGATATCGGGCAAATCGATATGTATGTAAGAATGTACGACGACTTGAAACGTGGCGAAGGAGACAATCCAACCATCGGAATTTTACTGTGTTCTGAAAAAGATGAAACGATTGTAAAATATTCCGTTCTTAACGACAAAAACAATCTTTTTGCCAGCAAATATCTTTTATATCTTCCAAAAGAAGAAGAATTGAAACAAATTATAGATCAGGACAGAATACGTTTTGAACTGGATCAAAATGATCATAACGAAACCCTTAATTAAAAACTAATCATATCATTATGAATTTGACTTTAGACGAAATACAAAATTTTAAAGGAAAATACCCGAGACAGATCTGGAGCCTCTTCTTCTCCGAAATGTGGGAACGATTCTGCTTCTACGGAATGCGCGGAATGCTCGTTTTCTTTATGATTTCACAGCTTAATTTTCATGAAAAAGAAGCTAATCTCCAATACGGTGCAACACAAGCATTTGTATATGCTTTCACCTTTATCGGAGGACTATTTGCAGATAAAATTTTAGGTTTCAGGAAATCACTATTCTGGGGCGGAATTCTAATGATCGTAGGAAGTTTAATTCTGGCAGCAGATCCTCACAAGTTTTTCTTTTTAGGAATTGCATTTACCGTTGTTGGAACAGGGTTTTTCAAACCGAATATTTCGTCAATGGTAGGACAGCTTTATAAGCCAAATGATTCGCGGGCAGATGCAGGTTTTTCACTCTTTTATGCGGGAATCAATCTTGGAGCATTATTGGGAGGATATTTTTGTATTGCTATTGGTAAAGGTGAAGTGCTATCCAATATAATCTCTGAAGGAATAAGATGGAATATTGCTTTCGGATTGGCGGCTATTGTAATGGTGATAAGTCTCATTAATTTCATATTTACTCAAAAAAGATTAGGAACAATCGGCCTGCAGCCGGGACATCCGTTGAATGAAGTTAAATCTGCACCCATTCCGAAATGGCAGGAATATGGTGTCTATGTTTTATCCCTGATTTTTGTACCGATCATTATGATCATGGTTGCCAAAACTGAATATACGGATTATTTCATGTGGACAGTCGGGCCGTTAACCTTGATTTACCTATTTTATGAAATGACCAAAGTAACACCTGCTGAACGAAATAAACTTTTGGCAGCTTTAGTTTTTATTTTATTTTCCATTTTATTCTGGGGAATTTATGAGCAAAGCGGGGGTTCGCTAAGTATTTTTGCCGCTAAAAATTTAAATAATGATTTATTAGGACTTGATCCGAATGGAGTAAACAATTCCGGAGGTGCATTTTTCATTATTTTCCTGGCACCATTAATCGGATTGCTTTGGATCTGGCTTAATAAAAGAAAAATAGAACCCAATACGATTATTAAGTTTGGCTTAGGTTTCATTTTTCTTGGGTTGGGATATTATGTTTTATTTGCCACAAGATTCTTTGCCAATCTTCAGGGGATTACATCATTAAATTTCTTTACTATAGCATTGCTGGTTATTACATTGGGAGAATTATGCCTCTCTCCTATTGGACTATCCATTATGACGAAACTTTCAACCAAAAACCTTCAGGGAATGATGATGGGAATGTGGTTCCTCGCTTCGGCATACGGACAATATGTTGCAGGGATTATCGGTGCAGGATTGGCTACGGCAAAAGAAGGCTCTACCAACTATGATGCTTTAATCACTTATACCGATGGATATAAACAATTAGGATTATATGCGGTAATTGCCGGAATTGTATTAATTTTAATTTCGCCTTTCGTTAAAAAATTAATGCAGGAGGTACGGTAAAGCATACGTATTATGCTTATTTTTACATAAATATCAAATCATGAAGAAAATTATAAGCATAATTTGTCTTTTCGTTATCACTTTACATTTTGCACAGGTAAAATGGATGACTATTGAGGAAGCATTGAAAGCTCAGAAAGAAAATCCGAAAAAAATTCTTATTGACTTTTACGCAGACTGGTGTGGGCCGTGTAAAATCATGGATAAAAAGACCTACGGAAATCCTATTATTGCTGATATTATAAATGAAAACTACTACGCTGTAAAATTTAATGCCGAAGAAAAAAATATGGTCTACATTTTCGGCAGGAAGTTTTCCAACCCAAATACGGAACATAAAAAAGGAAGAAATTCCCTGCATGAGTTTACGCAGTATATGAATGTAGGAGCTGTGCCCAGCACGGTATTTCTGGATGAAAACGGAGAGCCAATTACGATTCTTCAGGGAGAATTATCGGCAAGGGAACTGGAACCGTATTTGGAATTTATTTCAAAGGATATGTTTAAAAAAATAAAGACCAGACAGCAATGGGAAGATTACCAGACAAAATTTAAATCCAAAATAAAAGATTAAAAAAATACAAGACTTTCAGATTTGAAAGTCTTTTTTAATTTCTAATTTTTCCCGAAATTCGTGCACTCTTAATGACATTAGAAACTTCAATAGAATATGTGAAAGGGATCGGTCCGGAAAAAGCCAAGCTCATCAGGAATGTGCTGGGAATTTCCACCGTGGAAGATTTTCTAAACTTTTTTCCGCTGCGTTATCTGGATAAAAGCAAGATTCATAAAGTTTCGCAACTTCATGAAGTATCAACAGATGTTCAGCTGAAAGGTAAAATTACAAGTGTTCAGGAAATACAGACTGGAAAAATAAAAAGGCTTTCCGCAAAATTCAATGATGATACTGGAGCAATGGATCTGGTGTGGTTCCAGTATTCCAAGTGGATGAAAGAACAGCTCCCCATTAATAAGGAAATCTATATTTTCGGGAAAATCAATGTATTCAACAACCAGTTTTCCATGCCTCATCCGGAAATAGAAATTGATGAAAAGAAAGAGGGTGACAATCGCCTGAGACCGATTTACCCAAGTTCTGAAAAATTAACCAAAAGAGGACTGAACCAAAAGTTTTTTCAAAATGTATTGAAAAATATCTGCATGGAAATACCCAATCTTATTCATGAAAATTTTCCTGAGTACCTGATGAGGGCTTTTAAATTCATGTCCAGACAACATACGTACCTCAATATTCATTTTCCTAAAGACGCGGAACATTTCAAGAAGGCTGATTACCGTCTTAGATTTGAAGAATCATTCTTTTTCCAGTTGGGTTACGGGCTGAAAAAAATCCATCATAAAAGCCATACAGTGGGAAATCCCTTCCCGATTGTAGGTGATTATTTTAATGATTTTTACCAGCATCATCTTCCGTTTGATTTAACGGGCGCCCAAAAAAGAGTATTGAAAGAAATCCGGCAGGATATGAAACGTCCGATCCAGATGAACAGGCTCCTGCAAGGCGATGTCGGTTCAGGAAAAACAATGGTTGCTTTATTGACCATGCTTCTCGCGAAAGATAACGGTTTTCAAAGCTGCATGATGGCTCCCACCGAGATTCTTGCCCAGCAGCATTATAACGGTATTAAAGAGCTTCTTGAAAACACGGAGGTTACTGTTAAACTTTTGACAGGATCTACCAAAAAATCTGATCGTAAAATTATTCATGAAGCACTCGAAAACGGTGAGCTTTCTATTCTTGTAGGCACTCATGCCGTGCTGGAAGACAAAGTAAAGTTTAAAAATCTTGGACTGGCAATTATTGATGAACAGCATCGATTCGGGGTTGCACAAAGGGCAAAATTATGGGCAAAAAATAAAATTCCGCCCCATATTCTGGTGATGACCGCCACCCCTATTCCTAGAACACTGGCCATGAGTTTTTATTCTGATCTGGATGTTTCTGTAATTGATGAAATGCCGGTAGGAAGAAAACCTATTATCACTGCCCACAGACGTGAAAAAGATAGAGCATACGTCTACAACTTCTGCCGCGAAGAGATTCAGAAAGGAAGACAGGTGTATTTTGTATATCCATTGATTGAAGAATCGGAGACCTTGGATTACAAGAACCTGATGACCGGCCTTGAAAATGTAATGGATAATTTCCCTAAATATAATGTAACCATGCTTCACGGCCAGATGCGGCCAGAAGAAAAAGATGCCGCAATGAGCTATTTCGCTTCCGGCAAAGCTGAAATTATGGTAGCCACTACGGTAATTGAAGTGGGCGTAAATGTTCCCAATGCCTCGGTAATGGTTATTGAAAGTGCAGAACGATTCGGCCTTTCCCAGCTCCATCAGTTGCGGGGACGTGTAGGTCGTGGTGCAGAACAAAGCTATTGCATCCTGATGACTTCCGACAAATTATCCAGCGACAGCAGAACGCGTATTAAAACGATGGTAGAAACCAACGATGGATTTAAGATTTCAGAAGTAGATATGCAGCTTCGCGGTCCGGGCGATATTCTGGGTACACAGCAAAGTGGTGTTGTGGATTTTAAAAGGCTTGACCTTGTAAATGATTCTGTGATCATTAAAATTACTAAAAATACGGTAGAAAAAATCCTGAAAACTGACCCATTATTATCAAATCCAGATAACCAAATTCTAAAAAACTATTATCTACGGCAGTATAAAGGAAAAAACAAATGGAGTAAAATTTCATAAAAAAACCGCGAAAAGAAACAAATCCTTACGCGGCTCCCCTTATAAAACTGTTATTTGAAGAAATTACTTTATCATCTTAATATTTTGTGATGTGGTGTGATTGTATGTAGTGTGATGTGATGTTCGGTTATTGATAAAGTAAAAAAACAAAATGAATTATCTTCCCAATTTGCTTATTTATAAAAACTAACTTGGCTTGATAAAGAATAGATAAAATAAGTATTCCTTACCTTTCGAGTTTCATGATTGTACCGTTTTGTTTAAAGATCTTCTGTGCTTTCTGATTGGAAATAACATAATTCATTTTGTTTAACTACATTGTGATTATAATTTAGTTTATCTCAAAATGACTTTTATTCAAGGATTCATCCTCTGCTCCTGTTTTTAAAAACAAGTTTTTCAGACTTAATATTTTCACCTTTATGTGAATCTTGAGATACAAATATAGAACTTTAATTTTAATTCCAAAATAATTCTCTGACTTTTTTCACACTTTCATGATAAAATTATTTTTATTCAGTCCAGAAGTGTGGTATTGCCATGTAATGGATATAATATCCGTAACTTTTTTTTTCATATCTATATAATTATCAGGCTCTTTCATAAATATATTTGCTCCCGCTACAAAAATCTCTTCTTCTTCTTCAGGGGATAAATTTTCAGAATAAACTATAGTTGTCATAGAATCAAATTTCTGGTCAGATTTAATTTCTTGTAGGCATTCAATACAGCTTTTCAAGGGTAAATAATAATTGATAAATAAAACTTCAGAGATTACAGTATTCTTTTTAAGGTAGTCCATCATATCTTTCCCGTTACAGAATGTCTTTACTTTAGCTTGAATTTTAAATTCCTGCAAAATATTTTTCAAAAGAATGAGATTGCCTTCATCATGATCTGCCAGAATGACATTTAGATATTCTTTATTCATACTGCTTTTGAATAATGTTTATCATATTGTTGAACTTTTCTTCTCTTACTAATGATTTTCTGGAAATATGACGGAGTAATTCCTGTAAGATTCTTAAACTGAGTACTTAAATGTGCAACACTGGAATAATTTAGCTTTTGCGCAACTTCGGTTAGGCTGTATCTTTTACTGATGATCAATTCCTTGGCATATTCTATCTTCTGAATGATGATAAAATTTTCGATCGAAGTATGGGCTGCATCAGAAAATACATTAGACAAATGCCCATAACTATGATTCAGTTTTTCCGAAATGTAAATGGAAGCTTTTACTGGAACTGCCTCATCAGAGCTTAAAAATTCGGTAATAACATCTTTTATTCTTTGTACCAATGCTGTTTTGTGGCTTTCAATAATTTCAATTCCGTAGTCTTCCAGATTTTCTTTGAAGGCTTTACATTGTTCTTCCGTAAAGGATTCAAACAATTCTACTTCCCCAAAATTAAGAAGCCTGTAGTTCAGTCCCTGATCTTTTAGTTTTTCTTCAAGTACCTTCATGCAGAGGGTATTGAAATCAAATTTAACATACATTTTCATCCTTATAATATGTATTTAATGATAATCGTAAATATAATAATTTTATATCATTTATATGTGATATACTGAAAATACTGTTAATTTTCAATAAATAAAAATTCCTGTATTCATAAACACAGGAATTTAAACACTAAGGATGAAAAAAAATATACTGATCAAGCTTAAAAAAAATAAGCCTGAAACCAGGCATAAATCTATATTTGTTACAAGTGACTTGGTTCTTTTACAAAGATGAATAAAAATAATAGATCACATTTTATAGAATTATATTTATTTGTTACATAATTTTAAGTCAAACACCAGTGACATAAAATTCCATTTCATAATCATCCATAGTGAAGCCGCTCCCGATATCTAAAACTACCTCATTAAAAACTGTAAATCCTTGTGATTCATAAAATTTCTTTGCGGCATTGTTTTTATTAACATTCAGTATGATTTTCCGATCGCTTTCGGCAGCCACTTTTACTTTTAAAAAGTCAATTGCAGCTTTACCAATTCCCTTTCCTTTGCTTTCAGGAACAAGATAAATCCTGTGTAACTTTGTGGTATAATCCTCATAGCGGTGTTCATAACCAATAAAACCTTCAAATGAACAATCAATCTCATTAAATATCAGATAATAATGATAATCAGCATTTTGCATCTGTTTCATAATTTCATTTTCGGAGTACATGGTTCGGAGCATATATACGATCTGTTCCGGTGACAGTATTTCTGCGTAGGCAGATTCCCACGACCTTTTTGCCAGGTTCTGAATTAGCGGAATATCTTTTTCTTCAGCTTCTATAAATTTCATTTTAACTTTTAAAAAATTAATGTAAACTTGAAATTAAATTTTCACTTTTCTAAATTTATTAAAAAAGGTGAAAAGCAGTAACCTTTCACCCGTATTTATTATCAGTAATCTTTGAGAACCAGTAAATCAAAAGTATTATTCACTTCTCACCTTTCACTTCTCACTTCTCAAAAACTTCATCCCCCTAAATATTCGCCATTTCAGCTTTAATTTTAGCATGTAGCCCTTCTGAAGCCGTTACCAGTGGAAGCCTCAAATAATTTTTAATAATTCCCATTTCTGCCAAAATAACTTTAATTCCGCAAGGATTTCCTTCGGCAAAAATCAGCCTCGTAATCTCTACAAGTTTATTATGAATTTGGTACGCTTCGTCTACTTTTCTGTCAAACGCAAGTTGCACCATGGTAGAAAACTCTTTCGGGTAAGCCTGCCCGATTACAGAAATTACGCCGTTTCCTCCCGCAAGCGTTACAGGAAGTGTAAATTCATCATCGCCTGAAACAAGATTAAAGCCTTCCGGTTTCTTTCGTAAAATATCAAAATACTGAAGAATATTCGGGGCCGCTTCTTTAATTAAAAATAAATTCGGGAATTCTTTTGCAAGACGAAGAGTGGTCTCGGCTTCGATATTTTGTCCGGTTCTTGACGGAACATTATAAATAATGATATTTTTCCCGGTAGAAGCGAGCATTTTATAATGCTGATAAAGACCTTCCTGATTCGGCTTATTATAATAAGGAGATACGGAAAGTACCGCTTCAAATGCAGAAAGATCCGTTTCTTCAATCTGCTTCTTCACTTCAAGAGTATTGTTTCCGCCAATTCCAAGTACCAATGGAACGCGTTTATTGGTAACCTTAATGATATGCTCAATCACCTGTTTCTTTTCTTCCACAGAAAGCGTTGCAGCCTCTGCTGTAGTTCCCAAAACAACTAAATAATTGGTTCCGTTTTCGATGTTGAAATCCACCAATTTGGTAAGGCTTTCAAAATCTATGGATAAATCTTCATTAAAAGGCGTCACCAGTGCAACACCTACTCCTTTTAAAATGCTCATCTGTTAGAATAATTTTTTCAAATTTAATGATTTACAAGAAGAACTTTTTATTTATTTGTTATTTTTTTATCTGAAATATACTTCCGAATCTTCAATACTGAAATAAAAATATACTACAGTAAAATAAAAACCTACAATATTAAAGCAACAATATTGATTATTGGATAAAAAATATTGAACAGCAGTTTCAAATAACAGGAAATGTAAAAAATTTTCTATATAAAAATGCGTATCATGTGAATACTAAGGCAAAAATAATACACAATATTAATAATTTAAAGAATAGTACAATAAAAGTAAATTTTTAAAAAAATATAACGATGAAAACAGGTAACCGATCGGGATGAAATAAACCGTAAAACAACGAATAAAAATATGGGGTTTTCCCTGTATTGAAATATTAAAAAAATTATAATTTCACAACTTTAAAAATTTACAAAAAAATGAAAAAAACTTATTTTCTAATGCTTTTGGCATTAGTGTTCTTAGTATTTAGCTGTAGAAGCGAATTAGACAACCTACAGGAAAACGAATCCAAATCTGTATCGTCCAAAAAATCTTTTTCTTCGCGCCTTATTTCATTAAAAACTGTACAAGAGGAAGTAAAGAGCTTTAACAGCATTCAGGCAAAATTTACAAATTCTAAATTGGCAAAGTCTGTTACAGCAAAATCATTTAACAATAATTATCTATACCGCAAACTGGAAAATACAGAAACCGGTACTATTACCTATACCTTACCCCTGAATTCTTATAGTGCTGCGAAACCTTATTATTTTATTCAGCAGATTATTGTAGCATCTTCCGATATGGAAACCGTGCAATATCTTAAGATAATTCCCAACAATGCACCAGCCTATAAAACACAGGATGTACTGAAAAACCTTACAGGAAGCATTGAATTGTATGATGAAAATTTAGAAATGGTTACCTCGACAGCATACGTAAACGGAGTGGCACAAACTACAGCATCATCTGGTTCCGGTAATACCACAGGAAAAACCAATGGCGAATGCGATGTGGATATTATCACCATAGAAGTTCCGTGTAGTACCAGTGGCCAACATGGCGTAGGAGAGAGCTGCGATCCCGGAATTACCAATGATGCACATTATGAAACAACAATTTATGTAACCTGTCCTCACACTTTCGGGCCGCCAACAGTAAATACAGGAGGAGGCAGTGGCGGAGGTTCTTTGGGGGGCGGATATGTTTTTGATGAACAACTTAACAGTTTGCTCACCAACCCAACCTTTTTATATGGAGATTATATCACCTCTCCCAATCATGAGCTGCTTTTACAGGCTGTAAGAGCTTGGATTCCGAACCATGTGACGGATATTAACGGTGATTTGTCTGATCTTAACCAAAGGATAGAGCATTTCTTTAATAATGATGAGCTTTTCACCAATCTTGTCACGTATAACCAAAATACTCCAAATGTCCCAAATGCAGAAGCTGAAGATTATAGCATAAGAGTTTACGAACTTATTAAATGGCTGCTTAATAATCCATCGCCGCAAAACGGGCAACTTGCAGCTTGGGGTGTATCTTACTTTGATCAAAATAGATTTGTTTCTTGGGAGCAGTTTGAAAATTGGTTTGCGGGAACATCAGAAGGAAAAGATGGAGAAGATTATGATGCTGCATATTGGGATGATCCAAATCTAACTTTTCCAACACAAAACCTTCCTTCATGGCAAAATTATTATAATGCTTTTCCTAAGGACTCTAATGGTAATGGATTACCTGGACCAAATATTTACAATATAGTTGGTGGTGTACCAAAGGCCATGAGAGATGGTGTATTAAGTGATTCTAATCCAAATAATGATCGTGATTATGATAATGCATGTGCATTAAGAGTTTCGAGAGCTTTAAATTATTCGGGTGTTATAATCCCTAATTTACCGAATCAAACATTTAAAGGGGCAGACGGAAAGTATTATTTTCTAAGTGCTAAAAAATTGAATGCATGGATGAGAAAAACATTTGGAACAAATCCGGCAACACAAAATACACCGTTTAATCCAAAGCATATACATATAACTGGAATTCAGGCGGGAGTGCATGGAGCTAACTTACCTAATTTATTAGGAGGAAAAAAGGGAATTTATTCTTTAGTTTCAAGTGATTCTAATTGGGCATCTGGTCATGGTGATATTTTACTTCCTAATGCAACGTGTATCAACGGGTGTCATTTTTTTGATGCACCAATTGCTTATATTGACGTTTGGATATTGCAATAATTATTTCTAATTTTTAATTTATGAAAAAAATAAAAATTTTCATTCCAGCATTATTATTTTTATTTATTCTTTCTTGTTCAGCCAATGAAAGACCACAATTTCAATATAGGAGTGACAGAACCAAAAAAAATAATGACCGATATTTTTATAGTAAAAGATTTAGAGATAACATTTTTTATAAATGCTTAAAATATGGTTATGGCGACAGCCTCAATTTTAAAATAGGAAAACTGATGGCTGAAAAAGATTTATTTTCCCCATATGATGAACCATTTATGCCACAGGAAGAATCTATGCAAGATAGCTTAGCAAAAAGAATAATTTCAAATATGCCAACACCTTATATTCATTTAGAAGATGAAAAAATAGAAGGAAAAAACTTCATCATTTCTTCTTGTTTAAGTTATTATGAAAGTAATGAACTGAATACGATCATTAAAAAACTATATAAACAAAAAGTGAAAGAAGATAAAAAGCTGTGGGGAAAAGATTATAAATAAACTAGCGTTTTTATATGGAAACAAATGAAATAAATCCAGGAATGGGATTAATTACATGGCAAATACTCATCTTAATCCTTGTTGTCGTAATAATATATTTTTTATATAGGATTTTTAAGAAAACAAAATAAAGTAATTTCAACCGCAGAAAATTTCTGCGGTTTTATAAAAGTTCAGTATTTCTTTCTTAATTTAGAAATTGACAAATAATATAAAAAATACGAAATGAAAAAAACACTCATTCTTACTCTATTCTTTCAATTTGCATTACTGTTTTCACAAAAAAATGTGAAAATGTACTACGAGCAGAAGAAAGACACCGTTATTTATTATATTGATAACCTTGAAATCTACCCTACATCGATAGTATTCTCCGGGCAGCCGGAATTGGAAAACATGAGAAAACCTGAAATTTTTAGTATGATTCAGGTTCTCCCTCCAAAATCTGTTAAGAATAAAGTAACCTACTTTATTGCAAATGATAAAACAAAAAGATGGGGTATCAAAAAAATGCCAGGTTACTCCATATACATTGGCGATATCACTTTAAAATCTTATGATTCTGATTACAAATATGATCTTCCTTTCCAAAAAGGAAAATCTTTCAACGTCTATCAAGGATATAACGGGACATTTTCTCATCAAAATGAAAATTCAATAGATTTTACCATGCCTGAAGGAACAGAAATAACAGCTGCAAGAGAGGGGTTAGTGATTGATGTTATACAAAATAACAATCAGGGATGTCCTACAAACGATTGCGCTAAACTGGGTAATTATATTTCTATTTTACACTCCGACGGAACTATTGCACAATATTTTCATTTAAAACAAAACGGTGTTAAAGTAAATATAGGAGAAATTGTAAAAAAGAACCAGACGATAGGGCTTAGCGGAAACACAGGCTGGAGCAATGGGCCTCATTTACATTTTACTTGCTATCTTCCGAGCAACACAGGAGATAAGCAGAGAAAAACCATTAAAACACTTTTTAGAACAGGAGATGGAAATAAAACAGAGTATTTAACCGAGAAGAAAACATATTCAAAAGAATATTAGCAAGATAAAAACCGCAGAAAATTTCTGCGGTTTTTTTTATTTGATTCATATTATTGTAAATACATATAATTATATTTGCATATATTAAAAAAGATATATGAAACCGCTCTGTCTAAAACATTTATTAAAAACCAGGATGCCTGCGAATCTATATCTTAAAATAATTGCTGCATATGAAAAATAAATTCTTGTTATTAGGAATTGCTCTGGCTGCGCTTTCCTCCTGCAAAACGGCTTCTCCGTTACAGGTGGCCAATGTGGAGACCAGAAAGAATATTTCTATTAATAATGAGCTAAAAAATGATGAGGAGTTTGTAAAAGTGATCGAACCCTATAAACAAAAACTGGATAAAGAGATGAACCAGAAAATCTCTTACACCGGGGTAGATCTCAGCAAACAGGGAGACAATAGCAATCTGGGCAATCTTTTAGCAGATTATACCTTTGACGGGGCAGAAAAATGGGCTAAAAAAAATCTTAATAAAGATATAGATGCCGCCCTGATCAACATAGGCGGAATCCGTACAAGCATAGGAAAAGGAGATATTCTGCTTAAAAGCGTCTTTGAGGTGATGCCTTTTGAAAATGAAGTGATTATTGTAAAAATGAAAGGAGCAGATTTACAGGGTCTTTTTGATTATTATGCGAAAACAGAGGTCAATAATCCCGTTTCTCACCTGTACATTGAAACCAATAACGGACAGCTTACAAAATACCTCATCAATGGAAAAGTGGTAAACATGGATCAGGAATATTATATTGCCACTTCAGATTATCTGGCATTGGGCGGTGATAACATGAAATTTTTCTCAAAGGGACAAATGATTCCTACAGGAATAAAACTCAGAGATCTTTTCATTGAATATTTTAAGAATAGTCCTGAGGTACATCCCAATACAGATATTCGTTTAAATTTTATCGGTAAGAAGCAATGAACAGAAAAAGTTTTTTAAAAGCAATAGGCGGCGGGACTTTGGCAATGGCTTTAGCTCCAAATATGATGATGGCGGAAGAACTGAAATTTGTTGATTTGAAATCAGCGAATAAACTGACTATCCTTCATACCAACGATCAGCACAGCAGAATTGAGCCTTTCGATTCAAGTTATATTAAAAACCCCAATCAGGGAGGTTTTGCAAGAAGAGCAAGCCTCATTCAGCAAATCAGAAACCAGGAATCTAATGTCTTGCTTTTGGATTCAGGTGATATATTCCAGGGAACGCCTTATTTCAATTTCTTCGGTGGCGAGCTGGAATTCAGATTAATGTCCATGATGAAATATGATGCTTCCACGATGGGAAATCACGATTTTGATAATGGACTTGACGGATTTTTAAAGGTTTTGCCCAATGCAAAGTTTCCTTTTATCTGCTCCAATTATGATTTTAAAAATACAATTCTGGATGGAAAAACTTCTCCGTATGAGATTTTTATTAAAAACGGAATCAAAGTGGGAATTTTCGGAGTGGGGATTAAGCTGGATGGCCTTGTTGGCAAGAAGCAGTACGGCGAAACCGTTTACTCTGATCCTGTAGAGGCAGCGCAGCATTATTCTAATTTTCTTAAAAATGAACAGAAATGCGATCTTGTCATTTGTCTATCACACATCGGTTACGAGTACAATAATGAGTCTGATAAAATATGTGACAAAATCCTGGCTGCCAAAACCGAAAATATCGACCTTATTTTAGGTGGTCATACCCATACTTTCCTTCCCGAACCCCAGACTTTTGCCAACAGACAGGGTAAAAATGTTCTTGTAAATCAGGTGGGATGGGCCGGACTTCTATTAGGAAGAATAGATTTCTTTTTTGATACAAATAAAAACATCAAACATATTGCCTGGAACAACCAGGTAATTGACAGTAGTATAATAGCATAAGCATGAAAAAACTCTCTTTAATTTCTCTTGGTATATTAGCATCCCTGCACATTGCAAATGCACAGACTATTTCTTCAAAAAAATGGGCAGACCTGTTTTCCTATAACAACGTTACCGCCATGAAAGAAGATAACGGAAAAATAGTTGCAGCAGCAGAAAACGGGATCTTTTATTATACAATTTCATCAGGTGAAATTACCAAGCTGTCTAAAGCAAATGGCTTGCATGAGGTTAAAATTTCAGCATTCGATTATAATCCACAGAATAAAATTGCACTTATAGGATATCAAAATGGTTCTCTGGACGTTATTGCTCCGGACGGAATCACCTATGTTGTGGATATTCCTATTGCTACAGGGTATAACGGAAGCAAAAGAATCAATCATATTTCTATAACGGGAGACCTTGCCGTTATTTCGGTTGGTTATGGAGTTTCTATTTTTGACCTTAAGAAAAAAGAGTTTAAAGATTCTGCATTCTTTTTATCAGGAGGCGTATACGAGGCGAGTAATGAAGCGACAATTTTCGGTAATAAAGTATTTTCGGTAACCAACACAGGCCTGAAGAGCCACGAAATGAATACAACATTTCCGGTTTTCAATACCTGGACGACGGAAATGGCGGGATCATTCAGACATATTGATTCTGAAGGTGTTTTGAGCTTTTCATCCGGGACAACAGGATACCTCTACAGCGGCGGAACTTCGGTTCCACTTTCACAAACATTTACCAACGTACGGGACGTTGTCGTAAACAGCAATAATATTGTTGTAACAGACCTGAACAGGGTTTATACCTTTAATACCAACGGAAATTTCAACAATACCGTGGCTTTCGGTGAAGAATGCAATACCGCAATCACTGTAGGCAGCAGTGTTTATGGCGGAACGGTATTATCCGGAATAAAAAATGAAAACAATAATACTTTCAAGCCGGATGGTCCTTATTTTAACTATGCTTATAAAATGAGCCTGTACGGCGAAAATCAAATCCTGGTTTCCACAGGTGGAAGAGAAAACAGATTTAACACGGCAATTAATAACCCGAGAAATCCTGGCTTTTATTACTTCAATGGAATGGAGTGGATCTACCCTTCCTATTTTATTGGAAATACAACAAGTTTTAATGTTCTTGATGTTGTTTCAGATCCTGCAAGTCCGGATGATGTTTTCTTTACGAATTATACCACAGCAGCAGGAAGGGGTGTATATAAAATGAAATATAATGCAGCCAGTAAAGATTTTACCTTTACTAAAAACTATAATTTAGGAACCAACAACATTTTTGCAAGGCGAGCTGTAGGAATGGCTTTCGACGACGCCAACAATCTTTTTGTAAGCATCGCTTTTTCCAGTGACGGGCCGGATGTTGGTCAGCTTACGGCGATAGGTGCCTATGATCGGGCTACGGACGATTTTCTTATAAAAAACACAACCACATTGGGTGCCGCACAAAAACCATTATTTTATGAAGGGTTACTGTGGATTCCAATTCCAAGGTTGAACGCACTTGTTGCTTACGATGCTAAAAAAACGGTAAATATTTCTGATGATACCGCCTATATTTTAAATCAATCCAATGGTTTTGACCCAAATTCCGGCGGAAATATCTCTGTGGCTTTGGATAAATCCGGAGATGCCTGGATCGGCGGAGATTTGGGATTAAGGGTATTACCGAATGCTGTTTCAGAAGTAAAGACTCCTGCAAGTGCTACCGTAGAGCCTATTGTTATTGAACAGAATGGTCTTGGTGAGGAGCTTTTCAGAGATTCGCAGATTTTACAGATTGAAGTGGATGCCGGTGACCACAAATGGGTTTCTGTTGACGGTGGTGGTGTATATTACTTATCTTCAGACGGACAGCAGACCATAAAACGTTTTACAAAAGAAAATTCTCCACTTCCTACCAACAGTATTACTGATATTAAGGTAGATAAAAAAACAGGAAAAGTATATTTTGTTTCTTATGACGGTATTGTCACGTATCAGGGGGATGTAGCCGATGTTACCTCAGAATTTGGCAACGTTCTTGTGTACCCTAATCCTGTGGTTTATTCTAATTTTAAGGGAAAGGTAACCATAAAAGGCCTGGCCGAGGTGACCAACATCAGAATCGCCGATGCAGCCGGAAATGTGGTACACTCTGCTGTAGCAAGAGGTGGATATTACGAATGGGATCTTAATAATCAGAGAGGAAAAAGAGTCGCTTCAGGGATTTATTTTGTACTGATGACCAATGAAGACGGCTCTGATAAGGCAACAGCAAAGATTGCGGTAGTTAATTAATGAATTCACAAAACGGCTTTTTATTATCTTATATAAAATATGGGGAAAATGATGCAGTACTGCATTGTTTTACAGAAGATGAAGGGTTTCAGTCTTATTTCCTGAAAGGTATTTATACTAAAAAAAATAAGAAAAAAGCCCTGCTTCTGCCTTTAAGTAAACTTAATTTTTCCCTGCTTCCACTTAGAGGAAACGGAATACAGACCATTTCCCGGTTTGAGATGATAAAAAGCAACGATATTTATACCGATATCCGTTGTAATTCGGTTGTTTTTTTCATTTCGGATTTTCTGAATCAGAATTTAAAACATGAAAATAAAAATCATCATTTATTTTTCTGTATGGAAGAATTTATTGATGAACTTGAAAACCAGAATTATCAGTCTCATTTAATCTTCCTGATCAAAATTTTAAAAATTCAGGGTGTTGCTCCGCTTCTGAATAATGGGAAATTTCTTGATCCGGAAACAGGTACTTTTGCTTCTGAATTGATGCATGAGATCTTTAATGAAGAGATTTCTGCAATATGGCTTGCTATTCTTTCTTCGGAAAGTCCTTACCGGATTAAAATATCCTCGTCCTACAGGAAAGATTTTCTTGACAGTATTTTGGTGTATTACCATTATCATATCACGGATTTCAGGATTCCTGCATCACTGGAAGTCATTCAGCAGATTTTTGAGTAATATTTCCCAGAGGCTAAAACTTTTTTTGATCCGGCATTTCGGTCTCAGATTCTGCAATTTTTTTCTTTGAATATCTTGGCATAAGGATCTTTGCAATAAGGCCTGTCCAGCCTGTCTGGTGTGAGGCGCCCACCCCACGTCCGTTGTCTCCGTGGAAATATTCATAAAACAAAATGTAATCTTTAAAACCCGGGTCGGACTGGAATCTTGGATACTGCCCGTTGAAAGGCCGATTTCCATCTTTATCTTTCAAAAATATATTGGATAGCCTTTTGCTTAGTTCGTCGGCAATCTGATCGAGATTTAAATAATTTCCGCTTCCCGTAGGACATTCTACCAGAAAATCCGGACTGTAATAAAAGAAAAACCGCTGAAGGCTTTCAATAATTAAAAAGTTGATAGGAAACCATACCGGGCCACGCCAGTTGCTGTTTCCTCCAAAAAGCCGGCTGTCACTTTCTGCGGGCGTATATTGTACGGTATAATCCTTGCCATTAAGATGTAAGCTAAAAGGATTTTTCTCATATTCTTTAGAAAGGGCGCGAATTCCGAAATCGCTTAAAAATTCTTCAGTATTCAGCATTCTGTGGAGCAATCTTTTTAAGCGGTGTCCACGTAGAAGGGAGAGCAGGTGTTTTGAATCTTCCCCCTTTACCTCCCAATGAGAAACCAACGCTGCAAGCTCCGGTTTATTATCTAAAACCCATTGCATCCTTTTCTTAAAATCAGGAAGATTTTCGATCATTTCATCATCAATAACTTCTACGGCAAACATCGGAATAAGCCCAACAATGGTTCTTAATTTCAAGTACATATGATTCTTTTCTCCAAACGAAAGCGCATCATAGAAGAACTCATCTTCGTCGTCCCAAAGACTGAAGCATTCATCCCCCATGTTCGCAAGAGAATTGGCAATCGCCAGGAAATGTTCAAAAAACTTTATGGCCATTTCTTCGTAAACCTTGTTGTATAAGGCCAGCTCCAAAGCAATTCTCATCATATTAAGGGCAAACATGGCCATCCAGCTGGTACCATCTGATTGCTCAAGGTGTTCACCGTCGGGAAGCGGAGTATTGCGGTCGAAAACGCCGATGTTATCCAGTCCTAAAAATCCGCCCTCAAAAATATTATTGCCATTATTATCCTTTTTATTGACCCACCAGGTAAAATTCATCAACAGTTTTTGAAAAGCGCTTTCCAGGAATGGCAGGTCGGGTTTCCCTTTTAGATATTCATCAATTTTAAAAACCCTGAAAACAGCCCACGCATGAACCGGTGGATTCACATCATTGAAATCCCATTCGTAAGCCGGAAGCTGTCCATTGGGATGCATATACCATTCAAAAAGGAAGAGTTTCAGCTGGTGTTTGGCAAAATCCGGATCAATGAGTGCAAAACTGATCGTATGAAAGGCCAGGTCCCAGGTTGCATACCATGGATATTCCCATTTATCCGGCATTGAAATGATGTGTTCATTATTGAGGTGTTTCCACTGGTAGTTCCTCATCTTTTCGCGAGACTTCGGCGGTTTAGGCTGCGCAGGATCACCCTTCAGCCATTTTTCGACATTGTAATGGTAAAACATCTTGCTCCAGAGCATTCCCGCAAAAGCCTGTCGTTGCACCAGTTTCTCATCTTCCGTATTGATTCCTTTCTGGATTTCTTCATAAAATTCATCCGCTTCCTGTTTTCTCAAGCCGAAGATTTCATCAAAATCACCAAATGGTTTTGTGAAATCTTTATGGGTGAGTCTGAACTTAAAAACTTTTCTTTCTTTTGGGTTGAAATTCTCATCGATTAGAAAAGCTGCTTTCGTACCAGTATTTTTTGGGTTTACGGATTGTGAATTTCCATTGATAATAAAATCATTGATCCCGTCTTTGGTGTAATCACTTTCGTTAGGACACTGATACAGCTTTTCATTATTGGTTTCATTATCGCAGCATACAACCTGATCAGAATATTCTGCATAAAAGTTTCTGATTTGTAAATCTCTGTGTTGAATTTTAACAGAATCTGCCTGATTTGAATTCATTTGAGGCATATAATCATCATAACCCCAACGCCACGTATTTCGGAACCATAATGTGGGGAGAATTACCAGTGGAACTTTGTTTTCAGATTTATTGATAACGGTAAGCTGAATCAGAATATCCTGGGAATCTGCTTTTGCATACTCAATAAAAATATCGAAATATTCATTTTCATCAAAAATCCCGGTATCAATTAATTCGTATTCAGGCTCATGTTTGCTTCTTTCTGCATTTGTTTTGATGAGGTCTTGATAAGGAAATGCATTCTGAGGATATTTATACAACATCTTCATGTATGAATGCGTCGGCGTTGAATCCAGGTAGTAATAATATTCCTTTACATCTTCTCCGTGATTTCCCTGTCCGTTGGTAAGACCAAAGAACCGTTCTTTCACCATCTTATCTTTTTTGTTCCAGAATCCTAAAGAAAATACCAGCTTCTGAAGGTCATCGCAAATGCCGCAGATGCCTTCTTCTCCCCAACGGTATGCTTTTGCTTCTGCCGTATCGTGTGCGGTATAGTTCCACGCGTCACCATCGGCGCTGTAATCTTCACGTACCAACCCCCATTCCCGGTTGCTGACGTAAGGACCCCATTTTTTCCAGCTGATATCGGAGAGTCTTTCTTTTTCTTTCATGCTGCTGTTGATGATTGATGATTGATATTTTGATGTATTATGATGTTTTTGTTCTGAAAGTATTGAAGCAAATTTTATTCTTTATTAACCACAAGGCTACACAAATTATTTATTAAATGCTTCCCTATTTAAAGATAAACAAGACCGTTTCATTTATTTTTTGAAATACAAGGCATCATTACCTCTATTTAAATTGGCCGTAAACAGATTGACCATTCACACTTGACCATTCACTTTAAAATGTCGGTCATTCCACTTTCGTCTGAGATGCGCCCCGGATTGAACGGCCTGTCTGAGCTCTTCTTAGATTTCGGCGGCGGCTTCGCCGCCGCCGAAATCTAAGAAAGCGAGTAGTGAAAGCCGGAAATGTGCGCCCAAATTTTAACCACCCGTAGAAAAACTTTCAAAGGTAGTCATCGCTCCATCCACGAATATGCTCGCTCCTGAAATATAGTCTGCGTGATCACTCGCCAGAAATACCGCCAGATTTCCAATATCTTCCGGTTTTCCAATCCTGTTGTAAGGAACAAGTTTCATTAGGGAATTCATGGCTTCGGGAGTGCTCCATGCGTTTTTATTGATGGGTGTTTGAATAGCTCCGGGACAAATTGAGTTTACACGAATTTTATCGGCTCCATATTCTTGAGCCAGTGTCTGCATCAACATGCGGATCGCCCCTTTGCTGGCCGCATAATTGGCGTGTCCTGCCCAAGGAATGACTTCATGAACCGAACTAATATGAATTATTTTTCCGCAGGCAACAGATCGTGAAGTATCGATACCGCGGCGTAGAAATTCTTTTATGGCTTCACGGGCACATAAGAATTGGCCTGTAAGATTGATATTGATAACCGTATTCCATTGGTCGAGGGTCATTTCTGTGAATTTTGCATCTTTCTGAACACCCGCATTGTTGATAAGAATATCTACCGTTCCAAATTGTGAAATGACTTCCTGAAACATTCCTACAACCTGCTCTTCGCTGGAAACATCACACTGATAAACGATTCCCGTTCCTCCAGCGTCGGTTATTTCCTTTAAAACTTCATTGGCTTCGTCTGCTGAATGTTCGGATGAGTGGTTTACGATGACCGTTGCTCCAGCTGCGGCCAGTGATTTTGCAATTCCTGTACCTATTCCACTGGAAGCTCCGGTGACAATAGCAACCTGGTTTTTAAGAGAAATTTCCATATTTTATTATTTGATGTTACTCAAATGTAGCTGAAAGGATCACGCCAAACACGAAAATTTCACGTAAAAAATTCTTAAAGTTTTTTATGCATAATATATTGCGGTCCGCTTCTTCCAATTCTGGTTTTTCCTTCGTAATGATAGCCTGTATTACCATATAGCTGAAAAGCGGAAATATTGTCCTGATCTACAGCGAGTACAATCTCATCACAGTCCTTAAAGTTTTCCCGAACGAATTCTTCTACTTTAATCATTGCCTCTTTTCCGATGCCTTTACCCTGAAATTCGGGATTTACTGAAAATGAGCGCAGCAGCATTGCTTGTTTATTATTGGTAAGTTCTAATTTATCGTCTCCGAAATCCAGCACGAAAAATCCGCAGGGATGTTCATCTTTGAGAATCGTTATCGGAAATGCAAGGGTATCTTCTCTTTCCTCAATTTTTTTTAATGCCTGCTCTGCAGTAGCCGTATATTGCAGCTGATTTTCGTCCAGCGTATAATTTAGTCCGGGAAAATCTTTTTGTTCAAAAAATTTTAACTGTATCATATAATTAGTGATGGTATATGTCTTCGTACATTACTCCTGCACGAATTTCAACAGGCAGCCTGTTTTCATCCGGAACGATCGGGCAATTGTAATCGTAAGCGTTATATGCGCAGTAAGGCTGATACGAGGTATTGAAATCTAAAATAATCGTATTGCCTTTAGGGATTTTGAGATCCATATATTTTCCGCCGCCGTAAGTTTCTTTTCCGTTGGTTGCATCACGAAACGGTAAAAAAAGGTAATCTTTGTATTTTTTTTGTTTTAGTAAATCTAAACTCTGATAAAGAGCTAACGTGTAAGACTTTCCATCAAGTTCAAAAGAAGCTTTGCCATATTCTCTGTAGGATTTTGATTTCCCTGAAGAAGTAGGAAGATCAAAAGGTTCTGCATTTTCCGTTCTGGTAAATGTTGCGCTTACTCTGTATTTTATATCAATCGGGAAGAAAGGATGTTGTTTGAAATTTTTAAAGTTATCTCCGCGCAAAGGTGTTTCTTTTGGGTTGAGATATTCTGCATTCAGCTCTTTCTGAAATTTTTTTACCACAGCTATTTCTTGTGAGTTTTTTTGGGAAAAGACCAGCAAAGGCAAAAGTAAAAGTATGAGTATGTATTTTTTCATCGTAAGAAGATTTTACTTTAACATGAAGTTCGCAAAGATTTCTTTTATATTTCATTATGCATTTTCCGTTCGCAATGGCGCTGTGCTCAGCCAAGAAACAACCTTAACCTTAACATCATAGTCTCCTATATATAAGATTCCGAAATTTTTACCCTGTAAATATCAGAGGAATTTCTTTTGATAGATTCTACAAAAAATCCTCCTTCCTCGGGAATGACTTCTTTCAGATCAAAACTTTTACAGTCTTTCGGTAGTCCAGAGAAAACCAAGGTAAACCAAAAGTCTTTCATGAAAGGTACCGCCGTCCAATTGGGATAAATCGTAATATTTTCAGCATGGATCAATCTGCTTTTATGATCCGACTGGTTATCGAATAGATAGGTTGAATGCCAGATTCTGATCAGGTTTCCCAAAAATGGGGATGCTGGGAAACAACAATGCACAATCACCTGCTGTTCCTCCTGAACTTCTGTCTGAAGGGATTCCAGTAATTCTTTAACAATAACAGGTTTTGCAATGGTTTCTGACATATTTTTATATAGTAAGCCGTGAAAAGTAAAATGTAAGAAGTTGGTTGTATAAAAAGTAAAAGTTAATACTGCATGGCTACTAACATCTTACCTCTCACTTCTCACATCTCACTTTTTTAATATTCGAGTCGTAATTTTTCTTTAGTATAATTTCTCACTTTTTCGGTGAGCTCGGGATTTGCAGCAAGTTTCTGTCCATAAGACGGGATCATTTCCATCAGCTTGTCTTTCCATTCTCCGTTGAGCTTTTCCGGGAAACATCTTTCCAGAACATTCAACATGGCGTAAACAGCTGTTGACGCGCCTGGTGAAGCACCTAATAAAGAAGCAATGGTCCCTCTTTTATTAACGACTACTTCAGTGCCGAATTCCAGTTTTCCACCGTCTTTTTCATCTTTTTTAATGATCTGGACTCTTTGTCCGGCTACTTTAAGCTCCCAGTCTTCTTCTTTAGCATCCTTAATAAATTCTCTTAAATGCTGGATTCTTTGGGCCTTCGTCATAGCTACCTGCTGAATAAGATATTTTGTTAAAGGAATGTTGTGCCACCATGCTCCGAAAAGAGATCTTATATTTTTTGTATTGACGCTCTCCGGAAGGTCCAAATAACTTCCTTCTTTCAGGAATTTTGTTGAAAATCCTGCGAAGGGTCCGAACAGTAAAGCTTTCTCACCATCAATAATTCTCAAATCCAAATGAGGTACCGACATTGGAGGAGCATCTACTGTTGCCTGGGTATATACCTTTGCCTGATGTTTTTCCACCAGTTCCTGATTATGAGTTACAAGCCATTGACCGGAGACCGGAAAACCTCCGTAACCTTCACTTTCTTTAATATCCGAGCTGTCCAGCAATGGCAATGCGTACCCTCCTGCTCCAATAAATACAAAATCCGCTTCTACTTCCTGCTTATGGTTGTTAATTCTATCTTTCACGGTCATTTCCCAAGTACCGTCTTCTTTAGGGTCAATATCTTTGACTTCGTGGTATAAGAATACTTCAACATTGGAGTCTTCCAGCAAATGTCTTCCCATTTTTCTGGTTAGGGTACCGAAATTTACATCCGTCCCCATATCCATTTTGGTAGCAGCCATTACTTCAGAACCATTTCTTTTACTCATCACAAGAGGAATCCACTCTTTCAATTTTCCATGATCTGTGGTAAATTCCATTCCTTTGAACATAATTGATTCCGACATTTTCTCATGACGTTTTTTGAGGTATGCTGCATCTTTTTCACCGAACACCAAACTCATGTGCGGACAGGAATTGATAAAATCCTTCGGCTGCTGAATATATCCTTTATTGATTAAATATGACCAAAACTGTTTTGAAATTTCAAATTGTTCGGCGATGCTTTCTGCTTTTGAGATATCGATCGTTCCATCCGGTTTTTCAGGGGTATAGTTGAGCTCACAAAACGCTGAATGACCTGTTCCTGCATTATTCCAGGCCGCTGTGCTTTCTTTGGCAAATCTTCCCAATCTTTCAAAAATAGCGATTTCAAGATCAGGATCAAACTCATGTAATAATGTAGCTAAAGTGGCACTCATGATTCCGCCACCGATGAGAACAACGTCGTATTTGGGTTTCGGCGTTCTGCTTGTAAGCGATTGTGACATAATTTAAATTTTATTATCTCAAAGTTCGGGAAAAGTTCTTAAAACGAAGGGCTGTTTATGGATATTTAACATCATTTTGCTGTTGAGATTAAGGCTTAGATTAGTCTAATATAAGGTTCAGGAAAGATTGAGAAAAGAGTAAATTGAATTGTATTGGATGATTCTAAAAAATAGCATGATATCCTTGTAAATAATTTCATATTATCTGCCATGATATCATGCTGAATTTTATATAAATGATTAATTTAATTTTGTTGTCAGTTTTTTAAACTGTTTTTCGGCATTTTTACCTTCGTAAAGAATTCCGTAAATGGTATCAACAATAGGAAGCTTTAATCCCTTATCTTTTGATGTTTTATAAATGGAATCAGCAGCATAGTATCCTTCTGCCACCATGTTCATCGACTGGATTGCCGATTTCACGGTATATCCTTTTCCGATAAGGTTTCCTAAATTTCTGTTTCTTGAGAATAATGAATAAGCAGTTACCAGTAAGTCCCCAAGATATGCGCTTTCGTTAACATCTCTTGGTGCTTCGTAAATTGATTCCAGAAAAGTTTCCATTTCACGAATGGCATTAGATACGAAAACTGCGGTGAAGTTGTCTCCATATCCCAAACCACTTGCAATACCTGCTCCAATGGCGAAAATGTTTTTAAGGATTGCACTGTATTCATTTCCTAAAATATCTTTACTGGAATGTACCTTAATAAAATCTGAGTTGAAAATATTCACCAGCTTTTCGGATGTTTCATCTTCCACTGTGGCTATGGTAAGGTAAGAAAGTCTTTCCATTGCAACTTCTTCGGCATGACAAGGGCCGGCAATAACGGCCTGGTTACGGAATCCTATTTTAAATTCGTCTCTCAGATAATGGGCTACAACATCATTTACCTTAGGAATAATCCCTTTAATTGCGGACACAAAAATTTTATTTTTATAGTCGCAGGTCATTTTATCCAGCGTATCGGAAAGATAAATGGATGGTGTCGCCAGGACAACTGTTTCACAGGCAGTAACAAGCTCATTGATATCGGTTGTAAGCTTTAGATTTTTCAGATTGAAATTAACTGCAGTAAGGTAAGTTGGGTTGTGTCCTCGCTGCTCGATGGCGCCTTTTACATATTCGTTTCTAACGCACCAATGTACTGTTTTACAATTTTCAACCAGCATTTTTACGATAGCAGTAGCAAAACTTCCGCTTCCAACCACACCTACGGCAACATCATCTTTGCTTTTTTTCGGATTCGATTCTGTATTCGTTTTCTTTTTAGCCATAATAGAAATGTGAACTGCAAATATATTAAAACAAAGAATGATGAGCGCTTTTCGGGGTATGATAAAAGCCATTTTATTTTAAAATTAATATATCAGTACAATGAAATCAATAATTCTCCGTTACTTATAGAAATATTTGTTTTTTTGTTTAACGTAGGCTGCAAAATTTATTTTTAACTAAATTTGCATGCTTAAAATCGTTTTGTAATTATACTAAGAGAAGAAAAATGAAAAAATTTCTAAGTAGCAAAAAGAACGTAAATGTGCTTTTGGGAGCTCTTTTACTGATCGTTTTTGCGCAAGGGATCTTCATTGCAAAACTGTATTCTGAAAAGGATGACAAGAGCTATGAAGTGAACCTTGTAAAAATAAACACTGAAAAAGACAGTGTTGATTATTTAAAGATGAAGACAGATCTCGCATTGGTAGATCAGACAGTAGCACAGCTTAGTTCTTTTCTAAAATCAAAAGATGTGCCGAATGTGAAACTGGAGGTTCTCAAGAAGGATAGTATTTCCAATTCCGTTTACCTTGCCCGGCAAGCCAACCGATACAGCCAGTATCTGATGGATATTCAGAAAAAGCTGCTGCAGGTTCCTCTGGGAATGCCAACAGAAGGATATATTTCATCTAATTTCGGGATCAGAAAAAATCCTATTCCTTTTAAAACTGTTTTTGCTTCCGTTAAAAATAATGTGGCAAAACCTACAGTTGCAGCTCCTGAAGTAAAAGCTGAACCCGTAGAAAAAGTTATTGAAGTAACCGATAGTTACGGTGAAAAACGACAGGTAAAGGTAATGGTAACACCAAAAGCCACTGCTACAACTCCCGCCACAAATAATTCGTCAGCTATTGCAACCAATACAAAGCCCGCAGAGAAGAATAATCCGCCTGCTGAAGCAGATCAAATGCAGTTTCACAAAGGATTGGATATTGCGGTTCCTTTCGGCTCTGATGTTGTTGCTACTGCTGCAGGAACTGTTATTTTTTCAGGTCAGAAAGGCGGTTACGGAAACTGCGTTATTGTTTCCCATGGAAATGGTTTAGCGACACTTTATGGCCATTTGTCACAGCTCGTTGCTAAAGTAAATGATAAGGTAAAAGTAGGACAGGTAATCGCCAAGTCCGGAAATTCCGGCCGTTCTACAGGTCCTCACCTTCATTATGAGGTACATAAAAATAACAGTCCGGTAAATCCGAAACTGTTTATGAGTTTATAATTTTATGGTTATTATATTGATAGGATTTCGGCGGCACCAAAGGTGCCGCCGAAATTTTTTTATAGAACTATTTTAATAAGCTGCCGTAAAACGCTCTTTGATATGATTATTCTGTTCAAGTTCATCAACAAGAACTACTGCTACATCCTCTACAGAAAGAATGCTTCTTCCGTTTTCATCAAATACCGGATTCTCCAAAGAAGTTCTGTATTTTCCGGTTCTCACACCTGCGGTTCCCTGGTGCATTTCGATGGCGGGGCTGAAGAAAGTCCAGTCGAGGATATTGTTTTCCCTGATTTTATTTAAATAATCTCTTGCGGCGGTAGCTCCGGGTTTTATTTCAGCTGGAAAATCCGGTCCGTCTACCAATTGTTTACCATCAATATACAAGCTTCCTGCTCCACCTACAGTAATGAATCTTTTAACTCCTGATTTTTCAACTGCTTTTTCAATATTGACAGATCCGTTCAGGAAATCATCGTATAAATTAGGATTCTTCCAGCCGGCGTTAAAAGCGCTGATTACTGCATCATTTCCCTTCAGAGCTTCTGCCAGTTCATCAACATTATTGACATTAATACTTTTTGCTTTTACCTTTTCATTTTGCTGAACTTTTGAGGCATCTCTTACGATAGCTTCCACTTCATAACCTCTGTTTGATAATTCGTTCACAACCTGTGTGCCTACAAATCCTGTAGCGCCAATTACTGCTACTTTTTTCATAATATTTTATTTTTAAATTAAACTGTAATATATTTTGTTACATTTACGAACAAATTTTTTTAGGTGAAACGGTTTAGAAATTCCTGCAAGGTTTTATCCCCGAGAAAATTAAGAACAAGCTGATCTGTTTCGGAAAATAGTGTATCCAAATGTTCATTGATTTCCTTTCCTACCGGACAGGCCGGATTAGGATTATTGTTCCTTTTTCCCAATACTTCTGTATTTTTCACTGCCAGATAAATTTCTGAAATTCTAATATCACTTGGCTTTTTTGCGAGCCGACTTCCCCCTTCTTTGCCTTGTCTACTCATAATCAGCCCTACCTCTCTCAGAACACTCAATTCTTTTCGAACAATAACAGGATTAATATTAATACTTCCCGCCATCCATTCTGAAGTGAGCCATTCCTGCTGACTTTCCGCCAACAAAGTCATAATATGTATTGCGGTAGCAAATCTTGTATTGTTCATTGTAATAATGTACAAAAATAAAAAAGATTTTAATTGTAACAAAATTTATTACAGTTAAATTTTTCTTAAAGAATGAGTTTGTCTAAATCCAAAAGAAGATAATTTATGCTCTGGTTGATTGTTCGTGTTGCCGACTGCATCTGGTTGAGCATTGCTGCACGGTTGTGGAGATCATCCGATCTGTAATAACCGCCGTCACTGAAAATTACAGACTTATCTGCTTTAAGCTTGTTATCATCAAACTGATAATGCAGCCATCTATCTTTCATACTGCTGATGATAGACTGCTTTTCTCTGTTTGAAAACTTTCTCTCGGTGTACATATACCAAATGAAAGGTGGAAAATTGGGAGATTCAAGCTTTTCGTTCCAAACGTCTCTCAATAGATTTCTCTGATGAATAAACTCTACTTTTTTACCTTTCGGATTTAAGGTTGCCAAACCAAAACCTGCTCCTAGTGCACCACCGCCAATATCTATCGCGTTGCTCCACGCGTTATCTTTTACAATTCCTCCGGCGATGGATGCTGCTGCTCCCGTCACAATTGAATACAAAATAAGCTTATTGTTTCTGGAATCATTAAGATTGTCTACATAGCTCCCAATCTGTGCTACTCTTTCTCCTTCGCAATCGAATTCTGCTGCTACGGCATCAAGCTCTGTAAGCGCTATAGTTATTTTACTGTTGATCTTGCTTTTAAGCTGCAACACTTTCACTTGCGATTCCAAAGAATTTTCTTTTTTCAATTCTATGATTTCATGAACTTCATCCAGATTATCTAAAGCATTCAAAATTAAAATACTCTGATCTGAAAAAATACTCTTCAAATCTTTATTGGCCGTAATTATAGAATCTGAATTATAGGAAGGGAGTTTGTTCTCATAATTGTACTTAAAAGGTGCCTTACAATAACTGTATTTAAGTGTTAGAATATTCTGCCTGATTGACTGATTCTTCTTTGATACGCATGATGTCAAAATGCATGAAAAAGCTAAAAAATAAAGTAATCTCTTCATCCCCTTATAATTATTGAAATAAATAAAATTATAAATCAATACTAATATACTTGAAATAAAAAAATTTACCCGGAGATCAGGTAAATTTTAAGTTTATTTTAAAGAAATTATTTAATCTCCAGCAGTTCAACTTCAAAAATGAGTGTGCTGTTTGGTCCGATTTCCTTGCTGATCTGCTGATCTCCGTAAGCCAAATGAGGTGGGATGATCAACCTCCATTTGCTTCCTACAGACATTAGCTGAAGTGCTTCCGTCCATCCAGCAATTACTTTATTGAGAGGAAAAGATGCAGGCGTTCCTCTTTTTACAGAGCTGTCGAAAACTTTTCCCGTAATGGTTGTACCGTGATAATGGCATTTTACCGTAGATCTTGGGCCCGGCTTTTCGCCATCGCCTTCCTTTATAATTTCATACTGCAAACCGCTTGGTAATTGAACAACTGTCTCTCTCTTTCCATATTCTTCCATATATTCTTTACCATCTTTTAGGTTTTTCTCTGCCTGCTCTTTTTTTCTTTTAAATAACATATCTGCTACTCCCATAATAATATTTTTTTTTTACAAAGATATGATTTTACGTCCGGAAGCGGATATTTGAACCTACAAGTTTTATGTGGTTGGATCTAAAGATCTATTATCAATAATTAGCCTATAATTTCGTTCTTTTTTATTTTATTTTGAAAAATTCAGATATGTTTAATACACTGTTAACAGCATTTCCGAAAGTTGGCGCTATAATTGGACTTAAAAACTGATGCCAAATCCATTGAAATATAATAAGAACTATGATAAGTTGACTGACGAAGAAAGAGCACTTTTTGAAATCAATAAGAAAAGTATTTCCGATTTTGTGGAACAGTCCGCTTCTTTAAGCGATGTTAATTACGCTACCAGAAATGCCCATGCCAAGACCTATGCCGTCGCAAATGGTAAATTAATTATAAATAAGGATATCCCTACAGAACTTCAAGAATTCTTTGATAAAGAGACGTACGATCTAACCATCCGTCTGTCAAATGCCCATTTGAAAATCAGCAAGAGCAAAAAAGATATTCCGGCTTATGGTTTTGCTGTAAAAATAAAAGATGAGCACGGAAATTTAATTGCAAATTATCCACTGGTAAATTTTCCTTTATTTCCAATAAACTCTGTTTGTACTTTTCTGAAACTATTTACATCAGTAAATCAGTTTTATATTAAAAAATGGAGCAGTTTTTCTTTAATTACCCAAATTGCAAAAGTAATTCCTTCTACATTTACATCCTCCTTTATAAAAAATATTGTTAGATTTTTTAATAAAAGGAATGACTTTATTCTTTCATTTGACTTTTATTCTGTAGGTGTTTATCGCCTCGGAGACTATATGATAAAAATAAAAGTGAGTCCAAAATCAGTAGATAAAAAGTTTGGTAGGAAGAAAAAAGTTAAAGATGCTATCGAATATTATTTAACAATGACTGATTTTATCGCTGATGTACATGTACAATTTTGTTATGATTTGGAAAATCAGCCTATCAACAAACTGAATGTTGAATGGAAAAATTCGCCAAATATTAAAATTGGTCAGCTCAAAATAGAAAATGGTAACATCCTCGACCCCGCATCTTGTGAAAATGAACTGTTATCGTTTAATCCCTATGAGAATAAAATATTTTTCCAACCTGTAGGTAAAATACAAAAACTGAGAGAGGAAGCTTACAAAGTTTCTTTGAAAACGCGCGACAAGATTAACAAGCTACTGAAATATAATACATAATATTAATTTACCCGCAAACTAATCTTAAATTACTGAACCCTATATAATTGCAGGGAAATAAATTAAAATACTACTTTAACAAATGATTTTTTCAGGAGCTTCTTCTCGCTATCCACTCATACTCCTCGCTCCGGGTTTTGCCGGGGCGTAAGGCCTTTCTTTCCCTCTTTTGCTGCGGGGTAACCGTTACTATCGAGGCTAGGTAATGCAGATA
>JAESGH010000259.1_pt1 | contig 80433 bp, 74 predicted proteins | sample 9269641 | NCBI WGS metagenome assembly JAESGH01 (sample SAMN14515345, study PRJNA621665) | algae metagenome | isolation source: Phormidium tanganyikae FI6-MK23 and co-occurring heterotrophs from granitic... | place: USA: Fort Irwin, California | collected 1998-05-24 | reverse complement strand
CGAGATTGTCGGAGGTGAGGTTCGAGCCCTGGATGTCGAGCTTGGTCTGGTTGCGGCCGGTCTTCTCGTTGAAGACGATCGAGAGGCGGTCGCCCGAGAGCAGGTTGATGCCGTTATAGCTCGAATCCTTGGCGAGATCGTCGATCTTGTCGCGCAGGTCGTTGAACTGGTCGATCAGGTTCGAGCGCACCGCCGAGGTGATGTTCGATGAGGTGATGGTCGATGTGCCCACATCGGCGTCACCGGCGGCGAAGTTGATCGCGGCGTTGCTGTTGGTGCCGGCGACCTGCGCCGCGGTGATGGCGGCCGGGCCGGCGTTGCCGACGCCGAAGCCGAACTCGACGGTCTGGGATCCCTTGCCCTTGACGTTGAGCTGACCCTTCTCGTCGACGAAGGCGGTGACGAGGCCCGACTTGTTGATCTCGTTGACGATGTCGCGAACCGTGGTGGTCGCCGTCAGCGCGAAGCTCGCCTCATAAGTGTCCGAGCCAACGGTGATCGAGAAGGCTGCGTTGGTGTTCGTGGTCGTGTTGATGCCGAGATGACCAGGCGAGGTGGCGGTCGCCGCAGCAGGAGCGGCCGCGCCGGGCGCCCCGATCAGCTTGTCGAGCGCGACATCCTTCAGGCTCTTGCTGGTCACCGCGGTCTCGGTGGCGTTCGCGAGGGCGCCACCGGCCTTGGTCGGGCGGTTTTGAGCCGCATCGGCCTGGGCCTGCTTCACCGTCGATTGCAGGGACTGGACCAGCTTGGTGATGCCGTCGATGCCCTTGGAGGCGGCCTGGATGGTCTGGATGCCGTTCGAGATACCGTCGAGCAGATTGGTGAGCTGGCTGGAGCGATCGTTGAGCGATACCGAGGTGAAGTAATTCACCGGATTGTCGATCGCGCTGTTGACCTTGCGGCCGGTCGCCAGGCGGTTCTGGATCACGCCTTGCTGAGCCGTGGTCTGCTGAAGGGTCAGCAGGTTGTTGCGGACGCCGTTCGACAGGATGGTGTTGGCCATTTCAGGTCCCTCAGACAGCGCGATTCGGCGCTCAGTCAGCTTGCTCGGGACCGACAATCCTTTGTTAAGGCTAATAAACGGTTAATTGCGCCGTTGGGCGCCAAAACGAAAAGCGGCGGAGCCGATGGCTCCGCCGCTCTTTTGCTTCGTCCCGCGTTCTGCGGGTGATCCGCTCCTGCGGACCGAAGATCAGCCGAGGAGACGCAGGACGCCCTGGTCAGCCTGGTTGGCGAGGGAGAGCGCCTGCTGCGAGAGCTGCTGACGGGTCTGCAGCGCGAGCAGGGAGGCGGCTTCCTGGTTGAGGTCGGCATTGACGAGGCTGTCGGCGCCGCTGGTCAGGACGTTCGCCATGTCCTTGGTGAAGTCCTGGCGGGTCTGGACGACCGAGAGATTGGCGCCGAAGGTCGAGGAGAGCGACTTCAGCGAGGTCAGCGCGCCGGTCAGCGACTTGGTCGCGGCTTCCAGATCGGAGTCGTTCTGGAAGTTGGTGGTGCCGGCGAGCTGGGTGTTGCCAGCCTTGACGATGCCGAGGTTGTCGGAGGTCAGCTGCGTGCCCTGAACGTCGAGCTTGGTCTGGTTCTTGCCGGTCTTCTCGTTGAAGACGACCGACAGACGGTCACCGCCGAGCAGGTTGATACCGTTGAAGCCGGCATCCTTGGCGAGATCGTCGATCTTGTTGCGCAGATCGTTGTACTGGTCGATCAGGTTCGAGCGCACCGCCGAGGTGATGCCCTGACCCTTGATCGCGGTCGCCGCGACTGCGTCGGTAGCAAGAAAGCCGACATTGGTGTTGGCGCCGCCGCCCTGGGCGTCCGTGACGGCGAGCGTTCCGGAGGTATCGGAACCGATACCGAACTCCAGATCGTCGGAGCCGGTGCCCTTGACGTTGAGCTGGCCCTTCTCGTCGACGAAGGCGGTGGCGATGCCCGACTTGTTGATCTCGTTGACAAGGTCGCGGACCGTCGCGTTCGCCGAGGAGAACGAGGCTTCGTAGGTCGTCGAGCCGGCCGTCAGCGAAATGCCGATGAACGCGTCGCCGGTGGCGATGCCGACGTTACCGGAGCTGGTCGCGGTTGCGGCGTTGTTCGCGGCGGAGGCGTCGTCGTCGTTCAGCTTCTTGTCGAGGGCGATGTCCTTCAGGCTCTTGCTGGTGGCGACGACTTCGGCCTGGCTGGCAAGGGCCGTGCCGGCCTTGGTCGGGCGGTTCTGAGCCGCGTCGGCCTGGGCCTGCTTCACCGTCGACTGCAGCGAGCTGACCAGCTTGGTGATGCCGTCGATGCCCTTGGAGGCAGCCTGGATGGTCTGGATGCCGTTCGAGATGCCGTCGAGCAGGCCGGTGAGCTGGCTCGAACGATCATTCAGCGAAGCGGCGGTGAAGAAGTTGACCGGGCTGTCGATCGCGGAGTTGACCTTCTTGCCGGTGGCGAGACGGTTCTGGATCAGCGAGGACTGGGCGGCGGTCGACTGCAGCGTCGAGAGGTTGTTGCGGACGCCGGCAGAGAGCGAAACGGCCATGATTTGATACCTTCCTGGTATGGTGCCTTCTGGCATCGAGACCATTCTGGCCCCGACCCGCAGACCATGCGGCCGAACTCGTAACGAGGGGTAAATCCGGGCCGGCGAATTGCTCGGAAATTGAGCGGGGTCGCGACATGGTTAATGGATGTGAAACGGCTCGCAGGCCTATGTGAGATTCCCATCCAAGACATCCGCAAACGAAAAAGCGGCGGAGCCTTTCGGCCCCGCCGCTCTTTTGCTTCGTCCCGCGTTCTGCGGGTGATCCGCTCCTGCGGACCGAAGATCAGCCGAGGAGACGCAGGACGCCCTGGTCGGCCTGGTTGGCGAGGGCGAGCGCCTGCTGCGAGAGCTGCTGACGGGTCTGCAGCGCGAGCAGGGAGGCGGCTTCCTGGTTGAGGTCGGCGTTGACGAGGTTGTCGGCGCCGCTGGTCAGGACGTTCGCCATGTCCTTGGTGAAGTCCTGGCGGGTCTGGACGACCGAGAGGCTCGCACCGAAGGTCGAGGAGAGCGACTTCAGCGAGGTCAGCGCGCCGGTCAGCGACTTGGTCGCGGCTTCCAGATCGGAGTCGTTCTGGAAGTTGGTGCTGCCGGCGAGCTGGGTGTTGCCAGCCTTGACGATGCCGAGGTTGTCGGAGTTCAGCTGGGTGCCCTGCACGTCGAGCTTGGTCTGGTTCTTGCCGGTCTTCTCGTTGAAGACGACCGACAGACGGTCGCCGCCGAGCAGGTTGATGCCGTTGTAGCCGGCATCCTTGGCGAGATCGTCGATCTTGTTGCGCAGGTCGTTGTACTGGTCGATCAGGTTCGAGCGAACAGCCGAGGTGATGCCGGAAGAAGGAATGCCAGCGCCTGTGCGATCAGCGGCCGCAAAGCCGATGTTGGTGTTGGCGCCGCCAGTGTCGGCATCCGTGATCGCGGCTGCGCCGCTGACCGCCGAGGCGCCGATACCGACCTGCAATGCATCCGAGCCGGTGCCCTTGACGTTGAGCTGACCCTTCTCGTCGACGAAGGCGGTGGCGATGCCCGACTTGTTGATCTCGTTGACGAGGTCGCGCACCGTCGCATTGGCGGCGGAGAACGATGCCGTATACGTGGTCGAGCCGGCGACGATCGAGATGCCGATGTCGGTCGAACCGGCGGTGATGCCGATGTTACCGGAGTAGGTAGCAGTGGCGTCGTTCGCAGTGCCGGCGTTGTCGTCGACCAACTTCTTGTCGAGGGCGATGTCCTTCAGGCTCTTGCTGGTGGCGACGACTTCCGCCTGGGTGGCGATCGCCGTGCCGGCCTTGGTCGGGCGGTTCTGAGCCGCGTCGGCCTGGGCCTGCTTGATCGTCGACTGGAGCGAGCCGACGAGCTTGGTGATGCCGTCGATACCCTTCGAAGCAGCCTGAATCGCCTGGATGCCGTTCGAGATGCCGTCGAGCAGGCCGTTGAGCTGGCTCGAGCGATCATTCAGCGAAGCGGCGGTGAAGAAGTTGACCGGGCTGTCGATCGCGGAGTTGACCTTCTTGCCGGTGGCGAGACGGTTCTGGATCTGCGAGGACTGAGCGGCGGTCGATTGCAGCGTCGAGAGATTATTCCGGACGCCGGCAGAGAGAGAAACGGCCATTTTATAATACCTTCCTGGTATGATGCCTTCTGGCGTCGAGACCGTTCTGGCCGCGACCGAGAGACGATGCGGCCGATTTCGTAACGAGGGATGAATCCGAGCCAGCGAATTGCCCGCAATCAGGGCGAAGTTGCGAATTAGTTAACGAGTGTAAAACATCATTCCGTCGCGACCGGCGCGGTCGAATTCGCCAGGATGAGCAAAGAAAAAGTCGCCGGCGGGTGCCGGCGACTTCAGACATCGAAAGCCGTTGATACGCTCAGGCGAGACGCTCGACCTCATGGCTGCGGGGGGCTTCCGCCTCGCGGCTGCGTTCAAGAATCTCGCGCGACCAGACGCGTAGCTTCAACAAGGTCTCGTCAGGCAACTGCTCGACGACTTCGCCGGTGTCGCGGTTGGTCTTGCGCAGGATGACGCTGCGGGTCTTCGGATCGATATCGAGACGCCGCTCGATCACGTCGCGCAATTCCTGCTGGCGACGCTGCTCGTCAAAGCGACGCTGCTGGGCGGTGTCGTCCTGCTGGCTCTGCTGGCGCTGCGCGTCGGAGCGGCGCTCCTCGGCCCGGGCACGGATGTCGAGCTGCACGGGCTCGCCGGCCGGAACCGAACGCACGGTCTTCTCCGGTGGGAGCTCGACCGGCGTTGCGCCGTTCTGGACGGAAATATCGGTGCGTACGGTCGCCTGGACGGCACCGGTCGCGAACGTCTTGGGTGTCGCGCCGAAATCCATTCTGGACTCCTCTCGCAAGGCGGACTTCTTCCAAGAGCGAGAATGTGTGGCAGAGAGTTGAATCTGCCGTTAGAGAAATTGGTAAATTGTGACGCGTTTTGCGGTTTTTCTGCGCGCAAGTAGCGTTAACGCCCGACGGGGCGATTCCATATACAGATTAACTATGATATTCTGCGCTTCAGTAGTGTCTTTTTCCGACGGTTCCCCAGCTGTCGGGAAGCTCTGTTCGCTGGGGCAATCCTTACAGAATCTTCGAAATCACCAAGGGGCCGGCATTGGGCCGGGCGAAGACTCCGGCACCGACGGTCGCGGTCGGTCCGTAGCCGGGCGCCCGGTTCTGCTTGTTGGTGTCGGTGGCGAGGTCGCGCATGATCGATTCCGAGATCGCCCGGGCCGTCGCCAGCACCGTCTGGTTGAGATCGATCAGCTCCTGGAAGGCGAGGTGGGCGTTCTTCAGGCGCTTGACCTTCTCCGGCGCGAAGCGGGCGAGCGCGACCGCGTTCAGCTTCACCTGCTCGACGCCCTTCATATAGCTGCCTGCAAGCTCGGCCTTGCGCGCCTCGCGCTCCATGGCGTCCTTGAGACGCCCGGCCTTGACCAGCCCGGTCTCCTCGCCGACGACATGGGAGAGGGCGCCGAGCGTCTCCGTGACCGTCTCGATCAGGCGTTCTGCCTCGACGGCGCTCGCGATGCGCGGGCGCTCGTCGACGACGCGCATCCGGTCAAACATTGCCGGCTCCCGCCGAGGCCTTGGCCTGGACCTGGATCAGGTCGCGCATGATCTGGTCGGAGAGGCCGACGGCGCCGGAGCGCTGGATCTGCTTGGCGTATTCCTGCGTCAGCATCGAGCGCCAGACATCGCCGCCGACGCCGTTCTCGCCGAGCGGACCTTCGGTCCCGCTCGAATTCATCATGGTCTGGGTGAAGTTCTCGAGGAAGACGGTCTCGAAATCCTCGGCGGTCTTCTTCGCCTTGCTCTGCGCGGGGCTGAGCGCGTCGGCGATGCCGCCGACGAGGTTGACGGCGGCGCCGATGGCGAGCTTGGCGGCGGGAGCGGCGAGGATGGCACTCATTACATCACCTCGATGTCGGCTTGCAGCGCGCCGGCTGCCTTGATGGCTTGCAGGATGGAGAGCAGGTCGCGCGGGCCGAGACCGAGGGCGTTGAGCCCGTCGACCAGCTCGCGCAGGGTCACGCTCTCCTTGACGAGGGCGAGCTTGTTGGTGCCCTCGGTATCGACCTTGACGTTGCTGCGTGGCACGACCACCGTCCGGCCTTGGGCGAGCTCGTTGGGCTGGCTGACCTGCGGCTCCTCGGAGATCGTCACCGTCAGGTTGCCCTGGGCGACCGCGACGGTGGAGACGCGCACGTCCTTTCCCATCACGATGATGCCGGAGCGCTCGTCGATAACGACACGGGCGATCTGGTCGGGCTCCACCCGGAGCTGCTCGATGTCGGTCAGCAGCCGGATCATGTTGCCCTGGAAGCGGGGCGGAATCTGCAGCACCACGGTCGAGGGGTCGGTCGGCTCGGCCGAGTCGCCGCCGAGGAAGTCGTTGATCGCGGCGGCGATGCGGCGCGCCGTGGTGAGGTCGGGATTGCGGAGCGACAGGCGCAGCGTCTTCAGCTTGTTGAGGGCGAAATCGATCTCGCGCTCGATCAGGCCGCCATTGGCGATGCGACCGACGGTCGGCACGCCGCGGGTGATCTTGGCGGCGTCCGCCTCGGCCGAAAAGCCGGCAATCGCCACCGGACCCTGCGAGACCGCATAGACCTCGCCATCGGCACCGAGCAGTGGGGTGGCGAGCAGGGTGCCGCCCTGCAGCGACTTGGCGTCACCCAGCGCCGAGACGGTGACGTCGAGCCGCGTGCCCTGGACGGCGAAGGGCGGCAGGTTGGCGGTGATCATCACCGCTGCGACGTTGGCGGTGCGCATGCTGGCGCCACGCGTGTTGACGCCGAGGCGCTCCAGCATCGCCTGCAGGGACTGCTTGGTGAAGGGCGCGTTGTTGAGCGTGTCGCCGGTGCCGTTGAGGCCGACGACGATGCCGTAGCCGAGGATCTGGTTGCTGCGCACGCCCTCGACCGCGGCAAGGTCCTTGATGCGCGAGAGGGCAGTGCCCATGCCGCCGCTGCCGGCGAAGGCGGTGCGCGAGACACCGGCCTCGGCCGCGCCGTTGCGGGCTGGTGCCTGAGCCTGAGGAGCGGCGCCGTTGCCGCCGCGGCTCGGCGGAGCCGCCGGAGCAAGATCGGCCGCCATGGCGGCGCCGGCGAGCAGCAGCGCTGCGAGCGGCGTCAGCAGGTAGCGGAGGCGCAAGAGGCGAGGCATATGGCACCGGGTGAATCTGATGTCGCCAGGTCGGTGCGAAGAGCGTGCCAATTCGAGAGAAAGCGAAAACGCTTTTTAATCAGGATTTTAGACAAAGCTGGCCTGATCCTGCAGGGAGCGGCAGCCGGCGCAAAGCTGCCGCCCCCGGCAAATCCTGCCGGGCGATTTACCGCTCGTTAACCACGTTGCCGGCACAAGGAAGTGGCTCGGCAGCGCCTTTTCGGGCCGACCTTGCGAGAGCGTGATGATCCGCATCGACCAGCGCAGCCCCGTCTCCTCGACCACCTCGACAAGTCGCAGTGGTTCGACCGGTAGTTCGTCCTTCCGCCTGCCGGCGCGCGAGAGCGCGGCATCGGCACAGGGCACAGCTGTCAGCCATGCCGGCTCGCTCGACGGGCTGCTCGCGGTCCAGGCCGAAGAGGATGGGCAGGAACGCAAGCGGCGCCAGGCCCGCCGCGGTCATGACCTGCTCGACGGGCTCGACCGGCTCAAGGCCGCCCTGCTGGCCGGACGCGTCTCGCCCGCCGAACTCGAGCGGCTGAAGGCGATGCTGTCGGCCCGGCGCGAGGCGACCGACGATCCGCGCCTCGATGAGGTGCTCGCTCATATCGAATTGCGCGCTGCCGTCGAGCTGGCGAAGCTCGGGCGCTGATCAGCGGATGAACTGATCCGCGTACTCCGCCCCGAGCCCGTTGGTCGCGTAATGCGCCCGGCATTTGTCGAGCCGGGTGAAGACGTCGTCGTAGCCGAGGCATTTGCCGTCCGGATCGACATAGATCATCGCGCCATTGACCTGGAACATGGTGATCATCTCCTCGACATCTGGATCGACCACCAGGGTATGGGTCTCGCCGGGCGCCTCGTAGACATAGGATCCTTCGGTCGCGACCCAGTCATGTTCGAGATAGCGCCACTTGCCCTTCAGGACATAGCCGTGGACCGGCTGGGGATGGCGATGGCGCGAGAGCACGCCGGCGCGGCGCACGCGCAGCAGGTTCATCCAGTAGCCGCGCGTCACCGACAGGCATAGCGGCCGGAACCAGACATTGTCGTCAACCGGCACCCAGACGCGCTCATCCTCGGGGATGACATTCGGCACGATCAGCTCGGGCGGCGAATCCTTCGGCTGGGGATGGCGATAGGGCGTCCAGCGCTCTTCGGTGCTGACCTGGACCGGGACCGGGCTGACCTTGTTCATCGCTGTTTCCTCCGCTTGAGCTTTTGATTCAGCTGGCTGGGCGATCGATTCAGCAAACGCCGCCATGCTGCTGATGTTTCTGACGTCTTTTAAACGGCGAGATAGCCGCCATCGACTGGCAGGGTCGCGCCGGTGACAAAGCGGGCGGCGTCCGAGAGCAGGAACAGGATCGCGCCGCCGACATCGCTCGGCTCCCCCCAGCGGTTCATCGGCGTGCGCGACAGGATCGGGGCGGAGCGGGCGGCGTCCTCGACCAGCGGCCTGGTCAATTCGGTCGCGATCCAACCGGGCGCGACCGCGTTGACGCGGATCCCGTCCTGCGCCCAGGCGGCAGCGAGCGACTTGGTGAGCTGGCCGACACCGCCCTTCGAGGCGGCATAGCCTGGCGCATAGGCCGAGCCGTGGAAGGTCAGCATCGAGGCGGTGTTGACGATCGCGCCCTTGGTGTGGGCGAGCTTCTCCTTCGCCGCCAGGCACATGCGCATCGTGCCGGTGAGATTGACCTCCACCGTCAGTCGGAAGGCCTCGATCTCGAACTCCTTGCCGCCGCGCTGGATCATGCCGGCGCAGTTGACGAGGGCGTCGATGCGCTCGCAGGCCGCGACGATCCCCGCGACCTCGGCATCGCTGGTGACGTCGAGCCTGGCATGGCGGATCGCGGCATGGGCGGGCGTCGCCGAAACCTCGTCAGCGGTGAGGCCGGTGGCGAGGACCTGGTAGCCGGCTTCGGCAAGCGCGAGGGCGGCGCCGGAGCCGATGCCGCGGGTGCCGCCGGTGACGAGGGCGAAGGGAGAGGAGGAGCTTGTCATGGCTCCAATCTAAATCGGTTCGCAGCGTTGCCAACTGCGTTGGCAGGCGGGGCGCCCTGCGTCGGCGCACGGAGAACATCGTCACGGCTCCGCGCCTTGCCCAAAAGGCCGGCTTCCCCCTGCGCGCGTAACCCGCTAGGAAGCGCGCGGGCGGCTGCGGCGAAGTCGTTGCAGCCCGGAAACGTTCCAGACAGGCCAGAGCAGGGGTCGCATCACATGAGCAAGATCAAGGTCGCCAACCCGGTCGTCGACATGGACGGCGACGAGATGACCCGCATCATCTGGCAGCACATCAAGGACAAGCTGATCTTCCCCTATCTCGACCTCGAGCTCGATTATTTCGACCTCTCGGTCCAGAACCGCGATGCGACCGACGACCAGGTCACGATCGACGCGGCCAACGCCACCAAGAAGCATGGCGTCGCGGTCAAGTGCGCCACCATCACGCCCGACGAGGGGCGCGTGAAGGAATTCAGCCTCAAGTCGATGTGGAAGAGCCCGAACGGGACGATCCGCAACATCCTTGGCGGCGTGATCTTCCGCGAGCCGATCATCTGCAAGAACGTGCCGCGCCTGGTGCCGGGCTGGACGCAGCCGATCGTGATCGGCCGCCATGCCTATGGCGACCAGTACCGTGCCACCGACTTCAAGTTCCCGGGCAAGGGCACGCTCTCGATCAAGTTCGTCGGCGAGGACGGCAACATCATCGAGAAGGAGGTCTTCAAGGCCCCGGACGCCGGCGTCGCCATGGCGATGTACAATCTCGACGAGTCGATCCGCGATTTCGCCCGCGCCTCGCTCAACTACGGCCTGATGCGCAAATATCCGGTCTATCTCTCGACCAAGAACACCATCCTCAAGACCTATGACGGGCGCTTCAAGGACATCTTCGAGGAGATCTATCAGGCCGAGTTCAAGGCGGAGTTCGACAAGCTCGGCATCATCTACGAGCACCGCCTGATCGACGACATGGTCGCGTCGGCGATGAAGTGGTCGGGCGGCTATGTCTGGGCCTGCAAGAATTATGACGGCGACGTGCAGTCCGACACGGTGGCGCAGGGCTTCGGCTCGCTCGGCCTGATGACCTCGGTGCTGATGACGCCGGACGGCAAGACCGTCGAGGCCGAGGCCGCGCACGGCACGGTGACCCGTCACTACCGCGAACACCAGAAGGGCAAGGAGACCTCGACCAACTCGATCGCCTCGATCTTCGCCTGGACCCGCGGCCTCGCCCACCGCGCCAAGCTCGACAACAATGCCGAACTGGCGAAGTTCGCCCAGCTGCTGGAGAAGGTCACGGTCGACACCGTCGAGGCCGGCGACATGACCAAGGACCTTGCGCTGCTTGTCGGCCCCGATCAGAAGTTCCTCTCGACCACCGGCTTCCTCGACAAGGTCAGCGACAACCTGCGCAAGGCGATGGCCGCCTGAGCTGCACGGCTTGCCCGCAATACGAAGCCCGGCCGATCTGGCCGGGCTTTTTTTGTCTGATGGCATCTGTCCATCCATTGACAGACCGGCACTGTTGATCACTAAATCTGGTGGTCGATGGTCTCTCGAATCGCAAGATCGAGAGCTAAGAGGGAAGCCGGTGAGAAGCCGGCGCTGCCCCCGCAACTGTCAGCGGTGAGTTCTTAGTCCAGCGTTGTCACTGAGGCCGCAAGGCCTTGGGAAGACGGACGAGAGCGGTGACCCGCGAGCCAGGAGACCTGCCGCGACCCTAGTTCACGTCCTCGGGCGGGGTGTCCCGGTGGTGCGCTTGGCAGGTCGCGGCCTCGTATCGTCGCGCGCCTTCTCGACGCTACCGCTCGGCCTTTGCCCTCAACATCTTGGGGTTGACGCCGATGTCTCTGTCTCTCGAATCCGAACGGCCTTCGGCCGCCGCGCCGGTTATCACTGCTGCGCCGCCGACCTCCGCGGCGAGCGAGCCCGGCTACCAGATCATTCGGCGCAACGGCGGGGTCACCCCTTTCGATCCCTCGAAGATCGCGGTCGCTCTGACCAAGGCTTTCCTCGCCGTGGAAGGATCGAGCGCTGCCGCCTCGCGCCGCATCCACGATGTCGTCGCCGAATTGACCGAGCAGGTCGTCGCCGGGCTGACGCGCCGAGCCGCCACCGGCCGCACCTTCCATATCGAGGACGTGCAGGACCAGGTCGAGCTCGCGCTGATGCGCGGAGAGCACCACAAGGTCGCCCGCGCCTATGTACTCTATCGCGCCGAGCGGGCGCGTGAGCGCGCCAAGGCGATCGAGGCGAAGCCCGTCGCAGCCGCGGCCCCGTCACTGCAGATGAAGCTCGCCGACGGGACGCTGGTTCCGCTCGATGCGGCCCGCCTCGATAAGGTCGTGCGCGAGGCCTGCGCCGGTCTCGATGGCGTCGCCTCCGAACCGGTCCTGGCCGAGGCGCGCCGCAATCTCTATGACGGCATCTCGCTCGACGAATTGGCGCTGGCGCCTATCCTCGCCGCCCGCACGCTGATCGAGTCCGAGCCGAACTATGCGAAAGTCTCGGCCCGGCTGCTGCTCGACAAGCTCCGGCGCGAGGCGCTGAGCTTCGTTAGCGGCCGCGCCGAGCAGGCGACGCAAGGCGAGATGGCTGGCCGCTATGGCGAGTATTTCGAGGCCTACCTCAAGACCGGCATCGCCAACGAACTCATCGATCCCGAGCTCGGCCGCTTCGACATCGCCCGCATCGCGGCGGCACTGAAGCCCGAGCGCGACCTGCAGTTCGACTATCTCGGCTTCCAGACACTCTACGACCGCTATTTCCTGCATGTCCGCGGCAACCGCTTCGAGCTGCCACAGGCCTTCTTCATGCGCGTCGCCATGGGGCTGGCGCTGCGCGAGATCGACCGCGAGGCGCGGGCGATCGAGTTCTACGACCTGCTGTCCTCCTTCGATTTCATGGCCTCGACGCCGACGCTGTTCAATTCGGGCACGCTGCGCCCGCAGCTCTCCTCCTGCTTCCTGACCACGGTCGCCGACGATCTCGACGGCATCTTCAAGGCGGTGAAGGACAACGCCTTGCTCGCCAAATATTCCGGCGGGCTCGGCAATGACTGGACGCCGGTGCGCGGCCTCGGCGCCCATATCAAGGGCACGAACGGCGAGAGCCAGGGCGTGGTGCCGTTCCTGAAGGTCGCCAACGACACCGCCATCGCCGTCAACCAGGGTGGCAAGCGCAAGGGCGCGGTCTGCGCCTATCTCGAGACCTGGCATGTCGACATCGAGGAGTTCCTCGACCTCAGGAAGAACACCGGCGACGACCGCCGCCGCACCCATGACATGAACACGGCGAACTGGATTCCCGACCTGTTCATGCAGCGCGTCGAGGCTGGCGCCGATTGGACTTTGTTTTCGCCCGACGAGGTGCCGGAGCTGCACGATCTCTATGGCAAGCCCTTCAAGGTGGCCTATGAGGGCTATGAGGCGAAGGCTGCCGCTGGCGAGATCAAGGTCTTCAAGCGGGTCAAGGCGCTCGATATCTGGCGGCGCATGCTGACCATGCTGTTCGAGACCGGCCATCCCTGGATCACCTTCAAGGACGCCTGCAATCTGCGCTCGCCGCAGCAGCATGCCGGCGTGGTGCACTCCTCGAACCTCTGCACCGAGATCACGCTCAACACCTCGGCCGACGAGGTCGCGGTCTGCAATCTCGGCTCGGTGAACCTGGCCGCCCATGTCACGGCAGAGGGGCTCGACCAGGCGCGCCTCAAGCGCACGGTGACGACCGCGATGCGCATGCTCGACAATGTCGTCGACATCAACTTCTACACGATCCCCGAGGCGCGCCGCTCGAACCTGCGCCATCGCCCGGTCGGGCTCGGCCTGATGGGTTTCCAGGACGCGCTGCAGGCACTGCGCATGCCGGCGGCGTCGGAGGAGGCGGTCGCCTTCGCCGACAGCTCGATGGAGGCGATCAGCTTCCACGCCATCTCGGCCTCGGTCGATCTCGCCGCCGAGCGCGGCCGCTATCCGAGCTTCGAGGGCTCGCTCTGGTCGAAGGGTATCCTGCCGATCGACTCGCTCGACATTCTCTCGGAAGCCCGTGACGGCGATGTCGAACTGGACCGCTCATCGACGTTGGACTGGGAGTCTCTGCGCGAGCGAGTGAAGACCACCGGCATGCGCAACTCCAACACGATGGCGATCGCCCCGACCGCGACGATCTCCAACATCGTCGGCGTCTCGCAGTCGATCGAGCCGAGCTACAGCCAGCTCTACGTCAAGGCGAACATGTCGGGCGACTTCACCGTGGTGAATGCCGGGCTTGTCCATGATCTGAAGGAACTTGGCCTCTGGGACGAGGTGATGGTCTCGGACCTGAAATACTATGACGGCAAGGTCAGCCAGATCGACCGTGTCCCGGCCGATTTGAAGGCGCTCTATGCCACCTCCTTCGAGATCCCGACGGAATGGCTGATCCGCGCTGCCGCGCGCCGGCAGAAATGGATCGACCAGGGCCAGTCGCTCAACCTCTACATGGCGCAGCCCTCCGGCCGGAAGCTCGACGAGGCCTATCGCCGGGCCTGGCGGCTGGGTCTCAAGACGACCTATTATCTGCGGGCGCTGTCGGCGACCCATGTCGAGAAGTCGACGCTGAAGGGCACCGACGGCAAGCTCAACGCGGTTTCGGCCACCGTGCCGGTCGCGGCCAAGGCGGCCGCACCGATCATCGTCGACATCCCGCTGGAGAATGGCATGGCCGTGCCGAACGCCTGCTCGATCGACGATCCGACCTGCGAGGCCTGCCAGTAACAACCGCTGTCATTCCACCTCTCGCGTCATTCTCGGGCGAAGCGAAGCGCAGACCCGAGAATCTCCGGCAGGACGAGGCGCGGGAGCCTCCTTCGGCGAGAGATGCTCGGGTCAAGCCCGAGCATGACGTCTCTTCAGTTTCAGAACGGAATTAACCCCATGCTCGACTGGTCCGACACCAAGCCGGCAACCCCGGCCAACCCCGCTATCCTGAATACCCCCACCGCCGACGCCACCGGTCTCGGCGAGATCGATCGCAATGGCGGGCGCGTCAGCGTCGACGAGAAGCGCATGATCAATGCGCGCGCCGATGTGAACCAGCTCTTGCCGCTCAAGTACAAATGGGCCTGGGAGAAGTACCTCGCCGGCTGCAACAACCACTGGATGCCGACCGAGGTCTCGATGCAGGCCGACATCGCGCTGTGGAAGTCGAAGGATGGGCTGACCGAGGACGAGCGGCGCATGCTCAAGCGCAATCTCGGCTTCTTCGCGGCATCTGAATCCCTCGTCGCCAACAACATCGTGCTGGCGATCTACCGCCATCTCACCAACCCGGAATGCCGGCAGTATCTGCTGCGGCAGGCCTTCGAGGAGGCGATCCACACCCACACCTTCCAGTACATCGTCGAGAGCCTCGGTCTCGACGAGGGCGAACTGTTCAACATGTATCGCGAGGTGCCCTCGATCACCGACAAGGCGGCCTGGGCGCTGAAGCACACGCAGAACATCGAGGACCCGGACTTCAAAACCGGAACGCCGGAAAACGACCAGGCCCTGCTGCGCGACCTGATCACCTTCTACGTGATCTTCGAGGGCATGTGGTTCTACACCGGCTTCGCGCAGATCCTGTCGCTCGGCCGGCGCAACAAGATGGTCGGCATCGCCGAGCAGTATCAGTACATCCTGCGCGATGAATCGATCCATCTGAACTTCGGCATCGACGTCATCAACCAGATCAAGATCGAGAACCCGCATCTCTGGACCAAGGCCTTCCAGGACGAGGTCCGCGGCATGATCCGCGATGCGGCCGAACTCGAGGCCGCCTATGGCCGGGACACGATGCCGAGGGGCTTCCTCGGTCTGAACGCGACGCTGTGCGAGCACTACATGCACTTCATCGCCAACCGCCGCTGCGGCCAGCTCGGCCTCCAGCCGGTCTTCGCCGATACCGAGAACCCGTTCCCCTGGATGTCCGAGGCGATGGACCTGAAGAAGGAGAAGAACTTCTTCGAGACCCGCGTGATCGAGTACCAGAATGGCGGCGCGCTGAGTTGGGAATAGGGCCCAGAGCGGATATTCGTGGTGTCCGCAACAGGTCGGAGCCGACATGACCGCGACGACACCCATTCTGACCGGCGGCTGCCAGTGCGGCGCGGTGCGCTACCGCCTGCTGAAGCCGCCGCACAAGGTTTCGGTCTGCTTCTGCCGGATGTGCCAGAAGGCGGTGGGCAATTATTTCGGCGCCTTCGCCTCCTCGCGCATCGAGAACGTCGTCTGGACGCGCGGGAAGCCTGCCGTCTTCCATTCATCGGCCGTTGCCGAGCGCGGCTTCTGCCGTGATTGCGGTACGCCGCTGAGCTTCAGCTATCCCGGCGCGGGCGCGCTCTCGCTCGCGGTCGGCAGCCTCGACGATCCCGCAGCCTTCCAGCCGAGCCATGCCTATGGCGTCGAGGGCAGGGCGCCCTGGTTCGATGAGCTATGTCGCCTGGAGGGCACGCGCACAGAGGACGATATCCCCGAGGATGAATTGCCGGCCTATCGCTCCCGCCAGCATCCGGACCATGATTGAGCGCTACTCGACCACGACTTCGCGCCGGGCCAGCACGCGCGGGCCGGTAAGCGGGGCGTCCATCACATAGCGCAATTCGTAGGTGCCGGGCTCGGCCGGGGCCTCCAGCGTGCTCTCGACATTCTCGACCGGGAAGAAGTTCGGCCCCTGCGCCTCCGGCGGCGCATCCGGCTTCACCAGCACGACGCGGTCGCGATCGCCATTGGGGCCGATGCCGCGCACCGGCAGGGGATTGCCGCGCGCGACGCGGGCGGGGGCGGCGAGCGTCGCAGCTGGCGCCGTCGTCGCCAAGGGCTGGCGCAGCAGAATGACCGGCTTGCCGTCGACCTCGCCGAGCAGGCGCCATTCATAGGTGCCGACCTCGCCTGGCGCCGGCAGCGACAGCACCGTCGCCTGGCCGAGCGGGGAAGCAACGATCGCCGCTTCCGCCGGATCGGTCGACCGGCTGATGGCGAGGCGGGAATTGGCCGGGGCGCGGCTGATGAAGGCTGTCGCCATGGACCCGGCCATCAATGTGCGCGGCGCCGACAGACTCGGACCCTGCGGCGGGCGCTGTGGCCGCGGCTGCTGCGCCATGGCGGGGGAGACTGCGCTCAGGAGCAGGGCGAGGGCGGTGCGGCGGGTCGGCATCATATTGCTGCAAGTCGGTGGAGATGGGCGGCGAGTTCCGGGTGGCGCAGCATGAGCAGGCGAAAATCGGCAGGATCAAGGACGAGGAGCTTGGTCGCGACCGTGGCGCGCGCCGCGATGCCACCTTCGGCGGCCGCAAGCTCGGTCAGGCAGAGCTCGCCGAAATAGCAGCCCTCGTCGAGACGCCGGCTGCCATCGGGCTCGACGAGCTCGACCTCGCCGCTGGCGACGAAATAGAGCGAATGCGCCGGCTCGTGCGGGCGCAGCACGACGCCGCCGCCACGCACGGTCTGGGCGCGCAGCGCGTTCATAATCTCGGCGATCTCGGCGGCGTTGAGCCCGCTGAACAGCGGCACGCGCGCCAGCATGCTCCAGGTGATGACGAATTCGCGCCGGTGGATCTCCTGGGCGAAGGCGGTGGCGATGATGCCGACCGGCAGCGCCAGCATGACGAGGCCCATCACCGCCGTCAGCGACGCCACCACCTTGCCGAGCGGGCTCACCGGAAACGCGTCGCCATAGCCGACCGTGGTCAGCGTCACGATCGCCCACCACATCGCGTCGGGAATGGTGCCGAACTTGTCCGGCTGGACGTCGTGCTCGACGAAATGCATCGCCGTGGCGGCGAGCAGCATCACGCCGATCAGGATGACGACGCAGGCGGCGAGTGCCTTGCGCTCGGCATGGAGAGCCGCCCCCAGCGAGGCCATGCCGGGCGAATAGCGCCCGAGCTTGAAGAAGCGCACCAGGCGAAAGAGCAGCAGGATCTTGAGATCGCCATAGCCGAGCAGGGCGGCATAGAGCGGCACGGTGGCGAGGAAGTCGAGCAATGCCGGCGGCGACAGGGCGTAGGCGCGCCGCGCCGCCCAATCGCTGAGGCCGCGATAGCGCGCATGCTCGGGCGCGGTCCAGAGCCGGACCGCATATTCCAGCGTGAAAAGCACGGTCGAGACGAGCTCGATCCACTGGAACGCTCGACCATGAGCGGCGGCGAGGCTGGGCACCGATTCCAGCACCAGCGCCGCGATATTGATCACGATCAGTGCCACCAGCCCGCCATGGACGAGCCTGGCGGAGAGATCGTCGCCGGCGCCTCGGTCGATGATCAGATGCGCCCGCCGCCGCCAGCTCATGCCAGGCTGCGGGGCGGCGGACATGATCGTTCAGCCCATCGCGGCGGCGACGGCTTCAAGCGCAGCTTCAGCCTGCGCGCCGTCCGGCCCGCCGGCCTGGGCCATGTCGCGGCGACCGCCGCCGCCCTTGCCGCCGAGGCGCTCCGAGGCCGCGCGCACCAAAGCGACCGCATCGAAGCGCTCGGTCAGGTCAGGCGTGACGCCGACGACGACCCCGGCCTTGCCGTCCTCGGCGACGCCGACGATCGCGACGACGCCGGAGCCGACGCGGGCCTTGGCCTCGTCGACCAGGCTCTTCAGGTCCTTCATCTCGACGCCGGTGACGGCACGAGCCAGGAGCTTGGCGCCGGCGACCTCGCGGATCGGGTCGCTCGCCTCGCCGCCGCCACCCATGGCCAGCTTCTTGCGGGCCTCGCTCAGCTCGCGCTCGAGCTTCCGGCGCTCCTCGACCAGGGTTGCGACACGCGCTGGCAATTCGGCGATCGGCGCCTTCAGCACCCCGGCCATCTCGTCGAGCGCGACGCTTTCCGCGCGCAGATGGCGACGGGCCGCCTCGCCGGTCAGCGCCTCGAGCCGGCGCACGCCGGCCGCGACGCCGGCTTCGGACAGGACCGTAACGAGGCCGATATCGCCGGTGCGGCTGGCATGGGTGCCGCCGCAGAGCTCGACCGAGAAGGTTTTTTGCGTCTCGGCATCGCGGTCGGTGCCCATCGAGACCACACGGACCTCGTCACCGTATTTCTCGCCGAAGAGCGCGCGTGCGCCGGAGGCGATGGCGTCATCGACCGACATCAGCTTGGTGCTGATCGGCTCGTTCTGCAGCACCAGCCGGTTCGCCATCTCCTCGACTCTGGCCAACTCGTCGCGCGAGATCGGCTTAGGGTGGCTGAAGTCGAAGCGCAGGCGCTCGGGCTGAACCAGCGAGCCCTTCTGCGCGACATGGTCGCCGAGCACGCGCCGCAGCGCTTCATGCAGCAGATGGGTCGCCGAATGATTGGCGCGGATGCCGCCGCGCCGGCCATGGTCGACGGTCAGCTCGGCCGGCTTGCCGATCTCGATTGCGCCGGAGACGACCTTGACCTGGTGGGCGAAGACGTCGCCGAGCTTCTTCTGGACGTCGGTGACCTCGGCCTTGAAGCCGTTGCCGGTGATCGTGCCGGTATCGCCGACCTGGCCGCCGGATTCGCCATAGAACGGCGTCTGGTTGAGGATGACGATACCGCTCTCGCCTTCCTTCAGCGACGCGACCTCGGCATTGTCCCTGACCAAAGCGGTGATCACGCCCTCGGCGCTCTCGGTGTCGTAGCCGAGGAACTCGGTCGCGCCGACGCGCTCGCGCAGCGGGAACCAGAGCGTCTCGGTCGCCGCTTCGCCGGTGCCGGCCCAGGCGGCACGCGCCTTGGCCTTCTGCTGCGCCATCGCCGCATCGAAGCCCTCGATGTCGACGCCGACGCCGCGGGCGCGCAGCGCGTCCTGGGTCAGGTCGAGCGGGAATCCATAGGTGTCGTAGAGGGTGAAGGCGACATCGCCCTTGAGCTTATCGCCGGAGTTCAGGCCCGATGTTTCCTGGTCGAGGATGGAGAGACCGCGCGCCAGCGTGGTGCGGAAACGGGTCTCCTCCAGCTTCAGCGTCTCCGAGATCAGCGCCTCGGCCCGGATCAATTCGGGATAGGCCTGGCCCATCTCGCGCACCAGCGCCGGCACCAGCTTGTGCATCAGCGGGTCCTTGGCGCCGAGCAGCTGCGCATGGCGCATGCCGCGCCGCATGATCCGGCGCAGCACATAGCCGCGGCCCTCGTTCGAGGGCAGCACGCCATCGGCGATCAGGAAGGCGGAGCAGCGCAGATGGTCGGCGATGACGCGGTGGCTCGCGCTCATCGGCCCGTCCGAGGGGACGTTGGTCAGATCGGCGATGGTGCGGATCAGCGTCGCGAACAGGTCGATCGAATAGTTGTCATGCGTGCCCTGGAGCACGGCAGCGATGCGCTCGAGGCCCATGCCGGTATCGATCGAGGGGCGGGGCAGGTTGGTGCGAATGCCGCCCGCCGCTTCCTCGTACTGCATGAAGACGAGGTTCCAGATCTCGATGAAGCGATCGCCATCCTCGTCAGGCGAGCCGGGAGGGCCGCCGGGGATGTGGTCGCCATGATCGTAGAAGATCTCGGAGCAGGGACCGCAGGGGCCGACATCGCCCATGCGCCAGAAATTGTCGGAGGTCGCGATCCGGATGATGCGCGAATCCGGCAGGCCGGCGATCTTCTTCCAGAGCGCGTGCGCCTCGTCGTCCTCGGAATAGACCGTGACGGTCAGCTTGTCCTTGGGCAGGCCGAATTCGCGCGTGACCAGGGTCCAGGCGTGGGTGATCGCCTGTTCCTTGAAATAGTCGCCGAAGGAGAAGTTCCCCAGCATCTCGAAGAAGGTGTGGTGGCGGGCGGTGTAGCCAACATTGTCGAGGTCGTTGTGCTTGCCGCCGGCGCGCACGCATTTTTGCGCCGTGGTGGCGCGGGCGTAGGGACGCTTCTCCTGGCCGGTGAAGACGTTCTTGAACTGCACCATGCCGGAATTGGCGAACATCAAGGTCGGGTCGTTGCGCGGCACGAGCGGGCTCGACGGCACCACCTCGTGGCCGTTCGCCTTGAAGTAATCGAGGAAAGTCGACCTGATCTCGTTGACGCCGCTCATCGCAATCTTGGCTCTGGTTCAAGCAAGGGGGCCGGCAAGCGCCGGCAGGGCTGAAAGGGTTCTAGTCAGCGCACTTATGCCTGTCCAGAAAGGGCCTGCAAGGATCGTGATGCAGGCAAGCCGCTGGTGGCAAAAAAGAAACGGGCGGCCCGAAGGCCGCCCGCGAACTTGATGCCGTCAGAGCGCCGTGATCAGGCCTCGCCCTCGTCGAGGTCATCGGCGGTCGGGTCGGCGTTTTCCAGGATGCGGTCGGCGACGAGGCCGGAATTCTGGCGGATCGTCGTCTCGATCTTGGCGGCGACGTCGGGATTGGCCTTGAGGAAGGTCTTGGCGTTCTCGCGGCCCTGGCCGAGGCGCTGGCTGTCGAAGGAGAACCAGGCGCCGGACTTCTCGACGATACCGGCCTTGACGCCGAGATCGACCAGTTCGCCGGCCTTCGAGATGCCCTCGCCGAACATGATGTCGAACTCGACCTGCTTGAAGGGCGGCGCGACCTTGTTCTTGACGACCTTGACGCGGACCTGGTTGCCGGTCGCCTCGTCACGCTCCTTCAGCGTCGAGACGCGGCGGATGTCGAGACGGACGGAGGCGTAGAACTTCAGCGCATTGCCGCCGGTGGTGGTCTCGGGGCTGCCATACATCACGCCGATCTTCATGCGGATCTGGTTGATGAAGATGACCATGCAGTTCGAGCGCGAGATCGAGGCGGTGAGTTTGCGCAGCGCCTGGCTCATCAGGCGGGCCTGCAGGCCGGGCTGATTGTCGCCCATCTCACCCTCGATCTCGGCGCGCGGCGTCAGCGCCGCGACCGAGTCGACGACGAGGACGTCGATCGCGCCGGAGCGGACCAGCGTGTCGGTGATCTCGAGCGCCTGCTCGCCGGTGTCGGGCTGCGAGATCAGGAGATCGTCGAGATTGACGCCGAGCTTGCGGGCATAGACCGGGTCGAGCGCATGCTCGGCATCGACGAAGGCGCAGACGCCGCCCTTCTTCTGCGCTTCGGCGATTGTGTGAAGCGCGAGCGTGGTCTTGCCGGAGGATTCGGGGCCGTAGATCTCGACGACACGCCCGCGAGGCAGGCCGCCGACGCCGAGCGCGATGTCGAGGCCGAGCGAACCGGTCGAGACCGTCTCGATCTCGATCGCCTGCTGGTTCTTGCCCAGGCGCATGATCGAGCCCTTGCCGAAAGCCCGTTCGATCTGCGAGAGCGCCGCATCGAGCGCCTTGGCCTTGTCCATCGAAGAGCCTTCCACGAGCCTGAGATTTGCCTGATTCACGACGTGCGCTCCTTATGGCAGGGGCGCGACCACATCTCAATCCGCGCCATTGAAACGACTATGGTCATGGTTTGTTCTCTGTCGCAAGTTCTTTTTTTGTTCTCGCTCCGGCGTGCGCCGGTTGTGCTAGGACAGCGTGAAAGCGGCCTGCTCCCGGAGGTTGCGGCGTGATGCGCAAGGCCCTGATCAAGCTTCTCCTGATCCCGCTCGACATCGTCGTCGGGCTCGTCATCCTGCTCGACGAACTGGTGCGGCCGCTCTACCGGCCGCTGATCGCCTGGTTCGCCTCGCTCAGGCTGGTGGCGCGATGCGAGGAGGCGATCGGGCGGCTGCCGCCTTATGGCGCGCTGCTGGCGCTGGCGATCCCCTTCGCCATCGTCGAGCCGCTGAAGCTGCTCGGGCTCTTGTTCCTGGCGCGCGGGGCATTCACGGCCGGCATCGTCACGACGACAATCGGTCACCTGGCTGGCTTCCTGCTGGTCGAACGCGTCTACCATGCCGGGCGGGCGCAGCTCCTCACCATCCCCTGGTTCGCGCGGATCATGGGCTGGATCGAGGCGATCCGGCAGGTGGTGATCGGGCGGATCAAGGCGAGCGCCGCCTGGCAGCGGGCGGTCGTGCTAGTGCGGGCGCTGCGGGAGCGCCTGCGTGGCGTGAGGCTCTGGTTCGCCCGCCGGCGCGCCTGAGGCGGCGGGCTGGTCCGCCGGCACCGGTAGATCGGTCTCGTCCTTCAGCTCGGCCTGCAAGGCGGCGGCGAGCCGTTCCAGCTCCAGCGTGTAGCAGTAGACCGCAAAGACGATCGCGAGGAGCAGGCTGGAGCGCCAGGCCAGCGTGAAGCCGTCCGCGAGCTTCGTCATCTCCGGCAGATGGCGCAGGAAGTAGATCGAGGCCAGTGCGCCGCCGACGATCGCGCCGAGGCGGGCGGCGAAGGCCAGGAGATGCCCGAGAGGCAAACTGCGGAAGCCCTGCGGCACCGGCAGGCAATAGAGCCGCGTCCAGTAGCAGATCTGGCCGAGAAGGGCTGCTGCACAGACCTGCGCCATGATCTCGGTCGTAACAGTCTGCTGCTGACCGACCCGCTCGACCAGGACGCGGAAGGCGATGTGGATGTGGAACAGGATGACCAGCGCGCAGGCCGTCTGCACGATCAGCAGCAGCGTGTAGGCGAGGACCGGCTTTTGCGTCATCGGCGCAGGATAGAAGGGCGCCCGGTGCCGATCAAACGCGGGGGCCTGGGCACGCTCCGGTGGCCAGCGCGGCGGCGGCGCGGCCGGCGGCCTCGACATAGGCCGGGTCGCGGTGGACGAGCATGACCGAGAAAGCCCCGTCCATCAGCAGCACGACGTGGCGGGCGAGCTCTTCCGGTGCGGCGACGCCGTGCTCGGCGCAGGCGCCGGCGAGCCAGCGCTCGAAGCCGGCCTTGTGGCGCGCGCCGATCTTGATGGCAGGGTGGCCGGGCAGGTTGGCGAGCTCGGCGGCGGTGCGCAGGAAGCCGCAGCCCTTCCAGCGCGGATGGCGGGCCGAGCGCGCGAGGTTCTGGAAGATCGCCTCGATCTTCTGCGGCAAGCCGCCTTCGGCCTTGTCGAACCAGCCGGCCATCAGCTTGAGATTGGGCTGGTCGCGCGCTTCCAGATAAGCGGCGACGAGCTCGTCCTTGCTCTCGAAATGATAGTAGAGCGTGCGCTTGGTGACGCCCGCCTTCTCGGCGACCGCGTCGACGCTGACGGCGCGGATGCCCTCTCCATAGAAGAGCTTGCTGGCGGCGTCGATGATGCGGGCGCGCGTCGGCTTGTCGGGTTCGGCCATCCCTCATGTATACCGTACAGTGAGTATACATCGTCAAGCCTGAGGCGCAGCCTTCCGTCAGCTGAAACCGGAAGGACGCCAAGGCCATGCCCTACAATGATCCCATCCTGATTCAACAGCGCGAGGCGATCGCGACGCTGACGCTGAACCGGCCCGAGAAGCTCAACGCGCTGAGTTACGGGCTGATCGATCGCCTGCTCGAAATCCTGGATGCGATCGAGATCGACCCGTCGATCCGTGCGGTGATCCTGACCGGCGCAGGCGAGCGCGCCTTCTCGGCCGGCGGCGACATCCACGAGTTCTCGCAGAGCGTCGCGGCCGGGCCGGAGCAGGCGGTGCGCGATTTCGTCCGGCGCGGGCAGAAGCTGACGGCGCGGCTGGAGGCCTTCGGCAAGCCGGTGATCGCGGCGGTGAACGGGCTCGCCTATGGCGGCGGCTGCGAGGTCACCGAAGCGGTGCCGCTCGCCATCGCCAGTGAGCGGGCTGTGTTTGCCAAGCCCGAGATCAATCTCGGCATGCCGCCGACCTTTGGCGGGACGCAGCGTCTGCCGCGCCTTGCCGGTCGCAAGCGCGCCATGGAGCTGCTGCTGACCGGCGATCCGTTCACGCCGCAGCGCGCGCTGGAGTTGGGGTTGGTCAACGCGGTGGTGCCGCATGATGAGCTGATGCCGGCGGCGCATGCATTGGCGCAGCGCATCCTGCGGCATTCCTCCTTGGCGGCTGCGAGCATCCTCGCCGCGGTGACGCGCGGCATCAACGCCAGCATTGCCGAGGGACTGCTGATCGAGAGCGAGCAGTTCGCCCGCGTCGTGCCGACGGCCGATCTGCGCGAGGGGCTCGACGCCTGGATGGCGCGGCGCCAGCCGATCTATTCCGGCGACTGGTCGCTCGTCGCCAAGGCCGGCTGAGGAGGTGATGATGAGCGACCATGCGAGCTTCAGCCGCGAAGCCTTCGCCGCCTTCCGTGCCGACGACCGGCCGGGCCCCGTGCAGATGCTGAACCTGATCCGGCTCAATGGCGAGGCGCAGTACCCGGACGGGCCGCATGGCGGCGGCCGCGAGGCCTTCGCGGCCTATGGCCGGATCAGCGCGCCGGTGCTGGCGCGGCTCGGCGGGCGGATCATCTGGCGCGGCGGCTTCGAACAGATGCTGATCGGCCCGCGAGGCGAGCGCTGGGACATCTGCTTCATCGCCGAATATCCGAGCGTCGAGGCCTTCGCCGCGATGTTTCGCGATCCGATCTATCGCGAGGCGATGATGCATCGACAGGCGGCGGTGAAGGATTGCCGCCTGATCCGGCTGGCGGCGCAGGAGGCGGGGGTGACCTTCGCCGGATAGGGCAGGGTCGCTCAGCCCTGCTTCAGGCGCCCGATCAGGCCGTGGATGTCGCCGAGCACGAAGAGGTCGCGCACGAGCCCGCCCTCGAAGGTGAAGGCCGGCGCGCCATGCCACCAGACATGGCGGCCGCTCGGTGGCACGCCGAACATCTCGCGGCGGTGGAAGCCGTGGAAGCGCAGGCGCCCTAAGACGCGGTTGCCTTCCTCCACCATTGCCAGAATGTCGGAGGTGTAGTCACCGAGCGAGCCAGTGACCCAGTCGACATAACCGGCGAATTCGCGATGGCCGCGCAAAACGGGGCCGAGCGAGCCGCGAAAGGTGAAATCCTCGTGGAAGATCCGCGGGATCAGCGACTTGTCGGCGTGATCCCACATCTCCTTGTAGAAGATCCTGACGATCTCCTTCTGGGGCGAGAGCGTCACGCCGTCGAAATCGAGGGCCGGTTCGTCCGGCGGCGCTTCCCGGCCTTTCGGCATCTCCGTCATGCTCGGATCCCTTCCTTGCCGCGGGCCGTCGAGAAGCCCATCGGATCAAACTCCGCCGAAGCTGCTCCGGAGGGGACAGCAAATCTCGCAAAGTGCCGGTGGGAAACTGCCCATGCCGGGCCGCGTGCTCACCCTGCCGCGTGAGGTGTCTCCGCCGGGGCTGGCGCGGCTGATCCGCGGCTTCCGAGCCTCCGCGACAGCCCTTCCATGAACAGGAAGATCACCGGGGTGATGAACAGCGTCAGCACCTGCGAGACGATCAGCCCGCCGACCACGGCGAGGCCGAGCGGCTGCCGCAGCTCCGCGCTGGCGCCGGCGCCGATCGCGATCGGCAGGGCGCCGAGGATCGCCGCCAGCGTCGTCATGATGATCGGCCGGAAGCGGCGCAGGCAGGCTTCGCGGATCGCGGTGTCGGGCGGCTCGCCGGCGCGCTGCAGTTCGAGCGCGACGTCGATCATCATGATCGCGTTCTTCTTGACGATGCCGATCAGCATCAGGAGCCCGATCACGGCGATGACCGAGAGGTCGAGCCCGAAGAGCTTGAGTGTCAGCAGCGCGCCGAGCGCCGCCGCCGGCAGGCCGGTCAGGATGGTGAGCGGATGGATGAAGCTCTCATAGAGGATGCCGAGCACGATATAGATCGTCAGCACCGCGCCGGCGACGAGCAGGCCCTGGTTGCCGAGCGATTGCTCGAAGGTCTTGGCGACGCCGGCGAAGCTTGTCCCGATCTGCGACGGCATCCCGAGTTGCGCCTTGATCGCGTCGATGCGCTGCACGGCTTCGCCGAGCGCGCGGCCGGCGGGCAGGTTGAAGGAGAGGGTGACGGCCGGGAGCTGGCCGAGCTGGTTGACGGTGAGCGGGCCGGCCTTGCGCTCGATCCTGGCGAAGGTGCCGAGCGGGACGAGCGCGCCCGAGGAGGAGCGGAAGCGGACCTGGTCGAGCCGGTCGTTCGACCACTGGATGTCGGGATTGAACTCGATGATGACCTGGTAGCTGTCGCTGGTGGTGTAGATCGTCGAGATCTGGCGCACGCCGAAGCCGGAATAGAGGCTGGAGCGCAGCACGTCGGCGCTGATCCCGAGCGATTGCGCCTTGGCGCGGTCGACGACAAGGTTGGCGAGCAGGGCCTTGTTCTGCAAATCGGTGGTGACGTCGACGAAGAGCGGGTCGTGCTGCAGCGCCTCCAGCATCTTGCCCGACCAGTCGGACAGCGCCGCCTGGTCGATCGACTGCATCACGAACTGATACTGGCTCTTCGAGGCGCGCGCGCCGATATTGAGGTTCTGCACCGGCGACATATAGGTCGCGATGCCGGGGATGGCGGCGAGCTGGCGACGTAGGTCGGCGAGCATCTGCTGCAAGGGCGGGCGCTGGTCCTTCGGTTTCAATTCGACGAAGAGCCGCCCGGCATTGAGGCTGCTCGACTGGCCGCCGGAGCCGATGGTCGAGGCGACATGGGCGACATAGGGTGAGCGCCGAAAGACCTCCTCGACCTTCTGCTGCAGCGCCGACATTGCGTCGAAGGAGATGTCCTGGCGCGCTTCGGTCGCGACCTGGAGCTGGCCGATATCCTCCTGCGGGAAGAAACCCTTGGGGATGGTCACCACCAGCCAGGCGCTGGCGGCGACGCTGGCAAGGAAGATCATCAGCACGGTGCGGCGGTATTTCAGGCTGAGATCGAGCCCAGCGCGATAGGCGCCGAGCACGGCGTCGAAGCCGCGTTCGAGAAAGGCGAGCCGGTCCTTCTTGCCCGGCTCCGCATGGCCGGCGGCGCTGGCGCCGAGGCGGGCGCACATCATCGGCGTCAGCGTCAGCGAGACGAAGGCCGAGGCGAGGATGGCGACGGTGACGACGACCGCGAACTCGTTGAAGACGCGCCCGATCACGCCGCCCATCAGCAGCACCGGGATGAAGACCGCGACCAGCGAGAGCGAGATCGAGATGATGGTGAAGCCGATCTCGCTGGAGCCCTTCAGCGCCGCGTCAAAAGCGGAGAGCCCGTCCTCCTCCATATGGCGGACGATGTTCTCGAGCATCACGATCGCATCGTCGACGACGAGGCCGACCGCCAGTGTCAGGCCGAGCAGGGAGATGTTGTCGATCGAGAAATCGAGCAGATACATCGCGCCCAAGGTCGCGATCAGCGAGATCGGCACGGCCACCGCGGGGATCAGCGTCGCGGTGAAGCGGCGCAGGAACAGAAAGATCACCGCGACGACCAGCACGATCGTCAGCCCGAGGGTGAACTGCACGTCCTCGACCGCCTGGCGGATCGAGGCCGAGCGGTCGTTTAGCAGGCCGAGCGTGGTCGCCGGCGGCAGCAGCGACTGCATCTGGCCGATCGCCGTCTTGACGCGGTCGACGACCTCGACGGTGTTGGCGTCGGGCTGGCGGAAGACCGCGACGACAAGCGCGCGCGAGCCGTCATACCAGCTGGCGAGCTGCAGGTTCTCGACGGAGTCGATCACCTTGGCGACGTCGCCGAGCCGGACCGGGCGGCCATCGCGAGTGGCGATGATGATATCGGCGAAATGGCCGGCGTCGGCGAGCTGGGTCTGCGCCTCCAACGTCAATTGCTGCGGGCCGGACTGCATGGTGCCAACCGGGGTGTTGACGTTGGCGGCAGTGATCGCCGCCTGCAATTCATTGATGCCGATGCCGCGGGCGGCGAGCGCGGTCGGGTCGACCTGGATGCGGACCGCGTATTTCTGGCTGCCGAAGATCTGGACCTGCGCCACCCCCTCGACGGTCGAGAGCGTCGGCGAGAGCACCTGCTGGACGAAGGCGTCGATCTTGGAGAGCGGTGTGACCTCGCTCTTCAGCGCCAGCAGCAGGATCGGGGCGTCGGCCGGATTGAACTTGCGGTAGCTCGGCGGCGTCGTCATGTCGACCGGGAGCTGGCGCTGGGTCCGGGCGATCGCCGCCTGGACGTCGGCCGCCGCCGCGTCGATGTCACGGTCGAGCGCGAACTGGATCGCGATCGAGGTTGAGCCCAGCGCGTTGGTGGTCGCGATCGAATCGATGCCGGCGATGGTGGCGAACTGCTTGATCAAGGGCGTCGCCACCGAGGTCGCCATGATCTCGGGCGAGGCGCCGGGCAGTTGCGCAGAGACGTTGACGACCGGGAACTCGGCGCGTGGCAGCGCTGCGACCGGGAGCGAGCGCCAGGCGAAGAGGCCGCCGAGGATGAGCGCGCACGACATCAGGATCGTTGCGACCGGATGGCGGATGCAGAAGGCCGAGACCGACATGGCGCGCCTCAAGGCTTGGTGGTTTGCGGGGCGGTAAGCCTGATCTTGGCCCCGGGCGAAAGCCGCGACTGGCCTTCGGTGACGACCTTCTCGTCCTGCGACAGGCCGGACGCGATCGCGACGATGCCGTTCTCATTGGAGGCGACCTTGACGGTCCTGGCCTCGACCGTGTCGTCAGGCTTGGCGACGTAGACGAAGGGGCCCTTCTGCCCCTCCTGCAGCGCGACCGAGGGCACGGTGACGGCGCCGGGCAGCATGCCGAGCTGGACGACGACATCGACATACTGCCCGGGCCAGAGCCGGTGCGGCACGTTCGTGAACAGCGCCTTGACGCTGACGGTGCCGGAGGGGATGTCGACGGCGGAATCGATGAAGGAGAGATCGCCAGTGGCAAGCTCCTCGCGCGTGCCGGAGGCGTAGGCGGTGACCTTGGCCGGCGTCGAAGCCTTCGCTGCCTCCTGCAGCAAGGTCAGGTCGCGCTCGGGCAAAGTGAAGGTGACGCGGATCGGAGCGAGCTGCGTCACCGTCAGGAGATTGCTGCTGGCGTCATTGGCGCGCACCGCATTGCCGGGCGTCGCCGTGATGGCGCCGAGCCGGCCGGAGATGGGCGCGGTGATCGTGGTGTAGCCGAGCCGGACGCGGTCGAGCGCCAAGGTCGCCTCGTCCGCCTTGACGGCGGCGTTGGCGACGGCCTCGTCCGCCGTTGCCTGGTCGAGTGCCTGCTGCGTGCCGGCACCCTTGTCGACGAGGCTCTTCTGGCGGGCGAGGTCGGCGCGCTTCTGCGCCACTGTCGCCTTGTCGCGCTCGACATTGGCCTCGTCGCGGGCGACCTGCGCCTTGAGCTCGCGATCGTCGAGGGTAAAGAGCAGGTCGCCCTGCTTGACCTCCTGGCCCTCCTTGACGTGCATGTCGGCGATGACGCCGTCGAGCCGCGACTTGACCGCGACGATGGCGACCGGCTCGGCGAAGCCGATCGAGCGGCGGGTCACGGGGATATCGGCACGGCCGGCAAGCACGGTGGTGACCGGGCTCGCGATGGGGCCGGCGCGGCGCTCGGCATGGGCCTGCTCGGGGCCGTCCTGCGGCCTCACCACGCGATAGGCGGCAAAGGCGGCGACAGCCACCAGAAAGACTATGATCGCGTAACGTCTCATCGGTCACCAAGGCGCAGCGCTGTCGACGAGCTGCCACCTTACAACCGACGAAAGCCGGGCGCGTGTCCGCAGTATGAACTCTTGGTAATGCTGGCGGTTGCCGGAGCACCCGATGCGCTCAGGCCATCGCCGCCTTCACTGTCTCGACGAGCTGCTTCATCGTGAACGGCTTGGGCAGGAAGTGGAAATCCTCGCCTTCCGGCAAGTTTTTGCGGAAGGCCTCCTCGGCATAGCCGGAGACGAAGACGACCTTGGTGGAGGCGTTGCGTTTGCGCAGTTCGCCGAGCAGGGTCGGGCCGTCCATTTCGGGCATGACCACGTCGGAGATGACGAGGTCGATCTTGCCCTCGTGCTGCTTGAACTGATCGAGCGCCTCGACCCCGGACGCCGCCTCGTGGACGGTATAGCCGCGCGAGACCAGCATGCGGGCGTTGAGGGCGCGGACCGCGTCCTCGTCCTCGACCAGGAGGATGACGCCGGCGCCGGTATGGTCGGCGGCCGTCTTCTTCGGCGCCTCCTTCGCGGCGGCCTCGGCGGCGATGTCCTCTTCGGTCGGGATGTAGCGCGGCAGGAAGATGCGGAAATTGGTGCCGCGGCCGACGACCGAATCGCAGAAGACGAAGCCGCCGGTCTGCTTGACGATGCCGTAGACCATGGAAAGGCCGAGGCCCGTGCCCTTGCCGACCTCCTTGGTGGTGAAGAACGGCTCGAAGATCTTCTCCAGATGCTCCTGCGGGATGCCGGTGCCGCTGTCCTCGACCTCGAGCTGGACATAGTCGGCCGCCGGCAGGCTGTCATAGCCGAGCTCGCCGACCTCGGCCGCCGGCACGTTGCGGGTGCGAACCTGGAGCTTGCCGCCGCTCTGCATGGCGTCGCGGGCGTTGACGGCGAGGTTGACCACGACCTGCTCTAGCTGGCCGAGATCGGCCTTGACCGGCCAGAGATCGCGGCCCTGGCGGACGTCGAGCGCGATCTTGTCGGCGACGACGCGCTTCAGCATCAGCGAGAGGTCGGAGAGCACGTCGCCGAGCGCCAGCACCTGCGGGCGCAAGGTCTGCCGGCGCGAGAAGGCGAGCAATTGCCGGACCAGCGAGGCCGCCCGGTAGGCGTTCTGCTTGATCTGCATGATGTCCGGAAAGGACGGGTCGGTCGGCTTGTGGCTGGCGAGCAGGAATTCAGAGGCGTTGATGATGACCTGCAGCACGTTGTTGAAGTCGTGCGCGATGCCGCCGGCGAGCTGGCCGACCGCCTGCATCTTGCCGGCCTGGTCCATATTGTCCTTGAGCTTGCGCTCGGCCGTGGTCTCCAGCGCATAGACGATGGCGCGCTCGCCGTCGGCATCCTCGCTGGCCGGAACCGGCGAGAGATAGAGCCGGGCCGAGCGGCCGTCCTCGCCGGCGAGCGCGACGTCGAGCGGAGCAATCTCGCCCTTGCCGGCCAGCGCCGCATCGAACGCCTGGGCGAGGGCGCCATTGCCGTTGACCAGTTCCTGGATCGTCGCCGGCTGGGCGCCGCCCTGCATCAGGCGCGTGAAGGAGGCGTTCGAGCGCAGGATCGCGCCATGGCGGTCGACGGTCGCGATCGCCATCGGCGTCGCGTGGAAGAAGCGGGCGAAGCGCGCCTCGGCATCGGTATGGCGGTCGGCGCCGGCCTCACCGGCAGCACGGTTGAGGACGAGGGTGCGCGAGGCGCCGGCGCGCCCATCCTGGCCGAAGGCGACCTGATGATGCAGGCGCACCGGCAGCGACTGGCCGTTACGGCGGCGCAGGTCGACGTCGAGCACCTCGATGCGGACATCGCCGGGCTGGCCGCGAATGGCCTGGATCAGCGCCGCGGCGTTGGGTGAGGCGATGTCCTCGAGTTGCAGGCCGCCGGAGCCGAAGCGGGCGAGGTCGTAGTCGAGCCAGCCGGCCAGCGTCGCATTGAGATAGGGCACCTCGCTGTCGGCATCGATCGAGAGGAAGCCGGCAGGCGCATGGTCGAGATAGTCGATCGCGTGCTGGAGTTCCTGGAAGGCGTTCTCCTGGCGCTCGCGCTCGGGGGTGACGTCGGTGACGCTCCACAGGCAGGCCGGGCGGCCGGCGCGGGTGATCGGCGAGACGCGCACCCGGTACCAGCCGACGGCGCCGCGCTCGTTCAGGGCCGGCTCGAGCCGGATCTCCTCCGACAGGCGGCGGCCGGCGCGGGCGGCGGTGGCGAGGCGGTAGATCGCCTCGGACACCTCGGCACGGCCCTTGAACAGCCGCTCGACCGGGGCGATCTCGCTGGCGTTGCGGGCGCCGGCAAAAGCGAGATAGGCCTCGTTGGCGTAGACGATGCGGTTCTCGCCCTCGGTGACGACGACGCCGTCCTCGGCGCCGTCGACGATCGCCTTGGTCAGGTCGTTGCGGGCTGAGCGCCCGGCGAACTGGATCAGCCCGATCGCGAAGGCGAACAGGCAGAACACCCCGACGACCGAGAGCAAGGCGAGCAGGCCGAGGATCAGCGGCTGCGCCCATTCATTGGCGATGAAGCCGAGCGCGATGGCGGCGCCGACCAGAAGGCCTGCGACCAGCAGGATAATGCCGACATGGCCGGGCCGGTCGGAACGGTCGATCGCGCTCGATGCCGTGCTTGCGCTCATTGCAGCGGGTCCGTTTCCTTCAGTCGCCCGTCCGTGGTGGGTCGAGGGCCGGCATATAGCAGAGAGGCCTGTCCAGCCAGCGAGTTAGGCGCGCCGGCGCTTCAGGCGCAAGACGTATCCGATGACTTCCGCCACCGCCTGGTAGTGTTCGACAGGAATTTCGTCGTCGACGTCGACGGTGGCGTAGAGAGCGCGCGCCAGAGGCGGGTTCTCGACGATCGGGATGCTGTGCTCGCCGGCGACCTCGCGGATCTTGAGCGCGATCGCATCGACGCCCTTGGCGAGGCAGAGCGGGGCGCCCTGGCCGGATTCGTATTGCAGGGCGATGGCGTAGTGGGTCGGGTTGGTGATGATCACCGTGGCCTTCGGCACCTGCGCCATCATGCGCGAGCGGGCGCGTTGGGCGCGCAACTGCCGCAGCTTGGCCTTCACCTCTGGATTGCCTTCGGTGTTCTTGTACTCGTCCTTGAGTTCCTGCTTGGTCATGCGCTGGCGCTGGTACCAGGTGAAGCGCTGGTAGCCGAAATCGCCGATGGCGATGACCGCGAAGATGGCGAGCACGCTCGCCATCAGCTTGATCGTCATCACCAGCACGGCCGGCAGCAGGGCATGCACATCCATCTGGGCGAAGCCCTGCAGGCGGTCGCGCTCGCCCCAGAGCACGATCCAGACGCCGACGCCGACCACCATGATCTTGGCGAGGCCCTTCGCGAAATTGACCCAGGCCTCCTTGCCGAAGATGCGCTTCGCTCCGGCCATCGGCGAGATGCGATCGAATTTCGGCGTCATCGGCTCGGTGGTCCAGAGCGGCTTGTGCTGGATCAGCGCACCGGCGAGCGCGGCGATGAGGATGAAGCCGAGCGGCAGGGCCATGATGGCAAAGCCGGTCATCACGCCCTTGCTGGTGACGTGGAAGAGGGCGCCGGCATCGTCCGAGACCTGATGGGCGTTCATCAGGAAGGAGCGCAGCGAAAGCGCGGCGTCGCGGGCCGAGCTGCCGGCCGCGACCAGGAGCGCCAAGGTGAAGCCGCAGAGCACGAAGAAGGTGCCGATCTCCTGCGAGCGCGCGACGTCGCCCTTCTCGACGGCTTCGTCGAGCTTTCGCTGGGTCGGTTCTTCTGTGCGATCTTCGTTCTCGACGTCTCCCGCCATCGCCCTGTCTCCTTACAGACCGATGAACTGGCGCAGGAAGGCGCCGAGATCGTCGAGGAAGACGCCCATCATCACCCCGACCGCGGCGAGCAGCACCAGCATGCCGCCGAGGATCGAGGCGGGGACCGCCAGGAAGAAGACCTGGAGCTGCGGCATCAGCCGCGCCAGCACGCCGAGGCCGAGATTGAACAGCAGGCCGAAGACGATGAACGGCGCGGAGATCTGCACCGCGAGCGAGAAACCCTGTCCCATCGCCTTGACGGCGAGGGTCATGACGTCGCCGATCTCGGGAAAGCCGCCGGGTGGCAGCAGCCGGTAGCTCTCATGGATGGCGGCGAGGGCGATATGGTGCAGGTCCGTCGCCAGGATCAGCGTGATGCCGAGCATCGAGAGAAAGTTGGCGATCGAGGGGTTCTGCAGGCCGCCGGTCGGGTCGACGGTGACGGCAAAGCCCAACCCCATGGTCTGGGCGACGATGAAGCCGGCTGTCTGCAGAGCCCCCATCAGAAGGCGCGCGCTGACGCCGATGACGAGGCCGACCAGGATCTCGCTGATCAGGAGCCCGCCCAGCGCCGCCGGGGTCTGCGGGATCGTGATCGAGCCGCGCGCCATCGGCAGGATGACGAGCGCCAGGAAGAAGGCGAGGGAGAGCCGGCCGCGCGCGAGGATGAGACGCTCGCCGATGCCCGGCATCAGCATCACCAAAGTGCCGACGCGCGCGAAGACCAGCACGAACAGCGCGCTGATCTCGGGCAGGATGGCGATCTGCATCGGGCGAACCCGGCTCCTGCGCCAGAAAGGCGCGCCGGCCGGACTCCGCAGGGAAAGGGAGGCGCTGGCTGGCGCGAGGCTCATTCGCCCGTGGCGATTCGGACGGCGACCCTGCCCATATAACCCGCCAGCGCGTCGCCCATGAACGGCAAAAACAGCAGCAGCGCCGCGAAGACCGCGATGATCTTCGGAACATAGACCAGGGTCTGTTCCTGGATCTGCGTCAGCGCCTGGATCAGCGATACGACGAGGCCGACCACGAGCGCGATCAGCATCAGTGGTGCGCCGGCCTTGAGGAAGACGACGATGCCGTCGCGAGCGACGTCGAGAATGGCTGCAGAGGTCATCGGCTCATATTCCGTTGGGCGTGTTGCGGGATGGCGGCGTCAGACCGGCATCCGCATGATTTCCTCATAGGCGGCGATGACCCGGTCGCGCACCGCCACCAGCGTCTCGATCGCGGCCTCGCTCTCGGCGACGGCCGTGACCACGTCGACGACGTCGGAGCGGCCGGCGGCGACTTTGCCGGTCTGGATGTCCGACTGGCGGGCGCTCTGCGCGGTCGACTCCAGCGCCTTGCTGACGAGCGAGGAGAAATCGGGCAGGCCGGCGCCGGCTCCGTCGAGGCCACCGACCGAGGCCGGCTTCTTCAGGAGGGCGCTCGCGCCCATGCCCTGTGTCGAGGCATAGGCGCCGGCGGCGAAACTCGAGGTGGTCATGGGTCTGGCTCCGCTTCAGCCCTTGGTCAGGCGCGCAGGATGTCGATGGTGCGCTGGATCATCCGGCGCGTGGACGAGATCACGTTGAGATTGGCCTCGTAGCTGCGCTGGGCCTCGCGCATGTCCATCGTCTCGATCAGCGAGTTGACGTTGGGCATGCGGACCTGGCCACTGGGGTCGGCAGCCGGGTGGCCCGGATCGTATTTGGTCTTGAAATCGCTGCGATCGCGGCTGACGCGGCCGAGCTCGACGACCTGGGCGTCGAGCTCGCGGTCGAGCTTGCCCTGGAAGGTCACGATCTTGCGGCGATAGGGATCGACGCCCGCGCGCTCCGGCGAGGAATCGGCGTTGGCGAGGTTCTCGGCGATGACGCGCATGCGCCCGGCCTGACCCTTCAGGCCGGAGGCTGCGACGGCGAGACTCTTGAGCAGGTCCATGATGCGGTTCCTTACCGGCCCTTGCCGATCGCGATCTTCATCAGCCCGAGGCTCTTGCTGTAGAGCGAGGCGGCGAGCTGATAGTCCGACTGGTTCTGCGCGACCTTCATCATCTCGTCCTCGAGATTGACGCTGTTGGCGCTCGGCGTCGTTTCGAAGCGCTTGGGATCGCGCGGATCGAAGCCATTGCGCTGGCCCGAGAGGCCCAGATGCATCGGCGAGGTCTGCGCCAGCGTCATGCCGCCGCCGGCAGGCGAGGGCGCGCGCAGGTCATGCGGCTTGAAGCGCGGCGTATCGGCATTGGAGACATTCTCGGCGAGCAGCTTCTGCCGCGCCTGATGCCAATGCATGCGCGCTTTCAGTGCTCCCATCAGGCCGAGGCCGTCGTTCGCCATGCCGCAATCTCCCGTCGGCCAACGCCGAAGTGGGAAATTATTGCCGGGTGCATGGTTAATATCGGGTTAATTCACAGGGATATGCACCGTCGTGTTAACCATCTGCTAACCATGTTTCTCGAACCGGCGGAGCTTATGGTATAGCCAGCTCCGTCTATCCGCCCGATCGCCCTTACAAGGAGCGGTCGGCGGCTGTCGCGTCGCTTCATGAGGCAGACCTTGCAGACTCTGTTTGGCTTCGAACTTTCTTCCGGCCTGCGTTGGATCATCGCCTTCGCAGTGGTGCTGCTCCTGGTCGCGCTGCTCGGCTTCTTCCTGCGGCGCATGAGCGGCGGCCGATTGAAGTTCAAGGGCCAGAGCGGGGGACGCACCCGCCAGCCGCGCCTCGGCGTGGTCGACGTCTATGATCTCGACCGCCAGCGCCAGCTGATCCTGGTCCGGCGCGACAATGTCGAGCATCTCGTCATGATCGGCGGCGCCTCCGACGTGGTGGTCGAGACCAATATCGTGCGCAGCGGCGGACGTGTCGCCGCGCCGCTCCCGAGCGAAGGCCTGGCCGAGCGGCCGCTGGCGCTCGAGCCCGAGCCGCGCCCGCTCCCTGCCGAGGAGCCGCGCCCGTTGCCACTCTCGCCCGTGCCGGCTCCGGCCGTTCCGGTCGACGCGGTGCCGCCGCCGCGACCGGCCACTCCGCCGGCTCCGCCGCCGCGCGCTGTCGTGCCGCCACCGGTCCAGCCCCAGCCGCCGCGGCCGGCCCCGGTTCCGCCGTCCACCCCGATTGCGCCGGCCGTCGCCGCGAGCGCTGCCGGCATCGGCGCCACCCTGGCGCGCGATCCGGCTCCGGCTGCCAGCGCCAGCGAGCTCGGCGACATGGCCCGCCAGCTCGAAGAGGCGCTGAAGCGTCCGTTCTCGGCCGTGCGGCCCGGCTCGGCCAGCTCGCGCAGCGAACCGGAAGCGCCGCTGGCGCCCAAGCCCGTCACGCCACCGCCAGTGGTTCCTGCGCCGCCGGTTCCGCCTGTTGTCGAAGCTAAGCCGCAACCGCCGGCTCCCGCACCGGCCCGCCCGGCGCTCGACATGGAAGCCGAGCTCGAAATGGCGTTGGGGCTGAAGCCTGCAGCCGCGCGCCCGGTCGCGTCCGAGGCGCCGCTGGTCGCCCCGCCGGTCTTCGCGCCGCCGAAGCCGCCGGCTGCCGCGCCCGCAAAGGCGGACGAGAAGAAGCCCGAGCCGGTGAAGGAGCAGGCGCCGCTGGCGCCGGAGCCGAGCAAGTCCGCCAAGTTCGCACCCGTCTTCGACGATGTGCTCGACGAGGTCGAGACTGCTGCCAAGGCTGAAGCACCGGCCAAGAACGAGCCGAAGCCGAACGAGTCCAAGCTGAGCGAGCCCAAGCCTGTCGAAGCCAAGCTCGTCGAAACCAAGCCTGTCGAGGTGAAGCCGCAGGAGGCCAAGCCGGTGGACAACAAGGCTGGCGACACAAAGCCGGCCGAAGCCAAGCCCGCGAACGAGCCGAAGCCGGCGGCCAAGCCGGCGGAGGACGATCCGTTCTCGGTCGATGCGATCGAGGCCGAGTTCGCCCGCCTGCTCGGGCGCGACCCGAAGAAGGGCTGAGCCCGCTCCGCTGCTGCGAAGGCGCCGGGGGATAGCGACGCAAAGTCTCTTCGCCCGCCCCCGGGCCTTGCTCTAGCGTTCCCCCGAGCCCGCGCCATGATTCGGGCAGGGACGGGTGATGGGCAGGCGGATACCCACGGGACGCAGACTGCGCTGGCTGGCGGGATTTGCCGCCGGGCTCGGCGTGCTCGGGATCGCTGCGGTCGCGCAGGCGCAGTCGCTCTCGCTCGACCTCGGCCAAGGCGGCGTCACCGAGCGGGCGCTGCAGCTGATCGCCACGATCACGGTGCTGTCGCTGGCGCCGTCGATCCTGATCATGGTGACCTCGTTCACCCGGATCGTGGTGGTGCTGTCGCTGCTACGCTCGGCGATCGGCACCCAGACGGCGCCGCCCAATGCTGTGATCATCGGGCTCTCGCTGTTCCTGACCGGCTTCGTGATGGCGCCGACCTTGAAGGAAGCCTATCGCGTCGCCGGCGCGCCAGTGATCGCCGGCCAGATGCAGCCGCAGGAAGCGTTCGAACGCGGCATCGTGCCGTTCCGCGAGTTCATGCTGAAGCATGTGCGCGAGAAGGATCTGGCGCTGTTCATGGAGATGTCCCGCGAGCCCAGGCCCGAGCGGCCGGAGGACATCCAGATCCAGGTGCTAGTGCCGGCTTTCATGATCTCTGAGCTCCGGCGCGCTTTCGAGATCGGCTTCCTGCTGTTCGTGCCATTCCTGATCATCGACCTGGTGGTGGCCTCGATCCTGATGTCGGTCGGCATGATGATGCTGCCCCCGGTGACGGTGGCGCTGCCGTTCAAGCTGATCTTCTTCGTGCTGGTCGACGGCTGGGGGTTGGTCGCCGGCTCGCTGGTCAAAAGCTATGGCAGTTGAGGGGCTATCGGCGGGTCCATACACCAGCCCTCATCCTGAGGAGGTCGCGTCAGCGGCCGTCTCGAAGGATGCTCCAGCTGGTTCCGGAGCCTCCTGGAGCATCCTTCGAGACGCAGCCTGACGGCTGCTCCTCAGGATGAGGGCTCGTAACGGGAGACTGGCTCAGCCCTGGCCGGGTTTTGGACCGGCATTGGCGGCGTCGGTCTCCGCCGGCTTACGCCGCTCGCGCACGGCGCTCGAATAGGCCGGGTAGCGCTTGCGGTATTCCTTGAGGAAGTCGGTCATCGTGTCGGAGCCAGCGGCCGTGCGGGCGGCCTCGCGGATGTCGGTGGCGCTAGCCCGGCTCGCGCCGGTAACGAAGCCGAACAAGCGGGCATCGGCACCCTGCGCCATCTTGGCGGCGAACTTGGTGCGCAAACGATCGAGCGAGAGCGCCTCGTCCGACATGACATAGGCGATGGCGGCGCGCATCACGTCGCCGCGCTCGCCGTCGCCGAGCGGCGTCTGGCCACGCCAGCTCTCGCCGAGAATGCGTTCGAGCGCTTCGCCGGCCTCGCGCCAGCGCCGCCCGTTCCAGAGAATGTCGGCGTTGAGCCGGTCGACCTCCGGCCCGCCCTCGCCCTCCAGCAGGTCGAGTGCCTGGTCGGTGCGCGAGAGATCCGAGAGTGCCTTGGCCTCGAGCAGCAGGCGGGCGCGCTTGACGTCGGCCGGCAACTCGGCGAGCCGGGTCGAGACGATCGCCTGCAGCGCCTCGGCGGGCTTGCCGTTCATCAGCCGGATCATCGCGAGCCTGGTCGCGACCGTGGCGCGGGCCGCGCCGGTCAAGCGCCGGTCCATCTGGTATTGCAGGATCTCGCTGGCCTGGTCGAGCAGATCGAGCTCGACCAGCCGGTCAGCGAGCAGGCGCGTGATCTCGTCGCCGCGCCTGCCGATCGGCAGGAACTCCCTGAAATCGTAGAACAGTGCCAGGGCGTCGAGCCGCGGCAGCTTCTCCAGGTTGGTATCGCTGAACAGCGCTTCGAAGCGCTGGGCGGTCTCGTCGTGAAGCAGACGCGTCGCCGGGTTCTCCGGGAAGACCTCGTTGGCGCGCCGCGCCGTCTGGAAGGCGTCGCGCCAACGCTGCCGCTCGGCATAGAGGCGGCCGAGCTCGGCCAGGGCTTCGATCTCGACCTCGCCGCCGCGCCAGATCGCCGAGACGGTTTCCAGCCGGGCGATAGCCTCGTCGACGGAAAAGTCGGCGCGCTTCTCGACGCGTGCGAGCTTGACGGCGCGCAATTGCGCTTCGGCCGCGACCGGCCGCGCGTTCGCTTCGAAGAGCGACTTGTAGCCGTTGATCGCCGCTTCCGGCCGGCCACTGACATCGTCGAGCCTGGCGCGCAGCAGCGCCAGCTCCTCGGGATTGACCAACTCCTCCGGCATCTCGGCGAGACGGCCGATCTGCTTTTCCGCCACCGTCGCCTCGCCGGTGGCGAGCGCGGCCCGGGCCATGGCCGGGCGGAACTCGGCCTGGAGATCGGCGGGGTAGCGGTCGAGAGTGTCCTCGGCCCGGCGGAAGCCGGCGAGCGCCTGGGCATTGCGGCCGAGCCGCTGCTCGGAAAGCGCGCGCCAGAGCCCGGTCTCGGCCTCATCCCGGATCGGGGCAGCATCGAAGGCTTTCAGCGCCTCGGCGCTGCGCTGCATGCGGGTGGCGATCAGGCCGCGCAGGAACAGCGCGTCGCGGTTGCCGCGCATCACTGCGTCGTCGGCGAGCAGCGCGTTCAGCGGCCCGGCCGCTTCCGGCATCATGCCGTTGGCGGCGAGGAAACGGGCCAGCGCCAGCCGGGTCTCGGATTTGCGGCCGCGCGAGGCGCCGGCGACCTCGCGCAGCAGGCTGGCTGCGCGGTCGCGAATGTCCTTGGTGTGCAAAGCGGACCAGGCCTCGCCGTCGAGCAGCGGCCGGGCGGGAGCCTGGCCGGTCTTGTCCGCCTCACGCGGCTTCTCGGCATCGAGGCTGACGATCAGGCCGTTCTGGCGGCCGATCCGCACCTGGTCGGTGTCGGTGCGTACGGCGAGATCGTCGGCGACGGCGCTGACGACGACGCCATGGGCGCTTTGCGGTAGCCCGAACTCGAGGAAGCGATAAGGCTTGGAGACTGCCCGCGTCGGCCCCAGCACGGTCGCGACAGCGAGGCTCGGTCCGCCCTCGCTGTTCTCCAGCCAGTGCACGCCGGTCAGGCCCGGCACAGGCACGGCGACGATGGTCTGGCCGCGCTCGTCGGCTTCGCGACGGGGCGTCAGCGCACCGGCCGGCTTGCCGGCCTTGTCGCCGAAGGTCAGCGACCATTGCGTGTTGTCGTCGGAGAGCCGGACGATCTGCTGGCGGCGGGTCTTCAGCCTGACGATGGTGACCTTGGCCTCGCGCGTGACGGTGACGTCCTCGACCAGCGCCGGCAGCACACCCTTGAGCTTGGCGGGGTCGAGCGTGTCGCGCGTATCGAAGACGAGCGTGACCCGGCCGGGCTCGGCGAAGGCGGCGGCGCCGGTCGGGCGCGAGAAGCGGAAGTCGATGCGGCCGCCATCGCCGTCGGCGGCGGAGGCAACCTCGACATCGCGGGGCGGGATGTCGGTGGCGACAGCAGCCACCGGCTTGGGCTGGGTGGCCTGCGGCGTGTCGGCCTTCGGGGCAGGGGGCTGTGCTGTTGCGGCAGGCTTCTGCTCGGGGACTTTGGTCTCCGCCGGCTTGCCTCCGCTTGGCGGAGTAGCCTGGAGATCTGCCAGCGAGAGCGGGATGGCGGCGCTGGGATAGGGCAGGTCGACGGTCCAGCCGGTCTCGTCACGGAAGCTGCGGAGCTGGCGATCCTTCGGCACGGTGAAGACGAGCTGGGTACGGTCGTCGCCGATCGTCGCCTGCTCCAGCGTGAAGTCGGCGGGCAGCAGGCTGCGGATCTGCGACGGCGTCACCGCCAGCGGCTGGTCGAAGCTCAGTGTCAGCTTGCCGTCGTCGAGGCTGGGCGTGAGCAGAGCCTCGGGCGGCGCCGAGAACATCAAACGGTCGAGCGTCGGCAGGCGGGCGGTGCGGAAGCCGAGCGGCTTCGGCGCCGGTGCGGGCGCGCGGGCGATGTCGCGGGCGCGCGCTTCGGCGAGGCGCAGGCGCTGGGTGAGCTCGGCGAGGACCTCGGGCGGCAGGCCCGGCAACTGGCCGGTCCAGTTTTCCGGTAGCAGGTCGATGAACGCCTTGTCGCCCGCTTCGAGCAGGTTGGCGCGATAGGGACGGGCGAGCGCCAGGCGCAGGCCGCGATCGTCCGGATCGATCCTGACCACGGAAATGTAGGCGGGCAGCTCGGCGGCGAGCCGACCCGGATCGAGCTTCACCGGCTGGCTGAAGCCGATCACGACGACGCCGTTCGAGACGCGCACCCGCGTCGTCACCGGCTCGTCGAAGGTGAAGGCGAGGCGGCCGAAGCCTGCGCGCATGGCTTCGCCACGCAAGGTCGCGGTGGCGGCCATTGCGGGCGCGTCAAAGCCGGCAGCGAGGCTAAGCGCCGCCAGGCCGATGCCGAAGCTCAGGGACCGCAGGATACGCACGACCGCTACTCAACTCGACGCAGGGGCCGAGCGGCGACAGGCCGCTCCAACCTGCGCGGAGGCTAGCTCGTCAAGGATAACGGGGGGTTAAGGGACGCTCCCCTGTGAAGGTCGCGTCGTCGATCGGCCCTACCTGTCGCTCTCTTAATCCGCCTGTAATCCGCCTGCCGGGGATCGGCGTCTAAAGCCCGTTCACTCGTCTTGGAATGGGCCAGCACCACATGGCACTCGAGGCGAGGCGGGCCCGCGCCCGGGGAAGGGGGCGCACTGTTGGGAGGCAGTTGCGTCCCCTTCCTGGTCCCGCTGGTCAGACATGGCCGGCCGCATAACCCCGGGCGCTGCGGGCGAGATGCCGCGCCAGGGCCCGCGCCGCCGGGGACAGGGTTCGGCCGTTGCGCACGCAGATCTTGAGGCAGGCCTTGCGCAGGTTGCGGCCCTGCAGCGGAACGGCGACCAGGCGCCCCTCGGTGACGTCCCGCCGTGTCGCGCAGCGCGTCAGGACGCTGACGCCGAGGCTTGCCCGCGCGAAGGAGCGCAGCGACTGGATCGAATTGGTGACCAAAGCTGGTTTGAGCTCGATCCCGGCCGCCGCGACCATGTCGTCGACGAGGCGGCGCAGGCCGAAGGTCCGGTCGGGGAGGGCGAGGCGCATCTCGCCGATCTCCGCGATCCTGACCGATTGCCGCTGCGCAATGGCATCGTCCGGATGGGCGGCGAGGACCAGCGCGTCGGCGATCTCGGCGAGCGAGAGCACGCTGCGGTGCTGGATCGGGTTGAAGGCCACGATCACCTCGGCCTCGTCGTCGAGCAGGCGCTGCACGAGTTGGTCGGAGCTCGCCACCATGATGTCGAAGCTCACCGAGGGGTGGGCGGCCGAGAACTCGGCCAAAGCGGGATAGACGAAATCGTCCATCGCGCCTTCGACCGTCCAGACGCGGACATGCCCGCGCTTCATGCCCTGGAGCTCGTCGATGGCCGAGCGCGCGGTCTGGACGCTGTCGAGGATGGTGCGCGCCGTTTCCAGCACGGCCGCTCCCGCCGTGGTCAGCCGCATGCCGCGCGCCCGGCGTTCGAACAAGGCGGTGCCGTATTCCTCTTCGAGCCCGGCGATCTGGCGGCTGATGGCGGACGGCGCGACGCGCAGCGCATCGGCCGCCTCGCGGACCGAGCCATGGTCGGCGACCAGCGCGAAATAGCGATAGCGGGTGAGCGACATGGCGATGCGAGTGGCCCGGGCGGGAGCCCGGACAGTAGGGGAGTGTTGCCGAATCGGCAACGAACTCTCCGCGAATCCATGCTGGCTGATCGGCGGGCCCGCCTTCTACGACTAGGAAAACCAGACGAGGAAGCGATCCGATGTACTCCACCCGAATCAGCCAGGACGGCAGCTACCGGTTCATCCCGGCCGTCTACCAGTATTCCGGCGGGGTCGCGGCCGAGCCGGGCTTCCGGATCGAGCGTGCGCAATTGGCGAACCCTGTCGCGCTGGACCAGGGCCTGGCGCGGATCGAGGCGCATCTGAAGCAGGTCGGGCGGCCGTTGACCGCGCTTTGCTCCTGCGAATTGCGCTCGCCGGAGCCGTTCTCGGAAGGCGGCTTCGACGCCTTCAACCGGCTCTATGCCGCCCGGCTCGACCAATGGGGCATCCTGCAGGGGCAGGTGAACCCGGTCGCGCGGACGAATATCTGCCCCGAGATCGGCAAGCCGGAGGCCGTCTCGCTGCATGCCTTCAGCTACACCGTTCCCGATGACACGGCCCGGGCGAGCTTCGTGGTCGCGGGCAGCGGCGAGGCGCCAGAGGGTGGCGCCAGCTATGCGCAGGGAACGATCAAGCCGGGCGATGCCTCCCCGGAAGGTGTTCGCGCCAAGGCGCAATGGGTGATGGGCGAGATGGAGCGCCGGCTCTCGGGCCTCGGCTATGGCTGGAGCGAGGCGCTGGTCACGAACGTCTACACGATCCGCGACATTCATCCGCTTCTGGCCGACGTCCTCGCCCCGATCACCGGCCTCGGCCGTCCCGTGACCTGGCACTTCTCCCGGCCGCCGGTAGCGGTGCTCGACTACGAGATGGATGTCCGCGGCCTGCCGCGGGAAATTGTGATCGAGGCCTGATCCCAGCTTGGACACCGGTGCGTTGCCGGAAATCGAACGGTACGGTGATGGAGAATCCGATGTTGCTTGATCGACGTGCGCTTCTCCTGGCGGGACTCGCCCTGCCGACGCTGGCCAGGGCGCAAACGACCTGGAAGCCGGAGCGGCCGGTGCGATTGATCCTGCCGTTCACGCCCGGCACCTCGATGGATCCGGTGGCGCGGCTGGCGCAGGAGAGCCTCAAGGACACGCTCGGCCAGAGCGTCGTGGTCGAGAACATCGCCGGAGCTGCGACCGTCATCGCCGGCGCCGAGACGCTGAAATCGCCGCCCGACGGGCACACCATGCTGATGATCGCCAACAGCTTCGCGGCGAACATCACGCTGCGGACGCGCACCGCAGACTGGCAGCGCGCCTTCGCGCCGATCGTGCAGGCGACGGTGGTGCCTCACGTCCTCGTGGCTGCGCCGTCGTTGAAGACCGACTGGGCCGGCTTCATGAAGCGCCTGCGCGAGAGCGGCGGCTCGATGACCTATGGCTCGCCGGGGATCGGCACCTCGCCGCATCTGGGGGCCGAGCATTTCCTGCGGCTGGCGGGCGGCAAGGCCGTGCACGCACCCTATAACGGCACCGCGCAGCTTTTCGTCGATCTGTACGCAGGCCGGATCGATTTTGCGCTCAGCAATCTGCCTGACGTCGTCCAGCCGATCGAGGAGGGTAAGCTCATCGCGCTTGCCGTCACGGCCGACCAGCGGGTGCGCGAGCTACCCAAGGTCCAGACCTTCGCCGAGCTGGGCTTGCCCGACCTTCTCTCCGACAGCTGGTTCGGCATCATGGTCAGGCGCGACACGCCGGCGCCGGCCCGCGAGGCACTGGAGCGGGCCTGGCTCACGGCTCTGGCGCGCCCGGATGTGCGCGAACGCCTGCAGGCCCTGAGCTTCACGGTGCTGGCGCGGCCCGGCGCCGAGTTCGAAAAGGTGATCGACCGCTATGTCGCGACCTATGCGACGATCATCAAGGAGAACGGCATCGCCGTTCAGCAATAGGGCAATCGCAGATTTCTTGAGCCCTCATCCTGAGGAGCGCTCCGCAGGAGCGCGTCTCGAAGGATGCTTCAGCTGGCTCCGGAGCCTTCTGGGGCATCCTTCGAGACGCCATTCCTAACGGAATGCCTCCTCAGGATGAGGGCTTGCAGGGCGTATGCGATTGACCTGCCTCAGCGCCGCGGGGCGGGCTCGATCGCCGACAATTCGTTGCCGGCCGGTGCCGCGGCCGGGGCGCGTTCGGCGGCCACGGCGGGGCGGCCGCGCAGTGAGAGGGCGACAGTGAGGCGCTCGGCCGCCTCGGGCGACATGGCGGCGAGCACGTCCGACATCTTGCGCGGGCTCATCTGCTGGACGACCGGGACCAGGATGTCGAGCGCCAGCCGGTCGAAGACGCGGGCGGCGTCCTTCGGCTTCATCGTCTCGTACATGATCACCAGATTCTTGACCGCCTGATTGGCGTCCGCCTCCTGCTTGCGTGGCGCATCGACCTTCTCTTCGAGCGCCTTGAGGTCGTCGACGCGGCCGCCGAGCTTCTTCTCGGCCGAGTCGAGCAGCTTCTCGCGCATGTCGAGTTCGCGCATGCGCGCCTCGATCTCCTCGCGGCGCTGGCCGAGGCGCTCGAGCAGCGCCTTCTCGGCCGGCGAGACCGGCTGAGTGGTGCCGTTCATCAAGCCGGCCTTGTTGTTCGGAGCCGCGTCGCGCTTGGCCTGTTCCTCGGGCGGGAGCTTCGGCACCGGCGGATCGATCGACCCGGTGGTCTCCGGGTCCCTGAAGGCGCCGGGCTGATGCGCCTTGGCGATGACCTTGGCGAGGCCGCCGACCTCCTTCTCCGGCTTCACGGTGAACAGATAGGGGCTGGCGGGGATCTTGCCCGGGCTGGGCTCCGTCGACCAGGCAAGCAGCTTCAGCGCCAGGAGGCCCATGGCGCCGAGGATGACTGCCGGGATGAGGCGGGGCGTCTGGATCACGCAGCCTGGCCTTCGAGCCTGCGGGCGGCGCGGGCGCGGATAGCGGCGGCGGCATCGGCGGCGCTCGCCATGCGCGAGAGGGCGGGCTTCTCAGGCGTCGGTTCGGACTTGGGCACGACCATGGTCGCGGCGCTGACGATCTGGCCGATCCGCTCCATCACGGTCTGGCCAGCCTCGATCTGCTGGGCGAGGTCGGCGGCATAGCGCTCGGCGGTCTGCAGGCGCTCGGCGAGGGTGCGGTCGCAATCGCCGAGCGTCAGCTTGAGGCCCGCGATGGCGCGCTCGGCCGTGTCGGTGGCGGAAATCAGGGCGCCGATGGTCTGGCGCATCGCGCTCTCATCGGCCTTCAGCCGCTCGATGCGCTTGGAGAGCACGAAGCAGGTGATGATGGTGGCGACCAGCAGGCAGGCGACGAGCGCATCGGCGATCAGGGTGATGGTCATGGGGCAGGTCTCCCTGGCCAGGACGCTGAAGTGAGATGGCTGGTGTCGAAGGCGGCCATGGTCGTCTTCGAGCGCCGCAGCGGGCTGACGACCTGGACGGCGATCTTGTCGTCGACGCGGCCGATCCGGCCCTCGCTGACGATGAACTCGCCGCAACGCAGCGAAGCCACCGAATCGGGGCGGGCGTCAAACATCAGCGTGTCGCCGATCTCGAGCTTCATCACCCGCTTCAGCGGCATGGTGCATTCGTGCAGCACGCATTTGACCGCGACGTCCGCCTGCCAGACCTCGGTGGCGAGGTGGTTCTCCCAGATCGGGTCGCGCCCGAGCTTCTCACCCATGAAGCTCTCGAGGAGCAATTCACGGATCGGCTCGATGGTGGCGTAGGGCAGGAGCAGATGGAGCGAGCCGCCGCGGCCCTCCATGTCGAAGCGCAATTCGACGCGGATCGCGGCATTGGCGGGCCGCGAGATCGAGACGAAGCGCGGATTGGACTCGATCCGGTCGACCTTGAAATTCACCGGCGAGAGTGGCCGGAAGGCGGCCTCGGCATCGCCGAGCACGACGCCGATGACGCGGCGCAGCAGGCTCATCTCGATCGAGGTGAAGGGGCGCCCGTCGACGCGCGCCGCCGCCTGGCCGCGCTTGCCGCCGAGCATGGTGTCGAGCACTGAATAGGTGAGGGCGGCCTCGATGGTGACGAGCCCGAAATTGTCCCATTCCTCGGCCTTGAACACCGCCAGCATCGCCGGCAGCGAGATCGAGTTGATGTAGTCGCCGAAGCGGACCGAGCGGATGCCCTCCAGCGTCACCTCAACATTGTCGCTGAACAGGTTGCGCAGGCTGGTCGAGAGCAGCCGGACCAGACGCTCGAAAATGATTTCGAGCATCGGCAGGCGTTCATAGGTGACCGAGCCGGAATCGACGATCGCCTGGATGCCGTTGCGGCCGCCCTTGCCGTCATCTCCGATGGAGAAGCCGAGCATGGTATCGATCTCTTCCTGATTCATCAGGCGATCGATATTGGCTTCCTGCTCGCCGCTTTCGTCCGAGACGACGTCGGACATGGTGGCCCATTCGGCCGCCATGCCCTCCGGCGTCAGCGGGATCTTGTCCTTGTCCTGGGCTTCGAGATCGTCGTTGGCCATGGCGGTCTGCTTTGCGCGATCAGGCTGCCGCTATTGCAGCAGCAGTTCCTTGAAGAGGACGGCGTCGACCTTGGCCGGGTAGACGGTGACGTTGACCCGGCGCAGCAACTCTTCCTTCAGCCGGTACATGCCGGCCGAGCCGTCGAGGTCGGAGGGGCGCAATTCGCGCATGAAGACCTGGAAGGCATCTTCGACGCGCGGCAGCAGCGGCTTGACCTGGTCGGCGGTCTTGGGATCGGCGATCTCGAGCGCGACCTTGATCTTGACGATCGGCTGGCGCTCCTGCTGCGGCCCGCCGGAAATACCGATCATCATGTCCTTCATCTCGACGAAGGTGATCAGCTTCTTGGCAGCTGCTGCCGCCTGCTCGGCCGTCACCTCCTCGACGGGCTTCTTCTTCAGGAAGAAGAACCAGCCCCCGCCGCCGAGCACGGCGACAAGCGCCACGGCGCCGCCGATCATGACGAGCTTCTTCTTGCCGGACTTCGGCGCCGCCTCAGCGCCACCCTCGGCGGCTTCGTCGTCTTTCTTAGCCTTCTTCGCCATCTCGGCCAGCCCGCCTAGAACGGGCGCCGCCCCGGCCCGCCTCTCTGCCGTTAACCCTCGCCTGGGTACGGTTAACGGCCCGTTAAGGACGGCAATTTTTGCCGAGCCGTTTCTGCCGTGTCGGCGGGTTCGGTCCAGCAGTGGTGAAGGCAGCCTTCAGATGTATATTCAATGATTTCAATAATTTGTCTGGATTAACCATGTTGGCACGCCGCTTGCCACCTGGTTGTCGTGGCCACCGCGCTGGGGAGCGTCGGGGCGGCCATGGGACAGATCGGGAGCAGGAGCCGTGGAAAACGCGCTTCTCGTCAGCCTGTCGCGCCAGATGGCTCTGGCGCGTGAGCTCGACGTCATCGCCAACAACGTCGCCAATGTCGGCACGAACGGCTTCAAGGCCCGTTCGGCCCGCTTTGCCGAGTACGTCTCGCCGACCGCGCGGGCCGACACCTTCCAGACGCAGGACCGCCGGCTCTCCTATGTCATCGACAAGGGCACGCCGATCGACCTGTCGCTCGGCATGATCGAGCGCACCGGCAACCCGCTCGATGTCGCGCTGCAGGGCGACAACTACCTCGTCGTCCAGACCCCGCAGGGCGAGCGCTATACCCGCGCCGGCTCGCTGGAAATCAACGGCCGCGGCCAGCTCGTGACCCAGGCCGGCCAGCCGGTGATGGGCGATGGCGGCCCGATCGTGTTCGGCTCGACGGAGAGCAATGCGCGGATCGCCACCGATGGAACGGTCACCTCCGACCAGGGCCAGCGCGGCAAGCTCCGCATCGTCCGCTTCGACAATCCCCGCGCCCTCGCCAGCGACGGCGCCAACCTGTTCTCCTCGACCACCGCCGCCCAGCCCGCAGGGCCGCAGGCGCGGCTGGAGACCGGGGCGATCGAGCGCTCCAACGTCAAGGCCGTGGTCGAGATGACCCGCCTCGTCGAAGTCCAGCGCGCCTATCAGGCCCTGTCGGCGATGATGGGAAAGACCGACGAACTGCGCGCCAAGGCGATCACTCGCCTGGCTGACCAGCAAGCCTGACGCGGAAAGGAGACAAAGCCATGCGCGCCCTCTACACCGCCGCCACCGGCATGATGGCCCAGGAACTCAACGTCCAGGTCATCTCGAACAACATCGCGAACGTTCGGACCACCGGCTACAAGCGCCAGCGCATCCATTTCCAGGACCTGCTCTACGAGCATTTCCGCCGCGCCGGCACGCAGACCTCGGACCAGAACACACAGGTTCCGGCCGGCACCTTCGTCGGCTCGGGCGTCAAGACCGCCTCGACCGGCCGAGTGATGAGCCAGGGCAACCTGACGCCGACGGAGAAGCAGTACGACGTCGCCATCCGCGGCGAGGGCTTCTTCCGCATCCAGATGCCGGACGGGCGCACCGCCTATTCGCGCGACGGCTCCTTCGATCTCGACAGCCAGGGTCGCCTGGTGACGCGCGACGGCTATCTCGTCCAGCCGGGCATCACCGTCCCGAACAACGCGACCGGCGTCTCGATCAACGCGCAGGGCACGGTCGAGGTGAACTTGCCTGGGCAGACTGCGCCGCAGCAGCTCGGCCAGATCCAGCTCTCGCGTTTCATCAACAAGGTCGGCCTCGAATCGATCGGCGACAACCTCTTCGTCGAGACGGCCGGCTCCGGCCCGGCGATCGACGGGCTCGGCGGCGAGGAAGGCTTCGGCACGATGCAGCAGAACTATCTGGAAGAAGGCAACGTCCAGGCTGTCACCGAGCTGTCCTCGCTGATCGCGGCGCAGCGCGCCTACGAGATGAACTCCAAGGTGATCTCGGCCGCCGACCAGATGATGCAGTCCACCACGCAGATCATGCGCTGACGAAGGATGAGCCAGATGATCCGCTCCGCTTTCCTCATTGCGACGCTGACGGCGATCCCCGCCATGGCGCCGGCGCAGACCGCAGCTCCGGCGAGCGAGCGCGCCCCTGCCGCCGTGCCGGCCGCTGCCGCCAAGCTCAAGCTGAAGTCCGACCTCACGCTGTCGCGCGACATCGTCAGCTTCGGCGATCTGATCGCGGGCCTCTCGCCGCAGGACGCGGTTCTGCCTGCCTTCCGGGCGCCGGCGCTCGGCGAGACCGGCACCATTCAGGTTGCTCGCATCATCGAGGCGGCGGTCAAGCAGGGCCTGCTGCGCGATGCGCTGGACCTCGACGGCCAGGGTGTCGCCCAGGTGGTGGTGACGCGCGCGGCGCGCCGGATCACCGGCGTCGATGTCGAGGCCGCGGTGAAATCGGCTTTGCTCGAGCGCTTCGGCGTCGATGGGCGCGCTTTCGCGCTGCTGCTTGATGGCGGCGCACCATCCGTGGTGGTCGAGCCGGAACTGACCGGCGACCTCGCGGCGCTCGACCTGAACTACGACGCGCGCACCCGCCGCGTCACCGGCCGCCTGACCATGCCGGGCAGCGCCGCGACCCGGCTGAAGCCGGTGCGCGTCTCCGGCCAACTGGTCGAGACCGCCGAGGTGGTGGTGCCGCTGCGCACGATCGCCCGCGGCGAGACGCTCACCCCCGCGGACGTCACCATCGAGCGCCGCCCGCGCGAGGCGCAGTTCAACGACGTGCTCGGCGAGATGAAGGCGGCGGTCGGCAAGGTCGCCAAGCGGGCCCTGATGGCCGGCTCGGTGCTGCGCAGCGGCGACGTCCAGCGCGAGGAGGTCATCGGCCGCGGCGACATCATCACCCTCTTCTATGAGGGACGCGGCATCGCCATCAGCCTGCGCGGCCGCGCCAACGAGGCCGGTGCGGTCGGCGACGTCATCTCGGTCACCAATCCTCAGTCGAAGCGCGTGCTGCAGGGGACCGTCACCGGCCCCGGGCGCGTCAACGTCAGCCCGCATGGCGGCGGCCAGATCGCCGCTGCCCGCTGATGACCTCCTTGCTCCAGTTGCGGACCCTTCCCATGACCCGGACCAACCCTATCGCCATCCCCGCCGTCCTCGGCCTCAGCCTCGCACTGGGCGCCTGCGGCGCCGCCGACCGGCTCGCCAATGTCGGCCAGGCGCCGGCGCTGTCGCCGATCGAGGACCCGACCGCGACCAAGGGCTACAAGCCCGTGCAGATGCCGATGCCGGCGGTGGAGCACGCCTCCTTCGCGCCGAACTCGCTCTGGCGCACCGGCTCGCGCGCCTTCTTCAAGGACCAGCGCGCCCGCCAGATCGGCGACCTCGTCACCGTCAAGGTCAAGGTCACCGACCGGGCCCAGCTCGACAACACCACCAAGCGCAGCCGCAAGAACGGCGAGGATTTCGGCGCCGAGAACGTCTTCGGCTTCGAGACCAAGTGGAAGCCGAAGGCCGATCCGAGCTCGCTGCTGAAGCTGGATTCGGACTCTTCGAGCGAGGGCTCCGGCTCGGTGCGCCGGGCCGAGCAGCTCACCACCAATGTCGCCGCCGTCGTCACCCAGACCCTGCCGAACGGCAATCTGGTGATCGAGGGCAAGCAGGAGATCAGGGTCAATTTCGAGGTGCGCGAACTGATCGTCGCCGGCGTGATCCGGCCCGAGGACATCGAATCCGACAACACGATCGAGTCGGCCAAGATCGCCCAGGCCCGCATCGCCTATGGCGGCCGCGGCCAGATCACCGATGTGCAGCAGCCGCGCTACGGCCAGCAGGTGATGGACATCCTGCTGCCCTTCTGACCCGCCTGGTCCCAGGTTCCGGCACGATGGCAACGCTCCCCACGTTTCATGCCTTCGTGCCGGCAGGCGGTCTCTCCCGAGCCGCCATTCATCCCGGCCGCCTGCTTACGCTCCCCAAGCTATCCAAAGCTGGCGGCCAGAAGCCCCGCGCCTCCCGCGCGGGGCTTTGCTTTGGAGCTTGTCGCGCGGAGTAAATTTCGCTTTGGACGAGCCGTCATTGCGAGCGTAGCGAAGCAATCCAGGAGCGGCAGAGCGCTACGTCCTTCCGGATTGCTTCGTCGCTTTGCTCCTCGCAATGACGGCGCGCTGCGCTCAGGTCGAAACTGACCGGCCTTCAGCGCTGCGGCGTGGTCAGATAGGCCCACATCCGCTCGAGGATGGCGCCGGACCAGGTCGCGCGCTGTGCTGCCTCGGCTTCGCCGAGAACCACTCCGGCCTCGGCGATGCCGGCTGCCCTGGCTTCGAACTCGACGCGCGCCGCATCCTCCAGATACCAAGTCAGCACCACGGCCTCTTCGAGGCTCCCGCCGGCGGTGACCGCGCCGTTGCCGCGCATGACGATCGCGCGAGCCGCCCCCATCTGGTCGGCAAGGGCGGCGGCCTGCTCGTCACTCCGCAGCAATTGCGGGTCGTCCCAGAGCGGCGGTTGCGGCGCGAAATAGCTGCCGAAGCCATGTCGCGGTAGCGGTGTGATCCGGGCGGTGCCGAGCGTCATCACCCTCTGAGGCATCGAACGCACGACGCCGCCGACCTCCGGCCGCCGCCGATAAATCTCGCGATGGATGCGGACTTCACCGAGCACGCCCTCCGGCAGTGGGCCGTTGAGCGGGACGACGCTGCAGGCATCTTCGTCTGCCACGAGCCCGAGCGGCTTGGCCGGCGAGACCAGGAAATGCCCCTCGTCGAGACGCATGCTGCAATGGCCATAGGCATGGACGAGGCCGTGGCGCGCCAGCGCGCGCCCGGCCTGCCGGACAAAATCTTCCTGGGCGGTGCTCGACCGCACTGATGAAGCGCTCACTTGTTGAATTCGGCGATGTTGGGCTTGGCGCCCCATTTGCAGAAGCCCTTCGGCTCGAACATGAACTGGCGCTCGCGCCAGAGCAGCTCGTCGGCGATCTCGCGCACGCCGCTGGAATATTCGAAGACCATGCCTTCCGGTCCCTCGAAATAGAGGAACTTGGCCGAGGAGGTCGGGTGCCGGCCGGGGCCGAAGACCATGCGCACCTGCCGGTCCTTCAGGAACTGGTGCGAGCGCATGATGTCGTCGCCGGTCTCGACCTGGTGGTTGATGTGCTGGATGCCGGGCTTCGCCGAAGGGAAGAGCGCGATGGTGTGATGGACTTCGTCGATGCGCAGCAGCGGCGCATCGCCGATCCGGTCCGAGACCTGGGCGTTGGTGACCTTGGTCCAGAAGGCTTCGTCGCGAGCAAGATCGCTGGAGCAGAGCCCGACATGACTGAAGCCGGTGATGCCGGCATCGCGCGCGCCGTGATAGCGCCGCCCGCTATAGCCCGGCCGCCAGGCGAGCTCGATCGGATTGCCGGTCGGATCGCGGAAGGCGATGAAGTCATGGACCTTGCGCAGCGCCGCCTCGGAGGCGGTGCCGCGCCGGACCGGGTGGCCGAGGGCTTCGAGCTGCGCCGCGGCCTCGTCGAGATGGAACTGCTCCTCGACCTCGAAGCACACGACCTGATCGCCCGGATCGCCCTCGAAATAGCAGAGCGTGTGCTCGCGCTCGTCCGATTTGAAATAGACCGAGCCCTTGGCGCGCTCGGCGACGTCGAGGCCGAGATATTCGGTGGCGAAATGGGTCGCGCCTTCGAGATCGCGGGTCCCGAGCCGGACATAGGAGACATCGGCAAGCTTGATCATGGATCGCTCCTTGCTGCCGGTTCAAAGCCGGCGAAGACGCTTCACTGATATTCGGGAAGCTGGGTGTCGCTGCCCCAGGCGCAGAAGGATTCGCGCTTGCGCGGGAACTGCCGGGCGCGGCGAGGGGAGGCGAGACGCTCGCCCTCGGCGACATAGGAGAAGTTGACGCCGTCGGGACCGGCGACGCTCAGGAAGAGCTGCTGCGAGGTCGCGCGCCGGCCAGGGCCATCGACGATGCGGGCCTGGGCGCCGCGCAGATGGTAGGCGTTCTGCATGACGAGATCGACGTCCTCGACGCCGAACTCGATGGAGAGGATGCCCTTCTCCTGCGAAGGGTGCACGGCGATGCGGTGATGCGCCTCGTCGAAGCGGATATAGGCGGCCTCGCCGACCCAGTCGCTGACCTTGCCGCCGAGCAGCTTGGTCCAGACCTGCTGGTCGGACGCGTCGGGCGCGCCGCGCAGGGCGATCGCCTCCAGTCCGGTGATGCCGGCATCGCGCGGGCCATGATAGCGCCAGCCCGATTCGAGCGGCCGGACGACGAGTTCGATATCGTAGCCTCCAGCCATACGGAACGAGACGAACTGCCGGACCTTCCTGATGGCGCAGGCCTCGGCGTCGCCGCGCGTGGTGGCGAAGCCCGCGCCCTGCAGCACGCGCTCGGCATGGGCCAGCGCATCGGGATCGCGGACTTCGAAACCGATCGCCTGGCCGGCGTCGAGCCCGTCGACATAGACCAGGGTGTGGTCGCGATAATCCGAGCGGAAATAGGCTGACGTCTCGGTGCGGTCGACCAGCTGCAGGCCGAGGATGCGGGAAGCGAAGTCGGCCGCGCCCTTCAGATCGGCGGTGCCGAGCCGGACATAGCGCAATTGCTCGATGGTGATCGCGTCGCTCATAGCCCGAGATGCTCTTTCTGGAGGTCCTTGTCGGCCATCAAGACATCGGACAGCCCGTCGAAGACGACGCGGCCATGGTCGAGGACCAGCGCCCGTTCGGCCAGCTTCAGCGCCATGGCGAGGTTCTGCTCGGCGATCAGCAAGGTATAGCCCTCGCCGCGCAGTCGCCCGACCGTGCCGATGATGACCTCTTCGATGGCGCGAGGCGAGAGGCCCTCGCTCGGCTCGTCGAGCACGATCAAATCGGCCTGCGTCAGCAAAGCGCGCGCGATCGCGAGGAGCTGTCGCTCACCGCCGCTGAGCGCGCCGCTGGAGAAGGAACGGCGCTCGGCAAGGCGCGGGAAGTCCTCGTAGATGCGTTCCTTGACCCAGCGCCGGTTCGGCTGCTTGCGCGACCACAGCGCCGCCATGGTCAGGTTCTCGTCGACGGTGAGATTGGCGTAGACGCCGCGCCCCTGCGGTACGAGAGCGACACCGAGCCGGGCGATGCGATGTCCCGGCCAGCCGGCGACCTCATTCCCCTTGATCGTGATCCGGCCGGAGATTTGCGGTTCGAGCCCGAACAAAGCCGAGCAGAGCGTGCTCTTGCCGGCACCGTTGCGGCCGAGCAGCGCCACCGCTTCGCCCTGCGCCAGCGAGAAGTCGAGGCCATGCAGGACGCGCACGCCGTCATAGCCGGCATCGAGCCCGGCGACCTCGAGATAGCTGGCGGGGGCAACCTGTTGCAGAGTTTGTGCGGGCATCATGCGGCCTCCCCGAGCGATGCGCCGAGATAGGCCGCCTGGGCGCCCTCATGCGCCTTGATTGCGTCAGGCGTGTCGCAGGCGATCAAGCGGCCAAGATCGAGCACCGCGACGCGGTCGCAGACGCCGAAGACGATATCGAGATCATGCGCGATCAGGATGGTCGAGAGGTCTTCGCCGAGCGTCCGGACGACCTCGATCAGATGCTCGCCCTCGGCGCGCGACAGGCCGGCGGTCGGCTCGTCGAGCAGGAGCACGCGCGGGCGCATCGCCAGCGAGACCAGCACATCGACGATGCGCTGCTCGCCATAGGACAGGCCGGCGACAGGCAATTCGGCCCGATCGCGCAATTGGGCTCGGGCCAGCAATTCATCTGCCGCCTCGTCCGCCGCCGCGACCGCCTTGCGGCTGCCGAACCAGCCATAGCCTTCGCCAGCTCGCGAGCGCGCGGCCAGAGCGAGGTTCTCGCGCACGCTGAGTTCCGGGAAGGCCATGCTCTTCTGGAAGGTGCGCACCAGCCCGGCGCGGACGCGCACGTCCGGCTTTGCCCTGGTGATATCCTCGCCGGCGAAGGCGACGCGGCCGTGATCGGGGATGAGGAAGCCGGTGACGATGTTGAACAGGGTCGTCTTGCCGGCGCCATTGGGCCCGATCAGGCCGAGGCATTCGCCCTGGCCGAGCGTGACCGAGACGTCGCTCAGCACCTTCAGCCCGCCGAAGGATTTTGCGACGCCCTCGATCGCCAGAGCAGGGACGGCGTGCGCGCTCATGACCGGCCCTCCGCATCCTTGCGCCGTCCGAAGGCGGCCTTGAGCCCGGCGACGACGCCCTTCGGCATGATCATCACGGTCAGCACGAAGACGAGGCCGACGACGAGCTGCCAGCGATCGGTGTAGGACGAGACATAGGTCTGGATGCCCAGATAAATCGCCGAGCCGATGAAGGCGCCATAGAGCGAGCCGACGCCGCCGATCACCAGCATGATGATCATCATCGCCGACATCGTCCAATGCACGGCGTTCGGGCCGACATACTGGTTGACGAAGGGATAGAGAGCCCCGGCCGCGCCGGCGATGGCTCCGGAGGCGAGCAGCGCCATCAGGCGGATGCGCGGGATCGAATAACCGAGCGCGCTCATCCGGAGTTGGCGCTCGCGGGTGCCGAGCAGCGCGCGGCCGATCGGCGCGTTGACGAAGGAGCGGGCGGTGAAGAAGGCCGCGAATGCCAGCACCAGCGCGGCGAGATAGAGCGCGACGCCGTTGTTGAGCGGTATCGTGGCGAAGCCGGTATGCAGCTTCAGGACCGGGAAGCCGCGCAGGCCATCGGCGCCGCCGGTGACCTCGCGCCAGTGGAACACCACCTCCCAGACGATCTGGCCGACGATCAGGCTGAGGATCAGGAAGAACAGCGCGATGGTGCGCATCACTACGACGCCCATCAGCAGCGCCGACGCCATGCCTGTGGCGATGCCGACGGCGAGCATCACGACGATGTCGGCCCCGAGCGTCTGCGCGGCGATCGCCGCGGCATAGGCCGCGCCGCCGAAGAAGACGGCATGGCCGAGCGAGACCAGCCCGCCGAAGCCGACCAGGAGGTCGAGGCTGAGCACGGCGGTGCCGATGATCAGGATCTCGGCGAGGAAGCGCAGCTGGTAGTCGCCGGCGAACAGCAGGGGGACGGCGGCGGAGAGGGCGAGCAGCGCGACCCTTGCGGTCATCGGCAGGCTGCGCCGCTCACTGGCGGGGCGCGTTTCGACGCGGCCGGTCCCGTCGGCGATCGAGCTCATACCTGCCTCACCTTCCTGGCGACCAGGCCTTCGGGCAGCGCGACCAGGAGCGCGGCCATGACGGCGAGGGCGACGACATTGGAGAATTCCGGCACCCAGACCTTGGAGAAGGTCATGGCGAAGCCGAGCAGCAGCGCGCTCAGCACGGTGCCACGGAAGGTGCCGAGCCCGCCGGCGACGACGACGATCAGCGCCAGGATCAGCACCTCCTCGTCGAGGCCGGGATAGGCGGAGAGGATGCCGGCGCCGAGCGCGCCGGAAATGCCGCCGAGGCCGGCCGAGATCACCAGCACGGCGGTGAAGATCCGGCGGGTGTCGAGGCCGAGCGTCTCGACGAAGCCGCGATCGGTGACGCAGGCCCTGACCACCGCACCCCAGATGGTGCGGTCGATCACGAACCAGAGCGCGAAGGCGAGCGCCGCGCCGAAGCCGATGATGAAGAGCCGGTAGATCGGGAACGGCATGTCCATGATGAAGACGACGCCGCGCAGCGCCTCCGGGATCTCCGCCGACAGGATCTGCGCGCCAAAACCCCAGCGCATCAGGTCGGCGAAGATCACCGAGAGGCCATAGGTCAAGAGCACCTGCATCAGATGGGTGCGCGCATAGAACTGCCGGAACGGGAAGCGCTCCAGCAGGAAGCCGGCAAGGCCGGCCGCCACGAAGGCGACCGGGAAGGCGAGCCACCAGGGCGCGCCCGAGGCCAGCCAGTAGACGCCGACATAGGCGCCGAGCAGGAAGAAGGAGCCGTGGGTCAGGTTGACGAAGTTCATCAGGTTGAGCACCACCGACAGGCCGAGCCCGGTCAGCAGCAAGAGCGTCGAGAACGACAGCGCGTTCAGGCTCTGGACGGCGTAGAGGCCCACGGAACCGCTCCTTGTCGCGTCAGGCCACCGGGCCGGGATCGCGCACGGCCTTGTAGGTGTGGATCACCTGGTTGACCGGGCCGCCGGCGCCGTCCTTGATCTCGTTGACATAGATGTCGAGGATCGCCTGGTTGTTGCGCGGGTCGAACGGCATCGGCCCGAACACGGTCTCGACCTCCTTGGCGAGCAGCGCCTCCTTGACCTTCTCCTTGTTGGAGAGGTCCCCCTGGACGCGCTCGATCGCGGCCTTGATCACCTGACCGGTGACGTAGCCGGCCGTGCCCATCTCGCCCGGCATGGCGTTGCGGGCGGCCTGATAGGCCTTGGTGAAGGCGGCCGAGCTCGGCGCCGTCGGCGACTGGTTGCAGGTGTTGAGCCCGCCGATTGCCGCCTCCTTGACGGCCGAGACCACGTCCTCCTGGTCGAACAGCGCTCCGCTGCCGATCAGCTTGACCTTGCCGTGCAGGCGGTACTCGCGCATCTGGCGCAGGAAGCGCACCGCATCCGAGCCGGCGAAGAAGGAGAAGATGAACTCCGGCCGCTCGGCGGCGATCGTCGTCAGCAGCGGTCCGAAATCGGTGGTGCCGAGCGGCGCCCAGAGCTGCTTGCCGACCTTGCCGCCCTGCTGCTGGTAGCTCGCGACGAAATCGCCGACGGATTCGCGACCTGCGGCATAGTCGGCGGCGATGGTCAGGCAGCCCGACTTGCCGAGCTTCTCGAAGGCCCACTGGCCGGCGGTGTGGCCGAGCATCCAGTTGGTCTTGGTCGGCCGGAAGACGAAGGGGCTCGCCGCCTTGCGGGCGAGATCATTGGCCGAGCCGGCTGAGATGAAGGTCAGCGCCTTGGCCTCGGTCACCACGTCGCGGACGGCGAGCGCCACGGCCGACGAGATCACGCCCGAGACGATGTCGACATTGTCCTGCCCGAGGAGCTTGCGGAACTTGCGCACGCCTTCGTCGGGCTTGGCCTGATCGTCCTCGACGATCAGCTCGACCGCGCGGCCGGCGAGCTTGCCGCCATTCTCGGCCAGGAACATCTGCATGCCGGCGCGCATGCTCTCGCCGAGCGCCGTGAACGGCCCCGACAGCGAGGTCACCATGCCGATCTTCAGCGGCTTGTTGGCGATCTGCGCCAGGGCAGGCGCGCTGATCGCGCCGGTGAGGGCGGTGGCCCCGGCGGTGGCGAGGAAGCTGCGGCGGGAGAGGGGAAAGCGCTCAGTCATGGGACGTCCTCCAACGGGGCGGTCTTGGCGCCACCCGATTGCCCGGCATCCAACAAGAACCACGTGGGCCTGTCAATCTTATTTCGATATTTTTCCGAGCGCGGTCTGTTCCGTTGATCAGAGTGTTTCGAGAATTGGCGCCATATATGGAGTTTCTAAGGAGTTTGACGCTCATCGGGCTGTTCAATCAGGATTGTAATTTCGAAATTTGATGATACAGAGGGTCATTGATCACAGGAGCCGCGTGCCTCGGAATGACCTCTTCCGACAAGACTTTGGCTGACCGGACCTACCGCCAATTGCGCGGCGACATCGTCAATGGCCGGCTCGCGGCCGGCAGCAAGCTGAAGCTCGAAGGGCTGGCGCAGGACTATGCGGTCGGCATGTCGCCGCTGCGCGAGGCGCTCGCCCGTTTGATGGGCGACCTGCTCGTGGTCTCCGAGGGGCAACGCGGCTTCTGGGTGGCGCCGCTCTCGCTCGACGAGCTCGACGACGTCTCGCGTGTCCGTGCGCTGATCGAGACCGAGGCGCTCAACGCCGCGATCCGCAATGGCGACGCGCAATGGGAGCGCGAGGTGACAGCGGCGTTCGAAGCGCTGGCGGCGGTCGAAGAGCACCTGCCGCACACCAGCGAGGCGCTGCCGCCGGAGCAGCTCGAGATCTGGGAGGCGCGCAACCGCGCCTTCCACGCCGCGCTCGTCTCGGCCGCCGGCTCGCCGATGCTGATCAAGCTGCGTGATCTGCTCTACCAGCAATCCGAGCGTTATCGCCGCGTCTCGCTCAACGTCTCCCGTGGTTGGCGCAACGTCCATGACGAGCACCGCGCCATCTACGACGCGACCATGCAGCGCAATGCGCTGCGGGCTTGCCGGATGATCGAGTTGCACCTGTCGCGCACGGCCGAAGAGGTGCGCAAGGCGATGGCTGCGCTGAGCCGGGACGATGATGCACCCGGAGGCAAGGCGTGAGCGGCTTCAATCTGAGCGGCCAGACGATCCTGGTCACCGGCGCGGCTGGCGGCATCGGCTTGGTGACGGCGCAGGTGCTGGCGAGCCTTGGCGCCAGGCTCGTCCTGACCGACCGCGTCTCCTGCGCCGCGACGATCGCGGGGCTCGGCGAGAACGCGGACAAGGCCCGGGAGATCGTCATCGATCTGCTCGACAACGATGCGCCACGGCGCCTGTCCGAGCAGGCCGGCGCGATCGACGCCGCGGTGCTCGGCGCCGGTATCTATCGCCCGGTCGACTGGGATGCGGATGGCTGGGAGGAGGTCGCCGAGACGACGCTGTCGCTCAACCTGATGGCGCCGATGCGTCTGGCGCGCGAGCTCGTGCCTACCATTGCGGCGCGCGGCGGCGGGCGGGTCGTCCTCGTCGGCTCGATCGTTGCCGCAACCGGCGGCTCCTTCCCCGGCGTGGGTCCGCATTACGCGGCGTCGAAGGGTGGCCTGCACACGTTGGTGCGCTGGCTCGCGGCCCGCTTCGGCGGGCAGGGCGTGCTGGTCAACGGCGTCGCGCCGGGGATCACCGACACGGCCATGGTCGGCGTCCACGACCTCTCGGCGGCGCTGGCGAAGCACCCGCTCGGCCGGGCCGCCCGGCCGGAGGAGATCGCCTGGCCGATCGCTTTCCTTTGCTCACCGGCCGCGAGCTTCGTCTCCGGCGCCATCCTCGACGTGAACGGCGGCGCGATGATGCGCCCATGACAACAAAACCAGACCGGGAGTGAGACGATGAACAGCGCCGTTCCGCGCTACCAGGGCGCTGCCGCCAGCGCCGAGACCGCCCGCCTGTCGCATTTCATAGACGGGCGCTTCGTGCCGGCCGGTCGCAGCAGCTTCGAGAACCGCCATCCGGCGACGGGCGAGCTAATCAATCTCGTGCCGGAGGCCGACTCGGCCGCGATCGACGATGCGGTCAAGGCGGCCAAGCGCGCCCTCAAGGGCCCGTGGGGCAAGATGAGCGAGCAGCAGCGCTCGGCCATCCTGCGCAAGGTCGCCGACGGGATCATGGCCCGCTTCGACGACTTCCTCGCCGCCGAGGTGCTCGACACCGGCAAGCCCAAGAGCCTCGCCTCGCATATCGACATTCCGCGCGGCGCCGCGAACTTCAACGTCTTCGCCGACCAGGTGCTGACGCTCTCGACAGAGACCTTCCGCATGGCGACGCCGGACGGGGCAGGCGCGCTGAACTATGCGATCCGCGGGCCGCGCGGCGTCATCGCCGTGGTCTGCCCGTGGAACTTGCCGCTGCTGCTGATGACCTGGAAGGTCGCGCCGGCGCTCGCCTGCGGCAACACCGTCGTGGTCAAGCCCTCGGAAGAGACGCCGACGACGGCGACCATGCTGGGCGAGATCATGAACGAAGCGGGCGTGCCGCCCGGCGTCTACAATGTCGTGCACGGCTTCGGCGAGGACAGCGCCGGCGAGTACCTGACCAGCCATCCTGACGTCGATGGCATCACCTTCACCGGCGAGACGCGGACGGGCGAGGCGATCATGCGGGCGGCCTCCAGAGGCGTCCGCCCGGTCTCGCTCGAGCTCGGCGGCAAGAACGCCTCGCTGGTCTTCGCCGATTGCGACATGGACAAGGCGATCGAGGGCGTGACGCGCGCGGTTTTCGCCAATTGCGGCCAGGTCTGCTTGGGCACCGAGCGCGTCTATGTCGAACGGCCGATCTTCGATCAGTTCACGCAGCGGCTGAAGCAGGCCGCTGAGAAGCTGAAGCCCGGCAATCCGTTCGAGGCCTCGACCACGCTCGGCCCGCTGATCAGCCAGGTCCATCGCGACAAGGTGCTGTCCTACTACGCCAAGGCGAAGGCCGAGGGAGCAGAGATCGTCACCGGCGGCGGAGTCCCCGAGCTTCCGGCACCTTACTTTGCCGGCTCCTTCGTCGAGCCGACGATCTGGACGGATCTTTCCGAGGATTCTGCTGTCATGCGCGAGGAGATCTTCGGGCCTTGCTGCAATATCGTAGCCTTTGACGAGGAGGACGCCGTCATCGCCCTGGCAAATGACAGCCCCTATGGCCTTGCCACCTCGATATGGACCGAGAGTCTGACGCGGGCCCATCGCGTCGCGGCGCAGGTCGAGGTCGGCATCACCTGGGTGAACTCCTGGTTCCTGCGGGACCTGCGCACGCCCTTCGGCGGCTCGAAGCAATCCGGTATCGGCCGCGAGGGCGGCGTGCACTCGATGGAGTTCTACACCGAGCTGCGCAACGTCTGCATCAAGCTCTGAAGGTCGGTTTGGGGAAGTCTTCAGCCGGCTCTTAGAGCCGGATGATTTTGCGCGGAAAAAGGCTGTCATCCTGGGCGACCGCAGGTCGTCCCGGGATCCATCGAAGGGCGCGACATCACCCTACGATGGATCCCGGAGCTGCGCCGCTGCGCGGCTTGTCCAGGATGACGGCGCCCTTCCAACCAAAGCCATCGCGATCCGGACAAGAAGGAACACAATCATGCTCACCGAAGCCCAGCGCGCGCAGGTGGTGCGCTCCTTGCTCGAAAGCCACCGCACCAAGAAGCAGGGCGAGCGGCCCTCGCAGATGTTCCCGGAGATCGAGATCGCAGATTCCTATGCGATCTCCTCGGCAGTGGCGCAGGAGCGGGTCAAGGCCGGCGCCCGCATCATCGGTCACAAGATCGGCCTGACCTCGAAGGCAATGCAGGCCTCCTCGAAGATCGACGAGCCCGACTATGGCTATCTCTTCGACGACCTGCTGCTGAACGACGGCGCCAAGGTGAAGTTCGAGAACTTCTGCGTGCCGCGCGTCGAGCCGGAGCTGACCTTCATCCTGAAGGAGCCCCTGAAGGGGCCGGGCATCGGGCTGATCGACGTGCTCAGGGCGACCGAATATGTCGTGCCGTCGATCGAGATCATCGATGCGCGCGTCACCGAGCCGCGCAAGATCTTCGACACCGTGGCCGACAACGGCGCTGCCGCCGGCATCGTCCTCGGCGGCCGGCCGGTGCGGCCTGAGGATATCGATCTGCGCTGGGTCGGCGCGATCTTCTACCGCAACTCCGAGATCGAGGAGACTGGGCTCGCCGCCGGCGTGCTCGGCCATCCCGCCATGGCGATCGCCTGGCTCGCCAACAAGCTCGCACCGTTCGACATCACCCTGCAGCCGGGCGATCTGATGCTGTCGGGTTCCTTCACCCGGCCGGTCTGGGCTAACAAGGGCGACACGCTGCACGCCGATTTCGGTCCGCTCGGCAGCGTCTCCGTGCAGTTCGTCTGAGAGGATACGCCGTGGATCTGCCCCGCAACGCCTTCAAGGCCGCGCTCGCCCGCGGCGAGCTCCAGATCGGGCTTTGGAGCAGCCTGTGCAGTCCGATCGTCGCCGAGATCATCGGCCATAGCGGCTTCGACTGGATTCTGGTCGATACCGAGCATTCGCCGAACGAGCCGCCGGCCGTGCTCGCCCAGCTCCAGGCGCTGCAGACCGGCACCGCGACGCCGATCGTCCGTCCGGCCTGGAACGATCCGGTGCTGCTGAAGCGCCTGCTCGACATCGGTACGCAGGCCGTGCTGGTGCCCTTCGTCCAGAATGCCGAGGAGGCGGCCAAGGCCGTCGCCGCCTGCCGCTATCCGCCGGCCGGCATCCGCGGCATCACCGTCAGCGGGCGGGGCAGTCGCTATGGTCGTGTGCCCGATTATCTCAAGCGCGCCGATGCCGAGATCTGCGTGCTCGTGCAGGTCGAGACCGGGGAGGCTCTGGCGCAGATCGAGGCGATCGCTTCGGTTGATGGCGTCGACGGCGTCTTCATCGGCCCGGCCGACCTTTCCGCCTCGCTCGGCCATATCGGCAATCCCGGCCACCCCGAGGTTCAGGCTGCGATCAAGAGCGCGGTCGATCGCCTCACGGCAGTCGGCAAGCCGGCCGGCATCCTGACGCCGTCCGAGGCCGATGCGCGCCGCTACATCGAATGGGGCTATCGCTTCGTCGCGGTCGGCTCCGATCTCGGCCTGCTGACGAAGCACGCCGACGCGCTGGCGAAGACGTTCCGGTAGGACTTCGCCCAACCTGCAGACCCTCCACGAAAAAGGCCCCGCAGTCGCCTGCGGGGCCTTTTTCGTATGAGTACGATGCGCAGTGCGCCTCAATCGTCCCTGAACACCCGCTCGTTGCGCTCATGGCGCTCCTGGGCCTCGAGCGAGAGGGTCGCGATCGGGCGGGCTTCCAGGCGCTTCAGCGAGATCGGCTCGCCGGTCTCCTCGCAATAGCCGTAGGAGCCGTCCTCGATGCGGGAGAGCGCCGCGTCGATCTTGGAGATCAGCTTGCGCTGACGATCACGGGCGCGAAGCTCGATGGCACGGTCGGTCTCCGAGGAGGCGCGATCGGCGATGTCAGGATGGTTCTCGCTCTCGCTCTGCAGGGTGACCAGGGTTTCCTTGGCCTCCTTGAGGATTTCTTCCTTCCAGGCAAGCAGCTTGCCGCGGAAATATTCCCGCTGCCGCTCGTTCATGAACGGCTCGCTGTCGGAGGGCTTGTAGTCAGGGGCGAGACTGATCTGCTTCGACATGGCAGGCCTTCTGCATGAGCATCCGAAGACCCCGCCGGCTTTGCCGTGTCGAGGCCGCCGATTTGGCGCCCTTATAGCGATTGGTCACATCGGGAACAATCGCTTTCGCGCAGCCGTGAACAGGCTGGCAAAGCGCTGGAAAATCAACGTAATCGCACGATGGCCGCGGCAATGTCGGCCGCGAGCGGCACCGCGATCGTGCGGCGGTAGTGGGTATGGTCGAAATAGTTGTCCGGCTCGCGATTCTCTGGCCGGTCGATGCGCCAGTCGACCAGAGCGGTGCGGGGGCGCTCCGCGGCCAACCGGACATAGGCGTCGCGGCAGGCGGCGTCGGCGCGGGCGCCGGGGCTGCCCGGGGCGGGCAGGGCCGAGACGAAATTGGGCGGCCGCACCAGCACGACCGGCACGTCGGGCGCCGCGCGGTCGAGCAACTGGCGCAGCGCCGTGGCGGCTGGGAAGGGGCCGGTGGCGTTGCCGCCGCTGATATCGAGCGGCTGGCTCAGCTTGGCACGGCGGGCTGGGTCGTTGTGGAAGCCTTGGCTCTCGTAGCTGGCCTCATAGTCCCAATAGCCGTCCGGGCGGGCGCGCTCGGGCGCCTTCGCCGACAGATAGCGCAGCCGGCGCAGCGTCTCCTCGATCACGTCGAAACGCATCAACCCGGCGAGATAGCGCGCGGGCGAGGCCTCGAACAGCCAGAAGGGGAAGGGCTTCTCGACCGGCAGCGCGGGATCGGGCGTGCACCAGCGGGCATCAATGCCGATCACCAGCGCTCCTGCCGGCTCCTTACGATTGCGCAGGAACCAGTTGAGCAGGACGAGGCTTTCGCGTGGGCCGGTGGCCGGGGCGATCAAAGAGACGAAGGGGATGCCGGCTCGCTGCGTAACAAGCTCCGGCGAAACCAGCTGGATATGCGAGTTGCCGAAGATCGCGCCGGAGAAGGCAGGATCGCGGCCACGGCTGGCGGCGGCTGTGCGCGGGCCTTGCGGGCTGACGCCGCTCTTTAGCGCGAAGGGCGAGCGCCCGCTGTCATAGGGATCGACCAGGAAGGCGAGCGCCAGCAACCCCGCAGTGAGGAGCATCGCCGTGGCAAGACAGGTGCGGACGAAGCCGCTCCAGTCGCCCTCAGAACTGGAAGTAGATGAATTCATAGTTCGCGTCGTCGCCGATCTTGAACAGGATCAGTACGAAGAGGATGGCGGTGAGAACCGCGAGCCAGCGCGCCGGGGTCGCCTTGTGCACCGCCGCCCAGGCGGTCGGGCCGATCATCGCGACCGCGATCGCGGGCAGAAAGGCACGCCATTTGAAGCCGGTGCCGACAGGCGAAAGGCCGAGCATGCCCTTGTAGATCGCCAGCGCCGCGTCGAAGGAGGTGGCGCGGAACAGCACCCAGCAGAGGGCGACGAAGAGGAAGGTCAGCGCCCAGCCGAGCAGCTTCGGCATCGGCAGCCCGGCGCGGCGCCAGAGCACGCCGATGGCGAGCACCGCGCCATGCGCCATGCCCCAGGCGACGAAGTTGAGGCCGGCGCCATGCCAGAGGCCGCCGAGCGCCATGGTGGCGAACAGCGCCCAGAGCTGCAGCGGCAGGCCGTGCCGCGAGCCGCCGAGCGGGATGTAGAGATAGTCGCGCAGGAAGCGCGACAGCGTCATATGCCAGCGCCGCCAGAAATCCTGCAGGCTGGTGGCGCGATAGGGCGCGTCGAAATTCTGCGGCAGCACGATGCCGAAGAGCAGGGCCAGGCCCAGCGCCATGTCGGTGTAGCCGGAGAAGTCGAAATAGATCTGGAAGGTGAAGGCGAGGGTGCCCTGCCAGGCCTGCGCCATGCTCACCACCTCGCCGGCGGCAGCCGCGGCGAAGACCGGGTTGGCGTATTCGGAGAGCGGGTCGCCGATCAGCACCTTCTTCGCCAGACCGATCGTCAGCAGCATGATGCCGCGGGCGATGCGCTCGGCTGCATCCGGCCGCAGATAGGGCCGCTCGTCGAACTGGTGCATGATCTCGCGCCAGCGCACCAGCGGCCCGGCCAGCACCTGAGGGAAGAAGGCGATGTAGAGCGCGTAGCGGACGAGATCGTAGCGCGGCGCCTCGCCCCGACGCAGATCGGTCAGGTACATCACATGGTGGAAGGTGAAGAAGGAGATGCCGAGCGGCAGCGCCAGATCGAGCTTCGTTGTCGGCAATCCCGGAATCATCGCAGCGAGATCGGCGAAGAAGTTAAAGTACTTGAACAGCGCCAGAATCGCGAGGTTGATCGCGATGGCGAGCGTGATCAGCATCCCACGCGTGGTCTTCAGGAAGGCTTCAGCGATCAGCCAGTTGAGCAGGATCGAGAAGGCGAGCAGCGGCACGAAGCGCCAGTCCCACCAGCCATAGAAGGCGAAGGAGAGCAGCGCCAGCAGCGGCAATCGCCAGCTCGGCGCGAAGCGCTCGACCAGCCAATGCAGGGCGAGCGCGAGCGGCAGGAAGCCGAGCAGGAAGGCGAAGGAGTTGAACAGCATCGGGCGGGTGAGGGCGGCGGGAGAGGGCCGCCTTAGACGATTATCGCCGAGATGTCATGGTCAGGACGTCGCACGCCGCCTTCTTCCTACCGCACGCCGCTCAGATGTTGTCGCCCCTGAGCGCCTCGCAGACGGCCTGCGTCACCTGCGCCGTCGTCGCACTGCCGCCGAGATCGGGTGTGTGCAGCGCTGGGTCGGCGGTGACGCGCTCGACCGCACGCATCAGCCGGGCCGCTGCGGTCTTTTCGCCGAGATGCTCCAGCATCATCGCCCCGGTCCAGAAGGTCGCGACCGGGTTGGCGATGCCCTTGCCGGTGATGTCGAAGGCCGAGCCGTGGATCGGCTCGAACATGGACGGCGTCTTGCGCTCGGGATTGAGATTCGCGGTCGGCGCGATGCCGAGCGAGCCGGCCAGAGCGGCTGCCAGATCGGACAGGATGTCTGCGTGGAGATTGGTTGCGACGATGGTGTCGAGCGTCTCCGGCTTCAATGTCATGCGCATGGTCATCGCATCGACCAGCATCTTGTCCCAGGTCACATCAGGAAAGCCTGCCGCGACCTCGGCGGCGATCTCGTCCCACATCACCATGCCGTGGCGCTGGGCGTTCGACTTGGTGACGACGGTCAGGAGCTTGCGCGGCCGCGAGCGGGCGATCTCGAAGGCGTAGCGGATGATCCGGGTGACGCCTGCGCGGGTGAACATGGCGACATCGGTCGCGACCTCCTCGGGCAGGCCCTTGTGGACGCGGCCGCCGACGCCGGAATACTCGCCTTCCGAATTCTCGCGCACGATCACCCAGTCGAGCTCCGGACCGGAGACATGACGCAGCGGGCTGGTGATGCCGGGCAGGATACGGGTCGGCCGGACATTGGCGTATTGGTCGAGCGGCTGGCAGATGGCGAGCCTGAGCCCCCAGAGCGTCAGGTGGTCGGGAATGTCGGGCGCGCCGACGGCGCCGAAATAGATCGCATCGAAGGCGCGCAGCTGGTCGGCGCCGTCAGCCGGCATCATCACGCCATGCTTGCGATAATAGTCGGAGCCCCAATCGAAAGCCCTGATATCGAGACGGAAGCCGCCATCGCGCTCGGCGCAGACATCCAGGGCCTGGAGCCCGGCGGCGATGACCTCGGGGCCGATACCATCCCCGCCGATGGCGGCGATCCTGTGCGTGCGCATGCTTTTGTCCGATGCTTTGGTGCTGCTGTGATGAGACGGCGCCCGATGAGACTAGACGCCGCCTTGGTGATTACTGCGCCGTCACGCCGGCATTTCGGATGACCGGCACCCATTTGTCGATCTCGCTGCGGACGAGCTCGCCGAGCGCGGCCGGGGTTTGCCCGGCTTCATCAGGCAATTCGGCGCCGAGATCGAGGAAGCGCTTGCGGGTCGCCTCGTCCTTGAGCGCGGCGCGGGCGGCGGTATTCAGCCGGTCGACGATCTCCTTCGGCGTGCCCTTGGGCGCGAACATCGCGTTCCAGCCGGTGGCCTGGAACTGCGGCAGGCCCTGCTCGGCCGAGGTCGGGACGTCGGGAATGACCGAGAGACGGCTCTTGACCGCGACGACGAGACCTTTGCCCTCCTTGGCCTGCACGCTCGGGACGATCGCGACGGTCTGGTCGCAAACATAGTCGACCTGGCCGCCGAGCAGCGCGTTCAGCGCCGGCCCGGAACCGCGAAACGGGACGTGCTGTGGCTTGGTGCCGAGCAGCGAGTCCAAGAAGAGGCAGGTCAGGTGCGAGGTCGAGCCGACGCCGCCGGAGCCGTAGTTCAGCTTCTCGGCATTGGCCTTGAGATAGGCGACGAACTCGCGGAAATCCTTGACCGGCAGGTCCTTCTTGGCGACCACCAGCATGGGTGTCGAGGCCGAGTTCATCACCGGCTCGAAATCGGTGCGCGGGTCATAGGCGAGCTTGGGATAGAGCCCGACGCTCGCCGCCTGGGTGCCGAGATTGCCCATCAGCAGCGTGTAGCCATCGGGCGTCGCCTTGGCGACGCGGGTCGCGCCCGTGGTGCCGCCAGCGCCGGCGACGTTCTCGACCACGACCGACTGGCCGAGCGTGCGGCCCATATGGTCGGCCATCAGCCTTGCGACGATATCGGTGGTGCCGCCGGCGGCGAAGGGGACGACCAGCGTGATCGAGCGGGTCGGGTAGGTCTGCGCAGCCACTGACGATGTCGCTGCCAGCCCGAGCGCCAGCGCGATCAGCATTCGCTTCATCGGTTCTCTCCTGGAGTGCGCGCCATCGCATGGCGCGTCGATCTGCTCTTCCATTTATCTTCCATGGAAGTTTGCATGCCTGATCGTCATCCATCGAGCAGCGCGCTGTCAAGCTTCCATTCTTGCTTGCATGGAAACAATCTTTTGTGCTCAATCGGCCCCGGAGGGACCATGGTCGAGCTTGCCCGTGCCGAAGTTTTCGAGGTCGGAGCCAAACGTGGCTCCCTGGTCGACGAGGCCTATGCTGCACTGAAGCAGGCGATCCGCGATAATGATTTCCCGCCGGGCTACCAGGGCTCGGAGCAGGAGATCGCGGTGCGCCTCGGCATGAGCCGCACGCCTGTGCACGAGGCGATCATCCGGTTGCAGGAGGACGGGCTGGTCCGTGTCCTCTCGAAGCGCGGCGTGCTGATCTGTCCGCTGGCGTTGCAGGATATCCGCGAGATCTACGAGGTCGTCATCGCGGTCGAGTCGATGGCGGCGGAGCTGCTGGCGGCCTTGCCCGAAGCCGTGCGCATGGCTGCGGCCGACGAGCTGGAGGCGGCGACCGCCGCGATGGACGCGGTGCTGGCGCGCGACGACCTGCCGGGCTGGGCCGAGGCCGACGAGCTCTTCCATCGCCTCCTGGTCGAGCGCTGCGGCAATGGCCGCCTGCGCCGCATCGCCCAGACAGTGACCGACCAGGCCCATCGCGCCCGGATGCTGACGCTGAGGCTGCGGACAAAGCCGATGGGCTCGGCACAGGCGCACCGCCTGATCATCACGGCGGTGCGTTCCGGAGATTCAGGGGAGGCGCATCGTAGCGCCCGGGCGCATCGCGTCGCGGCGCGTGACGAGATCGTCCCCCTGATCGAGCATATCGGCTTGCGCCAGCTCTAGTGATCGACGGGCTGGCTGCGGGCCTCACTATGCACCGAGTTGGCCAGGGACAAGGTCAGGCTAGGTCATCATGCGTCCATTCGGACGCGGTCGCCCGCGTCCTGGCCAGGCCGACTATCCAAATCTCCACGGCGATCAAGAAAATCCGGGCTTCGATCCGCGCTGTGTTGTCGAGGTCTAATTGCGGCTGTCGGCGCCCAGCTATCCGTCGGATATGATCGGGGCTCCGCCTGTGCTTCCTTGAAGACGATTGCTTGGCGCTCAACTTCGACCGATACGAGCGCGGCCAACGGCCTGGGCTCACGGGCGCTCTTCGGCGGAGCTGGAGCTGCCAGCTCCTCGAGACGCTTTTGCACGGCCGGTCCGTCGATGCTGGCGTCGAGCTTGGTGACGAGCCGCTCCATGACCGCTGGCGGCATCGGCCTAGGGAGCAACGATGGCGCTCCAAACCGCCATCGTAAAATCGTGCAGGCCGGCCTCGGCGAAGGCGAGAAGGGCGGGTGTGCCGAGTTGTAAGGGTCTGGTTTCAGGGACATGTCGAGCTCTGGTCCGAGAGCGGCCCTTGCCATTGTCGCCGGTGACGACAGTGCTGTCGTCATTGCGGCCATCGGGACGATCTCGCTCATTCCCTTCGGTGTCGCTCGATCGATTTCTCTTTGTATTTCAGACGGATCGAGATGAACGGTCGAGGTCGAGCCATGGCACGCCGCTTGCCAATATGACCGGCGGGCGATTCTGATCGCCCATTGCACAAGCCACACCGATGCTCGGCCGAAAGAGGAACACGCATGCAAGTTGAGCTCAACGGGGCCGTCGCCCTGATCACCGGAGCCAGCCGGGGGCTGGGCAAGTCGCTCGCGATCGAGTTCGGGCGCGCAGGCGCACGTCTCGTGATCGTCGGCCGCGACGCGGAAGCCCTGGCGCAGACCGCAAGCGAGGCGACCGCGGCCGGCGCTGCCGAGGTTCATGTCCATCAGGCCGACCTGACGGGGCAGGACGCAGCCGCGGCCGCGGTCGCCGCGTCGCTGAAGCGGTTTGGCCGGCTGGACGTGCTGGTGAACTGCGCCGGCGACACCAAGCGCGGCGATTTCTTCGCCCTGACCGACGACGATTGGGCCGACGGCTTCGCGCTGAAATTCCATGGCTGCGTGCGCCTGTGCCGCGAGGCCTGGCCGCATCTCGTCGCCAGCAGCGGTGCGATCATCAACATCGTCGGGATCGGCTCGCGCACGCCCAGCCAAGATTTCACCATCGGCGGTTCGGTGAATTCGGCGCTGCTGAACTTCACCAAGGCCCTGGCCGATCGCGGCATCCGCGACGGCGTCAGGGTCAATGTGGTGAACCCCGGCTATTTCCAGACCGAGCGCCTGGCGCGCCGCATCAATGGCCGGATCAAGGAGACCGGGGCCGGCGAGGCCGAGGTCGAGGCCGAGCTTCTCGCCGGGCTCAAGATCGCCCGCTTCGGCAAACCGGAGGAGGTCGCGAAGCTTTCGGTCTTCCTGGCGTCGCCGCATGCGGCCTATCTGCAGGGCGCGACGATCGACATCGATGGCGGCGCGACGCGCGGTCTTTAGTCGGCATCGATCAAGATCCGGCGCACTCCCCGCCGGAGGTCCTTGCAGATGTGGCGGACAAGACTAGAGCCCGGCATTGCCGGGCTCCTTTTTTGGCTGCCTGGTTCAGGCGCTCTTCGATAGTTGCGGCGGGGCGACGAGCGGAGCACCGGATGGCAGGTCGAACAGCCCCGCGGGCAAGCCATCGAAATAGTCGAGCACAGCCTGCGTCTTCACGACATCAGCGTATTTGGCGTTCATGTCGCAGAGATTGATGGCGTGGCTCGCCTGCGAGCGGTCGAAGCAGGCTTCCTCGGCAACGATCACACGGTAGTTCAGGCTGAAGGCGTCGATCACCGTCGCCCGCACGCAGCCCGAGGTCGTGGTGCCCGTGACGATCACCGAGTCGCAGCCGAGCAAGGTGAGGTAGCTCGTGAGGTTGGTGCCGAAGAAGCCCGACGGCTTCTGCTTGTAGACCATCAGGTCCTGCGGGCCGGGCGCGATCTCAGCGACGATCTCGTCATCGCCGACATTCGTCGCGGGCTTCACCACGGCATCCTCGGTGGCGCGGGCATTCTTCCAGAGCCAGCCGCCATGGTCCCATTTGTCGTCGCGGCTGTTGCCGGTGGTGTAGATCACCGGCAGCCCCTTGCCGCGGGCCGTCTCGATCAGCGATCTGAGATAGGGCATGGCGGTCCAGGCGTCCTCGCCGCAGGAATTGCGCCAGCGCTTGATCGATTCGAGGATCGGCAGGGGCTTCTCGTCGCAGAAGCCATAGCTGACATCGATGACGAGCAGGGCAGGCCGCTTGCCGAAGCCGCCCGCATTCGCATAGCCGGCTTGAGCGAAGACCGCCTTGTCGCGCTCGGTGAGAAACTTGTTCCAGATCGGTTCTGACATGGCCTTGTTCGTCTCGCTTTGTCGTGGCTTCGAAAATGGGCCCGGCTTTCGGGCGGCGTTCCGCAAGTCTTTCATGATGCCGGCTGCGCCACTGCCGGTGAGACAACACGGCAAGCGCTGTGCCATGCCGCAATCGGACCTCCAGCCGGCCTTCTCCGTTCCAATCGCGGCAGTATCGCCTGCTTTCCCGGGCGTGTTGCCTGGATGGCCCGCTTCAAGTGTCGTTCTCCGCGACAGAGGCCAACGCTGCTGCCGCCGACAAGGACACCGAGGCCGCCAGCCTCGCGTGGGGGGAAGGAGAGCGCAAGGCCGGAATACGGACAGATTGGTCCGAAGTGTCGGGAACTGAAGCGTAATTATCCGAGGCAGTAGACGCCGCTAGCGTCGGCATGAGGCGCTGCCGCATTCCGGCAAGGACAGATCTCCGCCCGGCAGGCGCCGAAAGGAGACCGACGGGACCATGAACAAGCGAGATTTCCTGCAGACCGGAGCGGGCGCCGGCATAGCGCTCGCCGCTCCGAACCTGATCGCCGCCGCGCCTGCCCTGGCGAATGAGCCGGCCAAGGCCGCTGCTGCTGCAAGCGCTCCGCCGCAGGAGCAGGACCGCTATCCCTATTCGGCCATCGTTGACCGGCCGCCGCTGCGCTGGCCGAACGGTGCGCGGGTCGCGGTCTGGGTCATCCCCAATATCGAGCACTTCCTGTTCGACCGGCCTTCGAGCTCCATCATCCAGGCGACCACGAACTTCGTTCCGGACGTGCTGAACTATTCCTGGCGCGACTACGGCGTCAGGGTCGGCATCTGGCGGCTGATGGAGGCGATGGAGAAATACGGGATCAAGGGCACGGTCGCGCTCAACTCCGATGTCTGCCGACACTATCCGCGCATCATCGAGGCCGGCAACAAGCTCGGCTGGGAGTGGATGGGCCATGGCACCAACAACTCGACGGTGATCAACAAGCAGCCCGAGCCGGAGGAGCGGCAGATCATCAAGGGCGTGGTCGAGACGATCACGCAGGCGACCGGCAAGGCGCCGCGCGGCTGGCTCAGCCCGGCCCTGAGCGAGTCGCACCGCACGCTCGACATCCTCGCCGAGAACGGCATCCGCTATATCGCCAACTGGGTGAATGACGACCAGCCCTATCGCATGCGGGTCAAGAGCGGTTCGATGCTGTCGGTGCCCTATTCGGTCGAGATCAACGATTATGTCGCGTTCCTGGAACAGGGCCAGACGGGCGTGCAGTTCGCCCAGACGATCCGCGACCAGTTCGATGTTCTCTACGAGGATGGCGCCAGGACCGGCCGGGTGATGGCGATCTGCCTGCATCCATTCCTGATCAGCCAGCCGCATCGCAGCAAGCATTTCGCCGAGGCGCTCGCCTACATCACCTCGCATAAGGATATCTGGCTCGCGACCGGCGGCGAGATCACGGATTGGTACGAGAAGACCTACAAGTGAAAGACCGGGCCAGTCCGGAACTCGAACGGCGGCCTCCCGGCCGCCGTTGTGCATGGTCGATGTCGTTCAAGGCGCGGCCACTCATCGCCGGCAGTTTGCGCGCGGCCGATCGGCGTGGTTGGGTCGGCGGACGACCTATGCCCGCCACGTTGCCGCGCGGCGTCTCAGCCAGTGCGAGGCGCGATAGCGATCGTCGCCGTATCCCTGTTGCAGGGCTTCCAGCACCGCGAGGACGCGGCCCAGCCCGATCTCCTCGGCCCAGGCAAGCGGCCCCTTGGGATAGTTGACGCCGTAGGTCATGGCGCGGTCGATGTCGCCGGCGGAGGTGACGCCGCAATGGGCCGCTTCGGCTGCCTCGTTCGCCAGCATCGCGACCGTACGCAGCACGACCATGCCCGGCAGGTCGTCGACCTGGCTGGCCGCCTTGCCGATCGCCCGGAACAGGCCGGCGGCAGCGTTGAGCGCCGAGACGGAGGCTTGATCCGCTTTCGCCAGGGCGACGCGGCCTGCCTTGGCAAAGTCGAGTGCGAGGTCGCACAGGACAAGGTCGCTTGGCTCGCCGGCCGCAACCCGCATGGTCGCGCTGCGCCCGTCGGTGATGCCGATCGTCGCATTCGCGAGCCTCACCAGCCCGGCTCCATCCCGTTCGTGAATGGCGATGCGGGCGCTGCGAGCGAGATCGCGCAGCGGCTCGGCCCAGCCGAGATTGCCTTCGATCACGATCTCCTGGGGAGCTGAACCGGCCTCGACATCCGCCGGCTGCCGCTTTTCGGCGCTTGCCGCATAGTCGTAGAAGCCGCGTCCGGACTTGCGGCCAAGACGGCCGGCAGCCACGAGTTCCTGCTGGATCAGCGAGGGCCGGTAGCGCGGATCGCCGAAATAGGCGTCGAAGACCGAACGCGTCACCGCGAAGTTCACGTCGTGGCCGATCAGGTCCATCAATTCGAACGGCCCCATGCGGAAGCCGCCGGCCTCGCGCAGCACGGCGTCGAGGGTTTCAGGCGCCGCCGCCTGTTCCTCGAGCAGCCGCAGCGCCTCGGCATAGAAGGGACGCGCCACGCGGTTGACGATGAAGCCCGGCGTCGAGCGGGTCCTGACCGTCACCTTGCCCCAGGCGGCGGCGGTTGCCGCGAGCTGGTCGAGAACCTCCGTGTCGGAGGCCAAACCGGCGACGATCTCGACCAGCTTCATCACCGGCGCGGGATTGAAGAAGTGCATCCCCGCGACGCGGCCGGGGCGATCGAGCCCGGCGGCGAGCGCCGTCACCGAGAGCGAGGAGGTGTTGGTCGCCAGGATCGCCGTCGGCGCGACGACCCGTTCGAGTTCGGTGAACAAAGTGCGCTTGATCGAGAGGTCCTCGATGATCGCCTCGATCACCAATCCGGCCGGGGCCAGCGCCGAGAGCGTCGGCGCGGCCGTGATCCGTCCAGTGATGGCATCGCGCTCGGCCTGATCCAGGCGTGCCTTCGCAACGAGGGCATCAAGCCCTCTGGCGATGCCGGCAAGCCCGCTTTCGGCGGCGCCGGAGCGTGCATCGTGGAGCAGGACTGGATGGCCGGCCTGTGCGGCGACCTGGGCTATGCCTGCGCCCATGGCGCCGGCGCCGACGACGGCGACGACCGTCTCTATCGACAGGGCGCTCATTGGCGGAGCCTGCTGGGCTGATGGGACGGAGACATGATTGGGCTCGTCAGATCGAGAGGAATGGATCGGTTGTCTCGCCGAGCGCCGGCGCGGCGGCGCGGATCGTGTTCGACCGGAATGTCGGCGCGACTGGCACCGGCAAGGCCGGGATCTCGCGCCCTCCGGCCTTCAGGCCATGCGCGAACAGGCCGCGCTCGGCGAAATGCGGATCGCGCGCCGCTTCTTCCAGCGTCGCCACGATCGAGCAGCAGACATCCTGGCCGGCGAAGGCGGCTTGCCATTGCGCAGCAGTGCGGCTGGCGATGATCGCGCCGATGGCGGCCTTGACCGCGCGCGGATCAGCGTCCGGACTTTGCAGCTCCTCCGGCAGCAGGATGATCCGCGTGAAGTTCTGCCAGAACTTGTCCTCCAGCGGCGCGGCGGCGAGATAACGGTCGTCGGCCGTGCGGTAGATCTGGTAGCGGGGCGAGCTGCCGGTCACCAGCTCGTCGCCACCCTTCGGCCAGCCGGCTCCGGCAAAGCCGCTGCCCAGCCCCCAGTAGTTGAAGGTGAAGAGGTTGTCGGCCATCGCGATGTCGAGCTGGCAGCCCTGTCCGGTCTGGTCGCGCTGGCGCAGCGCAAGCAGGATATTGGTCACCGCCGGCATGGCGCCGCCGGCGATGTCGGCGGCGAGGATCGGCGGTAGCACCGGCGCGCCGTCCGAGCCGCGCGTCAGGTCGAGCACGCCGGCTTCAGCCATATAGTTGAGGTCGTGCGCCGCGATGTCGGCCTTGGGACCGCTCTGGCCCCAGCCGGTGATGGCGCAGTAGATCAATGCCGGATTGAGCCGGCGCAGTGCCTCGTAGCCGAGGCCGAGCCGGTCCATCACGCCCGGCCGGAACTGCTCGATCACGACATCGGCGCTGAGCAGCAGCGGCTTCAGGCGCGCAATCGCATCCGGCGCCTTGAGGTCGATCGCGATGCTCTGCTTGCCGCGGTTCAGCATGGCGAAATTGATGCTGTCCTCGCCGAGCCTGGGCTCGTAGGAGCGCATCTCGTCGCCGCGCCCCGGGCGTTCGATCTTGACGACGCGGGCACCGGCCTCGGCCAGCATCAGGCTCGCCAGCGGGCCCGGCAGCAAAGTGGAGAAATCGAGGACGAGCAGGCCTTCGAGCGGGCGCATGGTCACAGCCCCGCGAGTTGGCGGGCTTTGGCGACCTGCGCCCGGCGCGCCGGGGCGTAGGCCACATCGCCCAGGGCCTGGTGGAGCGCCTGCGTGACGTCGTGATGGGCGGCGAGGCCGGTGCGCTCCAGGAGCTCGATCGGACCCTCGGGATAGCCGAGGCCGAGCTTGAGCGTCAGGTCCATGTCACCGGCGCTGGCGAGGCCGCCATCGAGCCGGCGCAGCGCGGCGTTGTAGTAAGGGCGCACGAGGCGGTCCACGATGCGGCCGGGCACGTCGTTGCAGAGCGCGGTCTTCAGCCCGTGCGCTTCGAACAATTCGCGGGCCGCGGCGATGGCGGTCGCCGGTGTCGCCGGCTGCCGCACGATCTCGACGAGATCGGAGGGCGCGGCATTGCCGAGCCTGAAGCGGGCGAAGCCGAGCACGGGCCCGCCTTCCTCGCCGCGGGCCTCGCCGGTGTGGACGCCGAGGCATTCGCTGCCGAGCTCGATCAGGATAGCGCGGTAGCCTGCCCGATCGGCGAGCCCGGCATAGGCCTCGCCGGCGCCGTCGCCGACCAACAGCAGGATATCTCCGTCAGGGGCGGCGGTGGCGATCAGCGCATGCGGCTCGGGAAAGGAGCGGCTGGCGCCGGCTTGAATGACACGGTGGGCCATGGCTCAGGCTCCGAAGATGGCGGTGTTGTCGTAGGTGAGAAAGCCGCGCTTGGTCTTGCGGCCGAGGCGGCGGGCGGCGACCATGCGGCGCAGCAATGGCGGGCAGGCGGCGCGCGGCTCATGCGTCACGCCATGCAGCGCCTCGCAAAGCAGGACCTGCGTATCGAGCCCGATCAGGTCGAGCAGCTCCATCGGCCCCATCGCATAGCCGAGCGCGCCCTTGATTGCCTTGTCGATCTCGGCCGGCTCCGCCACGCCGTCCTCGATCAGGCGGATCGCGTCGTTGTTATAGGGCACCAGGAAGTAATTGAGGATGAAACCGGGCGAGTCCTGCGTCCTGACCGGGCGCTGGCCCATTTCCTCGCAGATCCGCCAGGCGCGCTCGAAATGTTCCGGGGCGGTGTTGAGACCGGGCGACATCTCGACGAGCTTCATCAATTGCGCCGGCAGGCAGAAATGCATGCCGACGAAACGGTCGTCCCGACCCGAGCGGGCGGCGATCTCGGTGATCGACAGCGTCGAGGTGTTGGAGGCGAAGAGCGTCTCCGGCGGGCAGACCTGGTTCAGGCCTGCGAACAGCCTGCCCTTGACCTCGAGCTCCTCGAAGATCGCTTCGATCACCAGCCCGCAGGGAGCCATGGCGGCGATGTCGGCGGTGGCGGAGACCCGCGCCATGATCGCCTCGACCTCATCCGGCGTGAGCTTGCCGCGCTGGACGGACTTGGCGAAGAACGCCCGCATCTGCCCGACGGCCGCCTCGGCCCGGGCCTGGTCGACATCGTAGATGATGGTCGGGAAGCCGCCGCGGGCAGCAACGATGGCGATGCCGGTGCCCATCGTGCCCGATCCGGCGACGCCGATGGTGATCTTCTCGGTCATGACTGGTCCTAGCGTTCGATGAAGCTGCGGCCGACGAGCTGCCGGTGGATGTGGTTCGTGCCTTCCCAGATCTGCGTGATCTTGGCGTCGCGCATCAGGCGTTCGACCCGGTATTCACTGATGTAGCCATAGCCGCCATGGAGCTGGACGGCCTCGGTCGCCATGCGCATGGCAAGGTCGCTCGCCCGCCATTTCAGGATCGAGGCCTCGATGCCGATATCGCTCTGGCCGGCATCGACGAGGCGGCCGACATGCATCAACCAGGCCTCGCAGAGGGCGAGCTCGCTCGCGAGCTCGGCGAGCAGGAACTGGATGCCCTGGAACTCGATGATCTTGCGGCCGGACTGCTTGCGGCCGTTGATATAGGCGGTCGCGTCATCGAAGGCGGCGCGGGCGATGCCGAGCGCATGGGCGGCGACCGAGGGGCGCGACTTGTTGAGCGAGGCGAGCAGCAGCTTCAGGCCCTCGCCGGGACCACGCAGCAGATTGGCCTTGGGCACGCGGCAATTGTCGAAGGCGAGCGACGCCGTCGAGGAGGCGCGGTGCCCCATCTTGTGCTCGAGTCCGAGGACCGAGAGGCCGGGCGTGCCCTTTTCGAGTACGAGGCAGGAGATCGCCTGCTTGGCGTCGGCGGTCTCGGACCATTTGCCGAAGACGATGTAGAGATCGGCGACGTCGCCATTGGTGATGAAGGTCTTCGAGCCGGAAACGACGATGTCGTCGCCATCGGGCGTGAACTTCGTGCGCATGCCGGTCGCGTCCGAGCCGGCGTCGGGCTCGGTGATGACCAGCGCCGCGAGCCCGCCTTCGGCGATGCGAGGCAGGAAGCGCTGCTTCTGCTCCTCGGAGCCGAAATCGATCAGCGGCTTGATCGCGTGGAAGTTGGTCGCCCAGATGATGCCGGTCGAGGCACAGGCGGCCGAAATCTCGCGCACGCAGGCGAGATAGGCGAGATAGGACAGGCCGGCGCCGCCATAGGCTTCCGGCACGAATATGGCGTTGAGGCCGAGGGCGTTGATGCCCTCGACATTCTTCCAGGGGAAGCTGCCGGTGCGGTCGTGCTCGGCGGCGCGTGGCGCGATCTCGCTGCGGGCGAAATCGCGGACATTGGCGAGCAGCAGGGCTTCGTCCTCGGCTAGGCCGAGCTGATCGTCGAGGCGGGACAGGACAGTCATGATGATCGCTTTCAGAGAGCCATGCCCTGGGCGCCGTCGAGATAGATCGTCTCGCCGGTGAGGAAGGGCAGCCGTTCCTGGAACAATGCGGCGACCAGCGCCGCGACCTCGTCGGCCTGGGCCGGGCCGCCAACGGGAATGCGCGAGGCCAGGAAGGCGCGCGTCTTCTCGGAGGCGAGGATCTCCTTGTTGAGGTCGGTCTCGATATAGCCGGGCGCTACCGTCAGCAGGCGCACGCCCTTCTTCGCCCATTCGACCGCGAGGCAACGCGTGATCGCGGCAACCGCGGCCTTGGAGGCGCAATAGGCCGTGTTGCGGCGCACGCCGAGCTTGTCGAAGAAGGAGCCCATGTTGACGATCAGGCCGCCGCCGGCTGCGCGCAGATGCGGATAGGCGAGCTGGCAGATCGCGAAGGTCGCGGTCGCATTGGTGCGCAGCACCTCCTCGAACTCCGACAGCGGCTGGCTATCCGAGGCCGCCTCGACATGGACGCCGGCATTGTTGACGAGGCCGTTGAGCGGACCCGCCTCGGCTTCGAAGCGCTCGATCGCTGCCTTGACGGCGGCCGTATCGAGCACGTCGGCCTGCAGCGGAATGAGCCGTGGCTGAAGCTCCGCCGAGATGTCGATGCCCTCCGGTCCCTGTCCCTTCCGCGACAGGCAGCCGACGATGTGGCCGCGGCGCGCGAGTTCGAGCGCGATGACCGCGCCGATGCCCCGGCTGGCGCCGGTGACGATGATGGTCTGGCTCATCTCAGCGATCCCGGAAGTTCGGCTTGCGCTTCTCGGCGAAGGCGGCGAGCCCCTCTGCCGCATCCTCGGTGCGATAGGCCAGCGTCGACAGGTCGGCCTCGATCTTCAGCCCCTCGACGAGCGGCGTATCGAGCGCGCGCTGGACCGCCGCCCGGGCGAAGGCGAGGGCGGGCAGTCCGAAACCTGCGAACTCGCCGGCAAGG